>Ga0187893_10005224_pt1 | contig 23593 bp, 23 predicted proteins | sample MA1701074metaG_FD_139574 | JGI IMG/M metagenome (GOLD analysis project Ga0187893, IMG submission 139574) | White microbial mat communities from a basaltic lava cave in the Kipuka Kanohina Cave System on the Island of Hawaii, USA - MA170107-4 metaG ...
CTCGTCGGCCGCTCCGGGGCGGGCAAGTCGACGCTGGTCAACCTGTTGCTGCGCTTCTTCGACGTCGATAGCGGGCGCGTGCTGATCGACGGGCAGGACGTCGCCTTCGTGCAGCAGGATTCGTTGCGCGCGCAGGTCGGGATGGTGACGCAGGACACGTCGCTCCTGCACCGCTCGGTGCGCGAGAACATCGTCTACGGCCGGCCCGACGCGAGCGACGAGAAGATGATCGCCGCCGCGCGGCGCGCCGAGGCGCACGCCTTCGTGCAGGGCCTCGTCGACCCGGCAGGACGCAAGGGCTACGACGCGCACGTCGGCGAACGCGGCGTCAAGCTCTCCGGCGGGCAGCGGCAGCGCGTCGCGATCGCGCGCGTGATGCTGAAGGACGCGCCGATCCTGCTGCTCGACGAGGCGACGAGCGCGCTCGACTCCGAAGTCGAGGCGGCGATCCAGCAGAGCCTGTACCGCCTGATGGAGGGCAAGACGGTGGTTGCGATCGCGCACCGCCTGTCGACGATCGCGGCGATGGACCGGCTGATCGTGCTCGACAAGGGGCGCATCGTCGAGGAGGGCCACCACGCGAGCCTGCTCGCCGGCGGCGGGCTGTACGCGCGGCTGTGGGCGCACCAGAGCGGTGGCTTCATCGGCGAGGAGGCGGAGGAGGACAGCGCAGCGGAGATCGCGGCGGCCTAGGGCCGCAGGGGTTGCAATGCCCGCCGCCGAAGCACCGCTCATCATCGTCCTCAACGCCGGCTCGGGCCGCGACGACGCGGCCGACGCGCGGCGCACGATCGAGGACGTGCTGCGCGAGGCGGGCCGCGAGTTCCGCCTGCTGCTGGTGGAGGATGCGAGCCGGCTGCGCGAGGTCGCGCAGCGCGCGGTCGCCGAGGCCGGCTCCTGCGACGGCATCGTGGTGGCCGCGGGCGGCGACGGCACGATCAACGCGGTCGCGCAGGCCGCGCACGGAGGCCGTCGCGTGCTCGGCGTGGTGCCGCAAGGCACGTTCAACCTGTTCGGGCGCACGCACGGCATCCCGCTCGACACCGCGCTCGCGACGCGCATGCTGCTCGATGCGCAAGTCGAGCCGGTGCAGGTCGGCCTCGTCAACGACCGCCTGTTCCTCGTCAACGCGAGCCTGGGACTCTATCCGCGGCTGCTCGAGGACCGCGAGGCGTTCAAGCAGCAGTACGGCCGCAGCCGCTGGGTCGCCGCGTGGGCCGCGTTGAAGACCGTCTTCGGCGAGCACCGGCCGCTCTCGATCCGCATCGAGCGCAAGGGGAGCATCAGCGACCTGCGCACGCCGACCCTGTTCGTCGGCAACAACCGCCTGCAGCTCGAGCGCATCGGCATTCGCGAGGCCGACGCGCTCGACGAGGGGCAGCTCGCGGCGGTCACGTTGCGCAACGTCGGCACGCGGTCGCTGCTGTGGCTGATGCTGCGCGGCGCGCTCGGCCAGCTCGGCGACGCCGACGGCATCATCAGCTTCGGCTTCACGCGCATGACGGTGCGGCCGCGGCTTGCCCTCGGCGTGCGCCGCATCAAGGTCGCGCTGGACGGGGAGGTGCTGTCGCTCACGCCGCCGATCGAGTTTCGTGTCTCGCCTGAACCGCTCGCGCTGCTCAAGCCGCGCGCGCGCGCCGACGCAGCCGCGGCATGAGCCCGCCCGGCCGCCCGAAGGGCGAATACCGCAGCGCGCAGCGCGAAGGTACACCAATGAGCGCGCCGGGCCGCTCCCGAGCGCTCATCCCGGAGCACGCAGTGCGCAGGGTAGTCCAGTGAGCGCGCCGGGCCGCTCCCGAGCGCTCATCCCGGAGCACGCAGTGCACAGGGTAGTCCAGTGAGCCTGCTGCAGATCTCCGACCCGCATTTCGGCACCGAGCAGCAGCCGGTGGTCGACGCGCTGGCGCGCTTCGCGGTCGAGCAGCGCCCCGCTCTGGTGATGCTGTCGGGCGACATCACGCAGCGCGCGCGCCGCGGCCAGTTCCGCGCCGCGCGCGCCTTCGTCGACCGGCTCGCCGTCCCGGCCACGCTCGCGATTCCCGGCAACCACGACATCCCGCTGTTCGACCTGGTCGCGCGCTTTTGCGCTCCGTACGCGAACTACCGGCGCGCGTTCGGCGCTGACCTCGAGCCCGAGCACGAAACGGCGGACTGGCTCGTGCTCGCGCTGAACACGACGCGGCCGAAGCGCCGCAAGGACGGCGAGCTGTCCGCCGAGCAGATCGAGCGCGTCGCCGCACGGCTCGCGCGCGCGAAGCCCCGGCAATTGCGCGTCGTCGTGGTGCACCACCCGGTCGCGGTGACGATGGGGATCGACGAAGACAACCTCCTGCATGGACACCGGCGCGCGATCGCGCGCTGGTCCGAAGCCGGCTGCGACCTGATCCTCGGCGGACACATCCACCTGCCGTACGTGCTTGCGCTGCACGAGCGTTTCCCCGAGCTGCCGCGGAAGGTGTGGGCGGTGCAGGCCGGCACCGCCGTCTCGCGGCGCCTGCGCCACGAGGCGGGCAACTCGGTGAACCTGATCCGCGTCGTCGCCGGCGAGCCGCGGCGCTGCCGGGTCGAGCGCTGGGACTACGCGCCTTCGACCCGGCGCTTCGAGGCGGCCGCCGCGCACACGCTGGCCTGCGATGCGGCCTGATCCTGCGCTCGCGGCGGCGCAAGCGCTCGGCGCGCACGCGCTGCCGCTGTTCTGCGCGCTCCTCGCCGCGGTGCTGCTCGCCGCCGGCACGCTCTGGTGGCTGCTGCGCCGCTACGCCGTGCCGAGCCAGCCGAGCCGCTTGCCGCCTGCCGCGTTCCTGCTGCTGTGGCTCGCGATCGGCTTTGCCGTCGTCGTCGGCGCTGCGCTGCTGTTCGCCGAGCTGGCCGAAGCGCTCGGCGCCGACGCGGAGATGGGTCGCTTCGACGAAGCGCTCTCCGGCGCGCTGCGCGGCAGCGTCGCGCGCCCGACGCTCGAGGCCTTCGCGTGGTTGACGCGCCTTGGCGACCCGCCGACGCTCAGCGTGCTCGGCGTCGTCGTCGCGTTGCTGCTGCTCGCCGCGGGCAGGCGCTGGCTCGCGCTCGGCTGGATCGTCGCGCTCGTCGGCAACAGCGTGCTGAATCCGCTCTTGAAGCGCGTCTTCGAGCGCGTGCGGCCGTTGCACGAGCACGGGCTCGCGTTCGCGGAGGGGTTCAGCTTTCCGAGCGGCCACGCGTCGGGATCGGTGGTCGCGTACGGCATGCTCGCGTACGTGCTGGTGCGCACCTTGCCTGCAGCCTGGCACCTGCCGGCGGTGCTGGTCGCGAGCGCGGTCGCGTTCTCGACCGGCGCGAGCCGCGTCTTCCTGCAGGTGCACTACGCGAGCGACGTCATCGCCGGCTTCGCGACCGGCAGCGCGTGGCTCGCCGCGTGCATCGGTTCGATCGAGCTGACGCGCTATTACCGGCGCACCTGGCCACCCGCGTGCTGATCACCCGGCGTCGTGTCCTATGCTGCGGGTCGCGGTCGGTCGAAACCGGATGGAGACATTGCGATGACCAGGCAGCTCTCGCAGGTGAAGGCACCACGAACCTGGCCGCGTGAAGGACGGGCCGATCCGCGGCGGCGAGAATGACTGCCTGAAGGAGATGCGCTGATGACCCACCTGCCCGGCCTGACCTTCCCTCTCGGCGAGACGATCGAGATGATGCGCGACGCGGTGCGCGAGTTTGCGGCCGGGGAACTCGCGCCGCGCGCGGCCGACATCGACCGCGACAACGACTTTCCGGCCGACATGTGGAAGAAGCTCGGTGCGCTCGGGCTGCACGGCATGACCGTGGCCGAGGAGTACGGCGGCTCGAACCTCGGCTACCTGGCGCACATCGTCGCGCTCGAGGAGCTGTCGCGCGCGTCGCCGGCGGTCGGGCTGTCGTACGGCGCGCATTCGAACCTGTGCGTGAACCAGCTGCACCGCAACGGCAGCGACGCGCAGAAGCGCAAGTACCTGCCGAAGCTGGTCTCGGGCGAGCACGTCGGCGCGCTCGCGATGAGCGAGCCGAACGCGGGCTCGGACGTCGTATCGATGAAGCTGCGCGCCGACCACAAGGCAGGCCGCTACGCGCTGAACGGCTCGAAGATGTGGATCACCAACGGCGGCGACGCCGACGTGTTGATCGTGTATGCGAAGACCGAGCCCGACGCGGGCCCGAAGGGCATCACCGCGTTCATCGTCGAAAAGGGCTTCAAGGGGCTGTCGTTCGGCGCCAAGCTCGACAAGCTCGGGATGCGCGGCTCGAACACCTGGCCCGTGTTCTTCGACAACTGCGAGGTGCCGGCCGAGAACGTGCTGGGCGCCGAAGGCGGCGGCGCCAAGGTGCTGATGAGCGGGCTCGACTACGAGCGCGCGGTGCTGTCGGGCGGGCCGCTCGGCGTGATGGCCGCGTGCATGGACGCGGTGCTGCCGTACCTGCACGAGCGCAAGCAGTTCGGGCAGAGCATCGGCGAGTTCCAGCTGATGCAGGGCAAGCTGGCCGACATGTACACCACGTGGCAGGCGTGCCGCGCCTACGTCTACGCGGTCGGGCTGGCGTGCGATCGCGGCGACCACACGCGCACCTTGCGCAAGGACGCGGCGGGCGCGATCCTGTACTCGGCCGAGAAGGCGACGTGGATGGCCGGCGAGGCGATCCAGGCGCTCGGCGGCGTCGGCTACACCAAGGAGTTCCCGGTCGAGCGGCTGTGGCGCGACGCCAAGCTGTATGAGATCGGGGCGGGCACCTCCGAGATCAGACGCATGCTGATCGGCAGGGAGCTGTTCACGGAGACGATGTGACGATGTCGGGCCTCGACACCCTGTTCGCCAACAACCGAGCGTGGGCCGCCGCGCGCGTCGCCGACGACCCCGAGTTCTTCGCGCGGCTGGCGCGCCAGCAGGCGCCGCGCTACCTGTGGATCGGCTGCTCCGACAGTCGCGTCCCCGCCAACCAGATCGTCGGCCTCGCGCCGGGCGAGGTGTTCGTGCACCGCAACCTCGCCAACCTGGTCGTGCACTCGGACCTGAACTGCCTGTCGGTGCTGCAGTACGCGGTCGAGGCGTTGAAGGTCGAGCACATCATCGTCGTCGGCCACTACGGTTGCGGCGGCGTGCAGGCGGTGGCCGAGGGCCGGTCGACCGGGCTGGCCGACAACTGGCTGCGCCACGTCGAGGACATCGCCGAGCGGCACGCCGAACGGCTCGACGCGCTCTCGGACGACGCCGAACGCGGGGCGCGGCTGGTCGAGCTGAACGTGATCGAGCAGGTCGCCAACGTCTGCCGCACGACGATCCTGCGCCGCGCGTGGTACCGCGGCCAGCGCGTCGAGGTGCACGGCCTCGTCTACGGGCTCGCCGACGGGCTGCTGCGCAAGGTCGGCGACAGCGTCGCGGGACCCGAGCGCTGGCAGGAACAGCGCGACCGCACCCTGCGCTGGCTCGACGGTCTCTGACCACCGGAACCTCGTCGATGCCCATTCTCGTCCCCAAGCTCGACCCCCGCTGCGAGGAGTTCAAGGCCAACGCGCGTGCGATGCGCGCGCAGGTCGACGACCTGAACGCGAAGCTGGCGCAGATCGTCCAGGGCGGCGGCGAGGCGGCGCGCGCGAAGCACACCGGGCGCGGCAAGCTGCTGCCGCGCGATCGCGTCGGGATGCTGCTCGACCCGGATACGCCGTTCCTCGAGATCGCCCCGCTTGCCGCGCTCGACATGTACGACAACGCGGCGCCCGGCGCGGGCGTGATCACCGGCATCGGCCGCGTCTCGGGAGTCGAATGCGCGATCGTGTGCAACGACGCCACCGTGAAGGGCGGCACCTACTACCCGATGACGGTGAAGAAGCACCTGCGCATGCAGGAGATCGCGCGCGAGAACCGGCTGCCGTGCATCTACCTCGTCGATTCGGGCGGCGCCAACCTGCCGAATCAGCAGGACGTGTTCCCCGACCGCGAGCACTTCGGCCGCATCTTCTACAACCAGGCGAACATGTCGGCGCTCGGCATCCCGCAGATCGCGGTGGTGATGGGCTCGTGCACCGCGGGCGGCGCGTACGTGCCGGCGATGAGCGACGAGACGATCATCGTCAAGGAGCAAGGCACGATCTTCCTCGGCGGCCCGCCGCTCGTGAAGGCGGCGATCGGCGAGGTGGTGAGCGCCGAGGATCTCGGCGGCGCCGACGTGCACACCCGGCTTTCCGGCGTCGCGGATCATCTGGCGCAGGACGACATGCACGCGCTCGCGCTCGCGCGCGCGGCGGTCGCGAACCTCAACCATCGCAAGCCCGAGCCGCTGCGCCTCGTCGAGCCGCGCGCTCCGAAGTTCGATCCGGCCGAACTGCACGGCATCATCCCGACCGACACGCGCAAGCCCTACGACGTGCACGAGGTCATCGCGCGCATCGTCGACGGCTCGGAGTTCGATCCGTTCAAGGCGCGCTACGGCGCGACCCTGGTCACCGGCTTCGCGCACATCGAGGGCATGCCGGTCGGCCTGCTTGCCAACAACGGCGTGCTGTACTCGGAGTCGGCGATGAAGGCGGCGCACTTCATCGAGCTGTGCTGCCAGCGGCGCATCCCGCTCGTCTTCCTGCAGAACATCACCGGCTACATGGTCGGTCGCAAGTACGAAAGCGAAGGCATCGCCAAGCACGGCGCGAAGATGGTGACCGCGGTCGCGACCGCGACGGTGCCGAAGTTCACGCTCATCATCGGCGGCAGCTTCGGCGCCGGCAACTACGGCATGTGCGGGCGCGCGTACTCCCCGCGCTTCCTGTGGATGTGGCCGTCGGCGCGCATCAGCGTGATGGGCGGCGAGCAGGCGGCGAGCGTGCTCGCCAGCGTCAAGCGCGACGGCATCGAACAGAAGGGCGGCAACTGGTCGGGCGACGAGGAGCGCGCGTTCAAGCAGCCGATCCTCGACCAGTTCGAACATCAGGCGCACCCGTATTTCTCGTCGGCGCGCATCTGGGACGACGGCGTGATCGATCCGGCCGACACGCGGCGCGTGCTCGCGCTCGCGATCAGCGCGAGCCTGAACGCGCCGATCCCCGAGCAGCCGCGCTTCGGCGTGTTCAGGATGTAGGATGTGCGTCGGATTTGCTCGAAGTACACATCATGCGCACCAATATCGATATTGACGACGACCTCATGGCGATCGCCATGAAGGCGGGACCTTACAAGACGAAGAAGGAAGCGGTCGAGGCCGGACTCGAGCTGCTGAAGCGCCAAGCCGCCTACCGCGAGATCCTCAAGTGGGAAGGCAAGCTCAAGTGGGAAGGCGACGAGTCGATCGATTGGACCAAGCCGGCGCCACCGTCAGGCAAGTCTTCGGCATCGAAGGCGGCGCCGAAGCCGGCACCGGAGCGCCGCCGTGGTCGTCGCTGATTCGAGCGTCTGGATCGACTACTTCGCAGGCACGCTCAACCCGGCGCGAGGCGTGTTGCGCGAGCTGCTCGCCGATGCGGAGGTCAGGGTGGTTGTGCCCGATCTGGTGCTGTTCGAGGTGCTGCGCGGCTTCCGGCAGGAAGCCGACTTTCGCCGCGCGCGACTGCTGATGGAAGGGTTGAGCGTCGAGTCGACCGGGGGCGCCGAGCTGGCGCTCGCCGCAGCCGAGCACTACCGGACCCTGCGTCGGCATGGCATCACCGTCTCCAGCGCCGTCGATGTCATCGTCGCGACGTTCTGCATCGAGCGCGATTACCGGCTTCTGCATCGCGATGCAGATTTCGACGCCTTCGAGGAACTGCGCGGCCTGCGCGTCTGGCGCCACTGATCCGATTCGATGGACTGCGCCTACCTCACCGCCGAACACGAGCTGCTGCGCGAGCAGGTGGCGCGCTTCGTGGCGCGCGAGGTCGAGCCGTACGCCGCGGCGTGGGAGGAGGCAGGTGCGACGCCGCGCGACGTGCTGCGCAGGATGGGCGCGGCGGGCATGTTCGGGTTGATGTACGAGCCGGCGTACGGTGGCGCCGGCGCCGACGCGCTGACCAACCTGGTGTTCGCCGAAGCGCTGTCGCAGTCGACGTTCGGCGGCTTCATCGTCACCGTGCTGGTACACACCGACATGGCGAGCCCGCACCTGCACCATGCGGGCAGCGCCGAGCAGAAGGCGAAGTACATGCCGGGCGTGATCCGCGGCGAGACGATCACCGCGGTCGGCATCACCGAGCCGGGCGCCGGCTCCGACGTCGCAGGCATCCGCACGACGGCGGTGCGCGACGGCGACCAATGGGTGCTGAACGGGACCAAGCTCTTCATCACCAACGGCGTGCACGGTGATCTGTACTTCGTCGCGGCGCGCACCGGCACGCCGCGCCACGCGATCTCGATGTTCATCGTCGAGAAGGGAGCTCCCGGATTCAAGGTCGGGCGCGCGTTGAAGAAGTCCGGCTGGCTGTCGTCCGACACCGCCGAGCTGGTGTTCGAGGACTGCCGCATCCCGGCCGGCAACCTGCTCGGCGAGGAGCACCGCGGCTTCCAGGCGGTGATGAAGAACTTCCAGACCGAACGCATCGCGCTCGCCGCGATGGCGGTCGGCCACTGCACGCAGGCGCTGCACCTGACGCTCGAGCAGGTGCGCCAGCGCCAGGCGTTCGGCGCGCCGCTGTGGGACAAGCAGGCGCTGCGCCAGCGCCTGGCGATGCTCGACGCGAAGACGCGCGCGGCGCGCCAGTACATGTACCACTGCGCCTGGCTGGTGACGCAGGGTCGCGACGTGGTGCAGGACGTGTCGATGCTGAAGGCGCTGACCGGAGAGCTGGTGAACGAAGTCGTGACGGCGTGCCAGCAGTTCCACGGCGGCATGGGCTACATGCGCGAGACGCCGATCGAGCGGCTGTGGCGCGATGCGCGCGTGCTCGCGATCGGCGGCGGCGCCACCGAGGTGATGCTCGACGAGGCGGCCAAGCGCTACTGAGGGCCCCCAGGACCGGGCCAGCCCGGCCCGCCCCGCGCGGGGGTTCAAGTTGCCCGGCGGAGCCGGATCAACTTGAGAGGGCCGCCGCCGATCGGCTACGCTTGCCCCTCATGACCGCCACGCTCGACATCCGCCGCCCCGCGCCGTTCGTCGCCGAGGTGTGGCTGAACCGCCCCGAGATGCGCAACGCCTTCAACGACGTCGTGATCGCCGAGCTGAGCGACGCGTTCGCGGCCCTCGCCGCGGACGACGGCGTGCGCGTGATCGTGCTCGGCGGCCACGGCAAGGCGTTCTGCGCCGGCGCCGATCTGAACTGGATGCGCTCGATGGCGGGCTACGACTGGGAGCAGAACCGCGCCGACGCGGGCCGCCTTGCCGAGATGCTGTGGACGATCTGGAACTGCCCGCTGCCGGTGATCGGGCGCCTGCACGGCGACTGCTACGCGGGCGGCGTCGGACTCGCCGCCGCGTGCGACGTGCTCGTCGCGTGCGACACGATGCAGTTCTGCCTGAGCGAAGCGCGGCTCGGCCTGTTGCCCGCGACGATCAGCCCGTACGTCGTGCGCGCGCTCGGCGAGCAGGCGTCGCGCCGGTATTTCACGAGCGCCGAGCGCTTCGGTGCGCACGAGGCGCACCGGCTCGGCTTCGTGCACGAGGTGTGCACCGCCGATGCGCTCGACGCGAAGGTCGGCGAGATCGTCGCGACCCTCGTCGCCAACGGTCCGCACGCGGTGAAGGCGTGCAAGCGGCTGGTCAAGGACGTGGCCGGTGCGCCGCTCGACGCGAGCCTGCGCGCCGAGACCGCGCGCCGCATCGCCGACATCCGCGCCGGCGCGGAAGGGCGCGAGGGCGTCGCGTCGTTCCTCGAGAAGCGAGCGCCCTCGTGGCTCGAGCGATGAGATGAACCTGCCCGACTTCGACACGACGCACCTGCTCGCGCTCGCCGCCGCGCTCGGCTGGGCGAGCGGCCTGCGCCTGTACGCAGTGCTCGCGATCACCGGCTTGGCCGGCTACGCGGGCTGGGTCGAACTGCCCGCCGGCCTCACCTTGCTGCAACACCCGGTGATGCTCGGCGCGAGCTGGCTGATGCTGTTCGTCGAGTTCTTCGCCGACAAGATTCCGGGTCTCGACACGTTGTGGGACCTGGTGCACACGGCGATCCGCATTCCGGCCGGAGCCGTGCTCGGCGCCGCCGTGTTCGGCATCGACAACGCGACGTGGGCTGCGATCGCGGCGCTGCTCGGCGGCACGCTCGCTGCGACGTCACACGTGTCGAAGGCGACGACGCGCGCCGCTGTCAACACCTCGCCCGAGCCGTTCTCGAACATCGGCGTCTCGCTGGTCGAGGACGGAATGGTGCCGCTCGCGCTCTGGCTCGCGTACACCCATCCGCTGCCGTTCTTCATCGTCCTCGCCGTCGTGCTGGTCACGATGGTCGCGCTCGTCTGGGTGCTGGCGAAGTTCCTGCGCGAGCTGTTGCGGCGGCTGCGCGGCGGCTCGCCGGTGGCGCTGGAACCGAGGGCCTGAGCGCGTGTTCGACAAGATCCTGATCGCCAACCGGGGAGAGATCGCGTGCCGCGTCGCGGCCACCGCGCGCAGGCTCGGCGTGAGGACGGTGGCGGTGTATTCGGACGCCGATGCCGACGCCGAGCACGTGCGTGCGTGCGACGAAGCGGTGCACATCGGTGCGGCAGCGCCGCGCCAGAGCTACCTCGGGTGGCAGCGCATCCTGGAGGCGGCACGAACGACCGGCGCACAGGGGGTGCATCCGGGGTACGGCTTCCTGAGCGAGAACGAAGACTTTGCGCACGCCTGCGCGGATGCGGGCCTCGTCTTCATCGGCCCGCCCGCCTCTGCGATCCGCCAGATGGGCAGCAAGTCGGCCGCGAAGGCGCTGATGGCGAAGGCCGGCGTGCCGCTCGTCCCCGGCTACCACGGCGACGAGCAGACGCCCGCGTTCCTGCGCCGCGAGGCCGACCGCATCGGCTACCCGGTGCTGATCAAGGCGAGTGCGGGCGGTGGCGGCAAAGGGATGCGCCGGGTCGATCGCGGAGACGACTTCGCCGACGCGCTGCTCTCGTGCCAGCGCGAGGCGAAGGCGAGCTTCGGCGACGACAAGGTGCTCGTCGAACGCTACGTGACGCGCCCGCGTCACATCGAGATCCAGGTCTTCGGCGATACGCACGGCCACTGCATCCACCTGTTCGAGCGCGATTGTTCGGTGCAGCGCCGGCATCAGAAGGTGCTCGAGGAATCGCCCGCGCCGGGGTTGAGCGAGACGCGGCGCGCACGGATGGGCGCGGCGGCGGTCGCGGCGGCGCAGGCCGTCGGCTACGTCGGAGCCGGCACGGTCGAGTTCATCGCCGAGCCGACGGCCGATGGCGACCTCTCGTTCTACTTCATGGAGATGAACACGCGGCTCCAGGTCGAGCACCCGGTCACCGAGGCGATCACCGGCTTCGACCTCGTCGAGTGGCAGTTGCGCGTCGCGTGCGGCGAACCTCTGCCCGCTGCGCAGGCCGACCTGAAGCGGCGCGGGCACGCGATCGAAGCGCGCATCTGCGCCGAGAACCCGGACGCGAACTTCCTTCCCGCGACCGGACGGCTCGCCGTGCTGCGCTGGCCCGAGCACGCGGCGTTCCGGCCCGCGCCGGTGCGCGTCGATACCGGCGTGCGCGAAGGCGACGCGATCACGCCGTTCTACGATTCGATGATCGCCAAGCTGATCGTCTGGGGCGAGGACCGGGCGCAGGCGCTCGCGCGGCTCGACGCGGCGCTCGCAGAGACGCACATCGTCGGGCCGCACAACAACGTTGCGTTCCTGCGCCGGGCGGTGCGCAGCCGCTCGTTCGCCGACGCGGACCTCGATACCGCGCTGATCGAGCGCGAGCGCGAGGCGCTGTTCGAAGCGCCGCCGCTTGCGCTCGAATGCGCCGCGGCGGGCGTCGTCGCGCACGAACTGTCGGCCGAGCGCGAGCTGGAAAACCGAGACCCGTGGTCGCGTCGCGACGGCTGGCGGCTGCACGGCGGCGCGACGCGCCGCTTCGACATCGCGGTCGGCGGCGTGCACCACACCGTGACCTTGGAACGGGCGCACGACGGCGCGCAGTTCCTGGGCATCGAGGGCCGCCGCGAGCCTTACCGAGTGCGCTCGTCGAACCGCCCGCGGCACGACGTGACGCTCGGCGACGCGCGCTGGCCGCTCACGGTGTACGCGGTCGGCGAGACGTTGGCGGTGTTCGCGCCGCACGGCTCGGCGCTGGTGCAGGAGTTCGACCCGATCGCGCACGCCGGCGCCGGAGCGGTGGAAGGCGGACAGCTGACCGCGCCGATGCCTGGCAAGGTGATCGCGTTTCTCGCCGCGGCCGGCGAGCAGGTGAAGCGCGGCCAGCCGCTCGCCGTGATGGAAGCGATGAAGATGGAGCACACCATCACGTCGCCGCGCGACGGCACCGTGGCCGAGCTGCTGTACGCGGTCGGCGACCAGGTCGACGAGGGCGGCGAGCTGTTGCGGCTCGCGGCGCAGTGAGCCCGATGGCTCAGTGCACGCTGTCGCTGCCGCTCCACCAGGTGGCGATGCTCCAGCGTTTGCCGGCGCGTTTGGCGGCGCCGATTTCGAGTTCCCCGGCGCGGGTCGTGCCGAAGCTGGTGCTGCGCGACCACATGCTGTCGAGCGGTGCGTGCATCGAGTCGAGCCCGGCCGCGCGCGTGTCCGATATCTCCTGCTCGATCGTCGCACGTTCGAACTGCCGCGCGAGCGACATCAGCTCGGCGTCGCCGCTGCCCTCGCACACGTACAGCACTTCGCGCGCGTAGTCCTCGCGCTTCAGCATGTATCCGACGTCGATGCCGCTGCCCATGTGGCGCAGGAGACCGTAGTGGATGCGGGTGGCGATACGCAGGCGGTTGTTCGGGTTCATGACGTTGCCTTCGGGTGGGTGACATCATGTTGCAATTGCAAGGTCTGCATGCACATCCCAGCTTCGGGTGGGAGCGCGTGTTTAAGTCACGTGCGGAGCGATCCGCATCGAAGGGCAGGTGTTCCATGATGCTTCCCAGCCGCGTCACGATCGTCGATGTCGGTCCGCGCGACGGGCTCCAGAACGAGCCGCAGCCGGTCGCGACGGCGGACAAGATCGATCTGATCCACCGCCTGCAGGCGGCGGGCCTGCGCGAGATCGAGGCGACCAGCTTCGTGAGCCCGAAGTGGGTGCCGCAGATGGGTGACAACGCGGCGGTGATGGCGGGCGTCGAGCGCAAGGCCGGCGTGCGCTATTCGGTGCTGGTGCCGAACATGAAAGGCTTCGACGCCGCGCTCGCGAGCCGGCCCGACGAGATCGTCGTGTTCGGCGCCGCGACCGAGGCGTTCAGCCGGCGCAACATCAACTGCTCGATCGACGAATCGATCGAGCGCTTCGCACCCGTCGTCGAAGCCGCCCACGCCGCCGGCATCAAGGTGCGCGGCGCGATCTCGTGCGCGTGCGGCTGCCCGTACCAGGGCGAGGTGAGCCCGAACCAGGTCGAGCACGTCGTGCGGCGCATGAAGGAGATCCGCGTCGATCACTGCGGCGTCGCCGACACGATCGGCGTCGGCACGCCGCGACGCGCCCAGGCCGCGATGGAACGCGCGCTGAAGCACTACCCGCTCGCCGAGGTGAGCGGTCATTTCCACGACACGTACGGCCAGGCGCTTGCCAACATCTACGCGTGCCTCGAACTCGGCATCGCGACCTACGACGCGAGCATCGCCGGACTCGGCGGCTGCCCCTACGCGAAGGGCGCGACCGGCAACGTCGCAACCGAGGACGTGCTGTTCATGCTGCGCGGACTCGACGTCGAGACCGGAATCGACCTCGACCGCCTGATCGACGCGGCGCAATTCATCTCGACGAGGCTCGGCAGGAAGCCCGTGTCGCGCTCGGGCAACGCGCTGCTCGCCAAGCGCGCGAAAGCGCAATGACGGCAGTCGAGCGGCCGCAGGGGTTTCGCAGGGTGCGCGACGCGCTGGCCGGGCGCGGCCATCCGCACCCGCCGCGCTGGCTCGACGGGTCGGCACGCACGTCGCAGGACGCTGCCGACCAGCTCGGCGTCGCGGTCGGGCAGATCGCGAAGAGCCTGGTCTTCAGGCGCACCAGCGACGATCGAGCGGTACTCGTCGTCGCATCCGGCGACCGGCGCGTCGACGAGTCGAAGCTCGCCGCGCTGGTCGGACCGCTGGCGCGCGCCGACGCGCAGTTCGTGAAGGCAAAGACGGGCTTCTCGATCGGCGGCGTCGCGCCGCTCGCGCACGCGGTCGAGCCCATCGCGTTGATCGACCGCGAGTTGTTCCGCTTCGACGCGATCTGGGCCGCCGCCGGGCATCCGAACGGCGTGTTCGAGCTGAGCCCGCGGCAACTCGCCGAGATGACCGGTGCGCCCGTGGTCGACGTGGCCTGCGCCCTGTCCGCCCGGGAGACGGCTGGGGCGAGGGCGGTGCCGTCTCCTTGCATCGACGTCTGCCGCATCGACGAACAGAGCGGTCTGTGCGAAGGTTGCGGCCGAACCCTCGACGAGATCGCCGCCTGGTCCACGCTCGGCGAAGACGACAAGCGGCGCGTGATCGAAGCGATCGCGACGAGGCGCGGCGCATGAAGCAGCTCGTCTTCCACTTCGACGTCGTTTCGCCGTTCGCCTACCTCGCGTTCGAGCAGCTGCCGGTCGTGCTCGAAGGCGTCTCGTACGACGTGAGCTACCGCCCGGTATTGTTCGCCGGTCTGTTGCAGCACTGGGGTCAGAAGGGGCCGGCCGAGATCGCGCCGAAGCGTGCCTGGACGTATCGGCAGGTGCTGTGGCTCGCGCACCGGCACCGGATCGCGTTGCAGATGCCGCGCGAGCACCCGTTCAACCCGCTCGCGTTGCTGCGCCTGGCGTGGGCTTGCGGCCCCAACCGCCGCGTCTGCGAAGCGGTGCTGCACCACGTGTGGCGCGGGGGCGCTTCAACGGCCGACGGCGACCGCCTTGCGGCGCTCGAACGCCAGCTCGCGCCCGAACGCGATCCGCGCGGCGACGCGGTGAAAGCCGCGTTGCGCGAAGCCACCGACGCAGCGATCGCCGCCGGCATCTTCGGTGTGCCGACGATCGACGTCGACGGCCGCCGCTTCTGGGGACTCGACGGCCTCGAAATGCTCGCCGCGAGCCTCAAGGGCGACGCCTGGTTCGACGGCCCGGCGTGGGACGAAGCGGCCGCGCTTCCGGAGGGAGCGCGCCGCAAGTCCTGAGCCGATGGTTCGCAGCGACATCCCGGCGCGGCTCGACCGCCTGCCCTGGTCGCGCTGGCACTGGAGAGTGGTGCTCGCGCTCGGCGTGGCGTGGGTGCTCGACGGGCTCGAAGTGACCCTGGTCGGATCGGTCGGCGCGGTGCTCGAACGCACCGACACGCTCGGCCTCACCGCGTCCGAGATCGGCTGGGCAGGCTCGCTCTATATCGGCGGCGCGGTGATCGGCGCGCTCGTGTTCGGGCGGCTCGCCGACCGGCTGGGCAGAAAGCGGCTCTTCATCGTGACGATGGCCGTCTATGCGGCGGCCACGTTCGCGACCGCGTTCGTCCCCGACTTCGCGTGGTTCGCGCTGTGTCGCTTCGTCACCGGGCTCGGCATCGGCGGCGAATACGCGGCGATCAACTCGGCGATCGACGAGCTGATCCCGGCGCGCGTGCGCGGCCGCGTCAGCCTCGCGATCAACGGCAGCTTCTGGATCGGCGCGGCGCTCGGCGCGGGCATCAGCCTCGTGCTGCTCGATCCCGCGGTGCTCGGCCCGGTCGTCGGCTGGCGCGCCGGGTTCGCGCTCGGCGCGCTGCTCGCGGTGGCGATCGTGCTCGTGCGCCGCAACGTGCCGGAGAGCCCGCGCTGGCTGATCTCGCACGGCCGCGCCGACGAGGCCGAGCGCATCATCGCCTCGATCGAAGCCGAGGTCTCGGCGCGGCACGGCGCGCTCGCGCCGGCGAGGGGACATGTCGTGCTCGCGTCGCGCGCTTCGCCCACGATCGGCGAGGTGGTGTCGCTGCTCGTCGATCGCTACCGCGTGCGCAGCGGCGTCGCACTCGCGCTGATGGTCTCGCAAGCGTTCTTCTACAACGCGATCTTCTTTACCTACGCGCTCGTGCTGACACGCTTTCACGGCGTGCCCGACGAGCGCGTCGCGCTCTATATCTTCCCGTTCGCGCTCGGCAACGTGCTTGGGCCGCTCGTGCTCGGTCCGCTGTTCGATCGCCTCGGCCGCCCGACGATGATCGGGCTCACCTACGTGCTGTCCGGCGTCGGGCTCGCGCTCACGGGCTGGGCGTTCATGCAGGGCTGGCTCGACGCGCGCAGCCAGGCGCTCGCGTGGTCGGCGGTGTTCTTCCTCGCGTCGGCCGCCGCCAGCTCGGCCTACCTCACGGTGAGCGAGGTGTTCCCGCTCGAGATGCGCGCGCTTGCGATCGCAGTGTTCTACGCGGTCGGCACCGGAGCGGGCGGGTTCGTCGCGCCGGTGCTGTTCGGTGCGCTGATCGAGACCGGCAGCCGCGCGGCGGTCACGGTCGGCTACGCGATCGGCGCCGCGCTCGTCATCGCAGCGGGGCTGATCGCATGGCGCTACGCATTGCACGCGGAGCGCAAGCCGCTGGAGGAGGTTGCGCCGCCGCTCGGGAGCGAGGGTGAGTCGGCGACGGATACCATGCGCCGATGACGAAAGCGGTGCTCGGCATCATCGGCGGCTCGGGTGTCTACGACCTGCCCGGTCTCAGCGGCCTGCGCGAGGAGCGCATCGCGTCGCCGTGGGGCGAGCCGTCGGACACGCTGCGCTTGGGCCGCCTCGGCTCGACCGAGATCGTGTTCCTGCCGCGCCACGGCCGCGGGCATCGGCTGTCGCCCTCCGACATCGACTACCGGGCCAACATCGACGCGTTGAAGCGCGCCGGCGTCACCGACCTCGTCTCGATCTCGGCGTGCGGGTCGTACAGGGAGGAGCTGCCGCCGGGGACGTTCGTGCTGATCGACCAGATCGTCGACCGCACCGTGCGCCGCGCGGGTTCGTTCTTCGGCAGTGGCTGCGTCGCGCACGTCGCGCTCGCGTCGCCGGTCTCGCCGCGGCTCGTCGAACGCGTCGCCGAAGCCGCGCGCGCCGAAGCGATCGCGGTGCGGCGCGGCGGCACCGCGGTCTGCATGGAGGGGCCGCAGTTCTCGACCCTGGCCGAATCGCGCACCTACAAATCGCTCGGCTACGACGTCGTCAACATGACCTGCATGCCCGAGGCCAAGCTCGCGCGCGAAGCCGAGCTGACCTACGCGGTGATCGCGATGGTGACCGACTACGACTGCTGGCACCCGAGCCATACCGCGGTCGACGTGCCGTCGCTGCTCAAGGTGATGCGCGACAACGCGGCCAACGTGCAGCGGCTCGTGGCGCGGCTCGCGGCCGATTTCCCCGGGCAGCACGAGCCGTGTCCGATCGGCTCGGACCGCGCGCTCGACTTCGCGATCGTCACCGCGCCCGAGGCGCGCGACCCGCAACTGCTCGCGAAGCTCGATGCGGTCGCGGGGCGGGTGCTGAACGCCGGGCGTTGAGCGGGCTCGGTGCCGGTCGATTCCTCCGAGAACCTGCGCAGCAACGAGAGCCGCCGAAGGCTGCACTCGGCAACGAACGATCGCGGGTGCGCCGTCATCGGTGGCGGAGGTCCCTGCGTTGCCGAGCGCAGTTGCGTCCCGGGCGACCTCAACGGCGCACGGCTATACCTTCCCCAACGCCCGCAGAATCTTCTCCGGCGTGATCGGCTGCGAATGCACCGCGCATTCGAACGGGGCGAGCGCGTCGTTGATCGCGTTCATCACCGCCCCCGGCGCGCCGGCGGTGCCGGCCTCGCCGGCGCCCTTGGCGCCGAGCTTGCTGCTCCTGGTCGGCGTCTCGACGTGCGCGACGTGGATGTCGGGCATCTCGGCGGCCATCGGGACCAGGTAGTCCATCATGCTGCCGTTCAGGAGCTGCCCGGCTTGGTCGTACAGGCACTCCTCGAACAGCGCCCCGCCGATGCCCTGCACGATCGCGCCGCGCATCTGCTCGTCGACCAGCATCGGGTTGATGACGCGGCCGCAGTCCTCGACGCACCAGTGCGCGAGCAGCTTGACGAAGCCCGTGTCGGCGTCGACCTCGACGTGGCTCGCCTGCACGCCGTTGGTGAAGATGAACGGGTAGTCGCGCTGCGCGTAGTGGCGCGTCACCATCAGCTCGGACTGAAAGCCCGCGGGCAAGGTGTCGGGGCGGAAATAGGCGATGCGACCGAGTTCCGAGAGCGCCATCAGCACCTCGCTGGTGCCCGCATCGACGACGTCGCCGCGAAACACCGCGAGCCCGTCGGCCGGCCGCTTCAGGATCGCCGCAGCGACGTCGAGAATGTTCTTGCGCAGCGCAAGTCCCGCGAGAAGGATCGCCTCGCCGCCGATGCCCGCGCCGCGCGAGGCCCAGGTTCCGCCCCCGTAGGGCGTGATGTCGGTATCGCTCATCACGAGGCGCACGCGCTCGATCGCGATGCCGACCGCGTCGGCCGCGATCTGCGCGAAGATGCCGTCGTTGCCCTGGCCCTGCTCGCCGACGCCGACCATCACGGTCACCGCGCCCGAGGGCTCGAGGCGGATCGTCGCGCCGTCCTGCGCCGAGATGCGCGCCCCGCCGACGCCGTAGAACGCGGCGCTCGGATTCGTCAGCTCGATCACGGTGGCAAAGCCGATGCCGCGAAAGACACCTTGCCTGCGCAGCGCGGCCTGCTCGGCGCGCAGCCCCTGGTAGTTCATCATTCGCTCGATCTTGGCCAGGCACGCCTCGTGCGACAGCACTTCGAGCCTGATGCCCGAGGCGCCGGTCGCGGGGTACGCGTCGTCGGGGATCACGTTCTGCTTGCGCATCGCGAGCGGGTCGATGCCGAGCTTCTGTGCTGCCAGATCGACCAGCCCCTCGGTCACCGCGCACGCGATCGGATGGCCGACGCCTCGGTACTGGCAGGTCGGCACCTTGTTCTGGAACACGACCTTCATCCGCGCGCGGTACTGCTTGTGCTTGTACGGCCCGCCCGTCAGGTTGACGACCTGGTTGCCCTCGATCCCGCTCGTGCGCGGGAACACCGAGAACGGGCCGATGCCGGTCAGATCGTCGATCTCGAAGGCGAGGATCTCGCCCGACTTCGCCGCGGCGATGCGCGCCTTCACGCGGTGGTGCCGTGCGTGGATGTCGCTCGTGAACGATTCGAGCCGGTCGGCTACGAACTTGATCGGCCGCTTCAGCAGCATCGACACCGCGACCGTCGCGAAGTCGTCCGGGTACGCGTGGACCTTGATCCCGAACGAGCCGCCGCAGTCCTTGCAGACGACGCGCACCGCGTCCTCGGGCAGAGAAAACTGACGGCAGTACAGGTCCTGCATCATGTGCGGGGCCTGAAACGAGTGATACACCGTCAGCCGCTTCTCGGGCGCGTTCCAGTCGGCGATCTGGCAGCGCGGCTCCAACGTCACACCGGTGTGGCGGCCGAAGTGGAACGTCGTCTCGCAGACCGCGTCGGCCTTGGCGAACGCGTCGTCGACCGCACCCGTGTCGAGCGTGCGCTGGAAGCACAGGTTGTCGCCGAGATCGGGGTGGATCACCGGCGTCGCCGCATCGAGCGCGGTCTCGATGTCGGTGACCGCGGGCAGCGCCTCCCAGTCGACGTGCAGCTTGGCGAGCGCGTCTTCGGCCTTCGCGCGCGTGTCGGCGACGACCGCGACCACCGGCTCACCCTGCCAGTGCGCGCGGTCGATCGCGAGCGCGTATTCGGGCGCCGACTTGATCCCCTGCAGGTGCGCGAGCACCGCGACCCACGGCTTGCAGACCGATGCGACCTGCTTGCCGTCGATGACCGCGATCACGCCCGGCATCTTGCGCGCCTCGGTCGCGTCGATGCCCTCGATGCGCGCGTGCGCGACCGGGCTCCTCCAGTAGACGACGTGCCCCATGCGCGGCAGCTCGATGTCGTCGATGTACGTGCCCGCGCCTTCGACCAGACGCTGGATGTTGGGCCGCGGCACCGCGACGCCGATGTAGCGCGGGTCGGCGGTCACCGGCGCGAGCGCCGGCGCATGCTCCGGGCGGCCTTCGAGCAGGCGGGGTTCGTCGCGCTTCATGCCGGCTCCCGTCTCTGCGCAGACCGAACCGATCGCGCCGCCGTGCGCTCGACGTGATGCGGGCTTCGATCCCGGCTGCGCGGGGCGCCACTTTCGCCGCTCATCCCGTCGCTCCGGTGATGGTCTTCGCCGCCGCACCCTGCGCAAGCACCTCGCACACCGCGTCGACGATCGCGTGGTAGCCGGTGCAGCGGCAGTAGTTGCCCGACATCCACTCGCGCACCTGCGTGCGCGTCGCATTCGGCCGCTGCTCGACCAGCTCGAGCGCCGCGGCGAGCATCCCCGGCGTGCAGAAACCGCACTGCAGCGCGTTGCGCGCGACGAACGCGCGTTGCAGTTCGCGCCCCGTCCCGTTCGCCGACAAGCCCTCGACCGTGCGCACGTCGCCGCCATCGGCCTGCACCGCGAGCACGAGGCAGCCGCGCACGATCTCGCCGTCGAGACGCACCGTGCAGGCGCCGCAGACGCCGTGCTCGCAGCCGAGGTGCGAGCCTTTCAGGCCCAGCTCCTCGCGCAGGCAATCGACCAGGTGCGTGCGCGGCTCGACGTCGCACTCGCGGGCTTCGCCGTTGACGATGACGCGGATCGTTCGCTTCGCGGATGCGGCGCTCACCTCGCTTTCTCCAGCACGCGCTTCAGCAGCACCGAAGCGAGGTGTCGTTTGGCCGCGCTCGAATGCACCGGGTCGGCGGGCGGATCGAGCTCGGACTTGATGCAGCCGAGCGCCGCGTCGATCGCGGCCTGATCGAGGGCGCGCCCGTCGAGCAGCGCTTCGGTGCGCGTCGCACGCAGCGGCGTCGCTGCCGCGCCGAGGAAGGCAAAGCGCGGGCTCCTCAGCGCCCGACCGTCGCGCCGCGCCGCGGCGGCAAGCCCGACGATCGCGTAGTCCCCGTGCCGGCGCGCGAGTTCGTCGAACGCGAACCAATCGTTCGGCTGCGTGCAAGGCAACTCGCACGCGGCGAGCACTTCGTCGGCGCGCAGCGCCGTCTGGTACAGGCCGCGGAAGAAGTCGCGCGCCGGGATGCGCCGCTCGCCACCGGGGCCCTGCGCGACCACCGTGCCGTCGAGCGCGGCCAGGCACGCCGGCCATTCGGCCGCCGGGTCGGCGTAAGCGATCGAACCGCCGAACGTGCCGCGGTTGCGGATCGCGCGGTGCCCGATGTAAGGGACCGCCATCGCGAGCAACGGCGCGTGGCGCGCGACGAGTTCGCTGCGCTCGACTTCGCTGTGCGTCGCGAGCGCACCGATGCTGAGCACCTGGCCCTCGACGCCGATCGCGCGCAGCGCGGCGAGCCCGGTCAAGTCGATCAACAGCGCCGGCTCGGAGAGGCGCATGTTCAGCGTCGCGAGCAAGGTCTGCCCGCCGGCGAGCAGCCGCGCGTCGGCGCCGTGGCGTTGCAGCAGAGCGAATACCTCCACCATCGAACGGGGCTTCGCGTAATCGAAGGCGGGCGCTTTCATCGGGGTATGTCCGGATAGGTGTTGAACGGATGGTAAACAATCATCGATGCCTGTTGAACCGCTGGTAAACACTGAGTGAAGCTTGTCAGAGTCAGGCCGCGCCCGGTCGAAGCGCCCGCGAAGCGCCGCTTGAGCACCACCGAGCGCGAGCGGCAGATCGTCGACGGTGCGGTGCAGTTCTTCGCCCGGCACGGTTTCGAGGGTCAGCTGCGCGAGCTGGCGGCCGAGATCGGCATCGCGCACACCTTGCTGTATCACTACTTCCCGACCAAGCAGGCGCTGATCGAGCGCGTCTACCGCGACGCCGTCGAGGCGCGCTGGAACCCGGCGTGGGAGGCGATGCTCGACGACCGCCGGCTCGCTCCCGAGGAGAAGCTGACGCGCTTCTACAGCGAGTACCTGCGCGACACGCTGACCTACGACTTCGTGCGCCTGTTCATCTACTCGGGCCTCGCGAAGCAGACGATCGACGACCGCTTCTTCGTGCTGCTGCGCGAGCGGCTGTTCCCGCGCCTGATCCGCGAGACGCGGCGCCAGGCGGGCGTGACGAGCCGCGCCCGGCCGAGCGAGCGCGAACTCGAGCTGCTGATCGGCCTGCACGGCAGCATCTTCTACGCCGCGATGCGCAGGCACGTCTACGGGCAGGCGATCTACAGCGCCGAGGCGCCGCCGCCCGGCGACGTCTACGTGCGCGACCGCGTGCGCTCGTACCTGCTGTCGGCGCGCGCGGTGCTCGACGCGCCCGCGCCGCGCCGCGTGCGCATCGCGTGAGGGACTCTGGCGATGGCTTTGACGCTCAACCACTACTCGATCCGTACCGCGGACCTGGCGGCGAGCCGCCGCTTCTACGAGACGGTGCTCGGCCTCACGGTCGGACCGCGTCCGGACTTTCCGTTCCCGGGCCTGTGGATGTACCGCGGCGACCACGCCGACATGGCGAACGCGGCGGTGCACGTCATCGGGATCGACCCGACCGACGCGAGCGGGCTCGCGCGCTACCTCGGCGAGCGCGGCGCCGACTCGCGAGCGGGAACCGGCGCGCTCGATCACGTCGCGTTCTACGCCGAGGGTCTGGGGACCATGCTCGCGCACCTGAAGCAGCTCGGTATCGAACCGCGCCAGCGCACGGTGCCGTCGATCGGGTTGCACCAGCTCTTCCTCGACGATCCGAACGGCGTCGTCGTCGAGCTGAACTATCCCGCCTCGGAAAGGGCCTGAGCCGATGGCGCGTCTGGTCGTCGCGGGCGGCTCGCTGGGCGGGTTGTTCGTAGCCAACCTGCTCCAGCGCGCCGGCCACGACGTGCGCGTGTTCGAGAAGGCGCCCGATCCGCTCGACGGGCGCGGTGCGGGCATCGTCACGCACCGCGCGTTGCACGCCGCGCTGCGCAAGGCCGGCGTCGATGTCGCCGACGACGCGCTCGGCGTGCGCGTCGAGTCGCGCGTGCTGCTCGATGCAGCGGGCAACGTCGCGCGCCGCCTGCACTTGCCGCAACTGCTGACGTCGTGGAGCTGCCTCCACGCGCTGCTGCGGCACGCGCTCGCGCCCGCGTGCTGCGCGAGCGGGGTGCGGGTGGCGCGCGTCGAGCAGCATGCGGGCTTCGCGACCGTCGTCACCGACCGGGGTGCGCACGAAGCCGACCTCGTGATCGCCTGCGACGGATTGCGCTCGACGCTCAGGCGCCAGCTCGCGCCCGACGCGGCGCCGCTCTACGCGGGCTACGTCGCGTGGCGCGGCGTGTGCGACGAGCAGGTGCTGTCGAGCGCCACCCTCGCAAGCCTGTTCGAGCACTTCGGCTTCGACCTGCCGGCGGGCGAACAGATGCTCGGCTACCCGGTCGCCGGCGCCGGCAACGCGACCGCCGTCGGCCAGCGCCGCTACAACTGGGTCTGGTACCGCGGCGCGGAGGAGACGCGCGCGCTGCGCGCGTTGCTGACCGATGCCGACGGCGAATTCCACGCGCTCGGCGTGCCGCCGCACAAGGTGTCGTGGCGCCACATCGGCGCGATGCGCGCCGACGCGCGGCGCCTGCTCGCGCCGCAGTTCGGCGAGGTGGCGAGAAGAC
>Ga0187893_10005225_pt1 | contig 23574 bp, 20 predicted proteins | sample MA1701074metaG_FD_139574 | JGI IMG/M metagenome (GOLD analysis project Ga0187893, IMG submission 139574) | White microbial mat communities from a basaltic lava cave in the Kipuka Kanohina Cave System on the Island of Hawaii, USA - MA170107-4 metaG ...
CGAGCACGTCGATCTTCTGAAACCGCCGCGACAGGGCGCGGTCGCGGTCGAACGACTGCTTCACGTCGTTGAACGTCGTCGAGCCGATGCAGCGCAGCGAGCCGTTGGCGAGCGCCGGCTTGAGCAGGTTGCCGGCGTCCATCGCGCCCCCCGACGCCGCCCCGGCGCCGACGAGCGCGTGGATCTCGTCGATGAAGAGAATGGCGTTCTCTTCCTTGGCGAGCCGCTCGAGCACCTGCTTGACGCGCTCCTCGAAATCGCCGCGATAGCGGGTGCCGGCCAGGAGCGCGCCGAGATCGAGCGCGTATACCTTCGAGCTCGTGAGCACTTCTGGGACGTCTCGCTGATGGATGCGCAGCGCGAGCCCTTCGGCGAGCGCGGTCTTGCCAACGCCCGGTTCACCGACGAGGAGCGGATTGTTCTTCCGTCGGCGGCAGAGAACCTGAATCATGCGTTCGAGCTCGAGGCGACGGCCGATCAGGGGGTCGATCTGGCCGGCCGCGGCGCGGGCAACGAGATCAGTCGCGTAGGCGTCCAGGGGATCGACGGGCACCGGAGCGCCGCCCTCCACGTCGGCGGGGTGCCCCGGCGCGGGTTGCGGCTTCCCGCCATGTGAGATCGCGCGGAGCAACGTCAGACGGTCGAGTCCCTGGCGTCGCAGGAAATAGGCCGCGTGGCATTCTTCTTCCTGCAGCAGGAACACCAGGAGGCTGCCAGTATCGACGTGCTTCGCGCTCGAGACGGCCGCGTGCACGATCGCCTGCTGAATCACTCGGTCGAGCGCCGTCGTCGGTTCCGGCTCCGACGCGCCGGGCGGTGGCACGGGTGTGAAGGCCTTCGCCAGCACCTCGTCGAGCTGTTTGCGAAGGGCGTCGAGATCGAGACCGCATGAGGCGAGGACGTGTCGTGCTTGGGGCTCCTCGATGGCCGACCGCAGCAGATGCTCGAGACCGACCGTGTCGTGGCGGCGCTCCGTTGCCAGACGGAAGGCGCGCTGAATGGTCTCGAGCGTCTCGGGTGCGAAGGGAACAGGGGGCTCGCTCACGGCGTCGTCGGCTCCGGTTCGGTCTCGGGCTCTATCGTCACGAGCAGCGGAAACTCGTGCTGTTCCGCCAAGCGCAGCGTGGCTTTCAGCTTCGTCTCGGCCACCTCGTGCGTGAAGACCCCGGCCACGCCCAGCCCCGACTGATGCACGCTCATCATGATCGCGAACGCGTCGCTGTGCGACTTGTGAAACACGGTCTCGAGCACCCACACGACGAAGTCCTGCGTCGTGTAGTCATCGTTGTGCAGAAGCACACGCCACATGCGCGGCTGCTGCAGCTGCTGCTCGGTGCGCGATTCCGTCAGCGTCGACTCACGCGGAGCTGGCACTTTTCTCCATTGTACCCGCAGCGTCGGGCAGGTCGCTGTCGAGGACCCACGGCGCGGGCACACTCGACTGGCGCACGAGACGCTCGACGTGCCGCACGAACTCGGTGCGCGGAATTTCGCGTGCGCCGAGCGACGCCAGATGCGTGGTCGACAGCTGGCAGTCGACCAGCTCGAAACCCCAGCGCGCGAGCTGGTGCACGAGCATGACGAGCGCTACCTTCGACGCGTCAGCCCGGCGGCTGAACATCGACTCGCCGAAGAACATGCGGCCGAGCGCCACGCCGTACAGGCCGCCCGCGAGCTCGGCACCTGCCCACACCTCGACGGAGTGCGCGTAACCGAGCGCGGCCAGACGTCCGTACGCCTCTGTCATCCACGGCGTGATCCATGTGCCATGCTGATCCGCACGTGGGGCCGCGCAGCCGGCCATGACGTCGGTAAACGCCGTGTCGAGGGTGACACGGTAACGGCGCGATCGGAGGACGCGGCGCAGCGAGCGCGACACGTGCAGCTCGGGCAGCCAGAGCACCATCCGCGGGTCCGGACTCCACCACAGCGGCGGCTCGTCGTCGCCCGACCACGGGAAGATGCCGTGCGCGTACGCGTCGAGCAGCCGCTGAGGCGACAAGTCGGCGCCGGCTGCGAGCAAGCCATTCGGATCGCGCAGCGCGCGGGACACCGGCGGAAACGGATCGTGAGCGTCAAGCCACGGAATCATGAAGATGGTGCGCAGGTGCCAGGTGCGAGGATGGGGTGCGAGGTGCACTCGTCGCCCCATCGCAGGTGAGTAGGATCGGTACGTGCTGCGTCCAGATCTTTCCGCATTGGCCTCTCGCCTCGTCGAACCGCCGGTCACGCGCTTCGCCCCGTCGCCAACAGGGTACCTGCACCTGGGCCACGTGGTGAACGCGATTTACGTCTGGGGCCTCGCGCGCGCGCTCGGCGGCAGCGTGCTGCTGCGTATCGAAGATCACGATCGCCTCCGCAGCCGGCCGCAATTCGAGGCCGCCATCCTCGACGATCTCGACTGGCTCGGATTCACGGCAGACCAGGGGCTCGCGCCGCAGCGGGCGCGCGCGTCCGCGTACGAGTCGGCGCTCGCCGATGTGCGGACGCGCTACCAGGTGTACGCATGCGGGTGCTCGCGCAAGGAGATTGGCGGCGAGTGGTATCCGGGTACGTGCCGGGCGCGTGGTCTGGCCGAGGCCGACGACCGCGGACTGCGGGTGCAAATCGATGCGGGCGCTGAAACGTTCGTGGACGCCCTTGCCGGCCGGCAGGTACAACATCCGGCCAACGAGTCTGGCGACCTGCTGATCCGCGACCGCGACGGCCATTGGACATATCAGTTCGCCGTCACCGTCGACGATCATCTCGACCGCGTCACGCTCGTGATCCGCGGAGCCGATCTGCTCTCCTCGACCGGCCGTCAACTTCGCCTCGCTCGGATGCTTGGACGCATCGAGCCGCCGGTGTTCCTCCATCATGCGCTGCTCTACGACGCCGCTGGCCGCAAACTGAGCAAGTCAGACGGAGCGGCCGGCGTCCGCGAGCTGCGTCGCTCTGGCCAGAGTGGCGCGGACGTGATTGGGCGTGCGGCGGCCGCGATCGGTCTGCTGGGCACCGCGCGCCCGGTGCCGGCATCGGCAGTCGCAGACTTGCTCGTGTAGGGCGGGCCTGTACGGCACGCCTGGCGCCCTTCGACGTGATTCAGGGTGTTCACGTGCCCGCCCGTTCGCAAGGAACGCCCTATGCACCCCGCCCGGAGAGTCCCGCATGCGGAAGATCGTCGAGACGGCCACCGATCCGCACTTCGACAGCCTGCAGTTCCTCAGCTCCGCCGCCGGCGATTGGGCGCCGGATAACCGGCGGTTCGTATTCGCCGCCGTCAGCAAGGGACAGCCGGTGCTGACGATCGTCGATGTCGATCGGGGCGTACGCGTGCGCGAGCACCAGTTGCGCGGAGCTCGATGAAATCTTCAACCCAGCCTGGACGCGTGCACCGGCATGGCCCGGCCGCGGCTGGCTCTGGCAGTTCAACCTGACGCCTGGGTTCTGAGGTGGATCCGGGGCGGGTCCAGCACATTGCGCGCGGCTACGGTTTTGCCGTAGCCTTGGAGCGCCCTTTCTTCATGACCTACGACGTCGTCGTCGCCGCCTGTCCGCCCCTATTGACCTGCTGAGATAGAATCGGTAGGCCTCACGAGGAAACCTTGGGAGTCCGTTTGTTCATCGGCAACCTGCCCTATGGCGCCTCGGAGGCGGATCTCCGCGCCCATTTCGCGCCGGTGGCCGAACCAACCCATGTGGTCATGCCGGTCGATCGCGAAACCGGTCGACCGCGCGGGTTCGCTTTCGTGGAGTTCGCCGACCGCACGGTCGCCGAACAAGTGATCAGCCGGTTCAACTCGCAGCCTTTTCAGGGCCGGAACCTGGCCGTGAGCGAAGCCCGGGCGCGCGAAGATCGACCGCCGCGTCCGCCGGGCCCTCCCGGCGGCGGCTTTGGCGGGCCGCGGCCGGGCGGCTTCGGCGGCAGCGGCTTCGGCGGCGGCGGCGGCAGCGGCTTCGGCGGCGGCGGCGGATTCGGGCCGCGTCCTGGCGCGCCGCCGGGAGGGCGCGATCGATCCGCCAACTTCGGCCCGCCCGCGCCTCCGCGGCGGCTGCGCGGCAAGAAGAATCAGCAGGAATACAAACCGCGGGGGCCGATCAAGGAGCGGACCGGGGGCCGCATCTACGCGGTCGACGACCTCGATGACGGCGAGTCGGTCGACACCGATAATTTAGCGACGGGCGCGCCCGCCGACGACACCGATGACGCCACGACCCCCGCAGACGACAAGAGCGACGACGATCAGTAATACGTGAAGCGCTCGGCTCCGCAGCTCGTATCGGTGGCGGCTGCTGCCACTGGCATCGCGCTGTTCATCGTCACCCTCTTCTACATCAATCTCGATGAAACCATCGCGAGCGCGACCCGGCTTGGTCTCGCGCTCCCCGTCATCCTGCTGCCCGGCACCTGCTGGCACCTGCTGCGGACCTGGGGCTGGGCGATCTCCTTTCCCGACGGGACTCGGCCGGCGTTCACCCGTCTCTTTCGGGTACGGCTCGCGGCCGACGCCATCGGGTTCTTCACCGTTCGCGGAATCGCCAACGAGCCGCTGAAGGTGCTGCTCCTGTACGACCGCGTGAAGCCAGAAATCACGACGGCGGCGGTCGCGCTCGAGCGGCTTGCCTTCGCGGTCATCGGTATCGTCATCGCAGCGCTCATCTCGTTGTTCGCGGTCACCCGCCTGTCGATGCCCGCCGCGTGGGAGGGGGTCTTCACGTTGCTCGTCGTGGGGGCCGTGATCCTGCTCGCGGTGGCGGGGTTGATGGCGCGGCGACGCTCGGGCGACTATCTCGGGCGACTGGCCGCGTTCATCAATCGCGCGACCGGCCGGGACCTGGAAGCGTCGCGCGCGGTTCGGTTCGTGCTCGACGTGGAAGACGTGCTGCTCGAACTGCTTCGCGGCAGCCGTTGGCGGCTTGTCGTCCTCACCTCCCTGGCGACGATCTGTTATCTGCTGATGGCGATCGAGATCTGGCTTGTCTTCTGGGCCATCGGCGAGCCGATTGGCGTGACGGAGGGGCTGGCGGTCGAAACGTTCGCGCGACTGGCCAGCGTCGCCTCTGCGGCGATCCCGGGCAACATCGGTGCACTCGAGGCATCCAACGCGGCGGTCGTCGGCGCACTCGGTCTCGGCGGCGGCGGGTCGCTGGCGCTGATGCGCCGCGTCCGCGCGCTATTGTGGGCCGGTGCTGGCCTGGCGATGTACCCGCGCGTCCAGGAACGGCGCCAGTAGGTCGTCGGGGAGCCGGCGGTAGTCGAACCACTCAATCGCGAAGTCCAACGCGAGCCGGCGAAACAGCACGGCGCGACCGCGGCCGGATAGCGTCAACGCCGTCGGCATCCAGACGCCGTCACCGATCGGCTGTCGCGTGACCGTGGCCGTCGTACCCTTCCCCAGCCGCGCGACGATCCCCAGGCCGTACGAAATGTCGCCGATCGAGGTGGCTTGCAAGTGCATCACCTCGGCGGCGCGCTCGTCGACCCAGATCGTTCCCGCGAAGTGCTGCGCGGTCCTCCCCTGCCGCGTCATCGGACGGGCGTCGGGTCTAGGCGAGAACGTGATGACGATCGCGGGCACCCCGTTGTAGATCGTGCGCTCCTTCAATGTGAAATCGAGCGCCTCAATGACGTCGTTGATGGCGCGTTCACGCCGCTCGCCGGCGCGCTGCGCGTCGGCCTCATCGAGCGAGCCTCCGTCGAGATCGGTCACGCCGCGTTCGCGCAGCACCTCGGCGACGCGGTCGCGGTACTCACGGTCCTGCCGCGTTAGCTCCGCGGCCCCGACCGCCTGCCCGTTCCTCCCGACCAGACGGCGGTGGACGAGCTGCCGGACGGGCGAGGGGTACACCTCATAGAGGCTCTCGCCGCCCGTGCCAAGCCGGCCGAATGGGTTGGTGTGAATGTCGGTGCGGCGTTCCTTGTAGGTATAGAGGTGATTGGCGCGCTCCGCCCGCGCGAGGTTCTCCCGTACGCTGCGGTAGAACGCGTCGGCGTCGGGTAGCGGACGGTCCTGTCCATGGCTCCCGGCGACGAATCCCAACACCCAAATCCCAAACACCAACACGGGGGACTTCATACCTTGTTCAGTCTTTCTGAGGCCGCCTCCAGCGTCTCGTTGCGTTTGGCGAAGCAGAAGCGGAGCACGGGACCGGCGTCGACGCCGTCGTAGAGGAACGGCGAGATCGGAATCGATGCGACGCCGTGCTCCTTCACCAGCCGCACGGCGAACTCGGCGTCCGGCTCGTCGGTGATCGCGGAATAGTCGACCATTTGGAAGAACGTACCACGGCAGGCGAGCGGACGGAAACGCGATCCGGCAATTAGCCGCAGGAAGAGATCCCGCTTCGCTTGATAGAAAGCCGTCACCGCCTCGCAGCGCGGATCACGGTGCACAACATCTGCGTACGCGCGCTGAATGGGGGTATTGACGGCGTAGGTAACCCACTGGTGAACGCCTGCCACTGCGGCCGCAAGCGCGCGCGGCGCCGCACAGTAGCCGATCTTCCATCCGGTCGTATGGTACGTCTTGCCGAACGAGCTGATGACGACCGCTCGCTCCGCGATCTCTGGGTATCTCGCCATGCTCTCGTGGGGTACGCCGTCATAGACGAGGTGCTCGTACACCTCGTCAGAGACGACGAACGCATCCGTACCTTGCAGAACGCGCGCCAGCTCTCGCATGTCGTTTCGCGTGAGGATCATGCCAGTCGGGTTGTGCGGTGAGTTGATGACGATTACGCGTGTGCGGGACGTAATTGCGCGACGGACCTCGTCCCAGTCGATTCGATAATCGGGCCTGCGAAGCGTGACGTAGACCGGCGTGCCCCCGCTCAGCTGGACCGCCGGCGTGTAGGAGTCATAGGCGGGCTGAAACAGGATGACCTCGTCGCCGCGTCTGACCAGTGCGGTCAGCGTGCTGAAGAGCCCTTCGGTGGCACCGGATGTCACGCAGATCTCGGTGGCGGGATCGTAGCGGCGTCCGTAGAGCAGCTCGATCTTGCGCGCCAGCGCCTCGCGCAGCGCGTAGACGCCGAGCATCGGCGCGTACTGGTTGTGCCCCTCGTGCATGCAGCGCGCCACCGCCTCGACGAGATCCGGTGCGCAGTTGAAATCCGGAAACCCCTGCCCCAAGTTGATCGCGCCGTGCTCGTCGGCCATGCGCGACATGACCGAGAAAATGGTCACGCCGCTGGACGGGAGCTTCGACTGAACGGTCTCGATCGAGGACATCCTTGGTATCCTACTCCGTCCATTCCCAGAGCTTGTGCGACAGCAAGGGGTAGCGTCGACGCACCTCGAGCACATGGGCGTAGTAATCCGGTTTCGCGATATCGCGCCTGAGCAGCCGGTCGCGAAGACGCCGCAGCTCATACCGGTACAAATCGTTCACGAACTCGTGGGCCTTTTCGGGCGGCGTCGACGACGTTGGCCGGATTCCGTGCGCGGCCAGCTGCTCGAGCACCTGGGGCTTGTAACGGTAGGTCATTTCAGATGCGACTGTGCGGGCTGCGTCCGAGGGGCGAGGTTACGGTGCGCATCCGCCGAGGTACGCGCGCGCTTCCGCGATCTCGACCGGCAGGCCCGGCCGTCCTCCCCACGCGTCGAGCAGTTGCCGATAGTTGGCGCAGGCCGCCGCGGCGTCGTTGAGGCGCCGTGCCGCACGGGCGAGACCCGAGAGGATGCGCAGCGTCGATTCAGCGCTCGCCGCTGCCTCGGTGTACGCACGACGCGCGTCCTCGTAGCGATGCACCTGCAGCCACAGATCCCCGGCCACCTCCGCCGCGCTCACGAGCGGCGCCCCCGGGAGTCCTGCCATTCGCTGCAGCGCCTCCATTGCCAGCGCCGCTTCGAGGTACAGGCCCATCTCGTCGCGCTCGCTCTGCGCGGCGGCCGCGGCCGCGTGCAGGACCAAGCGTGCGATTTCGCCTGCCCCCGGTCGCCCTTTCGCTTGGGCGTGAAGTGACGCGATCGCCTCGCGGACGGGCGCCAGGGCATCGGGCGGCCCGCCCTCGCGGAACGCCTCGCGCGCGTCGATCAGTCCGCGGAGATACAGCACCGCGACCTGCGCGGTCGAGTCGCCGCCGTGTGCTGCAGCCATGGCCAGCTCGACCGCGCCCGCCAGATCGAATTCGGTCGCCCGCACGGATGCTTCGGCCATGAGACCTGGGGCATCGCGACCGCCGGCGTGTACCGAGGTCAGCGGGCGCGCGGATGCCGCAGGGAGTGGCGGCGCAGACCGATTCGCATCGACTGCCACGCGAGTGGGCGATGGCGGGAGTGTGGCAGCCGCGTCCGTGCGGCCGGTGTCGTCCGCAGCGAGTACCGCTGGACCGTCGGCGACAGGCGTCATTATCTGAAGCGACGCCATCGGACCCTTCACCGTCGCGGCCGTGTCGTGCTCCTGCTGTGGCGCATTCGGGGCTGCGGTGGCGGTGGCAGCAGTCGGACCGGACGGTTCGTTCGGAGCCGCATCCGGCAGCTTGGAGAGGACAATGCCGACAATAGCCGCCACGACCACCGCACCGGCGACCGTCCACCCCCAGCGGCGGCGCAGTATGGCCTGCCACCCGGCGCGGCGCGTGCCGTCGGGCGGTGCCTCCGAGATGACGTAGGCGGCATGGCCGTCCGCGTTGATATCGCGAACGCCCAGCGTCACGTGGCAGTGACGTTCGTGATCGTACGCGCGGTAGGCCTCGGTCGTACCCAAATCAAGAGGTGCGAGGATCTCATAGGGGCCGACGCGCGAGCCGATCTGGAGCATGAGGACCGGCCGATCATAACTGTCCGGAGGCCTGAGGCCCTGCCGGAGGCCCTTTAGGCCTCCGGTTCAATACCGGTAATGTTCCGGCTTGTACGGCCCGCCGACCGGTACGCCGATGTAATCCGCCTGGTCTTTCGTCAACGCCGTGAGCCTCACGCCAAGATGATCGAGGTGCAGCCGCGCGACTTCCTCGTCGAGCTTCTTGGGCAGCATCGTGACTGTCTTGCCGTACTGCTCGGCGTTGGCATGCAACTCGAGCTGCGCCAGCACCTGATTGGTGAACGACGCCGACATCACGAAGCTCGGGTGGCCTGTCGCGCAGCCGAGATTCAACAGACGGCCTTCCGCCAGCACGAGGATGCTGTGGCCGTCTGGAAAGCGCCACTCGTCGTATTGCGGCTTGATGTTGACGCGTTCGATCCCGTGCAACCTCTTCAGCCCGGCCATGTCGATTTCGTTGTCGAAGTGGCCGATGTTGCCGACGATCGCCTTGTCCTTCATGCGCGCCATGTGGCTGACGGTGATGATGTTCTTGTTCCCCGTGGCGGTGATGAAGATGTCCGCGGTCTCGACCACGTCCTCGAGCGTCGTCACCTGGAAACCTTCCATCGCGGCCTGGAGCGCGCAGATCGGATCGATCTCCGTCACGATCACGCGGCAGCCCTGACCGCGCAGCGCCTGCGCGCACCCCTTGCCGACCTCGCCGTAGCCCATGACGACGGCGACCTTGCCGCCGAGCATCACGTCGGTCGCCCGCGCCAGGCCGTCCGGCAGCGAGTGGCGGCAGCCGTAGATATTGTCGAACTTTCCCTTGGTAACCGAGTCGTTGACGTTAATGGCCGGGAAGCGCAGCGTGCCGGCCTCCATCATCTGATAGAGCCGGTGCACACCGGTCGTCGTTTCTTCGCTGACGCCGCGGATGCCCGTCGCCACCGCGGTCCAGCGCCCGGGGCGCGCGGCGAGCTCTTTCCGGATCGTCTCGAGGATCACACCCCACTCCTCCGAATCCTTCTCAGCATCGAATGTGGGTACCTTGCCGGCGTGTTCGAACTCGGCGGCCTTGTGCACGAACAGCGTCGCGTCGCCGCCGTCGTCGACAATGAGCGTGGGACCGGAGCCGTCGGGCCACACGAGCGCCTCGACGGTGCACCACCAGTACTCGGAGAGCGTCTCGCCCTTCCACGCAAAGACCGGCGTCCCCTTGGGCGCCTTCACGGTCCCGCCGGTCTCCGGCCGGCCGACCACGACCGCCGCAGCAGCATGGTCCTGCGTCGAAAAGATATTGCACGAGACCCAGCGCACGTCGGCGCCCAGCTCGACCAGCGTCTCGATGAGGACGGCGGTCTGCACCGTCATGTGCAGGCTGCCCATGATGCGGGCGCCGGCCAGGGGTCTCTTCGCCGCGTGCCGCGCGCGCAGCGCCATGAGCCCGGGCATTTCGTGCTCGGCGAGCCGGATTTCTTTCCGGCCCCACTCGGCGAGATTGAGATCCGCCACCTTGTAGGGCGGCCTTCCTGCTTTCACGGCCGCGTCGAATGCGTGGAGTCTTTCGGTTGCGACAGTCGCCATCTCTTCTCCTTGAATGCCTTATCTATGCCTCGTCGCGATGGCCGCAAACAGCGCCGGGCCCTTCGCGTGCGAATCGACGGGCAGTGCGTGGACGCGCACGTTGCCGAATCCGGCGCCCGTCAGAAACCTGGACATCTGCTTGTCGGAAAACCCGAGCCACACATGCCCCATCTGCTGCTGGTACTCCTCGCGATCGTGCGGCAGCATGTCCACGATGAGCACGCGGCCGCCGGGCTGGAGGACGCGCGCCACCTCGGCGAGCGCCCGTGCCGGATCCGGCGAGTAGTGCAGTACCAGCGACAGGAGCACCGCATCGAGCTCGCCCGCCTGGAGCGGCAGCGACTCGAGCTCACCCTGACGCACATCGACGTTGGCAAACTGGCCGAGACGGCCGCGGGCCGCGTCGAGCATATCGCGTGACGCATCGACGGCGACCACGCGGTGGACGTGCGGAGCGAGGACTTCGGTGAGTTGGCCCGTCCCGCAACCAAGATCGCCGATCGTGAGCGATGGATCGATCAGCCCGAGCATCGCCCAGAGATAGAACGTATCGCCGAACAGCGTCGTCCGCAGGCGATCCCAGTCCGCCGCGGCGCTCGCGAAGAACTCCTGCGACTTCGCGCGGCGCCGGGCCAGCACGCTGCGCAGGCGCTGGCCGTCCTGGCCTGCGGCAGCGGTCCCGGCGACCTGTTCGCGGATGAGCGGCCACAGCCGGCTCGCGCCCGAGTCGAGATCATCGAGCGGCATGCTGTAGAACCGGCTCGTCGCGTCGCGTCGCGAGACCACCCAGTCGTCGTCTGCGAGCGTCTTGAGGTGACGGCTGACGCTCGACTGCGGCAGCTGCAGCACCGCGCAGAGCTCCGACACGGTCAGCTCATGCTGGTCGAGCAGCAGCAGGATCCGGCAGCGCGTCGGATCGGCAAGCGCCGACATATGATCGAGAATGGCCACCATATATCCGTATATCCGGATGAATTGTTACACATGAGTTGGTGGGCGGTCAAGGCAAGGCGGCGTTAGGGATCTGTCGTCAGCGAGCGTCGCCCCTTATGAGGCCGCCAACCATCCACAGGTCGAGTCGGGCGGCATTTTCTCGTCGGGGCCGCGCGCTTCGCTCAGAAGCGCAGTGTGTAGACGAGCTTCGTTGCCAAACGGTTGTCGAGCGTCGTCAGGCGGCGGAATCCGGTCTGCAGCACTTCGCGCCAGTTGTGCGTGTACACGAAGTAGAGGTCGTTGCCCGGGCGGCGAATCCACCGGAAGCGCATCTGCCAGCCGAGCAGACCGCTGACGTTGTCGTACTGCAGATTGTTGCCGATCGACAGCCACGGGCTGAACTGCGTGTCGGCGCGAAGTCGGAACACATCGGTGTCGAAGCTGCCTTCGGCCAGCTCCAGCACGTTGTGCTCGGCCTCAACGCTGAGCGCCATGCCGCGGCGGGGTCGGACGCCCATCTCGACGCTGTACTCGCGGCGGTCGCCCGAGAAGAAGCGGCCGAGCGAAATGTTCCCCTGCATGTTGACCATCCGGTGGTCAGCGGTGGATCCCTGGAGCTGGTAGCTGGTGAACCGGTAGACGGCGCCGGCCGGCAGCACGATGTCGTCGTGAATCTCGAAGTCCTCCTCGAGCCGTTCGTACTGCGGCTGAATCTCGACGGCCACCCGGCTGCCGTCATGGAAGTTGACCTCGAGGGGTGAGAACGAGAACTCGCGCGTCAACGGACGGTTTTGCGGATCGTTCAGAAACTCGAGCTCCGCCTCCCAGCCCAGCGCCCGCAGCCACGGATGATCGCGCGTCCGCCACGAATACTCGAGGTTGGGCGCGAGGCGCTTGTAGCCCCGCCGCTCGACGAAGCCGACCGCCGGGTCGTAGTGTGGCTGCAGTTCGCGGAGCGAAATCTCGGCTGTCAATGGATCGTTCGGATACGCGAGGCGGACGCCGTACGCGGCAGTGTCCTCGACCGCCTCGGGGCTGCTGGTCCACAGATAGAAGCCGCTCAGCTCGAGATTCTGGTTGCCGCGGAAGCGGGAGGTCGCGAGCTCGAAGTCGAGGCCGGCGGTATGCCGGTCCGCGTCGCCAGGGGTCCGGTCGGATCGCCGTGTGTACAGTCCGCCGAAGTACGACTGCTCGAAGGCGCGCCGCCGGACGCGTACGACCGAAAAATCCTCGCCCAGCCGCCGACCGCTTTCCGCCGTCCGCACCTGCAGCACCCCCATGTCGAAGGCACCGGCCTGCCCGGTCAGCTTCGCGCCGCCGTCGATCGGCTGCGGTGCGCCGGCGTCATCGAGGCCAATCCGCCGCGAGAAGAAGGGCACGACCGCCTCTTCGTCTTCACGCGAGAAGTCGAAAAAGCTCGATCCCTCCAGGAAGAAATCGCGCTTCTCCTCGAAGAACAGCGGAAACCGCGTCAGATTGACGCGGCGCTGATCCACTTCCGTCTCCGCGAAATCCGTGTTCACGCTGAGGTTGGCCCTCAGCGCCGGCGTCAGGTTGTAGAACGCGTCGAGGCCGATATCCCCGGTCGACAGCGCGTCGGACCGTCCGCGGCCAGGGGCCGATGAGACGTTGCCGACGATGTAGGGCTTGAGGTCGAGGCCGAGACCCTGGGAGAGGCCGCCAAGTCCCTCGAGCCGGCCGGCATTGGTCATGCGCGCGAGCCCCTGGTTGCGCGCGTGCCCGCTCCAGAGCACGTCCTCGTTCTTCCGGCGGATGGTCCGCTGGAAGTTGATGCCCCACGCACCGGCGTTTTGATCGAAATTGACCGTCCGGAACGGGATCTCGATCTCCGCCGTCCACCCGCTCATCGTCCGGCGTACGCGCGCCAGCCAAATGCCGTCCCATGACCGGTTGATGCCGGCGCCGAACTCGTTCCACCAACCGCTATCCGCGCCCGGATCGACGAGCCCGTCGCCCATCGCGCCTGAGGGATTGATCTCGAAGTAATAGCCAGTGCGACCGTCGAGGAACGTATCGATCGTCCACATGAAGCGATCGTCGGCCTCGAACGACCGATCGCGCTGCATCTGGTTGCCGAGCACGCGCTCGGGCTCGCTGTCGTAGCAGATCACGCTCAGCACCAGGCGGTCGGCATCGTAGACGACCCGCACTTCGGTGCGCTCGGTCGCGGAATCGCCGTTGTTCGGATCGCGTTGCAGAAAGCCGGTGGCAGGCTGCGCGCGTTCCCAGACCGCCTCATCCGGAAGACCGTCGAGCCGAATGACGTCGGCCTCGCCGAGCCGAAGCGCCTGAATCGTTCGTGGCGACGGTGACGTCGCGTCGGTCTGGGCGAACGCCGCAACAGGCGCGGCGGCAACGGCGCAGACGAACAGCATGCGAGAGCAGCGCGGCATGATCGGCATCGGATGCTTACAGCGTACTCCACCCTACATGAAGCGAGAATGAAGAACACGACGCTCCGATCTCGCCGCGGAGGTCGGCTACAATCGACCAGTACTGTGCACTGCTGTCGCGCGCTGCTGGCGATCGTGGCCACCGTCGCACTCGCGCTCGTGTCTGCACGCGCGCAGATCGCCGTGCGCACGTTCGACGAGGATGCGGTCGGCTCGCCGCCGCCTGGATTCACCTTTACGATGGCGCGCCAGCAGACGCCGGGGCGATGGCTCGTGCACGCCGACGGCGCGAGTCACTACCTGACCCACCTCGCCGATCCAGCCGCCGCCGGCGGCTTCTCGCTCGCGGTGCTCGACACACCGCACCCCGCGCAGATGCGCGTATCCGTGCGTCTCAAGCTCACGGAGGGCGAGCGTGTGGGCGGCCTCGTCTGGCGCTACCACGACGCGGAGAATTTCTATCTCGCGGCGCTCGATCTCCGCGTCCAGGAGCTCGCGCTCTACCGCGTCATCCGAGGCAACCGCATCCGCCTCGACGACGAGGACGAGCTCGAGCTCGACGACTCGGCCTGGCACAGCCTCCGGGTCGTGCAGGACGACGACGACATCCGCGTCTCGCTGGGTGGGATTGGGGTGCTGCGCGCACGCGAGCGTACGTCTGCCGACGGGGGCCGCGCCGGCGTCTGGTCGGGCGGTGGCGCAACGCTGTGGTTCGACGACTTCCGCGTCGAGCCGGACCTCGACGACGGTCGACGTCGGGACGGCAGGGGGCGCAATCGGTGAGGCTCCTGGTCGTCGAGGACGAGCGCGACCTCGCCGACGCGCTGCGCCGCGCGCTCGAGGAAGAAGCGTTCGCGGTCGACGTGGCGGAGGACGGCGAAGAGGGGCTCTTCAAGATCCGCGAGCTGCCCTACGACGCCGTCATTCTCGATCTGATGCTGCCCCAGCTCGATGGATGGTCCGTGCTGGAGGCAGCACGCGCCGATGGGATCCGGACGCCGATGCTCTTGCTGACGGCGCGTGACGCGATCGCAGACCGCGTGCGTGGCCTCAATCTCGGCGCCGACGACTATCTGATCAAGCCGTTCGCGCTGGCGGAGCTGGTGGCGCGCGTGCGCGCGATCATTCGGCGCGCCTACGGCAATCCCGCGTCAACGATTCAGATCGGCGACATCACCATCGACACGGCAGCCCGCCAGGCGTGGCGCGCCGGCTCCCCGGTCGAGTTGACCGCGCGCGAGTTCGCAATCCTTGAGCTCCTGACCCAATCACGCGGTGCCGTCGTTGCGCGGTCGACGATCCACGAGCACATCTACAACGAACGAGCCGACGTTCTCTCCAACGTGGTCGACGTTCACGTCGCCGCACTGCGGCGCAAGCTCGGGTCCGAGGTGATCCGCACCAGGCGCGGCGAAGGCTACATCATCGATGCTTAGTTCGATCCGGACCCGGCTGTTGCTCTGGTACACGCTCATCCTGGCGCTCGTCATCGCGACGTTCGCGGCGACCGTCGGCTATCTGTTCTGGCGCTCGCTCGTCGCCGACATCGACGAAGGACTGCAGGCGAGCGCGGCTGCGCTCGTCAGTGGGCTGGAGCCGACAGCCTCCGGCGAGTTCGACCTCGTGCTCCCGTCCGAGTACCGGCAGGCGGACGCCGCACCGCCCCCGCAGACGTACTACGCGGTGTGGAACCGCGACGGCGAGCTCGTCGATCGCTCAGCCGGGGACTTCGCGGTCCAGTTGCCGCCCGGGCCGCTCGTGCGGACACGCGACGGCCGCCGTGAGCTCGCCGTGGACGCGGCGAACGCGGCGATCGTGCTGGTGGGGCGCGACCTGACCGATGCGCGCCGCGACGTACTCGCGTTTGCGGGCATGGCGGCCGCTGGCGGGATAGCGGCCCTGGTGCTGTCGCTCATCGGCGGCCGGTTTCTGGTGGGCCGCGCGCTGGCGCCCGTCAGCCGCATCAACCAGGCGGCGGCTGCGATGTCGGCCGGCAACCTCACGGCACGCATCGCCGTCGAGCGGACCGAAAACGAGCTGGAGCAAGTGGCGCTGGCGCTCAACCAGGCGTTCGACCGCCTGCACCTCGCGCTCGAGAACGAGCGGCGGTTTACCGCCGACGCTTCCCACGAGCTGCGCACCCCGCTGGCGACACTCTCGGCGGAGATCGAATGGGCGCTGGCGCGCGACCGTTCGGGTGACGCGTACCGCCGCTGTCTCGAGACCGCGCGGCGCGCCGCGGATCGGATGCGCCTGGTCGTGGAGCGTCTGCTCACGCTCGCGCGCGCCGACAGCGCGGCCATGTCGCTGCAGCGTGCAGCGGTTGGCCTGGCGCCGGTTGTGGGCGACGCGCTGGCGATCGTACGGCCGCTCGCGGACCAGAAGCACGTCACCATCGAAACGCATCTCGACGCCGCGACCGTCGTCGGCGATCGCGATCGGCTGACCGACCTGGTCACGAATCTGTTCTCAAACGCGATTCAATACAACCGGGACGGCGGTCAGGTGAGCGTCGAGCTGTGGCCCGATGGGAACGAGGCGTGCCTGCGGGTGCGAGACACGGGGACGGGAATCGCGCCGGACGATCTGCCGCGCATCTTCGATCGGTTCTATCGCGCCGACAAGGCGCGAACGGCCCATGCCGGCGGCGCCGGCCTCGGCCTCTCCATCGCCAAATGGATCGTCGAGGCGCATGGTGGCCGGATCGCCTGTCAGAGCACCGCCGGCCAAGGGACCGAGGTGCTCGTGCGGCTGCCGCGGCTGACGGAGGGCGGGCCTTTACGGCCCGCCGAGCTCTAGCTCCAGACGGGTGACCAGCGTATCCAGCTCCGTCGCCACGGCTCGGACCGTCTCCGGCTGGCTCAGATCGACGCCCGCTTGCGCGAGCAAGTTCATCGGATAGTCGCTGCCACCCGCGCGCAGGAGTGTCAGATAGCGCTCGACGGCTGCTTCCCGCCGCACGGGGTCGGGAGCGCGCAGGTCCTGCACTAGTTTGGCGGTCGAGGCGAAGCACGTGGCGTACTGATAGACGTAGTACGGCGTGCTGAAGAAGTGTGGAATGCGCGCCCACGTGATCTGCGAGATCTCCTCCTCGTCCAGGGCGTCGCCGTAGTACTGCGTCAAGAGCGACCGGTACAGGGCGCTCAGCATCTCCGCCGTGATCGGCTGATCCCGCTCGACAAGCCGGTGCGCCTGCAGCTCGAAGTCGGCGAACAGCACCTGTGTGTAGAAGGTGTTGGCGATGCTGTCGATCGCGTGCTGCAGGAGCACGATGCGCTCCTCCGGCGTCCGCGCGCGGTCGAGCATCAAATCGAGAAAGAGCGCCTCGTTCAAGGTCGACGGCACCTCGGCGACGAAGATCGTGTAGCCGGCATAGACGAACGGCTGCGCTTCGTGCGAGAGCAGCGTGTGCATCGAGTGGCCCATCTCGTGCGCGAGCGTGAAAACCGCGTCGAGCGTCTCGGTGTAGTTGAGCAGCATGTACGGGTGCGCACCATACACCGGAGCCGAATAGGCGCCGTGGCGCTTCCCGGTGTTTTCGAACACGTCGATCCAGCCCTCGTCAAACGCGCGGCGCACGCGCTGCTGATAGGCGCGCCCGAGCGGCGCCACCGAGTCGACAATCAGGGAGCCGACCTCATCGTACGGGTAGCGCACGTCGACGTCGACCAGGGGGATGAACACATCGAAGAGGCGATAGGTCTCGAGCCCGAGCGCCCGCCGGCGCAACCGGTGGTAGCGGCGGAACGGCTCCACGCCCTCCCGGGTGACCGTGATCAAGTTCTCCACCACCGCCAGCGGAATGTTGTTGCCGTGCAGCGCTGCGTCGAGCGTCGTCGGGTAGTTGCGCGCGCGCGCGTGGAACCAGTCGCGCTGCAGGACGCCGTTATAAAGCGCGGCGTATGTATTTTGATTGTCGGCGTATAGGCGGTGAAAGCCGCGATAGGCTGCGGCTCGATCCTCCTGCACGCGGTTCGTCTGCAGGACTGCGCGGTACTGGTCGTAAGTCAGCGTGACCAGCTCGCCGGTACTGACCGTCATCGACGGAAAGGTCATGTCGGCCGTCGTAAGCGCGGCGTAGCTGTCGTGCGGTACGCTGTTGAAGCGCCCTGCATACGACATGAGGCGCTCCCCTCTCTCGTCCAGCACGTGCTCCTGTTCGTGGAACAGGGCTTCAATCGCGAAACGATACAACGCCAGCTCGGCGTCCGCATCGAGCCAGCCGCGAACCGTCTCAATCGGAATGGCCAGCAGCTCCGGATTGAACCACGCGCTCGCCTGCTGCTGTCGTGCGAAGAGGATCTGCACCTGCTGGCGCCGCGCGTTGACCGTGTTGTCGCGCTGATCCTGGTCGTACTGCAGCGCTGCGTAGTACCAGACGCGGTAGGCCAGCGCGCCCATGTCGTCAAGCGCGCGGTAGGCCCCCAGCAGGCGCGCCGGCCCCGTGGCCAGCGTCCTATGGAAGGTCTTGAATGCGTCGATTGCCGCGTCCAGCCGGCGGAAGAGTGCTGTCCAGTCGTCCCAGTCGCGGCAGATCGCCGCGAGATCCCACTTGTAGCGGGACGGGATCTCGCCGCGCGGGCGCAGGATGCCCGGCTCGGGACGGAACATGTCGATCTGAGTCAACTCTCAACTCCTAACGCCAAACGCCCAATCTGCCACCCCAACCCTGACGCGACCTTCGGAGTTGGGAATTGGTAGTTGGGAGTCGATCATCGAAGAATCAGCTGGACGAGCGCCGGATAGCTGACCGACAGCCGCTCGCTGTGGCGCGGCCGCGCGAGGGCGTCGGCCAGCGTCGACGGCAGCGGGACCGGCCCGCCAATGGCCGGTTCCACCACCTCGCGGAACTTCGCGGGATGGGCCGTGGCAAGAAAAACGCCAGTCGCATCGGAATCGGTTGCCAGCGCCTGCTGGAGGCCGAGCCAGGCGATGGCACCGTGCGGATCGAGCACATATCGATACTCGCGCGCAACGCGGCCGATCTCGGTCACGACCGTCTCGTCGGTGAAGGCGGCGCCGGTCACGTCGGCCCGCATCCGATCGAGATCGTCGTCGTAGAGCGCGCGAATGCGCTCGAAGTTGCTCGGCGCGCCGACGTCCATCGCGTTGGCCACGGTGCGCACCGAAGGGCGCGGGTCGTAGATGCCCGTCCGCAAGTACTCCGGGACGACATCGTTGACGTTGGTGGCGGCAACGAAGCGCCGGACGCCGAGGCCAAGGCGCTTGGCAATGAGCCCGGCGGTGAGGTTCCCGAAGTTGCCGCTCGGCACCGACACGATGAGATGTCGATTCTCGTGTCCGGCTTGAGGCGAACGCAGCCCGCCGAGCAGGAAGTAATAGAACGCCTGCGGCAGCAGCCGTCCGAGATTGATGGAGTTGGCGGGCGTCAGCCATACCTTCTTTCGCAACTCGTCGTCGGCGAACGCCTGCTTGACGAGCCGCTGGCAGTCGTCGAAGGTGCCGGCAACCGCGACGGCCGTGATGTTGCCGCCGAGCGACGCCATCTGCGCTTCCTGGACGTCGCTGACCTGCCCCTCCGGATAGAGCACGAACACTCGGGAATCGGGCACCTGGTAGAACGCCTGGGCGACCGCGCTTCCGGTATCGCCGGACGTCGCCACGAGGATGGTCAGGGGGGTCCCATCGGTAAAGTGATGGAGGAGACGGGCTTGCGTCCGCGCCCCGACGTCCTTGAAGGCGAGCGTCGGGCCGTGGAAGAGCTCGAGCGCCCAGATTCGATCGGTCACCTGGACGAGCGGAATGGGAAAGTCGAGGGCGTCGCGAACGAGGGCGCCCATCGCCTGCTCGGAGATGTCGCCAGCCAGCAAGTGGGCGCCGACCGTGGTGCCGATTGTGACGAGATCCGCCGACTGTAGGCGGTCGAGGGTCGGCGCAGCCAGCGCCTCAAACCGCTCCGGAAAGTACAGCCCACCGTCGGGCGCGGTACCGGCAAAGAGGGCATCGATGAACGGGACCGGCGGCGACGCGCGCCGCGTGCTCACCCATTTCGTGCGGGCGACGACGGTAGCCTGCGAGCTGGCCACGAGCTAATTGTACTGAGGCCTGGGCACTGAGGCCTGCTAGTTACGCCCGCATCGGCTCCGGCCGGATGGGGACGGGCCGCCACCGCTCGTCCACGGCCACGAGCACGACCTCGGCCTCGGTGACCTTCACGCGTTCGCCGCGTCCTGCACGCGCCGGCGCGCCGGGCGCCAGCCCCCAGCGCTCTGCCTCCACCGATACCTTGACGGTGATGGACGTGCGGCCGACGCGCACCGTCTCTGTGTAGAAGCTGACGATGTCGCCCAGAAAGACCGGCTCGTGAAACTCGACCTCGCGCATCGCGCGCGTGACGTAGCGGTGCGGCGCCGTCTTCCGCGCCTCCACCGCCGACGCCAGGTCGATGTGCGCGAGGATGACGCCGCCGAAGATGGTCCCATAGGCGTTCGTGTCCTTCGGCAGCAGCAGCAGCTTGATGGCGGGCACGGGTTCAGGCATCGCGCCTCATTTTTCCTCTTTTCGATTCGCAGAAGAAGCCTTACTCTTGTACCAGTGAACGATCGCCGACGACCGATGACCCGCACAGCCGGCGGATGAGCACGATGACCAACGGGCGCTCGTCGCCGGTGGTGGCGAGCACCTCGTCGACCCGTGCCTGGAGCGTGCAGGACGCCAGCGAGCTCTACGAAGTGCCGCGCTGGGGGCACGGATACTTCTCGGTGAATGCCTCCGGTCACGTCGACGTACACCCAACCAAAGACCCGGCCCGAGCGATCGACCTGAAAGAGCTCGTCGATCGGCTGCAGCTGCGGGGCATCAGCCTTCCCGTTCTTATCCGTTTCACCGACATCCTACGGCACCGCCTGGGCGAAATCCATGCGGCGTTTCAGGCCGCCATCGCGCAGAACCAGTACCATGGCGGCTACAGCTGCGTCTATCCGATCAAGGTGAATCAGCAGCGGCAGGTCGTCGAGGAGGTGCTCGACTTTGGCCGCCCCTATCGTTTCGGCCTGGAGGCCGGATCGAAGCCGGAGCTCCTGGCGGTGGTGGCGCTGGCCGACAATGAGACCCCCATCATCTGCAACGGCTTCAAGGACGCGGAGTTCATCGAGACGGCGATGCTCGGCCTGAAGATCGGTCGCAACATCATCCCGGTGGTCGAAAAATACACCGAGCTGGCGCTCATCCTCGAGGCGGCCGAGAAGATTGGCGTCCGCCCGCAGATCGGCGTGCGCGTGAAGCTGGCGGCGCGTGGCAGCGGCCGCTGGCAGTCGTCTGGCGGGTTCCGGTCGAAATTCGGCCTGACGGTGACCGAAATCATGCGGGCGCTCGACGAGTTGAAAGCCAGGGGCATGCAGGACTGCCTCAAGCTGCTCCACTTCCATCTCGGGAGCCAAATCACCAACATCCGCATCGTCAAGGGCGCGCTGAACGAGGCGGCGCGAGTGTACACCGAGCTCGCCCGGCTGGGCGCTGGACTGCAATACCTCGACGTCGGGGGCGGGCTGGGCGTCGACTACGACGGGTCGCAGACGAACTTCGAGTCGAGCATGAACTACACGCTCGAGGAGTACGCGAACGACGTCATCTATCACATTCAAACGGTGTGCGACGAGGCGGGCGTGCCCCACCCGACGATCATCTCGGAGAGCGGGCGCGCCGTCGTCGCTTACCATAGCGTGCTCGTGTTCAACGTCCTCGGTGTCTCGGGGTTCGGCGCCGAGCAGGTGCCGATGACGGCCCATCCCGACTGGGAACAACCGCTCGTCGACCTCGTCGAGACCTACAACAACGTGACCGCGCGGAATGCGCTCGAAACGTTCCACGACGCGCAGCAGTCGCTCGACATGGCCATCAGCCTGTTCAACGGCGGGTATCTCCCGCTCGAACAGCGCAGCATGGCCGAGAACCTCTTCTGGGCGATCTGCACCAAGCTGCAGAAGATCGTCCAGACGATGGCCGAAGTGCCCGAGGATCTGCAGAATCTGGACGAGCAGTTATCAGACACCTATTTCTGCAATTTCTCGTTGTTCCAGTCGATTCCAGACAGCTGGGCGGTCAAGCAGCTCTTTCCCGTGATGCCGATTCACCGCCTCAACGAGAAACCGACCAATCATGCGGTGCTCGGCGACATCACGTGCGATTCGGACGGGAAGCTCGACCGCTTCGTCGACCGCCGCGACGTCAAGAAAACGCTGCCGCTTCACACGGTCAACGGCGGCACCTACTACTTGGGCGTCTTCCTGGTGGGGGCGTATCAGGAGATTCTCGGCGACCTGCACAACCTGTTCGGCGACACCCACGCCGTGCACGTCAGCCTCGATCCAAACGGTGAGGTGCGGCTCGATACCCTGATCAAGGGCGACACCGTCCGCGAGGTGCTCGACTACGTCGAGTTCGACGCGGAAGTCTTGCTCGGGAAGCTGCGGACGGACGTGGAGACCGCCGTGCGCGCCGGGCGAATCGATTACGAAGGGGCGGGACGGCTACTCCGCTTCTACGAAGACGGGCTGCACGGGTATACGTATCTCGAAGGCTGACGGGCGTTCGGATCGTCTTACGACGCTCGTCTCCGCTGATCGAAGAACCGCCGGCACGCGCGCTGGAAGCGCTCGTGGAGCGGCGCGGCGATCCCGGGCGGCACTGGCCCCAGGCGCATCCATTGCGCCTGTGCCTCACGGACGGTCTGCTCGGCCGCGCGCCAGCGTGACTCTTCGTTTTCCGCCGTGCGCCCGCCGCCAATCGTGTTGGCGGCGAGCCGCTCGCGCCATTGACGCGCCAGGAGCTCTGTCGGCGACAGTTTCGCGGCCGGCTGCAACGACCCGTCGCCTGACACCAGTTCTTCGACGCGGGAGACGAGCTTCTCCATCCGCTTCCGCGTCGCGTCGGGATCGAGATCGGTGCCGCCGAACGCGGCGGGCCAGGTGCCGACGATCCGGCCGAGCGCCTGGTGGTAGCGTGCGGCGAGGTCCTGTTGCAGATGGCGCGGCAGCTCCGGCGCCTGCTGCCATTTCTGTCGCGTCTGTTGAATGAGCGCGTGGAGCCCCTCGGGAGCCGGGCTCCCCTCCCCGCCGCCCGTGGGCAGCAGCTGTTCGAGTTCCTTCACGATCGCCTCGCGCGGCGCCGCCTTGGCCGCGAGCGCCAGCTGGTCGCGGTGCTTGTAGCGGTCGAAGAACCGGTCGCACGCGGCCCGGAAACGCTCCCAGACCGCGTCGGACTTCGAACGCCGGACCGGCCCGATGGCCTTCCACGCCGCCTGCAGCTGCCGGACTTGCGCAGCCGTGTCATCCCATTCGATCGAGTCGGCCAGCTCTTCCGCCCTCGCGCAGAGCGCTTCCTTCTTCGCCAGGTTCGCGGCCCATGCCTCCTTGCGCTGCTTCAAATCCTGCTGTCGGCGAGTAAAGAACCGGTCGCAGGCGGCGCGGAACCGGTCCCACGTTACCTTCTCCTGTCCGCGAACGACGGGCCCGATCGCCTTCCATTCGGCCTGGAGGGCCTGAATCGCGATGGCCGTCTTCACCCAGTCGGTCGAATCGGCCAGCGCCTCCGCGCGCTCGCATAGCGCGCGCTTCTGTGCAAGGTTGGCCGCGCGCGCTTCTGCTTGGGCCGCAAAGTGCGGGGCGATGCGCTGAAACACCTCGTCCTGGGCCGCCTTGAAGCGGCGCCACATAGCCTCGCCCTGCGCGCGCGGCGCCAGCGCCACCGGCTTCCACCGCGATTGCAGCTCGCGCATCCGCCGACCGGCAACGTCGAGGTCGGCTTCTCCCTTCACCGCCTCCATCTCGCGGCACAACTCTTCCTGCACCTGCAGATTGGCCCAGCGCTGCCACTCGTCGGCCTCACGCAGCTCCTGCACGCGGGGCGCGAGCGCGGCGCGTGCCATCTCGAGCCGCGCGTGGATCGCTTGCCAG
>Ga0187893_10005226_pt1 | contig 23574 bp, 15 predicted proteins | sample MA1701074metaG_FD_139574 | JGI IMG/M metagenome (GOLD analysis project Ga0187893, IMG submission 139574) | White microbial mat communities from a basaltic lava cave in the Kipuka Kanohina Cave System on the Island of Hawaii, USA - MA170107-4 metaG ...
CCCCAAATTGGAGGGACGCGCTCTGTCGCGTCTCCCGCTTCGCGGGACGGTCACGACGGAGCGTGACCCTCCAACTCGCTCTGCGTCAATCTTCTGAATCAAAATGGGGAATGTCTGGCGAGACGCCAAAGAACTGGTGGGCGGGGAGGGACTCGAACCCTCACGGATTTCTCCACAGGCTCCTAAGACCTGCGTGTCTGCCAATTCCACCACCCGCCCAGGCTGGTTGAAAGGGTTAGTCAGGTTGAAAAGTTAAAATGGGGCAGGGCAGACGTATCGCACAAATCCAGCGCGCTCACAACTGCCCCGCCTTCATCTCCAGCCGTGGTCCAATCCGCAAATGCATCACCACGGATAACACGACGAAGACGGAAGTGGCGACGGAAATCATCATCGCCGCCACCAAGGTTGTGGAAGGTCCGCCGATCAAGAGGATTGAAAAGAAAATCGCGAAGAAAAAACTGAAAAACATCGAAACGAACAGAACCCCGAACGTGCAGATTAGAAACGCGACCGCCAGCGCGCCGCGATTCAGGATGAGCGACAGGTAGGTTGTGAGGTAGAGGAAGAAGACATAATAGGACGCCGCCAGCACGAGCGAGGAAAGACCCTCCAGAGACAGAACCACTTTAAAGAGAAACTCCGCGACGTAATCGGGAACGATTAGCATCCCCAAAAGCGCGCAACCCACGTAAGGGACTTGCGCCATCAGGCAGCCTTTCACTTTCTGCCACGCCATCGCGCCCGACGATTTGGGCAGCGCGATGAGCGACGGCAGCGTCTTCCAGCGGATTTCCTCGTTGAAAACACGCGAGGCGCACACCGCGAGGTCGAGTCCCATGAATCCCAGTGCAAAGAAAAAAAGGCAGCCCCCGATGATCACGCGCTCCAACAACGGTTCGTCGAAGAAAAACCAACCCATCCCCACGATGCCCAGAACGCACGCAAACACGACGGCAACGCGCATCGCCGCCATCAGGTTGCCGCCCGTGAGGAAATAGTAGTCCTTCCACATCAGCGGCTGGCTCCAGATTTTTCCCACCGCAAAAATACGCCACGTCCGCGCGCGCCGAAACGCCCCGAAGCGAGTAGGCGACGATTCCTTTTGGGTGCGCGTCGCTTGGTTGAAGATCGTCCACGCCGCGCCGAAAAACACCAGCCCCGCGAGGGTGTTGGTCACGACCTGAAAACTCATCACGCCGCCCAGATACGCGGAGGAAAGAACGAACCCCATTCGCTGGAGCGCGGACGCCTCGCCCATCTTGATTGCCACATTCGCCACGATGCCCCAGCCGCCTTCGGGCAACGGCGCGCCCCCTCCCCTGCCGACAAGTGTCCCTGGCGACCAGAGAAAGGCTTTGGCAATGGAGGGAGCGATGAAGAACACCACCAGCGTCAACCCAGTGAAGAAAGCGGCGTGTCCCGTGCGCGGTGTGATGACCGAAAAAAACAGGGCGAGGTTGCTGGCGAAAATGAGGTAAGCCAGCAACGCCACATACGTCGCCACAATTTGCGACATCGAAATCCCGCCAAACGTGATCGCAAGCATCGTGAACGGCAGTTGCGCCGCGAGCAGCAGCACCGTCGAAATCAGGCGGCAGGTGGATTTGCCCAGCAAAATGGAAATCGGGTTCATCCCAGTCATCTTGAGCAGTCCCAGCGTCATCTCCTCCTTTTCCTCGGTGATTGCCGACGAAAAATAACTGAGCGCCGCGATGGTGATCGCCCAAAAGTTGATGGAGGACAGCCCCGTGAAAAACGACAGCCCTGGCGCGCCCGACCTGCGGCTGCTCATCTCAAGCCCGATGAAAAGCAGGATGAAAAAGACGATGCCCACCATCGCGAGCCGCCCCGCGTAAGGAACGAACGAACGCGCGTCGGTGCGCATTGTGCGGGTGAGCAGGGCGATGGTCGGGGCTTTCATGTGGAGCGCGGCGCGCGGATGCGGTCGCGATTCGGTTCAATACTCGGGGGGCGGAGGAGGCGGTCTCCGCGCAGGAGGTGGAGCGGGCGGAGGCGACGGTTGCGACCGAAACAGCGGCGGAATCAGCGGCGGCGCGGGCGGGGAAGGGGCGACGCCTGGCTCGGTCAAATCCATGAACGCCTCGTTCAGATGGCGCGCCTGTTCGGTGAACGCCACAATCTGCGCGCCGCTGGCGATTGCCATTTGCAGGATGGCGTTGGTGTTCACCTGCGATTCATCGAACTCCACGCGATACTTCGGTTCCTCCTCGATCTGCGCCACGGCGCGCACGCCTGGCAACTGCTGCAACGCCGTCAGCAGCGGCGGATGCGCGGCGTTGAGCGTCATCACGTAGCTCGCGCCGTCGCCGTTGCGTCCGAGCAGCCCTCCCATCAACCCCGAATACTTCACCATCCCGCGGTCCAGAATCGTCACGTGATCGCACAACATCGCCAGTTCGCTGAGAATGTGCGAGCTGATGAAAATGGTTTTCCCCATCCGCCGCAGTTCGCGCAGGATTTCCATCAACTCGATGCGCGCGCGCGGGTCCAGCCCGCTGGCAGGCTCGTCGAGCAACAGCAGCTTCGGGTCGTGCACCAGCACGCGGGCGAGCGCGACGCGCTGTTTCATTCCCTGCGACAACGACTTGATGAAATCGTCCTTGCGACCTTCCATGTCGGTGAGCGTGAGCACGTCCTTGATCACCCGCTCGCGGTCGTGGTGCGCCATCCCGTAGGCGGCGGAAAAGAAATCGAGATACTCCTGCACGGTCATCTGGCGATACATCCCGAGATGGTCGGGCATGAACCCGACCTGCCGCCGCACTTCCTTGTATTCGTGCGCCAGGTTGCGCCCGAAGATGCGCGCGGTGCCCAGTTGCGGTCGAACGAGCGTCGCCAGAATTTTCAACGTCGTCGTCTTGCCCGCGCCGTTGGGACCGACGAACCCGTGGATGGATTGTGGCGCGACCTTGAAAGTGGCGCCGACCAGTGCGCGCTGGTTCTTGTAGCTGTGGCTGAGGTTCTGCGCCTCGATGGCGGGGATGGCGTTGCTCATTGGAGTTTGCCTGGCTCGAACAGTTGGATGTGGAACAGGACGTAGGAAATCTGGTGAGAGAAATCACCGTGGGCGATTCGCAGCGAGTCGGGCGATTTGGCGAACAGGAACAGTTGCGCCCGTTCGCGCTTCAACATCGTCTCCTCGTAGCTTTGCGAGACCGAGGGCGAACCGACCGCGCGCGCGACGACGGTTCGCGCCGCCCTGCGCAGCCCTTCCAGCGGCGGAAGTTTCTCGTCCTCATCAGTGCTCCAGCGAGGTGACAAACCGAAGTGCAAATCGGCAGGCGCGCCGAAGTTTTCGGGTTTCACTCCCGCTTCTGAACTGACAGCGAGATGTCCGCCCCGATTGTCGAGCTCGTAAATCAACCCGTTGTAATGCACCCACGCCTCCTCGATTTCCATGCCTTCGGGCAGTTTCATGTCGAGCCGCATTTTGCGCAGGATGCCCGTGGCGTCCCATTCGAGCACGCCGACGCGCGGCGCGGCGCATTTGATTTTGCCCCGATGCAGGAAGGAGCGTCCCGTGTTCAGCGGGATGTCCACGACCAATTTGCCGTCCTTGCCGTTTGCCACGAAACCGTTCACTGGCTCGTATTGCTGGCAGGTCGCGTAAATGTTGTGGGAACTGTTGTGCGTGAGCGCGAATTCGCCCGACCGCGCCGCGAATACGTTGCTCCACTGCGTGACATCGGCGGACCCGTCGTCCAGCGGTCGCGCGTAGGCGAGCGTGTGCGCCGCCGATTGGTTGCCGTAACCGCGCCCCAGCAGATTGAAAATCAGCATGAACAGCGCGATGCACCCGACCAGAAATCCGACCGACCACCGAAAATCGCGGACGCGCCTGCCCACGATGAAGTTCACGGGACCGATGAGCACGACGTAGAGGAACGCCATCAGGTAAATCATCGCCCATTGGAAACGCGGCTGCGTGAACGCGCTGACCTGATCCAGCAACCGCTCTTCGAGGCGCATCCCGCCGTAATAATCCCCGTCGTCGCTTTCCGACAGTTCGGGCATCGTGAATCCGCGACTGTTGAGCCATTCGTCGTTGACCTGGTCAGCCGTCGCGGCGTGGCGCACGACAAGACCGTTGCCGACCTGAAACCGCTCCAGCGGCGTGTTCAACACGGAGAGCGCGGCTGGAAATTCAGGCTGCCTGCCCGTGGGCGAATTCAGCAGATGCAGCACGCCGCCGCGCTGCACCCAGTCGAGCAACGCCGTCGCGCGCGCTTCCTCCCAGCGCGTCGGGTAATAGTTCATCACAAGGCTATGCAACCCGTCCATCGCGCCGACGGACGGAGGAAAGAGGTATTCGGGAAATCCTTTCAGCCTCGGACCGCGCGCGGTGAGCGGCGCGCCCGCGGTCAGGATCACGCGCGCGGGCGCGCCGTTTGTCGGGGCGGAAATTGGATCCGAGTTCCCTCCCCACGACAATTTCCACACGTCGTTGTCGCCCACATAGACATAGAACTGCATCCATTTCCCAGTTCTGGGCGACAGAAAGCAGGGCATCACGTTGCGTTCGCCAACCCGACCCACCATCGGTATCACGCGGTGCAGGTCGAGAATGCCTTCAAACGGTTTGTCCGAAGGGTTGTAGAGTTCGATGGAAACGGGATTGATGCGATGGGGCAGCGCCTTCCCGTCGAATCCCCACACGACTTGTTTCACCTCAAGCGCCGAGGCAGGCGCGGCGGCGCACGCGACGAGCAACACGATGGCGAACAGTCGTTTCATGGGGTGCGGACGTTATCGTGCGCAGGTTGCGGCGGTGATTTCAACTGCTGAATCTGATGCGGCAGAAGCGACCCGCGCTTGAGTTTGCCGCGTCCAAGATATGTGTCCGCGCCGCCGAGGCATTTCCAGCGGAAATAAACAAGGAGCGAGGCGTAGGCGATGAAGTTGACGACTGCGCCGACAAGAGATGGCATTCCCGCGATGCGATCAAATTCAACCACCTCCACCCTCCCGATGATAAAGACAGGGCTGAACGAAGCGATCAATGTGCGCACCTCATCGTCCCCGATAAAAAATTCGCGATAAAGAATCGTTGATACCGCCAACGGCACCGCCGACCACACGACGATCACAATGAGCGAGGTCATGATGGCGCGAAACCGATTCTTTGCTTTCAACCCAATCCACAGGCAAAGCCACGAGAACAACCCCAACATCACGAGCACGCCGATGGTGGCGAGAACCGCGTAAAGAACCCCCGCCACCGAGAATGCCCCCAATTCACCGCCGCTTTTGCCCAGCGGTCCTGACCAATACAGCGAGGTCCAACCCCACTCTCTTCCGCCGATCCACCACGCCTTGCACAGGATGAGTGTCATGAACGGCACGAGCAACGTCAGCCCCAGCCTGCGGATTCCCGTCATCTTTTGCCGCACGATGTCGCGTCCCGTCATCGGCGTCGTCAACAGCACGTCCAGCGTCTGCTCGGCGCGCTCGCCCGAAAACGCGCTGGCGCTGGTGATGCAAAGCGCAAGGATCGCAATCACCCAGAGAAAAGCGAGGGTGCCCGTCATCACTTCCATCCCAGTCATCCAATCTGCCGAATTGGCAAAAATCATCGCAATCACCAGCGCAATGGGCAGTTCCAGCAGCACGAGGATGCGAAACAGATAGACCGCCTTGCCCAGCGCGCGTTTGCGCGTTTCGCGCCACGCTATCGGATCGTTGTCGGGCAGCGATTCGCGCTCCTTCGCCACGACCATGCCGCCGACCATCTGGTTGATGCTGTGCATCGTTTTGTCCAGCCGCTTGAACACCTGCAACGTGATGTTCCTTGGCTCCACGAACGCGCGGCTGACCAGAAACCGTCGCGTCATCCGCAGGATCGCAAACGTGAACGCAAGATGAAACCCGCCGTAACCAAACGTCCCCCACAACGACGCCCCGCCGCGCCAGCCGACGAACACAATCGGCGCAAACAAAATCTGGAAGATGAGATAGAACAGCCCGCCCCCCAGATAGGTGCAAAGCAGCGCCTTCACCGTCGAGCTGCAATACGCCGAGAACATCAGCGAAATCGCGCCAACTTGCAGGCACGCGAGGAACAGTGTGACCACGCCCGACCAGAGGTATTCGGGCGACACGCCGCCGAATGCGTAGGCAATCGCCATTAACGGCATCGCCAACAGCAGGAACGTCAGCATCGGCATCACGTTGCCCCAGAACTTTTCCAGCACCATGGTCCACGGCTTCAAATCTGTCAGCATCAACAGCACGAGCGTCCCGCGCTCCTTTTCGTTGGTGAACGCCCCCGCCATCATCGGCGGGAGAAAGAGGAAAATTCCCGCGAACTGCATCGCAACCAGCGCGCGGAACATTCCTTCGCCGCTGCCGAAGACCGAGGTCACCGTCGCCACCGACGGCGCGAGACGGTCCTGGAAGAAAATGAGAAATCCGCCGAACAACATCACCGCGTAAATCACGCGCACGAGGTAGGTGCGCTTGCGCGCCGCCTGCTCGATGAGTTCCTTGCTCAGCAGCGGGAACGTGGGGAGGAAGTTGAGTTTCACGGGAAATTGATTTCGAGGTTCAGTGTTCAGGGGCGACGAAATGACCTTCATCATGTCGTGCGAGGGTCTCCGACCCCGCGCCTGAATTCGACCGCTGGTCTCCATCGCTCCAAAAAAATCCAAAATCGGAAAAATTGCTCACGCCGTCTTTCCCGCCGTCAGTTTCATGAACGCCGTTTCCATGTCCATCGCCTCGGGCTGGAACATCCGCACACGCGCGCCGAGGGCGATGATTTTGTCGAGCAATTCCTCGGCGGACAGATCGAACTCGCGCAACTGGATCGAAATCCTGTCGGCGCCCTGTTCCACGGATGCCACGCCCGTGAACCCGCGGATTTTCTCCAGCATTTCAGGCGTCGCGTTGGTGATTTGCACGTGGATCGGTTTTTTCAGGTCGAGCTTGCGATAGATGTCGTTGAGCGAACCTTCCGCGACCATGTGCCCCGCCTCGACGATGCCGATGCGGGTGCAGAACTGGGACAACTCGTGCAGGATGTGGCTCGACACGAGTATCGTCTTTCCCATCCGCTGCAGTTCCTTGAGCAATTCGCGCAACTCAATGCGCGCGCGCGGGTCGAGTCCGCTGGCAGGCTCGTCGAGCAACAGCAAATCAGGGTCGTGCAACAACACGCGCGCCAGGCTCAGCCGTTGTTTCATCCCGCGCGACAACCCGTCCACGGGCGCGCTTTCCTTGTGCGACAAATCCGTCAGCGCCAGCACGTCGCCGATGACGCCCTTGCGCTTTTCGCGCTCGATGCGATACGCGGCGGCGAAAAAGTGCAGATACTCGCGCACGCTCAGGTCTTCATACACGCCGAAGTAATCGGGCACGTAACCGATTTTCTTGCGCACCTGCTGCGGCGCCTCCAACAAATCCACGCCCGCCACGCGCACCTTGCCGCCGACGGGTTTGAGCAGCGTGGCAAGCACCTTGATTGTGGAAGTCTTGCCCGCGCCGTTCGGCCCGATGAACCCGAACACTTCGCCCTTCGGTATCGCCAACGACAAATCCCACACGGCGACGAATTTGCCGTAGGTCACCCACAGGTTTTCGATTTCGACAACGTTGCTATTTCGCATAATACAACCTTCGGCAGATGTGATAATCCCCGCCGCGCTTGACCACGACGACGACGAGGCATTCGTCGGAATCCGTCGGGTCAACCGCCGCCAAATCTTCGAGATGCGCGTCGCCCGACGGCGAAAGCCGCGACGTGACCGCATTCATTCCGCGTCCGTGACCAGAACAGAGCCAGTCCACCAACTGAATGCCCCTCAGTTGCTCGCGGTTGTGCATCGGCGAGCTTTGGGTTTGCCACAGCCAACCGACCCCGCCGTCGTTTTGCAGCAATTGCGACTTTTGTCCGCTTCGATAGAAAATCACGGTCGCCTCAAGCGCAGAGCTTCCCAGCAACGCCTCCCGCACGTCGTTGCGATGCTCCCAATTCCCAGCGATGCGCCCGCCGCCTGTCTCCAGCCACTCCCCGAACGCATCCCAATTCACCACATCATTCTTCCGTCCCGATCCATCGAGGCTGAAAATGCGATTCATCTGCGGCGTCCATTGTTTGATGGGTTGCGTCGCGCGCAATGACAGCGGCAGGTGTCCTTCGTAGGAGACCTGCGTGTTTCCACTGCCTTGCATTCCCGAATACGGGTCGAAACTTGACGGCTGCTGTTCCAACGGGATAAAAATCCCGCCTTTCACGTCGGTAATCGAATCGCGTTCGCGCGCCGCGAAGATCATCTCCACCCGCGTTTCGCGCAGCACCGCGCCGCCTTTGCCCACGTCCACAATCGTCACCGAATGGCGGTAATCCTTCCGTCCCATGTAGTAATCCGACAGATAGACCGTGAAAATCGTGAACGCGATGGCGAGACAGGGGAACAGTATCCACGTGTATTTGCGCCGCCGAATTGCGCCGAGGGCGAAGAAATCCAGCGGCCCAATCGCAAACACGAACGCCGCCAGCACGCCGACAATCACGCCGATGGGCACGAGCCGCACCGTCTTGGGCATCAACGCCTCCGAAATGTTCTGCGAAAACGGGAAAACCTCGACGCCAAAATTGCCCAGCCGTCCGCCGCGCTCGCCCCACTGGTTCCAGTGCTCCATCGCGTTGAGCGACGCGGGCAATTCGCCCCAGTTGCCCGTGCGCTGGATGGCGGCGACGTGCGCGCGACGGATTTTCCAGAGGAACGCCGTCGCCTCCCGCCACGGCGGCGTCTCCAAGTCGTGCTCCACGTCCAGTGGACGACGCACGACGACGGCGCGCCCCAATTCCGCGCGCAGCAGCATCAGACCCGGCGGCTGGATGCCCGCGCCGAAACCGAGGCGCGTGCCGTCGAGGATGAACGTCGGCGCGAACTTTTCCGCGCCCGCCAGTTCATTGAGAAATTCAACGTGAGGCTCCTTCAGTTCGCCGCCGACAAAGATGCAAACACTGCCGCCCGCGCGCACCCATTGAAGCAGCGGCTTCAGCGACCGTTCCTTCGCCGCCGAAAATCCGCCCTGCGTCAACACGACGACATCGTAGCTGCAAAGCCCCAGTGGATGCGGCGGCAGATCGTCCCCGCGAACGTCGGCAACCGAAGTCTGCAACGAGCGTTGCGACGGGTCGGGTCCGCTGGCGTCAAACCGCTCGAACCGCAGGCTCTGGATGATTTTTGCCTCAATGGGATTCAACCGCCCCAGCGCCGTCGCCGCGCACACGACGAGCGAGCGCTCGAATTTCGACGGGGAAAACAGCGGAAAATCGCCGAGGTCGAACGTGCGGTCTTTCGCGACGAATTGCGCGCGCACGCTCATCTGCGAGTTGAAATCCAGCGATTGCGCGGGCGGCGTCGCGATGCGGACCGTCTGCGCGCCGTTGGTCAACGCGAGTTCCTGCGTGCGATACCGCAGAACCGTGGCAGGTCCGCTGGCGAAGAGCAGGTGCAACCGTCCCTCCAATAATCGCGGCGCGCTCCATGTCAGCTGCACGTCGAACGTCATCGGCGCGTTCGAGCGCGCGCGCAGCGTGAGCGGCAGCAAATCCATCTTGAGCGTTTCGCGTCCGCGCTGCGCCTCGCCCGCAGTCTGCGCCGAGAGGGAGGGCGTGGAGAATGCGACGACGCTTAGGAAAGTTAAAATAACGGCGACCGAAGTTTTCCAAAATGCCGCGCGTCGCGAGGATTGTAGGGCGCGAATGCCCCGACGCAGGAGGGGTTTCGCGCCATGAAGTCTTGCCTTTCGGGGCGACGCGGCGCGAAACCCAGCCCTGCGCAGACTTCGGGCTGGGCATTCGCGCCCTACAACTTGCTTGTAGCGACGTAATTGAAAAACCTTTAGAGCGCCTAACAAAACGGACGGAATCGTGACCGATTCCGCTCCCGCCCTCTTTGGAGCGGAACACGTGAGCGTTCCGTCGGCGGTTTTGTTAGCGGCTCTTAGTAAGACCTTCTCCATCTTTGCGTTTCAAGCTCCTCTCGGTCTCTTGTTGAAAAACCACCATTCCACCAGCAACAAGGCGCATCCCGCCAGCGCAAGGTATTTCCAGAGGCTGCGGTCAGTTTTTGCGGGCGTTTCGCTCGCGCCGACGGTCAACCCCTGGCTGAACCGAATCTCGTGCGCGCCCGCCAGCGTCGTTTCGCTCGTGGACAACACGCTTGCGCCGACCTTGACCTGAGTGTTGCCGTCTTTGACGACGTATTTCCCCGTGAACGGCGCGGGCACCGCCGATACCGCGCCTGTCGCGTCGGCTGTTGTTTCGACGACTCCGCCCCTGGGTTGTTCCACGCGATACGTGCGTTCCGCCGTTAGTTTCAACGGCGGCAGCATTCCCGTGCGGTTGCCGTGCGCCTCGGAAATTCCCGCTTCGGTCATCGCGATTTGCATCAGGTTGGAGACGAGAATCGGAAACCCCACGCGATACGGCAGCGTGGAACGGTCGGTGTGAAACAGCAAAAAATACTGCAACCTGTCGCCAGAGCGTTTTTCGAGCAACAACGGCGCGCGCCGACCGTGCGCGAGAACGACGTAGCCGAGGTTCTCGAACGATTTTTCCTCGGCGTCCGCCTTCTTGCGCGGCTCGTCGAGGATGATCAAGTCGCCAAGTTCCACATGTTGGAGAAGCGGGGCGGCGCGCCGCCAGTCCACAATGCCGCTGCCTGCCTGGAAAATTTCCACGAGCGGCTTGAGGTCGTCGGGCACAAGCCCAATGTAGAGGCTCGTCCGCGCCTCGATTTCCATTTCGGGCACCAAATCCGTGATGAGCAGATCGTAGCGGTCCGCGCGTTTGCCGACGCCGTCCTCGGGATGCAGGAAAATCCCGCCAATCGCCGCGAGACTGTGACGGAACGCGGGCAGTGCCGTGGAGGCGTGAACCCAGAGCGACCGCGCCGCGGGCAGGTCGAGAAACGCCGTGTTGTCGGACGCCAGCGAATCGAACGTGTCGGGAACGAGCCGCACGGAGATTGAGGAGGCTTTTTCGCCTGACACGCGGAAGACCATGCGCTGCGTCTTGCCCTTGGAAATCCTCGCAGAGTCTCTTGCGACGCGCGCGCCGTCCTGCTCGACTTCGACCAGAGCGGAGAGGTCGGATTCCGCCGACGCCTCAATTTGCGCGAACACGTCCCACATCCCGCTCACCGAACGGCGGGCATTGAGCGCGGTGATGCCGATGTTCGCGCCAGCGGGCGTCAGCCGTTGGTAATTCAACTTGAACGACAAATCGAAATTCGCGCGGTCGGGAAAATTGCCGTCGGAAATCAACAGCACTTCCTCGAACGCCGCCGCGCGCCCCATCGCCTGCGCCATGCGCAGCGCGTCCTCGATGTCGCTCGGCACATCTTCGACCTCGATGTCCGCGAGCGCCTCGCGCAACACGCGTTTGTTGTTGGTGAACCCCGTGCGGCGGCGCGCGGTGTTGCTGAACGAGATGAGCGCGAGTTCCTGCTCTGGCAACAGCCCGTCTATGATGCGCGCCACGCGCTCCTTGGCGGTTTGCAGCCGTGTCGCGCCGCCTTCCTTGTCGAGCGCGCCCATGCTGGCGGAATTGTCTATGAGAATGGGCAGGCGCTCCGCGCGGTCGGATGCGCCGTGCCAGAACGGTTGCATCGCCGCGAGCACGAGCAGCAGCAACAGGAGCAGTTGCAGGAACAGAAGGATGTTGCGTTTGAATTTCTGAAACGGCGAGTTGACGCGAGTGTCATTCATCACCTGCCGCCACAGGGCGAGCGACGGCAGTTCGATGCGCGGACGCTTGAGCTTGAGAAAATAAAAAATGATCAGCGGGATGGCGAACAACGCCAGCAACGCCGCGCTCAAGGTGTAAAAACCGAAGTTCATGGTTCCACCGCGCTCCCGCGCTACGCAATCCATCCTTTCCGCCGCATCCAATCGAACACGACCGATTCCACGCTGTCTTGCGCGCTCACCGAGACAAACCGCCCCGCGCGCTTTTGGCACAACGCGGCAATCTCCGCCTCGTAAGCAGCGCGATATTCATGGTAAATCGCCAGCAAATCGGCGGCGGAACTCACGTCGAGCGTCTGCTGCGTCTCGGAATCCACAAACCGCAAATCGCCCGTGATCTCGGGATTCAACTCGGACGGTCCCAGCAGTTGCACGCCGAGCAACTCAAGCCCCGTGCTGAACAGCAGGTTGAACGCGCGTTTCATGTCGCCAAACGTCAGGAAATCCGAGAGCACCACGCAGACGCCTTTCCCTGAGTGATATTGCAGCATCTGCTCGATGCCGTGCTCGAGCGGTTCGTTGCCGCCGCCTTCGATGCCTTCGAGGAACGTGAACAGTTTCTTCAGATTCGCGCGTCCCGACGACGGCGGCATCCGTTGCGGCATTCCCTTCTGAAGTTTGCGCGAGACATACACGCTCACCCGCTCGTTGTTTTGCAGCGCCATCACGCCCATTGCCGCCGCGATCTGTTTCGCGCGGTCGAGCTTGTCCTCGAACCTCATCGAGGTGGACGCGTCCACGAGCATCACGACGTGCCGCTGCTCCTCGCGGTGATACAGTTTGAGATAAGGACGGTGCAGCCGCGAAAACGCGTTCCAGTCCACAAATCGCATATCGTCGCCTGGCGTGTAATCGCGGTAATCGGCGAACTCCGTGCTCGTGCCTTCCTTGCCCGCGTAATGCTCGCCGCGATTCAGGTTCGTCAGCTTGCGCACGGGCAGAATGCGCAGACGATTCAACCGATCCAACGTGGCGTTGGACAGCAATGAAGTAAGCTGTGGTTTTTGTGAGGTGTTATCCATTCTTCAATTGATGGTCGTGATAAATTTTAGGGTCAACGCTCAACGCCCAACTTTCAACGTTCAACGTCCAAAGTGGGCATTAGGTCGTGCCACTCACTTTGCATTGCGTTTGGCGGTGCGAATGCTGGTATCGAAAATCTTGATGAGCGATTCGGTTTCTTCCAACAACGGGTCAAGGAGCCGTGGCGATTTCACCAGCGGCACGCGCTGAATCAACCGAATCCATCGCCTCGATTCCCTTAATTCCTTCAGACACACGCTCATCTTGTGAATAAAATCGTCGCGGGACTCCGCTGCTTGCGCCTCGCCGTGATTGGGCAGGGGTGAGGTGCCGCTACGCAGCAATTGTCCAGCGATGTGATTGCCCGACCTCGTAGCAGGCAACTTCTCGCACAGTCGGATAATTCGCGCGGCGAACTCCAATAGTCTGTCTTCGAGGTCGTATTTAATTTCTGTCATGAAATTACCTTACGTTGGGAGTTGAAAGTTGAACGTTGGGCGTTGGAAGTTGAGCGCCGCTGTGTGACAAACCCCAGTTCGTCAAACCTGCTCTTTGACGTAACCTTCCACTTCCTTCACCAGGTCGCGCACCTTCAGGTTTTCCGCCTGCCCGTCGTAATTGAGCAGCGCGCGGTGTCCGAGCACTTCATCCGCGAAATAACGGACATCGGCAAACGACACGTGGGCGCGTCCCTCGGCAAGCGCGCGGACGCGGGCGGCGCGGATGAGCGATTGCGCGGCGCGCGGGCTGGCGCCCCACTTGATGAACTTGCGCACGCGCTCCGTGGCAAACTCGGAATCGGGATGCGTCGCAAGCGCGAGCCGCACGGCGTAATCGCGCAGCGAATCAGCGACGACCACTTTGTTGAGAATGTCGCGCAACGCGAGAATGCGTTTGCCGTCCATGATTTTCGCCACGTCCACGCCGCGCTTGAGGATGGTGCGGCTGACGACTTCGTTCATCTCGTCGCGGTTCAGGAACGGAACGTTGATCTTGAACATGAAACGGTCGAGTTGCGCTTCGGGCAACGGGTACGTTCCTTCCTGCTCAATTGGGTTCTGCGTCGCCATCACGAAGAACGGCTGCGTGAGTGGGTGCGTCGCGCCGCCCACGGTGACGGAGCCTTCCTGCATCGTTTCGAGCAACGCGCTCTGCGTCTTCGGGGTCGCGCGGTTGATTTCGTCGGCGAGCAGCAGTTGCGTGAAAATTGGTCCGCGCCGAAACTCAAACCGATACATCCCGCCCGCGTCGGCGGTCATCACGTTCGTGCCGATGATGTCGGCGGGCATCAAGTCGGGCGTGAACTGGACGCGGCGAAAATCGAGGTCAATCGCTTTGCCGAGCGTCTTGACCAGTTCGGTCTTGCCGAGACCTGGCACGCCTTCGAGCAGGACGTTGCCGCCCGCGATGATGGCGGTGATGGTGGCTTCGACGACGCGTTGTTGTCCGACAATGACGTTGCCGACTTCGGCGCGGATGCGCGCGAAATCGCTTTTGAAGTGGTCGGCTTCGTTTTGCAGCATGGCGAGGTCAGTGCTCATTGGGGTCTCCGTGTTGAGGGTTGGATTGTGGGCGAAACTTTGGAGTTCCTACGTCGGGTCGGTGTCGCGTTTCTTTTTGGCGCGCAACAACCGCTCCGTGGTTGAAAGGTTCTTGTCGTCCACTTGCGCCGACGCTTCTGGTTTCGCGGTGACAGGAGTTTTCGGCGCGGAAGGCGGACGCGACGGCGCGCCGCTGGGCTTGAACGTCGTCGGCGTCGTGACCCGCGGTCGCTCCTGTTTCTTTTCGCCCGCGTCGAACACGATCTCCTTCTTTCGTTTCAACAGGGAGCCAAGTGTTTCCGTCGAAGCGGCTTCCTCGCGCCCGAACCGCAGCCATCCGCGAATCACGCGCCAATCGAGTTGCACGCGGCGCGCGCCCACATCGAGCGGCAGCAGGATCGCCAGCGCGACGAAAAACCAGTCGAGAATCGGCTTCGAAGTGCGTTTCGGTTCGCGTCGCGCCTTGAAAATCTCCTGCGCCGCCGAGGCGGTATCCTTGCCCGACAAATTGCGTCCTCCCGTGCGCTCGGCGACTTCCTCCAACAGAATCGGGCTGGCGCGGAACCGCTGGTATTCGGGCGAGTAGGGGACGACAAAGCCGCCGATGCTTTGCTCCTTGCGTTCGCCCGCAGCGCCGATGGCGGCGACGGAATACCTGCCCTTGCCCCAGAGCGGAAATTGCGCCTGATAGCGTTTCGGCGCGACCTGACGAAATCGCAACGTCTCGGAGCGTTCGTGCGGACCGTTCACCAGCGCCTCGATTTCGAGGAAATCGTTGCTCTGGGCGTAATCCTCAATCAACACCACGCCGTCGCCGCCCGCCGCGAAACATTGCATCTGAAGGTTCGACGGTTTGTCCACGCGCGCGATGTCGCTGATGAGCTGGCGGATGAACGCCTGGTAATGTTCCCACTGCATCCACGCGCTCGCCCAGTTGAAGGAAAGGTCGGACATGAACGCCGCCGAACTGCCGACGCCGAATTTCCACGTGCTGAGGATCGGCTCGACTTCCTCCTTTTCGGGGGTCTTGAGGACGGTGAACGAGCGCGCCTTGGCGGAACTCAGCACATACGCCTTCAATTCAGGGATGGTCGTGATGCCCTTGAGAATCGGCGACGGAAAATCCACGACAGGCACGATGACTTTGTTCTGGATCATGTCGAGTTTCAGCGTCTTCGCCTCCTTGACGAAAATCGCGGGCAACTGGTTCGGGTCGCGCGGATGGTAGTAGCGTCCGCCCGTTTCGCGCGCGATCAGTTGCATGACGAGCGGGTCCTGACCGTCGTGCGGGAAAATCGCGACGCCCGTGATGCTGACTTTCGACTGCTTGAAATCGTTCATCAACGCGGGCGTGGGCGGCGACGGGTCGCCGTCGGAAATGATAATCATATGTTTCATCGCCGCGTCGCTCGCCTTCAACCCGTCCAACCCCATCTGCATGATGCGCTGGAAACTCGGCATGTCGCCTGGGTCGGCGCCCTGGATGAGCACCGCCAGTTTCTGGAACTGCGCGGCGGGCGTCAGCGGGAATACCCATTTTTCGCCGCCCATTTCGTAATCGAGCAGACCCACTTCATCCTGCGCGCCGAGCACTTCCACCGCGCGCTGCGCGATGCGCCGTCCCCACGTGTTGCCCTCGCCGAATTCGCACGTGTGCAGGATGATGACCAGCGCGCCCTTGGGCAGGACTTTCTTTTGCGTCGCGTCCATCGCCACAGGCAACGCCTCTTCAATCGCCGTGCGATGGTAGCCGCCAGGACCGAAACTGTTTTTTCCGCCCACCATCAGAAAACCGATGCCTTGATTATAGACGGCTTCCTTGACGGCGTTGAGTTGCACGATGTCAAACGCGTCGGCGGGGACGTTGACGAAAAGGATGCAGTCATACGGCATCAACGAGAGCGCGTCGCGCGGGAAGTCATACGAAGGCGCCACCTCCACTTCGCGGTCGGATGACCTGAGCGCCTTCACGAGGTCGGCGTAATCGCGCGGGTCGCCTGCGGGGTCGGTCGCGACGATGACCCTGCCCTTGCCTTTGAGGAAAAGGTAATTGATGGCGATGTTGTTTTCGCTGCGCCCGTCCTTGCCCTTCGGCGTCTCAATCGTCGCCTCGTATTCGTAGAACCCCGCCTGACGCATGTAGAGCGGCAGCGTGAATTTGTTCCTTCCTCCCGCGTAATTCACCGCGCCCTTGTAAATTTCGCGCCCGTTCTCGCGCACCACCAGCAACCCGCTCCCCGACTGGAGCGACGACAAAATCACCGACGCCTCGTAGGTCTCGCCCGATTTGACGAAACGCGGCAGTTCCAGTTTCTCCAGCCAAACCTCGTGTTCGTAGGCGTACTCCACGGGCACCACGTCCACCGCGATGCCGCGCGCTTTCATCTCGTCGAGCACGCGCGACATCGTGCCCTCCGTCGGCACGCCGTCGCTGATGAGGACGATGCGCCCCTGATTTTCCTCTGGCAGCATCGCCCCGCCGAGCGCGAGCGCCTTTTCCAGATTGGTCCCGTCTTTGAGAATCCGCGAATTGATGAATCCCTCGAACGGAAACGACGGGCGAGGCGGCAATTCCACCGCCGCATTTTTCCCGAACACCATCAATCCCGCTTCGTCCTGCTCGCCTTTTTCCGCCACAGTCGCCGTCACAAACGACAACGCCCGTTTCAACGCCCCGTCGTCAATTGAATCCGACACATCCACCGCGAACACCACCGACAGCGTGTGATTGATTCGCACCGCGCGCGGTTCCGCCATCAACATCGCGAACGCGCCGAGCAGAGACAGCCGCGTCACCAGCGCCACGACCGCGCGCGCGCCCGAAAGCCCGCCGAACCCCGTGACGTGCATCCACCAAATCCACGGCGCCGCCGCCATCCACGCGAACCAGACGGGCGTTGCGAACAGCACCACGCCGCGCCACTCCAGCCAGAAGCACGCGCCGCCGAACGCGAGGAGAAAAACCACGAGCGGCAACACCGTCCACACCGTCACGCGTCGGCGCGGCGACGGGAAAATGGATTGGAACAGTTTCTTCAAATTCAGTGCCTTAAAATGACCAGCCGCCGATTCCCCGTGTCGGCGACCACCACTTGTTTCCCGTCACAGGCGATTCCCCACGGCGTGTTGAACTGGTGCGCGCCCAGCCCCGCCTTGCCGAAACGACCGAGCAATTGCCCGTCAAACGTGACCTTGGAAATCCGGCCCGCGCCGTATTCGATGACATACAACACGCCCTCGCCGCCCAGCGCGACATCGTAGGGAAAATTCAGCCGCCAAGGCGAACCTGGTCCGCCGAGCGTCCGTAGAAATGTGCCGTCCTCGGAATAAATCTGGATGCGGTTGTTGATGGCGTCAGCGACATACACCCTGCCGTCGTGCCACAAAATCCCCGACGGTCTTTGGAACTCGCCCGCGCCCGTCCCGAACGAGCCGAACGTGAGCAGATGCTTGCCGTCGCGCGTGAATTTCTGGACGCGGTCGTTGCCGCCGTATTCGCAGACGTAAAGGTTCTCCTGCGCGTCCTTCGTGATGCCGACGGGATAAATGAACTGCCCGTTCAGCGTCCCTTCGCTCCCAAAACTTGCGAGAATCGTCCCCTGCGCGCTGAACGTCATCACGCGGCTGTAATGCGTGTCGCACACGACAACCCGCCCGTCGCTCAACACCGTCACGCCTTCGGGTCTGCCTTTGCCCACGTCGGGCATCCGCCACCACTGTTTGAGCGTGCCGTTCGCATCGTAAATCAACACGCGGTTCACGCGGTCGAGCGCGAGAATGTCGCCGTTGGGCGCAATCGCGACGCTGCGCGGCTGCGGCAGACGCGGTCCGTCGGACGGCATTGACCAGTAGCTGATGTCCGAGAATTCAAGTTTCGGCGCGTCGTCGTCGGCGCATCCCGCCAGCGCGGCGCACAGCAGGAGTAGCGCGAGAATTTTCAGCGCGACCCGCGTTCCCGCCTTGAGGGGATTGGACGATGGGCGATGATAGAAGGTCTTGCGCGCGCCGCTGGGTTCGTGACGCAATTGCGCCTCCGCGACTGCGCCGTGAAATCGCGATGATTCAACGACACATTCGCCCGTTTCGGATGGCGCGACGGAGATTTGTTCGGGACGAAAATGGCGCGGCTTTTCTTCTGCGGCGCGCAACCAGACACGGGCTTCGTCGGGCGCGAGCCAGTTGATTTCGCCGAGGCATTCGGCGGCTTCGCGCGACGGCGGCTGCCCGTAGAGCGTTTCCACGTCGCCCGCATACAACAACCGCCCGTCACGCAGGCAAATCACCTGCTGCGCTTCGCCCATCACGGCTTGCGGGGAATGTGTGGAAAACACCAGCGACGCGCCCGTTCGCTCGATGTGGTGGCGAATTGCCGCCCAATATTTCCCAACGCGCGCGGCGTCCACGTGCACGAGCGGCTCGTCCATCACAAGGACGGCGGTGTCTGCCGCCAGCGCCCGTGCCACGGAAAGACGCGAACGTTCGCCTTGCGAGAGTTCGCCAGGACGAACAGAGAATTTTTCAGCAAGATCGAACCGCTCCAGCAATGTGAGCGCTCGCGACCGCGTTTCGAGCGTGTCGCCCTCCATGACCGTTTCGAGATGTTCCAGCACGCTCAGGTGCTGCCAAAGCCCTTCATCCTGCGGCGACCAGAACAACGGAAGGCGAAATGAACGGGGGATTGCTGGAAGGGGGGAAGAGGGGGCGATCTCGCCCGCATCGGGTTTTTCAAAGCCGACGAGCAAATTCAGAAGCGACGTCTTGCCCGCACCCGATTGACCGAGCACAGCCGTTACGCCCGCGCCGATTTCCAACGACACACCGTCCAACCTCGGACCTTTTTCTCCACCGAGCCGCACACCGCGCAATGTCCACAACGCTTCAGACATACCGCCACCTTGACCAAATCGAACGCAGCGCCGCCAGCACAAACGCGAGCGCGACGGGCGCGGCGATCGTCACCAAAATCAGCGCCGACAACCCCGTGATTCTGCCGTAGTGGGTGAAATTGTAAAGACGCGCCATCGCGGTGGGCATGTCGGCGGGCGCAAGCAGCGACGACGCGGTGAGATCGTAATACGCCCAGCAAAACAGCAGCGCGACCGCCCCGTAATGCTTGCGTCTGTCGAGCCGCCACAGAATTTCATCCGCGCGTGCCCGCAACGCGCCCCCTCCCGAGCGCATCAATTCCGCCAAACGACTCGCGGATGCAGGGCGCGTCACGCGCAGCGCGATTCTCATCAACACCGCGAACGGGAGAAGCAACCACGCAAACGCCCAAGGCAATCGGATCGGGTCGAAGAATCGGTAGTGCAGTGGCGGCAGTTGAAACAACGCAAGCACGCAAAGCGACAGCGTCAATGCTCCTGCAAACCCAGGCACGCACGCGGCGACCCAAACAGCCGAACTCCGCTTCGTATTCAACCGCCTCGTCAGCGCGCCTGCGAGCCAGTAGGCGGCAATCGCGCCCCCCGCAGCGAAAATCAAGCCCGCCGTGATTTCCTTGTAAAAGCTGGTGTTTTCACCGAGCACAGGAACTCCAGCCGCTGCCCCTTTGGCGAGCGACCCAAGCGGAATGCCTGCCCCAACGGCAAACGCAAGCAGCAGGTAACTCCACGACAACGCGCCAACTGCGTGGCGCGGTCTCGTGGAGAAACTGGGCGATTGAGGGGCGTCGAATTTTTGTGACCACAACAACACCAGCAACAGCCCGACGAGCGCTGCTTGATGCAGCAAGGGCAGCGCAATCCAGCGGAACGACTCAGCGAGCGTGATGCCGCCGATGTGCGCGTCGAAAACCACCACCGTCCAGTTTTCCGTCCCCAACTGAGACGACAACTCGAAGTCGGCAAACGCAAACAGGAACACCAGCACGAACGCGGTTGCCGTCGCGCGCCCTCGCGCCAACAGCCAGATGGAAATTTCCGTGCGCAGTTCCAGCAAAAAAAACTGGAGGGACGCGCTGCGTCGCGTCCGATGCCCGTGGGCGGTCACGACGGAGCGTGACCCTCCATGCTGCGTCAAGCGCAGACAATGCGCCGCCTGTTCCGACAATCCGCGCGGGACAAAATACAACAGCACCACGGCGATGGGCGTGAGTTTCAAGCAAAGCAGAGCGGAATAGAGCAGTTGACGCAGCCACGGTTCGTCCATGAGCCGCGCCGAGACGTTTGCGTAGTGGTAGCCAACCATCAACGTGGGAATGAGGAACGGCGCCAGAAGGAGACACCACGCCATCCGACGAAAGGGATTCACGGTGCGGGCAAAAAACGTTTCAAGAAATTGCGCGACAATCGCTGCAAACAGGGCGACGCAAGTCGAGCGGACAAGAGCCGCCCCGACTTCGCTGGCAAGGGTCACTTCACGTATTCCGATTTGAGCCATTGCAAACACGCCGCGCGCGCCGCGCCGAGGTCGGTGAGTGGATAGCCGCGTTCCGCCCAACGCCTGAGTTGGCGCACGTCGTCGCTCAACGCGGATTCGTCCACGGGTCCGAGCGGAATTTGGCGCGCCTGCGAACGGGCGAGCGCCAGTTCGCTCTCGGCGGAAAGGAGGAAATCCACCAGAAGTTGCGCGTCCTGCTGACGCCTTGTCCCCTTGATGATGGCAACCGTGTTCGGGATGCAGAGGGTGCGCCCGTCCCCGACTGTCGCAGGCAGCATCGCCACGGGTTTGCTCTCGTCCTTTGCGACAAAAAAATCGTCCGTGTCGGTGTAGCCGATTGCGCACACGCCGTCGGCAACGACTCTCATCGTCTGCGCATTGCCGCCCAGTTCGCGGATTCCCCGCGCGCGCGCATTGTGATGCCATTGCTTCACCGCCTCGCCGCCAAGCAGGTGCCATAAGACGCTGTAATGCGTGAGCGTCGTTCCAAACAACGGCTTGGCGATGGCAGCCTGCGAAAGGTCGCCGCCTTCGAGCCGCTGGCGGACGATCTCCTCTTTCGCCTCGACCTTTTTCGTGTTGAGGATGAACACGCGCAACCGCGCTGCAAACCCCGTCCAATACCCGTCGGCGTCTTTGAAGGTGGCGGGGATTCGGTTGTAGCCCTCGCCCTTGTAAGGTTGCAGGACGCCTTTCTCCTTCAAATCCATGATGCCGAGCAATTCGTTATTCCAGAACACGTCGCAACGCGGCGCGCTTTTCTCGCGGACGAGCAGTTCGACAAGCCCCAGCGATTTTGTTGCCTCAGTATCGTAACGAATCGCGACGGGGATTCCCGTCTTCCTCTCGAATTGGCGCAGGACGGACTCCGCATAGACGGAATCGTGGGCGCAATAGACAATCAGAGGGTCGTGACCGCCGTGCCATCCCCAGCGAAGAAGCGCGAACGCGATGGCGGCAACGGCAACTACGAGCAGAACCCGAAGAAGGGCGGCGAGGGGATTACTTTTCATTCGGCTTTTCCACGCTCTTCTCGATGTTGTCAAAATACTTGCGGATCGCCTCGTGATACGCGGGCGGCACCTGCTCCTGCAAAATCGCCTCGCTGAGATTTTGTTTCACGTCCGCAACCGCCTTCTGGAAATCCTCGCGCGCCTGTCCCGCTTCTGAAACGCCGCGCGATTTCCACTGCATGATGATCTTGCCAGCCTGCATGATGGAGTTCGCCTGCTCGGTCTTGAAATCCGTCTTCGCGTTTTCATCCGCCTCGACGCTGCCACCCGATCCGATGCCTTTGTTTTGCCCCATCCCGCCAGCGCCCTCGCCAGGTTGCCCGCCCTTCTCGCCCTGACCTTCTCCCATCATCTTCTTGAAAGCCTTGGCATAATCGCCCATCCCCTCGCAGCCAGAAAACTGGTCGCCGTCGAGTTCCCCCGCGTCGTTGGCGCGCTTCGCCTGTTGAATCATCTTGAGCGCATCTTCGAGTGATTGCTGGTCGCCGATGTTTTGCGCGAGTTGCTGCAATTCCTGCTCCGTCAACCCGAGCGACTCTTTCAACGCCTCCATCGCCTGTTGTTGCATCCCTTCCTGCTGCGCCGTGTCGAGTTGCTCGAGCGCGCGCGAAATCGCGTTGGACAACTGCTGCGAATCGGGCTGCTCCGCCATCGCGTCGGCGATGTTCTGGAGGCTCTGCTTGAGTTCCTCCGCCAGCTTTTCCTTTTCCAGTCCCTCGGACTTCTTGGAAAGCTCCTCGGTCTTGCGTTTGAGTTCCTGCAACTCGCGCTTCACGCTGTCGGTCTGACCCCGCCGCATCTCCTCCTTCCACTCCTTCATCCTGTCGGAATCCTTCATCGAAAATTTCTGCGCGCTGCGATGGTCATCGGCATTCTTGAGCCGCTCCTCGCTCAACTCGCGCCACAGTTTTGCGACCTCTTTCTGTTCCTGAAGCAGTTTTTCCAGGTTCTCCTTCTTTTGCTCAGGCTTCATTTCGTTGAGCGCCTTCATCAAATCATCGAGTTGTTTCTTCACTTCGACCGTGCGCCCCTGTTCCTGCAACTGCTTGAGAATCTCCAGGCGCTTCTCGGTCGCCTGCGCGCTTTCGACCAGCCGCTCCAGTCGTTGTGCCAGCTTTTGCTTTTCCGCCTCGCGCCCGAACGGGTCGAACTGCGGCAGATACAACACCGCCGCCGCCAAAACGATGGCGATTGCGGAAAGAACCGCCGCATTCCGCTGCCAGTTGAACCCAATGATGTTCGCGGGCTGCAACGTCAGCGCCTTCTGCGAGGCGGCGGTCTCCACGAGCGGTTTGTAGTCACCCGCCGCATGGTCGAGTTGCACGGCGGTCAGGAAAAGATCGTCGGTTTTGGCGGCTTCATCCACCACGCGCGCGGTTTCTTCGGGCTTCGGTTGTTTGCGAAAGATGAATGCCAGCGGGATTGCCACTGCGGGCATCACCAACAGCGTCGTCCAGTCAAACCACGCAGGAATGATATTCAATGCGCGCGACGCAAGAAACAACAGCAGATACACGCTGCCCGCGACCAGGAAGAAGAAATAAAACCGTAAGCCGAACGAGGCGAATTGCTGGCGCGCGGAAACTCGGTTGAGAAGCAGGTGAATCGGGGAATTATTCATTGGTCACCGCCTTGCGTTTGATGGGGGATTGATACCATCACAGGTCTCGTTTCACAAGGAAAAGTCTGTAATGTGTCGCTGTTAGGGTGCATCTTGACACTGGAGCCGGTGGCAGTTGATGAAAAGGCGCTCAACGGGTTTGTAGGGCGCGAATGCCCCGCTGCGGGGTTTCGCGCCGCCGTCTGCTATCGGGGCGCCGTCAAGGCAAAAG
>Ga0187893_10005227_pt1 | contig 23570 bp, 21 predicted proteins | sample MA1701074metaG_FD_139574 | JGI IMG/M metagenome (GOLD analysis project Ga0187893, IMG submission 139574) | White microbial mat communities from a basaltic lava cave in the Kipuka Kanohina Cave System on the Island of Hawaii, USA - MA170107-4 metaG ...
ACGAGGGCGACGAGCCGGTCCTGGACCATGCCGTCGCCGAAGCGGGCGAGGGCCGCCGGGCCGTCGCGGAACTTCGGGGGCCCGGCCGCCTCCTTCTCCGCGAGGCCGACCAGCGCCCCGATGCCGGCGTCGCCGAGCAGCTCCCCGTGCGCGGCCGCGAGGACGCCCCATCCCGCGATGTCGAACATCGGCGTGAGCGCCCAGAGGTGCCTGGCGAGCGCGGCGCCGGCGATCTCCGCGCGCCGGCACGCGGTCACGTGGAGGGGCGCGAACAGCGCGAACGTGCGACGCTCGCCGCGGGACGACTTCGAGCCGAGCGTCTTGACGGCGTACGCGAGCAGCTTGACGGCGACGGCGGGATCGGCGCCCTCGGCGACGGCGCGCAGCGTGGGCTCCAGGCCCTCGATGGCGCGCGCGACCTCCTCGTCGTGGAGCAGGTCGTCGCAGCGGTCGATCGCCGCGACGAGCTCGGCGGGGTCGAGATCGCCGGCGCGGGCGGCGGAGGAGAGCCGGATCGTATCCATGAGGACCGGATCGGCGAACGCGGCGCGGAGGAGCTGGTCGATGAGCTCGGCCTTCGTCATGGACTCGAGTCGCTTGTGGAGGGCGGCCGACTCCCGCGCGACGTCGTCGCCGTGGTCCAGGACGTGCAGACCGATGGCGACGACGTGCTCGCACGCGCTGACGCCGTGCGGGTCGCACTCGTCGCAGCGCCATTCGGCGGTGCCGTCGTCGCGCACGCGCAGCGAGGCGGCGCGGGGCCGGTCGAGGGAGTCGAGCACCACGCCGTGGAAGATGCCGCCGTGGGCGACGACGCGGCCGACCTCGGCCCGCTCCGCCTGCTCGAAGACCTCGCCGCGCACGAGGTCGCGGAGCTTCTCGCGCGGGAGGGCGCGGGCGAGCCGCGCGACGTCGTCGTCCATGGGGGCGGATTATAGCGCGCGGGAGCGGCGGGTCGAGCGCGCGTGCGAGCAGTAGGTGCAGGCGCGGCCGCCGCTGGCGATGTGGTCGGTGCGGTCGAGCTGGAAGCCGAGGACGGCCTCGAAGAGGAGCTTCTCGTACCGGCAGACGTCGGGGAACTCGCGCGCGACGGCGGCGATGGGGCAGTGGTGCTCGGTGAGCCCGCGGGCGCCCGCGCGCGCCATGTAGCCCTCCTCGTCGCGGATGCGGGCGAGTTCGCGGAGCTTCTCCTCCGTGGACTTGCCGGCGAGGCGCCTGCGGTAGGTGGCGGCCAGCTCGCGGAAGCGGCGCGCGAAGAGGCGGTCGATCTTCTTCGGGCCGTCGAGCGCCCGGAGCTGCCGGAGGATGGAGAGCGCCATGGGGCCGTAGGCCTGCGGGAAGAGCGCCTCGGCCTTCGGCGTGAGCCCGTAGAGGTGCGTGGGGCGGCCGACGGGTCGCTTCTCGACGGTCACCTCGACGAGCCCGTCGCGCTGCAGGATGGCGAGCTGCTGGCGGACGGCCGTGACGTTGATGCCGAGGAGCCGCGCGAGCGCGGGCGGGTTCGACGGGCCGTGCACCTTGAGGAGGTCCAGCACCGCCGGCCGGTCGGCCTCGGAGTATTCGCTGGCGCCCACGCGGACAGTATACGGGAGGCGCGGCGCGCGGTCCATGCGTTTGTTTGGAAACATATATACAGTATATACTGTATATAATAGCATGACCCCCGACCGGATGCGGAGGCGCGCGGCGCTCGTCGCGCGCGGGGCGGCGGCGGAGCTCGTCGCGGCGGCGGGCGCGGGGTCCGGCGACGAGCGCGCGTTCGCGCTCGAGACGCTCGCGTGGATGCGCGACGCGCGCGCGCTCGACGTCGCGATGGCGGCCTCGCGGCGCGGCGAGCCCCGGCCCGTCCGGAGCGCCGCCATCCAGCTCCTCGGCGCGCTCGGGGCCCGCGGCCGCCTCCGCGAGATCCTCGCCGAGCCGCTGGAGCGCGTGAGCCCGTACGAGACGTCCACCGACTGGATCCACGTCCAGGCGGAGAACGCGCTCGAGGTCCCGTGGCGCGCGCCCGCGTGGGACCCCTCGACGTGGGACACCGCGCGCGTCGGCTCGCCCGCCCCGCACTTCCGCTTCGAGCGGACCACCGTCCTGCTGTTCCTCCTCGCCGACTGGTGACCCGTCTGACTCTGGCAGGCGCAGGAGTGGTGCGCCCGCGCGGACGAGTTTCGTTCGCGGAACGCGGAGGTCGCGATCGTCATGTCGGTGGCGCCCGAGCGCGTCGGGCGCTTCCGCGCGAAAGTCGGCGACGTTCCCTGGCGCCTCGTCGCGGACGCGGACCGCCAGATCGCCGCCGAGTACGGCGTCGCGGAGCGCGTCTACGGGGTGCTGGAGTGGGTGAACGCGCCGTCGGTTTTCGTCGTGGACCGCGACGGCGTGCTGCGGTGGAGCTATGTTGGACGCGAGCTGACGGACCGCCCGTCCGTCGACCGCGTGCTGGAGGAGCTCCCTCCTCCGCCGTCGCTTGGACGGCCGTGAAGCTGGAAGGCTACGGAGGGCAAGCAGATGAACGCAGGCGAATGGGTGAAGGCGTGCTCGCTCGCGGATCTGCGCGAGCGCAAGGTGGCCGTCGTCAGCCGCGCGGGCCGCACCGCCGCGGTCTTCGCGGAGGGCGACGCGCTCTACGCGGTCGACAACCGCTGCCCGCACATGGGCTTCCCGCTCACGAAGGGGACCCTCAAGAACGGCATCCTCACCTGCCACTGGCACTCGTGGCAGTTCGACGCCTCGTGCGGCGGCTGCTTCACGCAGGGCGGGAGCGCCGTCGCCTCCTACAGGACCGAGGTGCGCGGCGGCGACGTCTGGGTCGAGCTGCCCGCGGCGGGGCGCGACGAGGCCGTCGCCCGCTGGCGGCGCGAGCTCGACGACGGGCTCGACCGCTTCTCGACGCTCCGGATCGCGAAGGCGGCGTACACGCTCCTCGACTCCGGCGTGCCCGTCTCGGAGCTCATCGCGCGCGGCGCCGACTTCGGCACGCGCTACCGCGACGAGTTCACCGACGGCCTCTCCGTGATGACCGCGATGGCGAACGTCGTCCGCGACGTGCCGCTCCCGGTCGACTCGCGCGTCCTCGCGCTCGTTCACGGGCTGCGACGCGTCGCGGAGGCCATCCGCGAGACGCCGCACCGGCGCGTGAAGGGCGGCCTGCCCGGCACGCGCGCGTCGCACGAGAAGCGCGTCGAGTGGTTCCGCGCGTTCGTCCACGACCGGGAGGAGGAGGCGGCCGAGCGCGTCCTCGTGAGCGCGATCGAGGACGGCGCGGCGCCCGCGCGCGTCGAGTCGATGCTCCACGCCGCGATCGCCGACCACGTCTTCCTCGACGAGGGACACGTCCTCGACTTCACGAACAAGGCGTTCGAGCTGCTCGGCCACATCGGGTGGTCGCACGCGGCCGCGGTGCTGCCGACGCTCATCCACGAGATGTGCACGGGCCAGCGCCACGAGGAGGACCTCGCGTGGAAGCAGCCGCACGACCTCGTCGGCATCGGCCGCGACGCCGCGAAACGCATGGCCGACTCCAGGCGCGGCGACTACGACCGCGACCGCTTCGTCGCGACCGTGCTCGGCGACGACCCGCGCGCGATCGGCGAGGCGCTCGTCGCGGCGGCCGGCGGCACGCCGGTCGCGGAACTCGCGACCGCCGTCGCGGAAGCGGCGGCGTGGCGGCTCGCCCGCTTCCACACGCGCAACGAGTTCGGCGACTGGGACACGGCGCACCACGCGCTCACGACGGCGGAGGCGCTCCGTCGCACGGCGCACCGCGCGCCGTCGCCGCACGTGCTGCCGCTCCTGACCGATGCCGCGATGGACGTCTTCCTCGGCCGCTTCCTCAACATTCCGCGCCACGTGCTTCCGCACGAGCGGGAGTCTGCGGCGACCGTCTCGATCGAGGAGGCGATCGCCACGCGCCGGCCGGACGACGTGACGCCGGCCGTGTACGCGACGCGCGGCGAGGAGGGGCTCGTCGTCCGCTTCGTGCGCGCGGGGCTCGGCGAGGACCACGGCTTCCACGGATTTCAGGCGATCGAGTACGGCGTGACGCTCTTCCGCGCCCTCGCGGGTCGCCCGCACGCATGGGTCGCGCTCGCCGCGGCCGCGCGCTACCTCGCGTCGCACTCGCCGACACCGCGCTTCGTGGCGCAGACGGTCGAGAACGCGATCAAGCTCCAGAGAGGCGAAATGCTGCATGAGTAGGGCAGATTCGATTCCGGAGCCGGGTTGCGAAGCGCTGAGGAGACGGGAATCAGAAGTCGGGAATCGATTGAAGGAAAAAAACAGAAGGGCGTGGCCGGTCAGACCACGCCCTTCGTTGTAGTCGCTGGAACTACTTCTTCAACAGCCGGCGCTCGTTCGCCTCGATCAGGAAGTTGATGAGCATGTTCATGAGCGCGTACTCGCCCTTCTCGCCGCCGGACGACTTCGGCTGCTTGCCGAAGTGCGCCAGCGTGTAGATGACGCGTCCGCCGCGCATGAGCGCCACGCTCTGCGGGATCGCCTTGCCGGTCGCGACCGGGTCGGGCTGGCTGCCGCCGCCGACGAGGAACGTGACCGCGATGGCGTCGCTGCCGTTGTCCTTCTCGGACTGGTAGAGCAGCGTCTGGCTGAACATCAGCACCGTGACGTTCTTCTTGTCCTTGATCGAGATCGCCGGGCTGTCCTGGTCGATCTTGTAGATGTAGTCGAGCTTGGACACGTCCTCCTCGACCGTCGTGCCGCCGCCCTCCTTCTTCGTCGGGGGCTTCACGAAGATCTTCTTGAGGTACGGGTGCGTGCCCGCGCCGGGCTTCGGCATGCAGGGGATCTCCTGCTCCTTGAGATACGTCGAGTGCCAGATGTAGTTGCCGAACTCCGGCTCGATGATCTCCTCCATCGTCCAGTCTTCGGCGAAGAGGTAGCCGCCGTTCTCCACGTACTGCTTGATCTTCGTCGTTCCCTTCTTTCCCATCACGAACCGTGTGGGATCATGGACGTTGCAACCCTCTCACTTGAAGAGTCGCATCGACGGGGTGCCGCCCGGTTTGCAGTTCGGGCAGGCGCAGTGCTCGCGGATGTGCGTGCAGATCGCGATGATCCCGATGTACGTCTTGTTCAGCTTCTCGAGGGTGTACTTGCCCTCGGGATCGTTCTCGAAGACGTCCTTCGTCACGCTCTCCGTCTGCCACGCGCAGTCGCGCATGGCGGCGTCGATGCCGGTGTCGAGGTCGTGGCTCTTCTTGCACTTGCACTTGTCGCCCGCGCGGATGATGAGGACCTTCGCTTCCTTGAGCTTGTCGTACTCGTTCTGGCGCGAGTTGCCGAGCGTGGTCGTGCCGCCGCCCGACGCGCCCGCCTTCGTCAGCTCCTCCCAGCCCTTCGAGCTGTTGGCGTCCCACCAGCCGGTCCAGTTCGACAGGCTGTCGCCGAAGTCCTGCCGGGTGAGCGTCGTGAGCAGGCGGAAGCAGCGCTTGGAGACTTCCGGCGCCAGCTTCGCGCCCTCCTTCTTCAGCAGCTCGCAGACCGCCGCGACGGCCGGCTTCTTGCCGATGTCCATCAGGTGGTCGAGCGCGCTGACGCGGAGCTCTTCCGTGCCCTGCGCGAGCACCTTGCACATCGCCTCCTCGCACGGCGGCGAGAAGTTGTTGTGCAGCGCCATGCACAGGTCGCGCGCGAACGGCTTCGTCTTGTTGTCGACGAGGTACTCCGCGGTCACGTTGAGGCCGTTCGAGTTCTGGAATCCCGCCGCCGCGCGGATCAGGATCCAGTAGACGTCAGGCTCCGCGTCCTCGCCTTTGGCCGTGGCCTTCGCGAGCCCGAGGGGGATCGCGTCGCAGATCAGCTTTGCACTCGAGGCCGTGCCGTTGGTCACCAGAACGCGGCAGATCCTCTCGATCTCCTTCGAAGCGCCGGCGGCGAGCGCCTGCTTGAAGTCCTTCTCGATCGCGTCCTGGGCCCCGGCCGCCCCCGGTATGAGCAGGAGCAGCGACACCCCTACAAGGAGAGACTTACCCACCATAGACCTCCCCTCCAACAAGGGCCCGCCCTACGCCTGACTATGCTAAGCACCTAATAGACACCGATCAATCGAATAATTGGGAAAAAAACGGGGCGCAGGGGTATTCTCCTGTCACCCATGCCTGATGCGCCCCGGGTCCTCGTGGTCGAGGACTCGGTCACCACGCGGCAGATCGTCGCGATTTCCCTCCGCAACGCCGGCTTCGACCCGGTCGTCGTGACCTGCGTCCAGGAGGCCCAGGCGGCGCTGCGCGAGTCGGTCCCCGCGATCGTCGTCACCGACCTGCGGCTCCCCGACGCGACCGGCTTCTCCCTCATCCGCCACATCCGCGGCAACCCCTCGCTCGCGCGCGTGAAAGTCGTCCTCATCAGCGGCGTCCCCGCCGCCGAACTCGCGACGGAGCCCCTCCCGGAAGCCTACGACTTCTTCCTTGAGAAACCGTTCTCGCTCCGCCGCCTGCTCGAAGTCGTGCGCATGGCCGTCCACGGGGAACGCGTGCGACTGGCGTACCGCCCGCGCGCCGGCGACCGCCTGAAGATGAGCTCCACGCTCGTGGCGAAGCTCGAGCACGGCGAACGGCGCGAGCACTGCGTCGAAGTCCACGACGTCGTCGAAGTCGGCGCCGACGGCACGCCGCGCCGCGTGCAGGTCGCGTACCCGGAGCGCTGGGTCGAGACCGCCCGCGGTCGCGACCCGCATCCGCTCCAGGGCCGGCGCGCGATGCTCTACGCCGACAACGGGCACGTGCAGGTGAGCGGAGCGGACGGGCCGTGGCCGCGCGCGCTCGTGCCGCCGCTCGCCAGCCTGCTCCCCGGACGCGAGGTCGCCGTCGAAGAGACCGTCGACGTGCAGTCCGACGCGTGGGGCGCCCAGGGCCGCCTCGCCGTGCGGCGCGTGGAGGAGGGCGTCGCGATCACCGCCGTCGACGTGACGGTCCCGCTCGACGAACACTGGTTCACCGCCAACGGCGAAGTGACGATCGACCGCGAGCGCGGGGTGATCCTCTCCGGCAAGCTCGAGGGGATCGTCGACGGCGAGGGGCGGGCGACGCTCATCGTGACGACGGTGATGGGATAGGGCAGTCCTGAGTCCGCAGTCCCCAGTCCTTCCGGACTACCGCGTTCGAGACATGTAGTCCGCAATGCCACGGTCGAGGTCGAACTTCGGCTCGTATCCGAGCCCCTTCCGGGATTTCCCCAGGTCGGCTTCGGTAAGCGACTGGTAGAAGTCGTACGGGCAGTCGAAGTACTCCGGCTCGAACGTCGTCCCGAGCGCCCGGTTCAGCGCGATGACGATGTCGTTGAAGCTCCGCGCCTTCCCGCTGCCGATGTTGTAGACGTCGCCCGGCTTCCCGCGCTCGAACGCCGCGAGCGTGCCCGCGACCGCGTCGTCGACGTGCACGAAGTCGCGCTTCTGCTCGCCCATCGTGAAGATCCGCGGCCGCTGGCCCGCGCGCATCCGGCACGCGAGCTGCCAGATCATGCTCGCCGCGGCGCCCTTGTGCGACTCGCGCGGACCGTACACGTTGAAGTAGCGCGCGCCGACGGCGCCGTGCTCGCGCGCGAGGTTGTCGAGGATGACCTTCGAGAACGCGTACACGTTCGCGGGCCGCGGCGGGGCGGTCTCGACGTTCCGCTCGTTCACCATGCCGTACGTCGCCGCGCTCGACGCGTAGACCACGCGCGGCGCGAGCCCGAGCACCGCGCGGAAGCCCTCGACGTTGTCGTGCACCTGCAGCCGCTGGTCGTGCACCGTCGTGTCCGTGATCGACGCGAGATGGAAGACGACGTCGAACTTCGCCTTCGGCGCGTAGTCGGCGACGCTCTTCGCGACGACGTCGCCCTTGAAGCCCTCGAGGTTCTTGAACGAGCCCGAGCGGAAGTCGTCGACGACGGTCACGCGGGTCGCCGGCCAGCGGCGCTGGATCTCGAGCGCGAGCGTGGAGCCGATGAAGCCCGCGCCGCCCGTCACCAGCGCGCTACTTGGTCCGCGCTTTTTCCGCGCCGCCAACTTTCAGCTCCTTCAGGATCTCGCCGTCCCACGTGAACTTGAGGCGCGGCCGCCCCTTCGCGAGCCCGCGGCCCGTCACGTAGCCCGCCAGCAGCGGCAGCGCCACGCTCGGCTCGACCCACGCCATCGCGAAGTCCGCGTCCTTCTTGATCTTGCCCCAGCTGCGCGCCTCGGAGAGCGTCGAGCCGGAGAGCCCGCCGTCCTGCGTCACCGCGGTCGTGCACTGGATCGCGTACGTGTGGCCGCGCTCGAGGCCGAAGATGTAGCTCATCACGATCGAGTCGTTGATGTAGTTCTTCGGAACGCCGCCGGCGACGTAGATCGCCGCCGTCTTCTTCGACTTCACGACGATCTGCGTGAGCTCGTAGTTGTCGCGGATCGAGTCGATCGAGATGGGCGCGCGGCCCTCCTGCACGGCGCGGTGGTGGTGGTGCGTGAGCCCGATGCCGATCGAGCTGTCGTTGATCGCGGGGGCGAAGACGGGGACGCCGAGCTTGTGGCACGTGCGCACGATCGACTCGTCGTCGTCGAGCTGCGAGCCGATGGAGTCGAGGTAGTCGCGGCTCGAGTGGATGCCGGGCTTGAGCTTGTCGGCGACGCGCCCGCACCAGACGTCGGTCTCCCAGAACTTCTCCTCGTCGACGTACGTGTCGTAGATGCGGTCGATGTAGAGGTCGCGCAGCGCCGTGTCGTCGGCGTCGATCTGGCCCTGGTAGTGGCGGAAGCCGCGCGCCTGGTAGATGTCCTGGTAGAGGATCGCGCCCGTCGAGACGACGACGTCGACGACGCCGCTCGCGACGAGGTCGCGGATGACGCGGCGCAGGCCCGCCGCGATGAGCGGGCCCGCGAGGCCGAGGAGGACGGTGGGGCGGTCGGGATCGGCCATCATGCGCTCGAGGACCGTGGCGCAGAGGCCGATGTTGCGGGCCTGCACCGACATGCCCTTCATCTGCTCGACGAGGTCGGCGACGGTCAGCTCGGGCGAGATGGCCGCCTGCTTGACCGGCCGTTCGAAGAGCTCCTTCTTCTTCTTCTTTTCGCCCGCGCTGAGGGCGCGATAGACGCTGTCGCCGGACTCGGCCATGTTTTCCCCCTGGTGGTCGCGACATTGTACGCGCGCGAATCCGGTTTGCAACGAAAGCGGGATTCCCGATCCCGCAGTCCTTCGGGTTTCGCAACCGGGACGGGTGGGGAATCGGCGATCGGGAATCGGAAATCGGGAATCGGAGTTGCACCCTGACGCGCCGCGCGGTCGAATATGTATAGGAGTAAGCGATGTCCTTCAAGAGCGCGGATCCGGCCACGTCGGTCGCCGCCTGCATCGGGTGGACGGGGGTCGCCGTCTACTCGTTCTGGATCGTGTGGTCGACGAACATGAACTGGCTCCTGTCGATCCCGATCGGGCTCATGCTGGCGCTGGCGGCGGGCGGGTACGCGATCGAGTCGCTCTCGCAGGAGCTGACCGTGCGGCGATGGGCGATCAGCCAGCTCGTCTTCACGGTGATGGGCGTGGTGTTCCTGATCGCGGGCATCTTCGACTGGAACGTGTTCCTGGCGCGGTGGCTGCTGGTGCTGGCCGGCGTGATCTACGTCATCACGGCGGTGCTCTGCGCCATGGCGGCGAAGGATCTGTTCTAGCGCGGCGATGAACCACCCGCTCTACAACGCGCTGCGCGTCGTCCATCTGGTCGCGCTCGTCGGCTGGCTGGGGCTGTCGACGGGCGCGTGGCTGCTGCTGCGGCGGCTGCGGGGAAGCGTGGAGCGGGGCGTCCTCTGGCGCGCGTTCGGGAAGATCGTGGACATCGAGCACGTCTTCCTCGGGCTGCTCCTGGCGAGCGGCATCGCGCTGCTCGCGGTGGTGGGGTTCCCCTACGCGAAGACGCTCTGGTTCGTGATCAAGCTCGCGATCGTCATGTGCGTGATCGTGCCGATCGAGTGCGCGGACATCGCGAAGACGCAGTGGCTCGCGGTGGACGCGTCGCCGGAGCGGATCGCGTCGTACGAGCGGTTCCTCCTGCTCGCGGGCGCGCCGATCATGCTGGCGGCGCTGGCGATCCTCGCGCTGGCGATGTTCAAGCCGGGGGTCTAGCTTGCTTCTGCGTGCTCTCGATGCACGATTGCACGCAACCCCGGCGTCCAATCCTCGTCCAATAAGTGCGGGTCGCTGAGAGGCGACCGTGCGGCGAGCGGCATGGGCGGCGGGCGCGACGGCTTTCGCGGCGCTGCTGCTGTGGGCGGGCGGCGCGCGCACATCGGCGCCGGACCGCGAGGTCGTACCGGCAGCGGCGGCGAAGCCGGTTGCGACTGCCCCCATTCCGCTGCCTGCGCCCGCGCCCACCGCGACCGTCGTCCGCCCGGGCCGCGAGTCGCCCCACGGGCTCGGAGTGGTCGCGACGTTCGACGGCGCGCACCTCGACGTGAAGGGTGTCGTCGACCTTCCCGACGGCGCCGTCCTGTCGCTCTCGTTGACGCGCTCTCAATTCGGAATGCGCCACGACAAGCGCGGGTGCGTCATCGACAGCGAAGACGTGCGCGACATCGGCGGCGAGATCCTCAAGGCGCTGGGGCCGCGCTATCAGAACTGGTCCCGTAGTTTCTCGATCTTCGCGCGCGACGCTCGCGAGGTCGTCCAGCGCCTGTCCGCCGACAGTCGCGCGGGCCGGGCGATCCTCGCGCGACTCCGCGACGCGCGCGCGCGCACGGGGAAGTCGTCCTCGGCACGAAGCTCCAGAAGTGCTCGTCCCCCGCCGTAGGAGGATACTCCTGCTTGTGCCGGAGCTTCTCAAGCAGCGCGTCCCACTCGCTCGCCGCGTCCCGAGCTCTCCGGCTCTGCGCCGTCTCCACCGCCGCACGACGCAACCGCGATCGCTCTCATCACCCTCCTGACGTCGCCCGCCGTCGATTTCCTCATACGCCATGGGAGGCGGCGGTGTCCTGATAGGTGGGTACATTTGCGCTTGGGTTTCACGGCGCGGTGGTGGAGGTTGGGCATGCGGCGAGCGATCGCTCTCCTCTCGGCCGGCTTCCTCATGGTCGCGATGGCCGGGGCGCAGGACGAACCCGCGGCCTCGAAAGACCCGCTCGGCGACGCCAAGAAGAGGGCCACCGAGGAGCTGACGAAGATCGGCGCCGCCATGGCGAAGAAGGGATACAAGGGCGAGGCCGGCGACGCCGACGCGATCGCCCGCAAGCTCGCCGCTTTCGACAAGCCGATCCGCGCGGGCGGCGGCGCCACCGCCTACCCGGGCGACGCCGAGTTCGCCGAGATCTGCACCGCGTGGGCCGAGCTCGGCGCGCTCCTCTGCAACCTTTTCAGCGACGCGGAGAAGGCGCTCGAGAAGCTCGAGAAGGAGGAAGCCGACAAGGCCGCCAACGGCGCGACGAAGGTCGCGAAAGCCAAGGCCGAGCTCATGCGCCAGCAGTGGGCCCGCCAGAAGGAGGAGGCGGACATCCTCTCCGGGTGGTGCTCCACCTTCGCCGGCGTCGGCGCCGGCACGCGCCACCTCAACCGCCGCCGCAAGTTCTGCAAGCTGCCGCCCGTCACCTGCACGTACGCGGGCTCGTTCGGCGGCTACATGCACGGCCGCTACCTCCGCATCAACAAGGACCACCCGTCGACCGCCGGCCTCGGCGCCCACAACGAGGAGCGCCACCTCCCCGGCTGGAGCGTCGAGGGCAGCGAAGCCGGCGGCGGCATCCTCGGCGCCGGCGGCCCCGAGATGGTCATGGACATGTGGCTCGGCTCCGCCTACCACCGCGACCCCGTCTTCAACCGCAGCACCGGTCGCATCGCGTTCGGCGGGTCCGGCTGGTGGAGCTGCCGCTCGGCCGGCGGCGCCGCGGGCCGCACCGACGCCACCGTCTTCACCTTCCCGGGCGACGGCGACACCGACATCACGACGAGCTTCGGCGGCGAAGCGCCCGACCCGCTCCCGAAAGGCATGCAGTCCTCGGGCACCATGATCATCATCGAGTACAACGGCCCCGCGCCGATGAAGCCGCTCTACAAGCTGCTCGACGAGGACGGCAAGGAAGTCGAGATCCTGATGCTCCAGAAATGGAGCCCGGTCTGCTTCGTCGCGAAGAACTACCTGAAGCCCGGCACGAAGTACACCGTCGAGATCGTCGGCCAGCAGAACGGCTTCAAGCACTCGTTCAGCTTCACGACGGTGGGCGGGAGACCCAGACAGGACAAGATCACGGAGTGACTAGGCGACAAGCGCTTTGTCGCTGATTCTGAACACTTCGACCACTTCCTCGGCCGTCTTCGCCTGGCGCAGCCGCTCGCGCAGGTAGTCGCTCGACAAGAGGGTCGCGATCTTCTGCAGGATGTGCGTGTGCGCGCCCTCGTCGTGCGGCGGCGTGAGGATCATGAACACCAGGTCCACCGGCTTGCCGTCCACCGCCTTCCACTCGATGGGCGCCGACGTCCGCCCGACCGCCGCCATCGGCCGCGGCAGCCCCGGCGCGCGGCAGTGCGGGATCGCGATCCCGTCCCCCAGGCCCGTGCTGAACAGCGCCTCCCGCTTCATCACGCCCGCGACCACGTCGGGCAGCGGGCACGGCGTCTGCGCCGTCAGCCGCTCCGCGAGCGCGCGCACGACCTCCTCCTGGCCGCCCGCCAGGTCGAGCGCGATCGCGCCCGACGGCACGATCGTCGCCAGCGAATAGTCCGTCACCTGCTCGAACTCGTCGCGGATCGTCCCGATCAGCTCCTCGAGCACGTCCTCGAGCGTCACGAGCCCCGCGAGCTTCGACTCCGCGTCCTCCACGAACGCCAGGTGCGCGCCCGTCTTGTGGAACCGCTCCAGGAGCTGCTCCAGCGGCAGGTCCGACTTCACCGACTGCACCGGCCGCGCCAGCTTCGCGAGGTCCGGCGCCGCGCCCGCCGCCATCGCGATCAGGATGTCCTTGATGTGCACCTGGCTGTCCGGCCGCGGCGACTTCGCCAGCGGATACCGCGAGTGCAGCTTCTTGCGGATGACCTCGAAGTTCTGCGGCCACGGCGCCTTCGCGTCGAGCAGCGTCACCTTCTCCCACGGCACCATCACGTCGTCGACCGTCAGCGTCCCGAAGTCGAGCACGTTCTCCATCATGAGCAGGCGCGACAGGGTGAACTGGCCGTACTCATGCGACGCGCCGAGGATCATCCGCAGCTCCTCCTCCGAGTGCGCGCGCTCGTGCTCCGAGAACTTGATGCCGAAGAGCCGCAGCACGCCGTTCGACATGCGGTTGAGCACCCACAGCGGCCCGTAGAACACGCGGTAGAACCAGTGCAGCGGCCGCGCGGCGAAGATCGCCGCGCCCTCGGCCTTCCTGATCGCCAGCATCTTCGGCGCCTGCTCGCCGATGACGATATGGAGCGTGGTGATGACCGAGAACCCGACGGCGAACGCGATGCTGTGGAGCAGCCGCGCGTCCGTCACGCCCATGCGGGCCAGCGGCTCCTCGATGATCCGCGCCGTCGCCGGCTCGCCCACCCATCCGAGCCCCAGGCTCGCCATTGTGATCCCGAGCTGGCAGGCCGACAGGTACGAATCGAGCTTCCCGAGGATACGGTGCGCCAGCGCCGCCCCCGCGTTCCCGCCCCGCGCCAGCTCCTGCATGCGCGTGTCGCGCACCTTCACGATCGCGAACTCGGCCAGCACGAAGAACGCGTTGAGGAGAATGAGGACCGCCGCGATGCCGAGTTGGAATGCGAGCCACATGGCGCGCCCGTAATATAGAGGAACGGTGCGCCGGAGCGGCAGAGTTAGGCTCTACATCGACGTGGACGGCGTGATCCTCAAGCCGATCCTCGGCGGTCCCGCTCTGGCCCAGACGACCGCCGACGACGTCGCCGCGTTCCTCGACTGGGCGACGGGCGCGTTCGACTGCTGGTGGCTGACGGCGTGGGCGATCGCGGGGGACGACCGCCGGCTGCGCCGCCGCCTGATCCCGCACCTGCCGGCCTCCGCGCGGAGCATCCGCACGGCCGTGTGGACGCGCCTGAAGACGGACGCCTTCACCGACGGACGCTTCCTGTGGATCGACGACGAGCTCTACGCGGGCGAGCGCGAGCTGCTCAAGCGCCGCAAGTGGCTGACGCGCTACGTGAAAGTCGACCCGTTCGAGCGCTCGCTGCTGCCGGTCCGCCGCGCGCTGGAGGCGAAGGCCAGGCGTCTCTTCAAGCGCGGACGCCCCTGACATTGGACTTTGGACCTCGGACCCCGGACCGTATCCTGTCACCCCATGGACCCGCTCGCCGAATACACCTCCCGCCGCGACGCCCGCCAGCTCGTCGTCGAGCGGCAGAAGGCGCGCGAGGGGCGCTTCGCGGACGCGCGCATGACCGTCTTCGTCGCCGGCCTCGTCATGGTCTTCCTCCTCCTCGGCCCCAAGGTCCTCGCGCCGTACTGGCTCGCGCTCCCCCTCGTCGCCTTCATCGCGCTCGTCATCGCGCACGACCGCGTCGCCCACGAACGCAAGCGCGCGGAGCGGGCCGTCGCGTTCTACGACCTCGGCCTCGCGCGGCTCGGCGACGCCTGGGCGGGGAAGGGCGAGGCCGGCACGCGCTACTTCCACCCGTCGCACCCCTACGCCGAGGACCTCGACGTCTTCGGCCCGGGCTCGCTCTTCGAACTCCTCTGCACCGCCCGCACCCGCGCCGGCGAAGGCGCCCTCGCGCGATGGCTCTGCGAGGCGGCCGCGCCCGACGAGGTGCGCGCGCGCCAGCAGGCGGTCGACGACCTCCGCCCGCGCCTCGACCTGCGCGAAGACCTCGCGCTCCTGGGCGCCGACGTCCGCGAGAGCGGCGACCCCGACGCCTTCGTCGCCTGGGGCGCCGCGGGCCGCGTCGACTTCCCGCCCGCCTTCCGCGTCATCGCGCGCATCCTCGGCGCCCTCAACGTCGTCAACCTCGCCGGCTGGATCTTCCTCGGCTTCGGCCCGCTTCCGTTCGCGCTCACGTTCGTCCCGTCGATGATCCTCGCGCGCGTCGTCAAGCCGCGCGTGCAGGAGGTCGTGGAGGCGGTGGAGAAGCGCGAGCGCGACGTCGAACTCCTCTGCGAACTCATGGAGCGGCTCGGCCGCGAGCGGTTCACCGCGACGAAGCTCGCGGCGCTGCGATCGGGACTCTCGGCGGGCGGTCCCCCGGCGTACGAGGAACTCGCGCGCCTCCGCCGCCTCCTCCACCTCCTCGACTCGCGACGAAACGAGCTGTTCGTCGCGATCAGCGTGCTCGTCCTCTTCGTGCCGCTCGTGGCCGTCGCGATCGAGGCGTGGCGCCTGCGCGGCGGGCCGTCGATCCCGCGCTGGCTCGCCGCGCTCGGCGAGCTCGAGGCGCTCTCCGCGCTCGCGGGGTACGCGTACGAGCATCCGTCCGACCCGTTCCCGGAGTTCGCCGATGCCGGCCCGTGCTACGAGGGCGAGCAGCTCGGCCACCCGCTCATCGCCCACAAGCGGTGCGTGCGCAACGACGCGACGCTCGGGAACGGCACGAGCGTGCTCGTCGTCAGCGGATCGAACATGTCGGGGAAGAGCACCTACCTGCGCACCGTCGGCGCGAACGCCGTGCTCGCGATGATGGGCGCGCCGGTCCGCGCGAAGCGGCTGCGCCTCTCGCCGCTGTCCGTGGGCGCGTCGATCCGCCGCACCGACTCGCTCCAGGACGGCACGTCGCACTTCTACGCCGAGATCAAGCGCATCCGGCAGCTCGTCGACCTCGCGCAGGGCCCGCGCCCCGCGCTCTTCCTGGTCGACGAGATCCTGCACGGCACGAACTCGCACGACCGCACGATCGGCAGCGCCGCGATCGTGAAGGGCTTCATCGGCCGCGGCGCGATCGGCCTCGTCACCACGCACGACCTGTCGCTCGCGAAGGTCGCCGACGAGCTCGCGCCGAAGGCGGTGAACGTCCACTTCGAGGATCAGCTCGTCGACGGCCGGATGGTGTTCGACTACAAGCTGCGGCCGGGCGTCGTCACGAAGAGCAACGCGCTGGAACTGATGCGGTCGCTCGGGCTGGATGTGTGATTCCCGATTCCCGATTTCAGATTCCCGTCTCTCACCCGCTTCGCAACCCGGATCCGGAATCGGGAATCCGGAATCGGGAATCCGTCACGGCCTCTGTTCCGTCACCGTGATCGCATCCACTTCGAAGTTGATCTTCTCGCCGCTCGCGCCGTACTGCAGGTAGATCTCGCTGATCGGCGCCGCCGCGCCGAGGGACGCCGGCCGCTTCGTCTTGTCGGTGGCGACGAACTTGTCGAACTCCACGACGATCGTCTTCCACTCCTTCGATCGCTGCGCCTGCGCCTCGAACATGAAGTTCATCCGCCGGTCCTGAACGAAGATCTGCACGATCAGCGGCGCCGCCCGCTCCGCGCGGCAGCGCACCTCGATCCGCCCGCGCACCGGCGTCAGGAAGAGCGGCTGGCCCGGGTCCGTGCGCACCTTCGCCGCGAACGACGGGTCGGCCACGCCCTTCGCCACGCCGTCGGCCACCTCGGCCTCCCAGACGCCCTTCGCGTCGAAGTCCTCGCGGTAGAGCGTCCGCTCGGCCGGACGGTGCCCGCGCGTCCACGCCAGCCGCCGCGGGTCCGCCTCGGAGACCGCGATCGCGCCCTTGCCCGCGACGCACACCGCCTGCTGGCCCGCCGCGAGCTGCTGCGTCGCGTCCGTCGAGCGGCACTCGACGCGCCCTTCCTCCACGCTCACGGTCGTGCGATCGCCTTCGACGCGCACCGCATACACGGTGCCGATGGGGTCGATCTCGAGCGCCTTTGTCGAGACGCGGATCGCCGGCCCGCGGCCGACGAGCTCGGCGAGGATTTCGCCCGAGTCGATCGACACGCGCAGCCCGTCCTTGTGCTCCGCGAACTCGATCTGCGTGCGCGGCGCGACGATCACGAAGCGGTCGTCGGCGAGCGTGAGCTTCGCGACGGTCTCCGCCTTCAGCTTGTCGCCGGCGCGGATCGCCACGTCCTTCTGCCTGCCCTTCAGCTTGCGGCCCGCGAGCTCGAACGCGCCGTCGGTCTCGGGGAGCGTCGCCATCGCGGGTTCGACCGGCGGCGGCGCCGGCTTCTCCTCCGGCTTCGTTTCGCGCGGCGGCGTCTCCGGCTTCGGCTCGGGCCCGGGTTCGGGCTTCGGCTCCGGCTTCGGTTCCGGGCGCGGTTCCGGCGTCACCTCCGGCTTCGGCTCGGGCCTGGGGTCCGGCTTCGGTTCGGGCTTCGGTTCCGGCTTGATGTCGGGAGCCGGTGTCGGAGGCGGAGGCTGGGTTTTCTCCACTTTCTTCACGACGTCCTTCGCCGGCTTCGTCGTCCCCGAGCTCGCCAGCACGATGAGCACGATCGCCGCCGACGCCGCCAGCGCGCCGACGATCCACGGGAGCGGCGACGGCGCGGAGCGCGCGGGCCGCGCGCGGCGGTGCGTCGCGGGCTTCCACTCGTTCTCGAGGCGCCGCGCGGCCGGGTCGAGCTTCCTGTAGAACTCGTCCAGCTGCCGTTCCATGTCGTCGGTCATTTCCGGGCCAACCTTTCCCTCAACTCGGCGTAGGCCCGCGACAGCGTTTTCGTCACCGTCCCGAGCGGCTTGTCCAGCTCGCGCGCGATCTCCTCGCAGGTCATCCCGCGGTCGTGCCTCATCGCGAGGAGCTGCTGCACGTCCGGCGAGAGCCGCGCGATCGCCTCGGCCAGCGGCACGGCCGGCTCGTCGCGGCGTTCGTCCGTCGCGAGGGGCGCCTCGTGCGCAAGCCGCTCGTCGTGCGGGTCGCGGGTCGTCTTCTTGCGGACCCACTCGGCGCACACGAATCCGGCGATCGACAGGAGCCAGCTTCCGAAAGAGCGCGGGTCGTCCAGGCGGGCGAGCCCCTGCCAGGCCCGCAGGAACGTCTCCTGCGCCAGGTCCTCGGCCGAGGACATCTCGCGCGTTCAGCCGAACTGGCGCGCCAGCACGGCCCGCGAGTACCGCTCGACGAGCCGGCCGAACGCCCGCCGATCGCCCGCGCGGGCCCCCTGGACGAGGTCAAGTTCGTCCGCCATGAGAGAGTGATTCTAGCTCCCCGCTTTGCGACCCGAAATCGCATCCGATTCCGATTCCCGATTCCCGTCTCCTTCGCAACCTGGGGAATCCGGCACTTTTCTGTCGCAAACCGATATCGCGCCGGCACTCTCCCTCAGGAGGATTAGGAGATAGGAGATAGGAGATAGGAGTTAGAAGTTAGGAGATAGGAGATAGGAGTCGGCTTCTAACTCCCAACTCCTAACTTCTATCTTCTATCTTCTACCCTCTATCTTCCTCGGCTATGGAGGACAGCTCATGCGTTGCGTTCTGATTGCGCTTGCGATCGCCGTCCCCGCGCAGGCCGCGGACCTCTGGGTGAGCCCCACGGGCAACGACTCGACCGGCAACGGCTCGGCGGCCACGCCTTTCCGTCAGATCCGCCGCGCGCTCCAGGTGGCGGTGGCGGGCGACACGATCCGCGTGCTCGACGGCAGCTACCTCGGGTTCGACGTCGTCGGCATCAACGGCACGTCGGCGGCGCTCATCACGGTCAAGGCCGAGGGCGCCGCCTGCAACCTCCTCGTCACGACCGACCGCTCGGACAACCGCGACACGATCCGCATCTCCGGCTCGTCGTACGTCGTCATCGACGGCCTCCGCGGCATCGGCGCCAACCGCGCGGGCTGCCGCATCAGCTCGTCCGACTTCATCACCGTGCGCAACTGCACGTTCGGCAACGGCGGCACGTGGGGCATCTTCACCGACTTCAGCGACGACTGCGTCCTCGAGTACAACACGTGCTACGGAAGCGTCGCCGAGCACGGCATCTACCACTCCAACAGCGGCGACCGCGCCACGATCCGCGGCAACGTCCTCTACAACAACAACGGCTGCGGCGTCCACATGAACGGCGACATCTCGATGGGCGGCGACGGCATCCTGAGCGAGTGCCTCGTCGAGGCGAACATCATCTACAACAACGGCCTCGGCGGCGGCGGCGCCATCAACTGCGACGGCGTCCAGAACAGCACCATCCGCAACAACCTGATGTACGGCAACCACGCGGGCGGCATCACTCAGTACGGCATCGACGGCGGCGTCGTCTCGAACAACAACGTCATCGCCAACAACACCATCGACCAGGCGAGCGACGGCCGCTGGTGCATCTTCATGCAGTCCGGCGCGAACAACCTCCGCATCTTCAACAACATCCTCGTCACGCAGCACGCCTGGCGCGGCAGCATCAACTGCACGCTCGCCGGCACGACCGGCCTCCAGTCGAACTACAACGTCTTCACGACGAACGCGAACGCCGTCACGCCGGACGACGACGGCAGCTACCTCACGCTCGCCGCGTGGCAGGCGATGGGGTACGACGCGAACTCGACGACGGCGTCGCGCGCGTCGCTCTTCGTGAGTCCCGGCAGCGACTACCACCTCAGCGCGACGAGCCCCGCGCGCGACTCGGGCACGACGTCCCTCGGCGGCGCGACGGCGCCGTCGGTGGACTACGACTGGGGCGCGCGCACCGCGCCGTACGATCGCGGCTGCGACGAGTACGGGAGCGTCGGCACGCCCCCGTCCGGCGGCGGTGGTGGCGGCGGCGGTGGTGGTGGTGGTGGCGGCGGCACGCCTCCGCCCTCGGGCGGCGGCGGCGGGGGCGGGGGAGGCGGCGGCGGTTGCGGAATGGTGGGTCTGGACGGCATCGCCGTGATCGCGCTGCTGCTGGCCGGTCGCAGGCTCCTTCCATAGTCGACAACTCGGCGCCGCCGCTGCACCCAGCATGGGCCCTCCAGCCCCGGCGGCGCCGTTTTCCAATGCGGATTTCCGCTAGTGCTCGTCCGGGTCCTCGCGATGGTCGCTCTGAAGCGAGGACTACCATGAAGATCACGACACTGGCGCTCCTGACCGTCCTGGTCGCCGCGGGCATCGGCTGCGGCGGCAGCTCGTACAATCGCCGGCCCGAGCCGGGCGTCCCGGATCCGTCCACCGGCCGCTCCGTCACGATCAACGGGCGCGCGCCCAAGGCGAAGGAGTGGGCGACGCTCGCGCAGCTCGAGAAGGAGCGCAAGACGAAGCTCCCCGACGGGCACTATTTCTACGACAAGAAGTCGGGCCTCTTCGGCAAGTGGGGCGGTCCCGCCGTCGTCGTCATCCCCGCCGGCCTCAAGATCGGCCCCTCGATGAAGGCCGAGAGCTCCGGCCGGGGCACCGGCGTCTACGTCAACGGGCGCGACATCCACCCCGCGGAGAAGGTCCTCTACGAGAAGATGCTCGGCCAGCGCATCCCGCCGGGCCGCTACTGGCTCGACGACAAGGGCAACTGCGGCGTCGAGGGCCCGTCGGTCCTCGAGATTCTCGTGCTGGCCGCGGCCGCGTCCGCCTACTCGGGCGGCAACGGCGGCGGCGGCGGCTGGATGTCCGGCGGCTCCTACGCGAACGCGTTCAGCTCCGGCGAGTACGGCGGCGCCAACGGCGCCTGGTCGCACAGCGCCGACTACGGCGGCGGCCGCGTCACGGTCGCGGGCGACAACAGCGGCGGCGGCGTGGTGGTCGACGGCAAGTGCGTGACGTGGGGGTGGTAAAGACCGATTCCCGATACCCGATACCCGATTGCTCTCTCGCCATCGGCCTCGTCAATCGGCGGGCGCGGGAATCGGCTTCGCTCAATCCCGCGACGCCAGGAACAGCCGCAGCACGTACCAGAACAGCAGCATGATCCCCGCGAACAGCTCCAGCGCCGCGCTCACATACCGGTCCGCCGGATAGTCGAGCATCACCCGCGACGTCGTGTACAGGATCGAGCCGCCCGCCAGCGCGATCATCGCCACGCTGAACCACGTCCCCAGGTTGAAGCCGAAAATCGCCCCCGCGATGATCGCCCCCAGCGCGCAGAACCCGCCCCAGCGCAGGATCCCGCCGAGGAACGAGAAGTCCTTCCGCATCCAGAAGACGATCGCCGTCAACGCCACCGTCCCCGCCGCCGTCACGCCCGCCGCGCTCGTGAGCACGCCCGGCGCGTAGAGGTTCGCGATGTAAAGCAGCGGACAGAAGATCACCGCCTCGATCGCCACGTACGCCGCCAGCGCGCTGTATTGCACCGGCAGCGACTGCGCCCGCGCCGCCGTCATCGACGCCAGCCATCCGACCACGATGAACGCGCCGAGCGCCACGTACCAGTGGCCCGCCACGGCGATCGCGATGTCCCGCGCCAGCCCCGTCGCGAACAGCGCGCACTCGATCCCGATGAACGACAGCAGCGCGCCCCCCACGTGCGAATACGTCCGCGTGATGAACGCCGCGCGCGTTTCCGCGTCGCTCTCCGCCACCGGCATCGCGCCCACGTGCATGTCGTCGTTCATGGCCCCTCCTTCGCGTCAGGCTGCATGAGGATTCTACAGGATCGACGCCCGTTTTCGGTCCCGGATTTCTGAACCGCCGGAACGGTCCGAAATCCGAAATCCGTCTGGTATCATCCTCGCGTCATGCGCCACTACGCGCCCCTCCTCCTCCTGCTCCTCGTATCCTGCCAGGACGGCCAGCGCGTCCGCCCCGGCGACAAGCCGAAGCGCGGCGGCATCGACGACCTCCTCGGCCCGCGGCGCTTCGACGAGACCGCCGGCGTCCCGATCGGCGCGACCGGCGCCCGCCTCTGGTGCCAGGGACTCGCGCCCGTCCCCGGCCTCCGCGGCACCTTCCAGTACATCCACTCCGGCCTGCACGCGTCGCTCTTCGACCTCGACATCCTCGAGAACGGCCAGCCCCTCGCGCTGCCGCCCATGTCGCACCGCTGGTACCCGTCGCACGTCGTCATGGAGTCGCAGGGCGCCGCGCTCGCCCTCCACGAGCGCAAGTTCGTGACGTGGGACGACCGCGCGGTCGACGTCGTCGCGTTCCGCAACCACAGCGCGGAGGAGCGCCGGCTCACCGTGCGCCTCCGCACGCCCATGCCCGCCCAGCCGATCGACGGCGGCCTCGCGGTCGTCGACCGCCTCTTCGGCACCGCGTTCGGCGTCGTCATCTCCGCGGGCGGCTTCACCGCGTCGAAGGAGCGCGAGCGCGCCCACGCGGCCGTCAACGCGCTGCGCCGCGGGCTCCCGGAACCGCGCGCCTCCTTCACCTATGCGACCGACTCCCCGTGGGCGGCCGTCGACGGCGGCTACGCGACGGAAAAGCGCTGGTCCTCGTGGTCGAGCGGAAACGCGACCGACTGGTTCGAAGTCGACTTCGGCGCGCCGCGCCCGATCGACCGCCTCGTGCTCCAGCTCTTCGACGACCAGCGCGGCGTGTGGCCGCCGACGTCCTTCCGCGTCGAGGCGGAAGTCGACAACGCGCTGCGCGAGATCGCCGACCAGGCGCGCGATCCCGCGGTGCCGGCGGCCGGGCGCAACGTCGTCCGCTTCCCGGGCGTCACGACCCGGCGCGTCCGCGTCACGTTCCAGCACCGCCCCGGGCGCGGGAGCGGGCTGGTCGAGTTCGAAGTCTACCCGGACCGCGAGATCGAGCGCCCCGTCCTCCAGCGCGAGATCGTGCTTCCGCCGTACGGCCGCGCGTCGTTCACCGCGGTCGCCTCGTTCGCGAGCGACGTCGAGGGCGCGCGCGCGCGGGCCGGGCGCACGGCATCGGAGGACCCGGACGCGGTCGCGGGCGCGCACATCGCGGAGTACGGCGCGTGGTTCGAGCGCGAGGTGCCGCGGTTCGAGTGTCCCGACCCGTTCTTCGAGAAGCTGTGGTGGTACCGCTGGTACGTCGTCCGTCACAACCTCGCCGACCCGAAGGCGGGCTTCCTCCAGGAGCCGTGCTTCTACGAGGGGCGCCACACGGGCTGGTACCCGCAGGTCATCACGTACGGGCACGCGATGCAGTGCGCGGAGGCGCGGTGGCTGCGCGACCGCCGCTTCGCGTACGGACACCTGAACGCGGTCCTCCGCAACCAGTTCGAGGGGCGCGAGGGCTACTACGAGGGGATGTTCCCGAACGTGCAGGTCGACCGCCGCGTCGACTTCTACTACACCGACTGGATCCCGCGCGGCGCGTGGGACGTCGCGATGATCCACCCGGACCCGAAGTGGCTGGAGGCGGCGCTCCCGCGGCTGGAGAAGAACGTGCGCGGGCTGCTCGCGCGCTTCGACCCGGACCAGGACGGGCTCCCCGCGGTCTTCCCGCAGACGGCGGGCGACGCGCACTTCCACAGCGGGATGGAGTGGCAGCCGTCGTTCTTCTGGTTCGGCGAGCCGTCGTTCGACCGCGAGACGCCCGTCGAGCGCGTCGACTTCGCGAGCTACCTCTACGCGAGCTGCCGCGCGATCGCGGCGATGCGGCGCGAGCTGGGGAAGGACACCGCGGAGTTCGACATGTTCGCCATGCGCACGGCGGGGATGATGAACGCGAAGATGTGGGACGGCGAGCGGAAGTTCTACTACAGCCTGCGGCCGGAGACGGACGAGAAGGCGCTCGTCGAGGAGGTGGTCGGCTTCTACCCGCACGCGTTCGGCGTGCCGGTCAAGGAGGCGGCGTTCGGGCGGCTCTTCGACCCGTCGCAGTTCTGGGCGCCGTTCCCCGCGCACAGCGCGTCGAAGCGCGCGGAGCTCTA
>Ga0187893_10005228_pt1 | contig 23568 bp, 18 predicted proteins | sample MA1701074metaG_FD_139574 | JGI IMG/M metagenome (GOLD analysis project Ga0187893, IMG submission 139574) | White microbial mat communities from a basaltic lava cave in the Kipuka Kanohina Cave System on the Island of Hawaii, USA - MA170107-4 metaG ...
CGAACTCGTACCAGGAACACGCCCCGCCGTTCGTGATATGGTACAGGCCATAGCGACCCGTCTCGACGAGCTGTCGGACCTTCCACGCCAGCTCCTTTGCGCTCGTGGGGGTGAGGACCTGATCGCCGACCACCTGAATCTGTCGCCCCTCCCCCGCGAGCTGGAGCATCGTCTCGACGAAGTTCCCCTTCTTGCGCCGAGTGCCCGCCAGGCCGTACAGGCCGCAGGTCCTGATCACGTAATGCCGCTCCACGAGCCCCCTGGCGAAGTATTCGCCCGCAAGCTTCGAGGCCGCGTAGACGCTCAGGGGTCCCGGGGGATCGACCTCGCGATACGGCCGGCGCTGCCGGCCGTCGAAGACATAGTCGGTGCTGAAATGGACCAGGGCCGCCCCGATCTCTCCGGAAATCATCGCCAGCTCTCTCACCGCCAGGGCATTGACGACGAACGATCGCTCGGGGAAGTCCTCGCACTCATCGACCCGGTGATAGGCGGCGGTGTTCAGCACCAGATCCGGCCGGTACGCCCGCAGGGCCTCGCCAATGCGGGACGTCTCGGCCAGGTCGAGATCGGCGTGCGTGAGCGGCACCAGGTCGCGGTCGCCGAACTCCCGCTGCAACTCGCTTCCCAACTGCCCGTTGGCCCCGATCAGAACGACCTTCATGAACATGCTCCCGGCATCCCTGCCCGCCCTGCGGCGCAGGATACCAAAGTCAGGCACGGTGCGTCAAACCTACCAGAAGCGGGTCACGACGCCGGTCGTCGTGCTTGACACGTGCGAGCAAGATCGGCTACAAGACTCTCATGCGGCAGCGATCCCGGCTCATCGCCCGCGACCAGGGCGGCCCGTACCTGCACCGACCGCGGGTCACTGACCTCTGATGCCGAGACAGGATCCGGCCCCGGCCGGTCGCGACGGGCGATCGGCCGCCGACGTCGGACAGGCGACCCCGCACGCCTGGATGGGCGCCGCACTGGTGCTCCTGGCCCTGGTCCCCATCGCATCGAACGCCATCTGGCTCCTCTCCGAGATCACCATCCCGGTCCCCAGTCTCAACGACGATGCCGTCCATTACCTCATGGTCCAGCGGGCCGGCGAGGCGCTGGCCCAGGGCGACAACCCGCTCGACCATTGGGGACCCGAGCTTGAACTCGGCTTCCCGCAGTTCTTCTACTACCAGCACCTGCCGCACCTGACGGTCGTCCTGCTGCACAGGCTGCTGGCGAAGCGCGTCGATCTCCTGACGCTGTTCAACCTGCTCCGCTACGTCCTCCTGCTGGGCTTCCCGATCACCGTCTACTGGTCGATGCGGCGCCTGGAGTTCTCCGTCGTCGCGTCGGCCGTCGCGGCCGCCGCCGCCAGCCTGTTGTCGTCCAACCACCGCTACGGGTTCGAGTACGACAGCTACGTCTGGCGCGGCTTCGGCATGTACACGCAGCTCTGGGCGATGCACCTGTCCTTTATCACGTTGGCCTGCCTGTACCGGGCGCTGGACCGAGGCACGGGGTATGCGGCCGCCGTGATCGCGTCGGTCCTGCTGGCGATGTCGCACCTGGTATACGCCTATATAATGGCGGTGACCGCCCTCGTGCTGCTCCTCATCGGCATCGACCGCGCAAATGCCCGCCGGCGTGCGGCGCGGCTGGGGATCGTGGGCCTTCTGTCGGCCGTCATCACGTCCTATTTCTGGCTCCCGTTCCTCCTGCTGAAGGCCTACCTCAGCGCGAGCCCCTACCTGCAACAGTGGAAGTACGACTCATTCGGCGCCCGGGACATCCTGACGTGGCTGGTGAACGGCGACCTTCTGGACTACGATCGGCTGCCCGTCCTGACGCTCCTGCTGGCCCTCGGCATCGCAGCCGCCATCCTGGATCGCACGCGGCCGGCCCGGCTGGCGCTGACCCTCTTCGCCGTCTGGTTGGGGCTCTACTTCGGCCGTGTCACGTGGGGGAGGCTGGCGGACCTCCTGCCGATGCACGAGGGTCTGCTCTTCCACCGATTCATCGGAGGCGTCCACCTGGCGGCGATCCTCCTGATCGGCCTCGGGGGCGAGTGGGCCTGGCGCCGGCTCGCGCCGCTCAAGGCGCCATGGGGCACGATCGCCGCGGGGATGGTCCTTCTGGGGATCCTCCTTCCGGCCCTACGGGAGCGGCACCGCTTCTATGCGCTCAACAGGGCATGGATGGAGCGGACGCGCGCGGCTCTCGAGGGCGACCCGGATGCACGGGCGATCCTGGAAACCCTGAAGACCCTGCCCCCGGGACGGACCTTTGCGGGGCTACGCGCCGACTGGGGAAAGACACTCCAGTTCGGCGACGTCCACTTCTATGACCTGCTGACCTTTCAGAGAATCGTGGCCGTGTCGCCGCCCTACTCGTCCTGGTCCCTCAATGCCGATCTGATCTGGCACTTCGACGACCGGAACCCGGCCCACTACGATCTGTTCAACGTCCGGTACGTCGTGGCGCCGCGCGCCGTGCCCATGCCCGGCTTCCTGCGTCGCGCCAGGGAGACGCCACGATATATCCTGTACCAGGCGGACACCGGCGGGTACGCGAGATTCGTCGCGGTCACTGAGGTGACGGCCATCGACTCCCAGTCGAGGCTCTTCTCGGAGAACCGGAGCTGGCTGCTGAGCGGTAAGCCGGGGTTGGGGAAATTCACCCGATACGATTATCGCGGAAAGGGGGCGCCGTCCGGGGCCACGGCGCCCGGCTGCCCTGGCGGCGGGACGGTCCGCGAGGAACGGGTCCTGCCGGGCCGAATCGACCTCAGCGTCGAGTGCCGGGAGGCTTCGACCCTCGTCCTCGAGGTGACCTACCATCCGAACTGGCGAGTGTTCATCGACGGGGAGGAGGCGCCGGCGTTCATGGTTTCGCCAAGTTTCATCGGCGCCCACATTCCGCGCGGCCCTCACCAGGTCCGGGCGGAATATCGCTCCCCCCTGTACAAGACCCTTCTGCTGGTCACCGGCGCCATCGCCCTGATCGCCACGATCGCGCTCAGACGACGATTCGCGCCGCTCGAGTCGCTCGTCCTTTCGTGACGCCCCGTGTCTATGCTATTCTTCCGGCCATCGAAGGAGACTGACACGTGACGGCGCTCGGGACTTCGGACGCGATCGATGACTGGTGAGGACCATTCCATGGCGGCCGGCGAAGGCCTGCGGGTCGCGGTGATCGTCCCCGCGTATCAAGCCGCGGCCACGATCGAGAAGGTGCTGACCGGGGTCCCGGCGTGGGTGGAGGCGATCTACGTCATCGACGACGGCAGCCGGGACGACACGGCGGAGCGGGTGCGGGCCGCGAACGATCCGCGCGTTCGCCTCCTGGCGCACGGGACAAATCTCGGCGTGGGCCGCGCGATGGTGACCGGGTACCGACACGCCCTGCGCCAGGGACTCGACATCTGCGTCAAGATGGATGCCGACGATCAGATGGACCCGTCGTATCTCCCTGACCTGATCCGGCCGCTCGTGCTGGGGCGCGCCGACTACGCCAAGGGGAATCGGTTTCACGACCTGGAAGCCCTGCGCGGCATGCCGACCGTTCGGCGGGTGGGGAATGCCGCCCTCTCGTTCCTGCTCAAGGCCGCGAGCGGGCAGTGGCATATCTTCGATCCCACGAACGGCTACACGGCGATCCATCGCGACGCGCTGGCGGCGTTGGACCTGATGAAGCTCCATCCGCGCTACTTCTTTGAAAGCTCGATGCTGGTGATGCTGGGAACGCTCGACGCGGCCGTCGAGGACGTCCCGATCCCGGCGCGCTATCGCACGGAGCGGAGCGGCCTGAGCATCGGCCGCGCGCTGATCGAATTCCCGTGGCTCCTGTTCCGGTATGCCGGCCTGAGGGTCCTCTGGCGGTATTTCGTCCTCGATTTCAACGCCGTCTCGCTGTTCCTGGTGTCCGGGGTGCCGCTGATCGCCTTCGGCCTGATCTTCGGGGTGTATCACTGGATCGACAGCGTCGCCAGGAACGTCCTGACGCCGACCGGCACCATCATGCTCGCCGTCCTGCCCCTGATCCTCGGCTTCCAGTTGCTCCTCCAGGCCCTGGTGCTGGACATCCAGAATCGGCCGCAGCGCCCCTTGCAGGCGCGGCCGCACGACCTGGCTTCCCGGGCCGATCGGCCCGCCAACCCCGCCGACCCGCGCGATCGGAGCGACGGACCGCCCTCGCCCCGCCCGAACGGCTAGGGTGCAGATGATCGTTGGCCGGGCCTCTCCGATGTCGCCGGCCTGGCCACCTCGGAAGCCTTGACGAGGGACTCGAGCGCAAGACGCCGCTCGCCCTGTGCCAGGTAGACCAGCGCCAGCTCCCTGTAGGCGGCGGCGTGGCGAGGGTCGAGCTGAAGCGCCCTCCCGAGCGATTCCCTCGCCTCGGGGAGCCTGCGCTGTCGCCCGAGCGCCCGGCCCAGATAGAAGTGCGTGTCGGCGCGAGCCGGCGCTTCGCGCACCGCCGCGCGCAGCCATCGAATCGCCTCATCGAGCCGTTGCAGCTCTATCAGGGTGATCCCGAGGTTGAACAGCGCCAGCGGGTGGGCGGGGGAGGTCCGGAGGACCTCGCGGAACGCCTGCTCGGCCTCCCCGAACAGCCGCTGCCGGTACAGGACGACGCCAAGGTTCAGCCGGGCGTCGAGGAATCCGGGGTCGCCGCTCAGCGCCGCCTGATACTCGCGCTGGGCGTCGGCGTACCGGCCTTGCGAATTGTAGATTTGCCCGATGTTGTAGTGCGCGCGGGCGTGGACCGGCTCGCGTTCGAGGATCTTCCGGTAGATCGCCAACGCGGCATCGTGCTGATCGGCGTTGTGCAGGCTCGCGCCGCGGGCCAGCAGCGCGTCGGTGGACCGGAGGGCTCCGGCCCAGGGAAGCGACACCGCGGGCCTGACCTTGAGCCAGTAGGCGCCCCCCACGATCGCCACGAGGAGGGCGGGAAGGACGAGCCGGCCCCACGAGTGGTCGGCTCGGACCGCCGCGCGACTCATCTCACCTCGTGGGCCGACGTCTCTGGATCGGGGTGCCGCGTCTCGGCCGCTCGTGGAAGGGAACGATCGGGTATGCAGAATCGGATGCGACGATCAGGGTGAGCCTCATGAAAGACCAAAGCCGGCAGCATCGGCTGCCGGCCCGGCATGGTTCCTCTTCCGTCAGGTCACTTACGGAAGAGGAGCGTACAGCGCACATTCGTAGCGGCAGGTGTCCCTGCGGGGATCACCTCGAGCGCCACCACGTCTCCCGCAGCGAGCGCGACTGGAGTAGCGGGCTGAATCGCGTTCTTCAAGCTGGGATTAAGGATCAGGAAGGTGAGCGACGTTGCGGCGCCATTCCGGCGCAATGTGAAGGTCCAGTTCGCCGTTCCTCCCGGCGCCGCCCCCAGGGTGCAGCCCATGTTCACCAGGAACCCGACCGGGACCGGGACCTGCGCTTTCGCCTCTGTCGCCTGACCAGGAGTGGCGTCGGTCAGCAGGTCGTGAACCGACAGGGGATAATACTTGGTCGCCCCTGTGGTCAAGGCGCTGTCGAAGACGGTGTAGAGCTGCGCCCCGCCGGCTGGCGCCGCCGAGAGCCCGATGAACAGCGCGGCTATGGCCCAGGCGTAGGTTGAACGGTAAACGCTGCTGTGCATCTCGCGATTCCCGATGGTCCAGGCGCACCGACCGATTGCGCCAGCATCGAGATGAGATCGGCCAAGACCGTCCCGAAGGAGCCGGGGATAAAACAGGTCGTGGTGTTCTGGACGATATTGCATGTGCCCTGTGTCGTTGTGTTGTAGATCAACGATATATCCCAACGGTTGCCCACACCGGCGGCGACGGGATTCTCGATGGAGCAGGTCACGTCGGAGTATTGTCCTGCCTGGGCGGGCGATTGATTCATCGCCTGTGTACCTCCCGCGGTGAAATCGACCATATTCGTATTCCCGTGGATGACATAGTAGTTCCCGGAGGTGAAAAATGTCGTGCTGAATCCGAAGATGACGGTCGAGGGTCCGCCGCTCCCGGTCGGGCCGGTCGCGCCGGTTCCGCCGGTCGGGCCGGTCGCGCCTGGCGTGCCTGGCGTCCCTGGTGCGCCCGGTGCGCCATCTGCCCCGGTCGGGCCGGTTCCACCGGTTGGACCCGTCCCCCCGGTTGCGCCGGTGGCGCCGGTTGCGCCGGTGGGACCGACGGCGCCGGTCAGGACGGCCTTGCTGAAGTCGATGGCGGCATTGATGGCGCCGGCGATATCCCCGATCATGTGGAACTTGTGGACCACGTTGTTCACCACCAGCGACGCGAGGCCGACCAGATTGACCAGGCCGGTCGCGCTCATGGTCACGTTGCCGGCACTGTCGATCGTCCCGGTCCCGCTGATCGGGATGCTGACGGCGGGGTTGTTATCCTGCTTGATGGTCACGAAGCCGGTGAAGGTGAAACCGGTGCAGCCGGCGTCCGGAGCGATGTTGATCGTGCCGAGCCCCTCGGTATTGCCGAGCGCGAAAAACTCGTAATGGAACACCCCGGTCGCGCTGCAGCTGTCCAGCGCCAGCGCCTGGCTGGGGCCGAACAGGAGGCCCAGCGCCACCAGCAATCCGGTTATGACGACCATCGCTCTCCGCACGGCTCATCCCTCCCCATCTGGCGCCCGACCCGGCGCCCCCGGGACTATCCCCGGGGCGCCTCGACCACGCGATACCGAATCCATCATGCCGTCAACCCGAACACGATCGCGTCTTTGCGTCGCGACCTGCCCTGAGTCCTTGGGCGAATTGCTCATACCCTATTCGCTATTCCCTGTCAAGAGAAAACTCGATCGCCCCGGCGTGCTATGGTGCCGAGCGCCGAAGGGTCGAGCGTCGCGACCCATGACGGTAAGGTGTGCAAAAAAGAGGCCAAATGCGCGAGACGGCCTTGATGGATTCGGCTCTTCAACGCGTCTCTGCGGCGGGCACAGCCGGGGAGACGGGATGATCACAGTGTGACGGCGACGCATGATTCAATTCCGGGTAGTGCTCCTTCAGGATGGCCCTCCAGACGCGGAGGGCGTTCACCCGCACGTCGAACTCCTTGAGCACCTTGCGCCTGGCATTCTCCCCCAGACGCACCCTGAGCTCCGGATTCGCGAGGAGGGCCTCGATGGCCGAGGCCAGGTTTTCGTCGTCCTTCGACGAGACCAGGATCCCGCTCTCCCCGTCGTCGATCAGCTCCGGAATCCCCGAGATCCCCGAGGCCACCACCGCGACCCCGCTCGCCATCGCCTCGATGAGGATGGTCGGGGTCCCGTCACGCTCCCCGTCCTTGGCGTAGACCGATGGCACGACGATCAGGTTGTTTGGAACCAGGTAGGATCGCACCTGATCGGTCGGTATCGCGCCCGTGAATCGGACCTCGTCCAGGAGTTTCAGCTCCGCGACGAGCGACCGGAGCCGACCCATCTCCGGGCCGTCGCCTATCAGGAGACATCGAAACGGTATCCGGCGCTCCTTGAGGATGGCGCATGCCCGGAGCAGCACGTCAAGCCCCTTTTTCTCGACGAATCGACAGACGGCGACGAGATGCGGCATCTGAGGTCGGTCGACGCCTCGACGCGGCTCCTCGAGCGGGGCAGGCCGCCACTGGGACGGATCGACTCCGATTCGTATCGTATGGATCTTTCGAGGATCCACTCCGGGCGTCAGCGTGAGCAGCCGGGCGCGGCAAAAATCGGTGTGGGTGACGAAAAACGCCGAGCGGCTCACCTTCTCCGGAAGCAGCTTGAAGTCGTACTCGAAGTCGAAATCGACAAACGCATGCGTACTGAACGGGATGTCGAGGAGACAGGACGCCGTCATCGCCCGGGTGGTCGGGTAGGTCGAACCATGCACGTGCAGCGACGTGACCCCAAGCCGCCTCAACAGATACGCAAGCGCGATCCCGTGCATCGGGTGAAGGGGACTGTGATACCGATCGATCCGAAGGAAGAGGAGCGGATCCTCGCGCGCATGCGGTTGATAGAGACGGATCAGATCCGCCATGCGTCGGGGGAATCTCACGGAGAGATACAGGTAATAGAGCATGTATCGGCTCAGCGACGGCTTCGGCGCGAACAGCGCGAACTCCAGGAGCTCCTTCGCCTCGGGATGCAGGACGCCATGGTCCCCCTCCTCCAGCGCGATCACGACGAACTCCGCGCCGTATCGCTTCATGGCGAGGACCTCCCGGTATACAAAGGTGTGGGAGATGTCGGGCAGGATCGGCACCAGAATCGCGATCTTGCACGGCCTTCCCGGCCGTCGCTTCCGCGGGCGACCGCCCTCCCTCGGCGCCGGGATCCATGCCAGCAGGAGCAGCGTGACGAGGGCGGCTACGGCCGATACGAAGAGCAAGAGAACGTTATGACCGACGACCGCCAGCCGGTGGCTGAACGAGAGATCGGACTCGCGCAGCCCGCTGTCGAGGATGATCCGCCGCTTCGCCGGAATGAACAGCGAGAACAGGATGATGTCGTAGAGGATGGCGATCCTGGTCTGGCTCGGGCACAGGATGACCACGTCGTCGAACTGCTCCTTGCGGAGGGTTCGGATGAGCGCGATGGCACGCTTCCAGCTCGTTCCTTTGGCATGGTCCTCATAGATGAAGAAACGGTCCACGGATGGACTCTCTGCGAGATACTCCATCAGATGTCGCGGCAGGAGCAGGCTGATCTCGGCCCCCGGGAACCGGTCGCGAACGTGCTGAACGGCGCGCGCCGTCTCATGGACGTTCGCCGACCGAATGACCAGGATCTTCTTGCGATCAGCCTCGGCGACCGGCATGGCTGCGTCCTCGAGCTTCGTTCGCCTCTCGCGCGTCATCACCGAATCATTGAACGGACCACGGAGGGGGGCACCAGACGGCCCCGTCTGATGGCGGTCCGCTTTCGGAGCATCCGCGGCAGCAGTCGCATCACCCGCACAAGGGCGAGCGGCAGCGCCCGTGGATTGTCGAGCAGGGTGACCGCGACGTCTCTCAGCACACGGCGGGCAATGGGCCGAATATCCTGAGCCACGTGGAGTAGATCATCGTTTTTGACCATCGTGAGAAAGCGGTTGGACAGCAGGCACGCGGCGATCTCCGGCCTCCTCGCCAGACCGCTCCCTCCTCGGACATGATAGCCCACGGCCCGGGGAGTAAACAGGCAGACCCACCCGCGCTGCTGCGCCCGCCAATCGAGATCGACGTCCTCGAAGAAGGCGAAGAAATCCTCGTCGAAGAACTCCCCATCCGGCGCGACGTCCTCCAGCATCGCGCGGCGGTACAACGCGGCGCAGGCCGATGCGCCGAACACCGGCCTCGGAGAGGCGTAGTCCTCCCAGCGGAAGGGAACCGAGTAATCGGTCTCCGTCGCGTAGCGGAACCTGGCCATGTGGTGCCCGAGACAGTCGATCTCGCTGCTTCTTTCGCCCCGGGGCGTCAGCTTCAGCATCTTGCCCGCGACCCAGCCGACCCGCGGGTCGGTCTCGATGGCGTTCACCATCTCGGCGACGAAGTCATGTTCGATGACGACGTCCATGTTCAGGGTCAGGATATACTCACCCCGCGCCTTGCGGATCCCTTCATTGTTGGGAAGGCTGAACCCGGTGTTTCGCCCCATCTCGTAGATCGCGATCTCGGGATAGCGGCGCCGGACGTGTCCCACCGAGCCATCGACCGACCCGTTGTCGAAGAGGAGGAACTCGATCGGCTCGTAGGTCTGCCTCTGCAGCGACCCCAGCAGGGGATCGATGTATCTCATCGCGTTGTAGTTCAGCAGGATGACGCTCACAAGTGTCCGCGGCATCGGCATCACCGAATCCTCGTCCATCAGTTCAGGGGTTGCGTCGGCCGTGACGAAGCGGGGCCTGGCAATACCTCATGCAGGTGCGGTGCATCCCTGGGCATGCACGTCCAGCGAACCAACCCAAGAGGGGGTTGGTCATTGCGAGCGACCACCGGGAGCGTGGCGATCCCACCGTTCTTTCCGGTCGCCTACGTAGGACGGTGAGATTGCTTCGCTGCGCTCGCAATGACATGCGAGGAGGACTGTCTGACCCACGTCACGCGACGCGTCCTGCCCCTCCTCATGACATCCGCGCGCGCTCAGACGTCGGATTCCTTGACAGGGGGCTGGGATGACCTCAGCTTGGTCAACACGCTGTGCAACCGATAGGCCGGCGACTTCTCCAGCCGATTCAGCTCACCCCCGAGAGCCCGTGTCTGCTTCCGCAACCATTCCCGCTCCTCCTCCAGAGTCTCGATCGTCTGGAGCAGGCGCGACGTGTCCGCGTCCGCCTCGACGCGGAGATTCGCAAGCGCCCCTTGCAGCCGCTCGATCTCCCGGTCCCGATCGATCACCTGCTGGTGTTGATGCAGAAGCAATTCCCGGTGGTCCTGTTCCGGCTCCGGCCCCGGCAGATAGCTGTCCACGACCTCCTGATAGACCTTCTCGATGCGGCTGGCATGATCATCCATCGACACCACCTTCTCCATCGTGGCCTCCTGCCTGAGCCGGTGAAGCGCCTCCGGCGCTCGCAGGACCGATTCTAGTTTCTCGACGAGGTCACCCACGTCACCACACTCAAACAGCAATCCGGCCCCCCCGACCCGTTCGCGGAAGGCGCCCCGATTCGCCGCGAGGACGGGCACCCCGAGGAGAAACGCCTCGTCCAGCACAAACGAATAGGTCTCGCAGCACAGCGACGGAAAGATCGCAAGATCGAGGTTGTCGGACCATAGCCCCTGAAACGTATAGTGCGTATGAAAGTTCACCGGAAGCCCGTCGGCCAGTTTCGTCAAGCGGGTCTCATAGGCAGGATCGGGGGCCCTGCCGTAGATGTGCCACTCCACCGACGCCCCGTTCGACAACCGCCGTGCCGCCTCGAGCAACAGGTGCACGCCTTTCTCGGGCAAGAGGTACCCCCAATGGCCGACCTTCAGCGGGCCGCCCGTCGAGCGCGGGCGGTCATGGCCCATCTCGCCCATCCGCTCGCGAGGCGATCCTAGCGGGACGACCTCGAGTCGCTCACGCGGAAGCCCCGCAATGGCCTCGACGAACGCCTGCTGCGCGCGGGACGGCACGAGGAGGCGCTCCGACAGTTGAAGCTCCCGCTGGATCGCTCGCTCGCGGAGCGCCAGCTCCCGCCCGATCTCGTCGATCGGCTGCCACGGGTCGCGATCGACGCAGGACGCGCACGGCGCCGCGCGATCGGCGCAGAACCCCTCGTCCGGGCGGATCCGGTGGTACCGGGAGCAGGTGATCCACTGATCGTGGAGCGTCGCCACCGTCGGGATCTCGAGCGCGCGGCAGATGGCGACGAGATTATACGTGAGCCGGTTCCAGTGATGGACGTGGGCGATCTGCGGCCGCCACCATCCAAGGAGCTTCCGGGTCAGGTTCTCGGCCACCGGGTCGTACGCGGAGGCTCTGGAACCCGCCGGCCTCGTCAGGCCGATCAACCGAGCGACGTCCACGCCGCGATCCTCGCCGAACGCGATCGACGCCTCGGGAAACGGCCACGCGGAGCCGGCCACGACCAGGCACGAATGCCCCCGCCTCACAAGGCGCTGACTCAGCGCCTGCGCATAGCGCTCGGTCCCCCCGATGAACTCCGGGGGGTATCCGTGAACGAACTGGACGATCTTCACGCGCGACCCACGAGGCTACCCGTCACCTGACCTCGAACGCCTCGACGAACCGTGCCGACGGCAGATGGATCGTCCGATAGGCGTTGAGGCCGGCGATCATGTGGAGGTAATCGTTGTACCGGAGCTGTGTCTCGTACTGCTCGATCGCTTTTCGCTTGCGGTCCCACACCGAGGTGATGTCGAGCATGTGAGTCGGCTGAAGTGCCGCCCAGACCTCGTAGGCGGCGGCAAGAGGGGGTGTCGGGGTGGCGCGAAGCGCATGCGCGACAGCGGCGGCGACGGCCGAATGATCGGAATGGACCTCCAGCGTGGAGGGATAATACAGGAGGCCCGGCCGAACGGCCCGGATCGCGTCGGCAACCCTCTCCGGAAGATCGGCCGCTTGGATGAGCCTCCCATCAGGATACCCCCAGCACTCCAGGGAGGCGACCCCCAGGATCTCTGCGGCGCGACGAGCCTCCGACTGCCTGAGCGCGGGATAGTCGGCGTCGCCATAGTATCCGTTCGGATCGCCGGCGGCGCCATCGGTAACGATGACGACGTGAACCGGATCCCCCTGCGCCGCATGCAGGGCGATGGTCCCACCGCACCCCAGGCTCTCGTCATCGGGATGCGGCGCGAGGACCAGCACAACGCCGCGCGGCGGGGCCGTCCAGAGCGCAGGAGAGCCGGACGCAGTGATCATCGTGACAAAAGACCTGGAACCCGGGGGCCGGAACCCGCATCAGTAGACATCCGAATCACCCATCGTATAGTACCATCGCTCCCGTGCCCAGTCGAGGGAGATGGCGGGACTCGTCGGCAGGGCAACGAGCTGATAGATCGTCGCTTCCGCCCGATATCCCGACTCGCGAAGCCAACGCGACGTCCGCCCATACGGGGGGAACCATGCCGTGACGCGCTCCATCCCGGCCTCCCGCGCCATCGCGTCGCATCGGTGAAGCAGCGCCCGCGCGACCGCAGTCGCCCGCTCGGGCACGAGCCAATCTACCAGGGCGGCGATCGGCTCCCCTCGCACTCCCAATCGCAGGATCGCCGCTCCGGCCAGGGCGCCCGTCACGCGATGCCAGGCCCCGAGCATCCGGTAGCGGACATCCGGGCAGCCGGCGTAGCGCCAATTCAGGTACCGGCCGTCCCGCACGATGGCCGCCGGCAGCTCCGGCCTGACCTGGGCCCAGAGCAGGTCGATTTCCCGTCCGAACCGATCCACCTCGTCGATGCGGAAGAGTCCGACGCGCCACGAAAGCCGGTCACGGCCATCGCGGCCCAGGGACTTGACAAGGCTGACCACCGGATGGAGCGGCGTGTACCGGGCCACCCGCTGCCCGATGCGAAGCGCCTCCGGGGTCGGGAAGCCGTAGCCGCACGAGATCTTGTCAGGACCGCCGTAGTCGGCGATAAACCGGTTCGCCAGGGCCGAGAAGAGACCGGGTCGCTTCAGGCCCAGCCGGAATTGATGATCGACCATCACGTCGATGATCTGCGTGAAGGCGAGCCTCCGGCCCCCCCACGTCATCCGGACCGGAAGCCCGGCATACTGCCCCACCAGCTCCCCGGACGGGATTTCGGCAAGCCGGATGGCGCGGCCCGCAGGGTTGTCCCGGAACTTCCAGTTCCAATGATCGAGCGAGCGATCGACGCCGAACACGCGCCGGAACAGGCGGAGGATCTCGCCTTCGTCCCCGGGCCGGTATGCGCGTATGACCCACCTACCGGCGGGGTCCTGGTACTGATCGACGTCCCGGCGGTCCTGACTCGTGGGCCTGCCCTTCACTCACCTGCCGCCCCCCGCTGTCGCGGGCGCTGACTTTCCGCACCGGGAGGCACCTCCAACTCCCATCGGTGATCGAGATAACAGAGCCCGAGGGCCTTGAGGTTCTGGACAACCTGGAATTTGAACTCCCGTTCGCGGTGATCGTAGACGTGCAGCCCGTGCTCGTCAAGGAGGTAGACGGTGACGGCGTAATCGCCGGACATGAGGGGAAGGCGCGGGATGCGCATTCGCACGCTCCCGCTCGAGGTGGGGGGCTTCACCCCGGCGACGTGGGTGCCGGTCCCAAAGCACTGGATCCCGTCGTTCCTGAAGAGGATGATGCCGACGTGCACGACGGTGGGCGGGTGCGGGACCTGGTACTCCACCGTGATCACCAGGTCGTCCCCGGTCATGAACTGGTCCCGCTCGGCCGGATCGTCGCCTTGAGCCAGGACGACCCGCGAGACCCAGGGAAAGGCCTTGAGCTCGCTCGCCACGGCGGCGCGCTCGGTCTTGGGCAGCTCCCGCTCCCGAAGGTAGTTTTCGTAGGCCGCCACCACGCGCGACGCGTCGCCGGCCTGGGCGACCTGGCCGTCTTTGAGCCAGATCGCCTCATCGCAGATCAGCCGGATCTGGTAGAGGTTATGAGAGCAAAACAGAATCGTCTTGCCGGCCTTGCGAAAGACTTCGATCCGATCGATGCACCGTTTCTGGAAGTACTGATCCCCCACCGACAGCGCCTCATCGACGATCAGGAGGTCCGGGTCAACGCTGATGGCCACGGCGAACGCCACGCGCACATACATGCCGGTCGAGTAGATCTTCACGGGCCTGTCGATGAAGTCGCCGATCTCCGCGAACGCGGCGATCTCCGGAAATCTGCGCTCCATCTCCTTGGGCGAGATTCCCATGATGGTCCCGCTCATCATGGCGTTCTCCCGTCCGGTGAATTCCGGATTGAAGCCGGCGCCAAGCTCCAGGATCGTCGAGATCCGGCCCCGGGTCGCGACGCTTCCCGACGTCGGGCGCAGGATCCCGGCCACAAGCTGCAGCAGGGTGCTCTTCCCGGCCCCATTGTCCCCGATCACCCCGACGGTCGAGCCGACCCCGGCCCGGAAGGACACGCCGCGAAGGGCCCAAAAGTCCTGGTGGTAGGTCCGGCGGCCGCGAGCGAAGTATTCCTTGAGGCGATCCTTCGGGTTGGCGTAGATCCGGTAGGCCTTGGAGAGGTATTGCGCCTCGATGGCGAACATCAGATTACATCGGCGAAGGCGGGCTGCATCCGAGTGAACGCGCGATAGCCCACCAGGAAGACCACCGCGGCCGACAGCGCCAAGAAGGCGAGGCTGCCCCACGGCGGGAGCTGTCCCCTGAGGACCAGGGCCCGATAGGCCTCGACCAGGACGTGCACCGGGTTCACCATCAGCAGCGCACGCATCCCCTCAGGGACCATCGCGGGAGGATAGAAGATCGGCGTCAAGAACAGCCACAATGTCAGGATCACACCCAGAGCCTGGCCCAGGTCCCGGACAAAGACTGTCGTGCCCGCAATGATCCATGCCAGCCCCGTCGTCAGCGCGAACTGCAGGAGGAGGATCACCGGCAGGATCAGCAGCAGCGGGGTCAACCGATGCGCGGTCGCCACCAACGCCGCGAGCAGGATCCCGAATCCGATCAACTCACTTACGATTCCGGAGAGGACCGGGTAGACCGGCAGAATCTCTGACGGAAAGATCGCCCGCTTGATCAGATTGGCATGCTCCAGGACAATGCCGGCGGAGCGGCTGAGGCCCTCGGCGAACGCGTTCCACGGCAGCAGCCCGCAGAACAGATACAGCGCGAAGTGCTCCGTTCCCTCCGGAAGGCCCACCCGGATCTTCAGGATCGAGGAAAAGACGAAGGTATACAGCACAAGCATGATCAATGGGTGCACGACGGACCAGAAGAGCCCGCCAGCAGACCCTTTGTAGCGCGCCTGCAGATCCCGCCTGACGAAACTCTGGATCAGGGGACCATGGCGATACAACGCAAGGAGAGCGGTCAACGCTGACCCCCCCTCTACTCGGAGCGCCCGATGCGCGGAAGTCGCTGAAAAGATTGGGTGGAGTATACTGAGCGTGGTCGGGAGCGTCAAGGGAAAATGGGGGTGGCGGGCGTCTCGCGCGCGTTGACAGTCGCACCACGCGTCGCGTATGATGCCCCCGGCCTACGCAGGCGAGAGGGTCGGACGTGCGGGAACCGAGACAGGCGGAACGAGTCGGACGTGATCTGGCGGTCATCGCCGTCGCCAGCATCGCGGCCTACGCCGCCTCCCTCGGCGGCTATTTCCTCTCCGATGACTTCCACGTCGTCACGCTGCTCAACGCGGCGCGGACCGCGGTGGATTGGCCGAACGTCCTCTCCGACTTCGTCGGCGTCTACCGGGGCGATCCGACCCATTCCTACTACCGCCCCATGATCAGCCTCTCCGCCGCCATCGACTACAGCCTCTGGGGGCCGAACGCCTTCGGCGGCCACGTGACCAACGTCCTCATCAACGCGGCCAACGCACTCCTCGTCTACGGGATCGCCCGTGCCCTGCCGCCTCCGCCGACGCGCGAGTTCGCGCTGATGGCCGGCCTCCTCTTCTCCCTTCATCCGCTTCACCCCGAGGCTGTCTACTGGCTTTCCGGCCGTACGGAACTCATCATGGCCTGCTTTGCGCTGCTCTCCATCATGCTCTATCTCATGTACGCGGCTCGACGCCGCCCGATCTGGCTGGTCCTCTCGCTCGCGGCCTTCCTGCTCGCGCTCGCCTCGAAGGAGACCGCCGTGGTGGTGCCGTTCGCCTTGGTCCTCCATCGGCTGATCTATCCGGACACGGCCGCCGACCGCCCGCGATCCCTGGGGATGGCCCGCCTTGCCCCGCACGTCCTCGTGCTGGGGATCTACCTGGTCATCCGAAAGGCCATCACGGGCCACGTCGTCGGCCAATACGGAGCGATGACTACGAACCTGCTCGCCCCATCCTTGATGCCGAGGGGAATCGAGCACCTGGTGGCGTACCAACTCCACCCCATAGGCGGGGCGCTGCTGACGTCCGCCGGGGATGCGATCCTGGGAGAGGTCGCGAGGAGGCTGATCGCGTTCCTCGCCTCGCTCCTCGTGCTTGCGATCGTCGGCGCCGTCATCGCCGGCAGGATGGACCGTCGCGCCTGGTTCTGCCTGGGACTGATGCTGATCTTCGCCTTCCCGCTGCTCAGCCTCTTCGCCGAGAGGGGATCGCCTGACGATGCGCCCAGGATCTACTACCTTCCGTCCGCCGGTTTCTGCCTCTGTGTCGCCGCGCTCCTCATTCATGCGCAGGTCGAGCTCCGTCGCCTCTGCCAGTCGGTCATCCTGATCGCGTGCGCGGCGCTCCTGGCAGCGAACTCACTCCCGTGGGTTCACGCGGGCCGGATCACCGAGCGGACACTCCGGAGGATCGAGCGCGCGGCACGCGCCCCCGGGGTGAGCCAGGTGGTCGTGATCGGTCGTCCCGATTTCTACTTCGGGACTGAACTCTTCGGCGAGAGAGCCTGGGCGCTCACGGTGGCGGCGGCTCCCCCATTCGCGAGGATCCCTCATGGGGTTCGCGTGATCGCCGCTCCCGACGACGCATGCAGCCGGTTCCGCGCCGGCGAGCTCCAGGGGGACGTGGGGACCAGAGTGCTCAGATGGGATGCCGTGAGCCTGGGTCTCGAAGAGATCGCATGGGGCCGCTTGCCAGACATCTGCCGGACCTCCGCTCAGGGCACATCATGAATCCAGATGTCCCCTTGTCATTGCGAGGGAGCGACGCGAACGCGGACATCACAAGCCATGTGAGATGGCTTCGGCTTCGCCTCGCAACGACACGGCACGTCGGATTGGTTCGCGGTGTTTACACTGAGCGAAGCGAATGTGCTCGCCAAGACCCTGTAACGGGATTTCGCACATGTGTAGTAGGTCAGTCTCGCCATGGCGCGCGATCAGTCTGACCCGCGATGGCGATTCAGATCATGCGGCGGGGTCAGTCGATCAGCTCCCTCCTGATCTCCGCAGTCCGCTCGCTCTCCTCTGCCCGCCGGGTCAAGACCGACAGCGAGAGATAGTACTGCCCCGACGCGACCCCGGCGAAGATCTCGACCCCGCTCGGCTTCTCGCGGAAACAGGCAGAGGCCTCGTACCGTCCCGGCGCCCGCCCGTAGTACAGAATGTGTCCGATGAGATCGCCTGACGCGTGTGGCTTCCAACCGAAGGCCACCCAGCGTCCCGCCGGGGTGGCGGAGAACTCTTGCGGCGGGGGAAGGGCGTTGCGGGTGACGACGAGCCGGGATTCCGCGGCCAGCCTGTAGATCCTCAGGATGATCCCGCCACCCCGCCGCACCTCATAGACCGGATGAAGGAAGGCCTCGGCGAGACACATGTTGTAGTCGTACGGCTCAGCGGGCACGTACATGAGGTAGACCGCGCGTCCCGTGGCGGGCAACTCGTCCATCCACAGGTGCCTCGTCAGCACGAGGTCCTTCCGAATGGCATAGTTCGGCACGAAGTGGGGCGTGTGGCGTATGATCAAGAACGAGCCGGGGTCGGCGTGGGCGTTGACCCAATCGATCCCCTCGCGGTAACTGGACAACCAGTAGTCCGTGCTCTGCTCCAGTTTCAGCGCCTGCGCGCCCCCCAGGCCGCCGACCAGGATATTGTAGTAGCTGCTCTCGTAAGGGAAGTAGCGCCATACGGCAACCCCCGGCACCAGGAAGAGCGCGGCGAGCGCCGCTTTGGCCACCCGCCCCCGCCGCTCCACGAGCGAGGCGCCTCCGATTCCCGAGAAGATCGCGAGGGCCGCCGAAAACTCCATGAAGCGCCGAATCAGGTCATAGTTCAGCACCCCCGGAAGGGTCGATCGCGCGATCGGCACCAGCAGCCACGCGAGGAGGACGAGGTTCACCCGCGACTCGAACGGGCGGCCCGTCCTGAGGGACGCGACGATCCCGAAGAGTCCGAAGACCAGGATCGGCACTGGGGTCGTCACCAGTACATTCAGGATCGGGGCTGCCTGCCAGGACGGCGGACCCGCGTAGCCCCAGTGGACGAGATACGACATGAAGCGCGAGAGGCGGTCCAGCGGGCTCAACCAGAAATACGGCCAGGCGAGGAACAACGCCGAGGCCGCGATGACCGGATAGGCGACAAGCGATCGTTTGATGCTCGAAGGGTATTCGCCCGGGTGTCGCGCGACCGAGACCAGCATGGGGGCGAGCACGATGGGAACCGACAGGGCGTTGATCTTTGACCCGAGGGCGAGTCCCCAGCACACGCCACTCGCGAGGAGCCACCTCGCCCTCTGCGCGAGCATGCCGTGCAGGAAGGTCAGGACCGTCACGCCATAAAAGGCGAGATGGGCGATGTCCTGAGAGTTGTTGTGCGCCTCTCCCCAGACCCGGGGTTGCAGCGCGAGCGCCAGACACGACAGGCCCGCCGTCAGGCGACCGGCGTGCGTCGCCAGGAACATGAACAGGCCGCTGAGCAGGACCCCGAAGAGGATGACCGAGGCGAGGTGGCGCCCGTCATTCCGATCGAGGAGCCCCAGGCGATCGGAAAACAGATCCGCGGTCAGCGCCGCGAGGGTCGGCCCGACCGGCCAGGTGTTCGTCGGTGGCCACCAGGCTGACGAGAAGTCGAGCAGGCGTGGATCGAAGGTGAGATAATACCGGTAGTAGCGATCGCCGAACGACCAGTGCTCCGGCTCATCCGCTGTGATCCCGTAGCGGTGAAGCGTGGCGACGTTGACCGTGAGATAGAGGACCAGGAGCGCCAGGGCCACCAGGCCGTTTGCGGCGCGCCGTCGTTCACGCTGTGCGGCCTGCACCCTCGATCACCCCTTCTCCCACGACCAGAGGGCCAGGGGCGTCAGGGTCTCGAGGTCGATCATTCTGGCGAAGTACCGGCCCCGCTGGAGCCGCTCCCAGACGGGACGGGAGAGCTGGAATGCGCCGCCATCCACGAACGCCCCAACCGATGGCACGAAGAGCCGATCGTAGGCCAGCTCGACGAGGCACGAGCGGAAGGGCGCGGCGCCGTCCACGGCCAGCGGCGGCGGGTCCATGATCCGACCGAGATCGATCACCCCCCGTTCCAGAACGCGCGGCCGGGCGAGGTGCACCCGGCGACTGACCGCCAGCGCGGCCCCGTACAGGAGCGTCCCCGCCGCCCCGTAGTGAACCTCGACGAAGCGAGCCCGCGAGTCGGACGCATGCCGCCCTGCGCTCCCGGGGTCCAACTTGGCGCTCTGATTATAGAAGTGGACGATCTCGGCCGCCGGGACGTACGCCAAGCCATAGCCGGCGCGTCCGACCCTCCGGCACCAGTCGGCGTCTTCATAATAGAGAAAGTACCGCTCGTCGAACCCCCCCACCCGCTCCACCACCGACCTGGGCGAGAGGAGGCACGCCCCCGACAGCATCGCGACGGAGCGGGCGGCACGGCTGCGCCAGAACGTCAGCGCGCGATCACGCCATCTGCGCGCGTGCAATCGCCCGAGAACGGGGACGGCCCGCCCGGCGATCTGAGCCAGGACGAATGACAGGGTCGGCGAATCGGCGGGCGGCAGCAGCAGCGTCCGCTCGTCATCGGCCCAGATCTTCGGCCCGACCGCGCCCACCTCGCGATGGCCATAGCAGTGCTGAAGCAACGCGTCCAACGCGCCGTCCTGCACCCGCGTGTCGGGGTTGAGAAAACACAGGTATCGGCCGGCGGCGCGCTCGATGCCGCGGTTATTGGCGGCGGCAAAGCCCAGATTGCGTCCGTTTCGGAGGAGCGTCGCGGTCGAGGGGAGCGCCTCGAGACAGGCCAGGTCCTCGCGCGACGAGCCATTATCGACCACCAGGACCTCGAGGCGCCCCTCGGCGCCGTCCTGTCCCGCGAACTTCTGCGCCTGCAACGACGCCACAGCCTGAAGGACGAGGGGGGCGACGTTGTAGTTGACGATGATGACGGAGAGATCGGTCCGTCGGTCCCGATTCATTCACCCCTCTCCGCCACGTACAGGTACTGCGCGACGCCGGCCTCCTCGGGCAGCGTCGCAAGATCGAGCGACAGCGATCGACCCGCTTCGAGGAGCGGGCCCAGGTCCGGGACCGACCCGGACGTGGCCGGGTGGATCGCCAGGACCGTCAAGCCGGCCGCCTCGAGGAGCGCCCGACCGCTCCTCCGGGTAAAGAAGCGCAGATGCGCGCGATCCAGGAGGCCGGCCGGGAGGTAGGTCCATTCCCCTTCCAGAAGCCCGCGGACGACCGACCAGTGCCGGACGTTCGGGAGGCTCGCGATCAGACGGCCCCCACTCGGCGCGAGAAGAGGGACCAGGCGCCTGAGGAGGCCCCAGGGGTCGCGCAGGTGCTCCAGGATGTCGGCCAGCACGATGCAATCGAACGCGCCCGGACTGTACGGCAGGTCCAGCGATTCGACGTCTCCACGATGAACCTCGTCGAGCACCGCCCGTGCCCGCTCACCTGCCGCGGCGTCGATCTCCACGCCGACTACCCGTACCGGCCCTCGCTGCTTCAGCGCGGCGCCGAGCTGGCCCTCGCCGCACCCCACGTCCAGGACCGTCCGCGCGTCGGGCGGGATCAGCCGCACGAGCTCCGGGCGGGCATGCTCGTGATACCCGGCAAACGAATGGACGTACGTGTCAAGGGCCACGACCAGCGGAACGCCCGCCGCCCCAACCGCCGCCGGCAGGTCGCCGGCTCGCACGTCGGGATCGAGGCTGGCCAGCAGCTCCCGCCTGACCAGGACGCAGAGGTCGTCCAGAAGGGCGATCGCCTGAACCTGACCGGCGTGCTCCCTGCCGATCCGCTCGGCGAACCTCAGGTAGCCGGGGATGTCCTGATAGCCGGCGGCTCGGTGTTGCGCGCCGACCGCCCCGTTCGAGAGAGGCCCGACGGCGCCGGCCCCGAGGTGTTCGAGCGCCCGGATCAAGCGACCGGCCCACCCGGGCGACACCGCGACATGATCCCGGAGAAACACGACGAAGGGGGTCTTGGCCTGTCGCAACGCGAAGCCCAGGTTCGCGCCGCTGCCCAACGGCACGATGTCATGAAGTTCCGGGGTGAACCTGATGAGGCTTTCGCGGCAGGTCTCGGCGGAAGGGCTCGCGAGGTCCCCGACCAGGGCGACGCTGAGGCTCCCCATGGGGGTCGTCGGGGACCTAGGGTTCCGGCAGCCCGGCCGGCAGATGCCAGAGTCTGGTCGCCATCCCGATCGCGGTGCCGGGGCCGATCACCGTCTGGAGATAGAGCCCGACCAGTCCGATCCGATTTCCGGCCTCGTCCACGGCGTTATTGACCAGCTTGATCCAGCCGAGCGCGGGCGGACCTGAGGACCCGACGATCCGGCTGATCGGGACGATCACGTGGTGGCCGGACGTTCCCGCCGAACTGCTTCGCCCGTCATCGAAGACGATCGTCATGCTGGCCCGAACCGGCAACTCGGTCAGCTCAGCCCCAGGCGTGGTGGGGTGTGGCGCGGCCAGGATCAACAGGCCATCGACGAACAGGGAGGGCTCGATCACGCCCGGCGAGAGAAAGGCCGGAAGATAGAGGCGGTGGGGGTACGGCTCGAAGACGCCGAACTGCCCGGCCGCGCGCTGCGAGGGCGCGGCCGGGTACGAGATGGCCCAGTCTGCAGCGACGTTCACGATCACTGCCCGGCCGAGCAGGACATCGCCGCTGAAGGTCACCGCATCGACGAACCCCTGCTGAAAGGTCCCTCCAGGGTCCTCGCCGAAGACCCTCCCGATGTCGAGGAGGTCCACATCCCCCGGGGTCAGGTCCAGGCTCGCGTCCTGACGGAGACAGGTCTGATCGTACATCTCGAGCTGGACGAAGGCCGAGCTGGCCCCGACATTCGTGAACAGCAGGAGGGTGAGGGAACCCGCGCGGAGGTCATAGTACGGAAAGACCAGCCGCGAGCCCGGGACCAGCTCCTGGTTGGTGGCGCCGGCTCCGTGCGCCGCGAGGAGCAGGCCGATCCCCAGGATCATCGGCAGCCCGAGGCGTGGCCGCCTCGTCACCCGGCCGGCGCGTGGGCCCTGGCCGACGCCGTCAGGGTCGGCGGTCCTGCGGGGCGGGCGGCGTAGCGGTGTCATCGAACAGCGCGCGGTCCTTCATTCGAAGCCACTCGATCAACGATTTGGTGAGATCGATCGGTTCTCCCTCGGCGGGCTCGGCCCCGTCCGGATCCTGATAGAGCAGGCGTCCGTCCCGCTTGTTGGTCAGGCGGGTCAACTGTCGCTCGCGCCCGTATTCCTGGATCCGGGTGGTCAGGTGGGGGAAGAAGTTTTCGGGAGATCGCATGCGCACTCCCTCGAACACGTCCCTCGTGGTCTTGCCCAGGAGACGTTGCAGGGCCGCGGTCTCCTCCTGGATCGCCTTCTGCAGCGCCTCCTTCTCCTCGCGGTTCAGGGTCGCACGCTCCCTGGCCAGCCGCTCCCGCAGCGACTTCAGCCGCTTCTCCCGTGCCTCGACCGCTTTCGGATCCGGCCCGATCGCCCCTCGAAGTTCGGGATGCCCCGGATCGGCGAGAAAGAGGAAGTGCGCTTTCGCCACTTCGTCCAGATTGACGATCCCCGCCTGGCCGGCATCGCACGAGACCGACAGCCCCGCCGCGAGGAGGAGCGCGCCCGTCGCACCGGCAGCGACGGCCGTGCTCCCTAGTGAGCCTACGAGGTCCCGGATTCGTCCCGGCACGCGTATGCACCTCTCAACACGATGACACCCAATGGGTGAAGGGAACGGCTCGAAGACCCTCAGTATATCGCCATGCAAGGCGGGAGTCAATCGCCGGGATCGGCAGACGAACGGGGGGGGTTTTCACGTTGACAGCGCCCGCCGGGGAGGTATATGCTTCGCCGAGACAGCGGACCCATGACGATGCGCGTTCCCGCCGGACAGGAGCCTGCCATGCGAACTGGAGCGGTGTGTCTGATCGCCTCGCTGCTGCATCTCGGCCTCATGGCCGGTTGCACCTCGCGACATGCGGGCGTGGAGCCTCGGGAGCTGGACGCGATGCTGCGCGCCATGACGAGGTCAGCCGATGATCGCCGGACCGGGACCATCACCGGGAACCTGTATCTCCTCAATCCCGGGATCCCATCACTGTTGCGCGAACATCCTGTGACACTGTTGCCTCTCTCCCC
>Ga0187893_10005229_pt1 | contig 23565 bp, 18 predicted proteins | sample MA1701074metaG_FD_139574 | JGI IMG/M metagenome (GOLD analysis project Ga0187893, IMG submission 139574) | White microbial mat communities from a basaltic lava cave in the Kipuka Kanohina Cave System on the Island of Hawaii, USA - MA170107-4 metaG ...
ACGGGTGGAATGCGCCGCAAACCCGTTGATCCGCTACATTCTTCGGCGAGCGGCGCAGGTGGCGTGTGTTCCTCGGTGGTCGGACCCGCTACGCCAAACGGGTTTTGCCACGGGCTGCTAGGCGGGGCGATAGCGGACCCTGATGGCCCAAGGCATTGTTCGTTTCTCACCTCGAACGCGTTGCCCTGCCGCCTGCGCCGCGGGTTCGGAAATCTCCCGCGAGACCGGGAGTACTGAAATTATCCGGTTCGCCAATTGGGGTCGTAAGGGAGCGAGAACAACATCTGCAGGCGCTCGGCCCGGTCAGACCTGGCGTCGGTCAGGAGTCGCAGCGCGTCGCCCAATTGGCGATAGCGGGTGTCTCCCCGCGCGGTTGGGGGATCTGCGCCCCGGTCGATACGATCCAGCGACGAGGCGATGTCGAGCAGGCGTGCCCGAACCTCCAGAAAATCACGGTCCAGCAATTGGCGAGCGGTCATCATGGGCAGCCCTGGTTGTGTTGCCTATGGACTCAAGCTCCCTTCTTCAGGTGCTTGTCGAAGAACTTGGCGAGCTCCTTGTAGTACAGCAGGCGGTTTTCTTCTTTGGCGAAGCCGTGGCCTTCGTCGGGGAAATAGAGTTCCTCCACATCGACGCCGCGTTTCTTGAGCACCACCGCGATTTGCATGGCCTCGTTGATGGGCACGCGTGGGTCGTTGAGCCCGTGGGCGATCATCAGGGGCATGTCGATGCGCTCGGCCTTGTAGATCGGCGAGATAGACTTCAAGAAGTCCGGGTCAGACAGCGGCCCGTACTCGACTTCGCGCAGCTTGCGGCGATAGTCCTTGGTCTTCTCCAGAAACGTCTGGAAGTTCACGATTCCCACCACGTTGCAGGCCGCCCCGAAAATGTCGGGCGCCTCGGTGATGGTGGCCATGGTCATGAAGCCGCCGTAGCTGCCGCCCCAGGCGGCCACCTTCTTCTTGTCCGTGTAGCCCTGGTCGATGACGTACTTCGCCGCCCAGATGCCGTCCTTCACGCTCTTCTCGCGGTTCTTGTAGTTGTCGGCCTCGATGAAGGCCTTGCCGTAGCCGCTCGACCCGCGGGGGTTCGGGGCGATCACGCCATAGCCGTTGGCCGCGAAATACTGGAACGAGCGATTGAAGGATGGGCGGTACTGGCCCTCCGGCCCGCCGTGATACTGCACGATGAACGGAATCTTCTTGCCCTTCTGATAGTCGGCTGGCAGATATACAAACGCCGGGATCTTCGTCCCATCAAACGAGGGGTAGTGAACCAGCTCCGGCAGGCGGAACTTGGATACGTCGATGCCCTGGGTGTCCGCAGTGGTCAACGCAACGCCCGGTTCGGTAGGTTGGGTCACGTTCCATTTGTAGATCAGCCCCGGGGTGTTGGCGTTGTCCAGTGAATACAGCATGTTCTGCCCGCGGAAGGCGACGTTGCCGACCACGCCCTTGGCGAGCGTGGGCCCGGGCAGCGGTGTAAAGTCCGATGTCTTACGAAGGTAGAGTGTACCGTAGCCGTCCTCGTTGACGCTGAGGGCCAGCATCGTGCGATCTTCGTTGAGCGTGCCCCAATCCACCTCCCGCCCGGCAATGTCACTGAGCACCGGCTTGATCGCCCCGGACTGCACATCGATGGTGTGGATGGTCTTGAGGTCCCCCTTGTAGTCGGTGTTGACGATGAAGTTGCGGTCCGTCGAATCGTAACCCACCGGCTCGAACGACCATTCCTCGCCCTTGGGCGTGATCTCCCTCACGCCGCTGTCGCTGAGTGTGATCTCGAAGATCTGCGAGAACGAGGCCGAGGTGTACTTGGTGACCGCCAGCTTCGTGCCGTCGCGGTTGAAATCCGTCGGCGAGTTCGAGCCGGTCGCGTCGTAGACCTTCTTGGATTGCTTCGAGCCGATGTCGTAGATGTAAACGTGGAAGTCGGCCGACGAGGTCTGGTTGGACCGGTAGGCGAAGGCCTTGGAATCCCGCCGCCAGACGGGACTCTCCACCACGTCCTTTGGATCGACGAACAGCGGCTCGATCTTGCCCGTAGCCGTGTCGAGCAGGTACAGGTCGTTCTGTTCGCTTCCGCCGACGGCCGCGGTACACACGATCCACTTGCCGTCATCGCTCATCGAGTAGCCGCCGATGCCGTCCGGGAAGGTGGTCAGTTTGGCCGCGTCCTTCTGCGTGCCACCGGCCGGCACTTTGTAGAGCTGTCGGATGCCGTCGGGATCAAAGACGAAATACAGCGTCCCATCCGGTGACAGCTCGCCGCCAAACGGCCAGCGCATCTTGATGTACGGCTCGATGCCGGTTGCGGCGGCGTGCGTCTGCGTCGCCAGCGCCAGCATTAGAAGAACGAAAACACCTGCCATTCGAACCATCCGCGTGCAATTCATCTTCGTACTCCTCGAACTAGAAGCCTCTCATGCTCGCCGTAGTCTCGTAGAATACCCACGTTGCCGGAAGTCTGCCAGCTGAAGCGCTGGCTTCCCTCGACTGAGGTGCCTTTTTCGGCCCGCCCGGTACGATTTCCGATGAATAGAATAGATATGGAGGTAGAGGACTGAATGCCGCTCGCCAAAGAGGGAATTCGCGAGATCGCGATCGCCACGCTGCTGCTGGGCGGCGTGGCAATCGCGCTGGGCTGGGTTTTCTGGCCCTTGGCGATCATGCCTGCGATGGTGTGGGTGTGGGTGCTCAGCTTTTTTCGCGATCCAAGGCGGGGTGGCCGCTTTGCACCCGGCGAGCTTTGCTCAGCGGCGGACGGCCGTGTGACCGAGGTTACCGAGCTAGATGACTATCCCCCCTTGGGTGGTCCCGCGGTGAAGATCGGAGCGTTCCTGAGCATCTTCAACGTTCATATCAACCGTTCGCCGTGCGTCGGTACGGTTCGGGCCATCGCCTACAACCCCGGACAGTTCCTCGACGCGCGGCACAGGGACTCCGGCCGGCTCAACGAATCCAACACTCTGCTCATCGACCCCCATCCCCCGATGCCCGGACCGATCGAAGTGCGTCAGGTTGCGGGAAAGATCGCCCGGCGAATCATCTGCCACGCCAAGCCCGGCGATCGCTTGACGACAGGCGAGCGCTTCGGGCTGATCAAGTTCGGCTCTCGCACGGAGGTCATCATTCCTCGCGTGGAAGGCACGCAGATCGCGGTGGAAGTTGGCGACGCCGTGCGAGCGGGGTTGACCGTGCTCGCCCGCCAGCCGCTCCGTGCGACGACGACTTCGGTGATGCCCGCGCCGATCGCAGCGACGGCCGAAGCCTCTACCCCGGCCAGGATCGCCTCATGACTATGCCTAATCAATACCGCGACAGTTATGGAGCAGGCCTTTGGGGGTCACAACGCTCCCGACCCGGCGCGTCAGCATCGGCGGAGTCCACCTCATGACCATGCTCAGCAAAGTTCCCGCCCCAGGCAGCCACATTCGGCCGCACCGTCGGCGGCTCAAGTCGCTGGCCTTCGCCCCGACGCTCATCACCTTAGCGAACCTTCTATGCGGCTTCGCGGCCATACACTTTGCGTTGCGAGCGATGTACGACTTGGGCGCGGGGGTTTCCCCGCAAGACGTCATCACCCTTCACCGACCGGCCTGGGAGCGGATGCTGCCTTCTTTCCTTTCGATCGGAGCGAGCCTGATCATCCTGGGCATGATCTTGGACTGCTTCGATGGGCTCATCGCGCGGGTCACCACGAGCACTACCAACTTCGGCGGACAGCTCGATTCGCTCGCCGACGTGGTGACCTTCGGGGTAGCTCCCGCGACCTTGATGGTCGCCTTCATGACCAATGAGCTGGCCATCCACTCGATTTTTCCGTCGCCGATCAGCGAACACTACTTCGGCCGGCTCACGTGGATATCCGCGGCGCTGTACACGGCCATGACGGCAGTCCGCCTGGCGCGATACAACGTGGAGCACGCCAAGGCGGATTTCGATTACCGCGTTTTCCGCGGCCTGCCTTCGCCGGGGGCCGCCGCCATCATGGTGGCGCTGCTCCTCTTCCAGGACCACCTGCTCTTAGAAAACCATTGGCTGGCGACGGCGGTGCGCCGCGGGGTTGTTTACTCCGCACCTTTTGTTGCCCTGGCCTGCGCCTTCCTGATGGTCAGCCGCATCCCCTATCGCCGCTTCCATCGCACCTACCTGCTGGGACGGCAACCGTTCGGGCAGTTCCTGGTGGTGATGGCGGTCGTGGCCGTCTTCCTCGCCTTCAAGGTCGAGACGTTCCTGGTCCTGGTCGTGCTGTATGGCTTGAGCGGCCCGCTCCACTGGGCGACCCGCCTCGTACGCGGGCGGCGACAGACCGAAGCGCTCATCGCCGACGCGACTGCGGTTAGCCAACGACGGACCGTGTGACGTCTTGGGTTCGTGGGTGCGATTCGGGGGGCAGAAAAAAAGTCGAGCCCAGGTTTCCGTGCGTTTCGTTCCGAACGCGAGTCCGGCATTCCACGCCCAGTTCCTAGGCTCTACGAAACCATAGGCGCGGCGCGGAGTCGTCTCCAGCTTTCCGCGAATTTAACTTCGCGGTATTCTCCTCACCCACAAGCGATGAACGCAGCCGACCAACAGCTTCTCGACTCCGACTTTATGGCTCGGTTGGACCAGCTTGCCCTGGTTAGCAGGAAGGTATTCGCGGGAAAGATGCGCGGGGAGCGCCTCACCAAGCGTCGCGGTGAGTCCGTCGAGTTCGCCGATTATCGCAACTACGTCCTGGGCGACGACCTGCGCTTCCTCGATTGGAACATCTTCGCACGGCTGGAGAAGTTGTTCATCAAGCTTTTTCTGCAGGAAGAGGACCTGCACGTAAGCGTGCTCATCGACACCTCGAAGAGCATGGACTGGGGCGAGCCGAACAAGGGGCTGTACGCCCGACGCGTGGCGGCGGCGATCGCGTACATCGGGCTGACCAACTTCGACCGGGTCAGCCTCTACACCTACTCGAACGGTTTGCAAGGCCAGCTCGCGGGGGTGCGCGGGCGGCGATGGATGTTCAAGGTCATCGACTTTCTGAGCCATACCGAATACGAAGGGCCGAGCAGCCTTCCGCTGACCGGCAAGCAGTTCGCCATCCGCCATCCGCAGCCCGGCATCGTCCTGATCCTCAGCGACTTTTTCGAGAAGGGCGGATACGAAGAGGGATTCAAGTTCCTGCTGGGACGAAAGTACGACGTCTATGCCGTGCAGATTCTCAGCCCGGAGGAGATCGATCCGGTCCTTGCGGGCGATCTTCGGTTGACGGACGTGGAGGACGACGACGTAGCCGAGATTAGCGTGAGCCACGCCCTGCTTTCCCGCTATCGCAGCAACCTGCAAGCGTACTGTGCGTCCATCAAGGACTACTGCATCCGTCGCGGCGTCAACTACCTCTTTACGAGCACGAGAGTACCCTTCGACCAGATCATTCTCTCGTATTTCCGGCAACGCGGACTGGTACAATGACGTTCCGAGCCGTGGACTTTAGTCCGCGCGGACGTCCGAAGTTCGAGTGTGCTTGCGATGCTTGCCATTGACGACATCATCATCGAGCCACCCGAGGAAGGCGTGATCGTCGATCCGATGGCGTGGTTCGATACGCCTGGGCCGTTCGAACTGGAGATCGGCTGCGGCAAGGGCGGCTTTCTGCTGCACCGGGCGCGGGGGAATCCGAATCTGCGAGTGCTGGGCATCGAATGGGCCAACAAGTACTTTCGTTTCGCGGCCGATCGCATGGCCCGCTGGCAGGTGACCAACGTCCGCGTCATGCGCACCGATGCCAAGCACTTCGTGATGCACCATTTGCCTCCGGAATGCGTGAGCATCCTTCACCTGTACCATCCCGATCCCTGGCCCAAGAAGCGCCATCACAAGCGCCGCCTCGTGCAGGCCGATTTCGTCGATGCAGTCGGCCGCGTGCTCGCGCCGAATGGGCGTTGGCTCATCCAATCCGACCACAAGGAGTATTTTGACCAGGTACGTGAGGTCATTAGTGTGCACGAGCGCCTTTGCGAACGACCGTGGGACGAGCTTGCCGTCGAGGATGGCGCGGACTGGGCCGGCACCAACTACGAGATCAAGTACTCCCGCGAGGGGCGCACCATCTACCGCAGCGCGTACCGGAAGGTATGAGGATCGTCAGGCGTACATGGAAATGGCGATGGAAACGGCGATGAGGATGATGATGATCCACTCGAGGAGTTCCATTCGCCGCGCGGCCTGTTGGTCGGTGAGCTTGTCGTAGATGCTCTCCAGGGTTTGAAGCTTGCGCAAGATGGTGGCGTCCCAATCCGCGCGGTGCAGCCTCGCGGAGGCCGTGCGATAGACTCGGGCAAGATACTGATCGCCGACGAGCTTGAGGAAGTTCGTGACGCCCTCAAAAAGGACGGCGCCGTCCGCTTGAAGCTGGGCGATGCGGCGCACCTCGGTCCGCATGCCGCGCAGACGCCACCAGCCGCGGCGGTTGAGGGCGGCATAGGCGGCGTCGAGCGAGCCATCCAACCGGCGGTCCAGGAAGCGCATCTCCAGCAGCTCCACGTTGGCAAACTCCAACACGGCGCGCACGTCGTCGCACTCCGCGTCGATCACCATGGCCCCGTTCCAGTCGATCAGCGCCGTATCGTGGGGAGTGTACGAAACGCGCTGGGCCAGAGCGTCGTGCACCTCCTCTTGGGAGAGCGGGCCGGGCTCGGAGCGCAGGATCCGGGCGAGCACGTCCCCACGCTCCGCGAGCAGGCGCTCGATCGGCCAGGGCGGATCAAATGCGGCGATGTGGTAGACCAAGTAGTCTTCGATTTCCTCAGATATGCCGGGCTTGACCAGAGCGCCCCGGACCATCGCCATGAGCTGCTCGACCCGTTGCCGTGAGTCGGTGAACAACGCCGTGTGGTCGTACAGCGCGGTTCCCAACTCCAGGACACGATCCAGCGGCCCGCGCAGGGGGATGCTGTACATGATCGAGACGGCGCCGAAATCATAGATCAGCGCGTCCACCGTAGATGCCGAGGTGAAGCCCGCTATCGAAATCGGCTCGGCGACCTCGGTGATCCGCAATGGTGCGGACTGATATTGGAGCGATCGTGGGACGCGGCGGTGCGGGCGGATCGTCTCGCGGTGTTTCACCCCGGTGAGCATGCGTTCGGCATCGTCCAGATTGATGGCGAAGGCGATGTCGTACGCGAACAGGGCGTAGCAGACACCCGCTTTGACGAACGGCTCGGAGGCGGTTCGCGGGATGGATCGGGCAGCGTCGGCGATGGGATTCTGGGAACCCATTTTTTTGGACGCCCGCTCTTCCGGGCAGACCTGCTCAGGGGGAAGCCCCGCCGCTTGCTCTCTAGCGGCGGCGGAACTGAGTCTTTGGCTTTCGGATCGAGGCCGACGGGATTCGAACCCGCAACCACCGGCGTGACAAGCCGGTACTCTAACCAATTGAGCTACGGCCCCAGTGCCGAGACGACGATCTGCGACCGGGGCGCTGCCCAAGGCCATCCCAGCCGCCGCAAGGACGGCGATTCATATCGCCATGGACCCGTGCCGTCAAGGCAGCACGGCCGTTCGTGGCACGCTGTTTTCAAGACGATGGGCCGCGCTCCCGGAACTTTTTTTGGGTTGACCCGACAATCCCAGGGGCGATACTAGAGGGCGGTGACGTAGGTCATCCCGCCGTCGCCGGCGCGGTGACGCGCTGACTCCCAAGGGCACGATGAGGATCGTTCCATGAATCGTCCGCCAACTGAACCCTCGCGGCTGGGCCTGCGATCCGACGCTCGCGCCGGGCTGGTCGTGTGCTGCGGATTGGGCGCGTTTCTGTGCAGCTGTGAGGCCCTTAATCCGTCGTTCGTAGCCTTGTTCCCGAGTTCCAATCAGGCCGCCTTGCAAACGCTCCCCAATCCGCCCGGACACGTCGTCGTCGGCTTGTCCAACCAAGCCGAATTGGACGAACGCTTGATCGCGTACCTCAGGACATTGATCCCGGGTTTAACTGACGACCAAGCGAGTCAGTTGCGCCCCCGAATCCGCATGCGCGTGCGCATCACGTACATTGACGGCACGTTCCTGACCGTCGAGTTCATTGACGGCAGCCGCGTAGTGGACCCGGCCTTCGCCTCGCAGGCGGTTCCCGATCTCAATCAAAACGACCTTAACAACGCGGTCGTACTTTGCGACGTCGCATCCGTGGAAGTTGAACCGGGATCCAGCGTCGAGGCGTTCATCCCCGTGGAGATCCTGCAGTTCCAATTGGTCGAGACCACTACGCCCGGAGGGGCCGTCGATCCCGAATTTGAGCAGCGCGGCGCCCTTCCGCCGCAGTTCATTCCCTTGGAGGTCGATACGGTGGACGAGGACGGCAACGTCGTTCTCCAGCAGAATATCGGCGTGCGCGACGTGCCCAGCCCTGTGCCGGGCGTCATTTGCGGATCCATCGTCGTGTTCACGATCAGCGGTGTTCTGACTGTGCCGTTTCTCGAAGAGGCATCTACGAAACCGAGCTTCGACATTGACGACGAGGTGACCGAGGCGGGCATCGGCGGAAGGTACGAGTTCATTGTGACGGTGCAATGAGGCCGAGCCGCGACGATTTGTCCGCGACTGCGACCGGAGAAACGCGAATCGTGCGAAGCCAATGGACGAGACCGATGATTGGGGCGGCGCTTCCGGCTGTGGGCTTGTTGGCTGCCGCGGGGGCCTGTGAGGGTACGGCCAGCTTCTTTAACCCCGCCTTCATCAACACCATCTCGGGAGGGCAAGTGCCGGTGACGCCCGGACCCGGCGCGGCCTTCGTGCTGGTACGCGTGCTGAACGAAACTGCCCAGACGGTGCAGTTCATCGTGACCATCGAGCGCGAAGTTCTCGTGCGCGACGCGGACGGGAACTTTCAGGTCGACGAGGACGGAAACTTCATCACTACGCCGGTGCGGAGAACGATCCCGCTCGATACCAACCCCACGGGCTTGGCCACCGACGTCGGCGTGCTGTTTCCATGCGAGGAGTCGCCGGTCACGATTATCGGGCTGGGCGAGGATCTTCTGCCCACCGACGCGGCCGTGTTTGTCGGCGGCGAGGGCGCGGGCGGAGCCGCGGGTTTCGGCGTGCCCGCGGGGGACTTGGATCCCTTGCGTCTCGACGTGGGCAACTTCAACTGCGGCGACACGGTGATCTTCCAGGCCTTCCAGAGCACCGGCGTGGCCGGCGGGGTCGGCCTCCAGAGCTACCTGCTGCCGGGCGCCGAGCAGCCGTCGATCTTTCGCGGTCCCGACACTTTCGTGAACCTCGCCCAGTTCCTGCAGTCCCAGACGCCGGAGGAAGACGATGAACCGTGATGTTCCCGCTGACGGATGGGAGAGCTCGATTTCGACGAGTTCACGAGGCCGTGGCATTCGAAAGTTCGCGGTTGCCGTGTTGGCCGGCGGGTCGCTCTTCCAGACTTGCGAGACGCGCCTTCGCGACGCCTTCGTTCAGGGCACACGGGATTACATCAGCGTGTTGCTCAATCCCGCGAACTTCCTTCCAGAGGCTCCCGAAGAATAGAGCTCACTAGCTCGAAACGGCGATGGAATGGCCGATCTTCACTTTGTTGCTTCTTGCAGCAGCCGCCGCAGGCTGGCTTTTTAGTCGGCGTGGCAGCGGCTGAGGCCCCAAAGGGTGCGGCTAGTTAGCCGCGTTGCGGGCGCGGAGGCGCGGAAGGGCTTGCGGAACTCAGGGCCGCGCCTTTGACCGCGGATTTCACCAAGTCTTAACCGGGAATACACTCGGCTGGTTGCCGATGCAACGGATGCGGCTGGGAGCGAACCATGACGAGTGAAACGTACACGCGGCGGGAATGGCTCAAGCTGGGCGCCGCGGCCGGGGCGAGTGTCGTTGTCGCAGGCGCTCCCGCCATCGGCTACGGCGCGACGGAGAACGAGAAACCTGTTCCGCGGCCGCGGTCCCTGCGAATAGCCCACCTCACGGACAGTCACACACAGCCCGAGCGGCGCGCCGCGGAGGGAACGATCGCGTGCTTGCGGCGCGTCCGAGAGCTCAAGCCCGCGGCGGACCTGATCGTCACCGGCGGCGACCTTATTATGGACTCGTTCGAGGCGGATCGGGCCCGCACCAAGCTGCAGTGGGACTTGTTCACGAAGATCTTCCGCGAGGAGTGCGGCGTGCCGGTGGAACACACCCTCGGCAACCACGACATCTGGGGGTGGAACAAACAAAAGAGCGGGACGACGGGCGACGAGCCGGAATACGGCAAGAAGTGGGCCCTGGATACGCTAGGGCTCGCCAAGCCTTACCGCAGCTTTGATCGAGGCGGTTGGCACTTCGTCATCCTGGATAGCGTCGTGAGCGATGGAGACGGCTATCTGGGGCGGCTGGATGACGAGCAGTTCGAATGGCTCGGGCGCGACCTCGCCGCTGTGGGGGCCGCGACGCCCATCGTGGTGAGTTCGCACATTCCCATCCTGGCGGCGTGCGTGCTGAACGATTTCCAGGACAAGGCGGACCGGGCCCGCGAGTTCAAGGTCCCCGGGAGCTGGATGATGATCGACGGGCGGCGCGTCCGCGAGCTGTTCCGAGCGCACCGCAACGTCCGCCTGTGCCTCAGCGGACACATTCATCAGGTCGACCGCGTGGACTTCGAGGGCGTCAGCTACATCTGCGACGGGGCGGTTAGCGGGGCGTGGTGGAAAGGGCCTAACGAACAGTGCGCAGAGGGCTATGGCGTTGTAGACCTGCACCCCAACGGCACGTGGTCGCACGAATACAGGACCTACGGGTGGAAGGCGGAACCGACCTGACCTCGATGAGTGCGTCAATCGCCGATTAGCGCGCCGCGAGCGCGGTCAAACGAGGCAGAAGGCCTGGAAGCACCGAAACGACTTTCGCCACATCTTCGTCCGTGTTGAATTGCGAAAAGCTGAACCGAATCGCGCCGTGGGCGATGCGTTCGTCCAACCCCATGGCCTTGAGCACGTGCGAGGGTTCGAGCGAGCCGCTGCTGCACGCGGCACCGGCGGAGGCGCATATGCCGGCCTCGCTGAGCAGAATGAGGATAGCCTCGGATTGGAGCCCCTCGAAGCTGATGTTTGAGGTGTTATAGATGCGCTCAGCGCCTGCCCCGTTGACGTGTGCAATGGGGACCGCTCGTAGAACGCCTTGCTCGAACGCGTCACGCATCGCGCCGACGCGCCGAGCTACCCCGACGCGGTCCCGAACCGCCGCCTCCGCCGCGACGCCCATGCCCACCAGCCCCTCGACGTTCTCCGTGCCTCCGCGAAGAAGACGCTCCTGACTTCCGCCCAGGATCAGCGGTTCGATTCTCGTGCGGCGGCGCACGTAGAGAGCGCCTGCGCCCTTGGGGCCGTGGAGCTTGTGGGCCGCGATGCTGAGCATCGCTACGGGCCAGTTGGACACGTCGATGAGGACCTTTCCGGCGGACTGCACCGCGTCGACGTGAACCGGCACGCCCTTCTGGGCGGCGACGGCGGCCAGACGCGCGACCTCGAAGATGACTCCGGTTTCGTTGTTGGCGTGCATCAGCGAAACAAGCGCCGTTTTTTCGGTGATCTTGTCGGCCCACTGCGACTCATCGAGGCGTCCTTCGCGATCCACACCCACGTAGTCCACCGCGTAGCCCTCCGCCGTGAGCTGTCCGGCGAGACGCATGACGGCCGAGTGCTCGACGGCCGTGGTCACGAAGTGCCGGCGGTCGGGATGAATGCTCAGCCCGCCTCGAATGGCAAGGTTGATGCTCTCCGTGCCCCCGCTTGTGAAGGTGACCTCCTTCGCCGAGGCCCCCAACAGACGGGCAACCTGCCCGCGAGCGCACTCCATCTTATGTCGCACGCTTTGGCCGAATTGGTGAATGCTGGATGGGTTCGCGTAGTGGTCGCGCAGGCATTCTTCCATCGCGGCCACAACCTCAGGCAGTGGCTGCGTCGTAGCGTTGTTGTCGAGATAGATCACGCGAGAGTATCCTATTCCAAACGGGGGACGAACGGGCGATGGAAAGCGCCTCCGACTCGATGGGCTTCCACTGCTTTGCTGGTTCCCGATGGCTCTCAGGATTGACCGATCGCCACGCGTCTGCGCGCATCCTCCCGAAGCTTGGCCGTCGTCGGCAGTGAATCGCTGGGTTCACCGGCGGGCCGTTTGTGCAACCGGGCCGAACCGTAGCGAGACGAGGGCGGAGTAATGCGCTTCGTCCGCGGCATGGGTCGCCCAGCTTGCGAAACGCATCGTGCGTCCAACAGCAGCGATCTCTCGAACCGCATCCGCCGGCCGAACGAGCAGGTTGGACAGGCCTACGGCATCGGGCGCCATAGGCACGCGGACGTCGATCATGGTATCGCCCCGCTGGACGCGCAGCACGTGACCATCGGGACGACCAGGCAGCAACCAGCGGCGTCGCAGATCGGCATTGGGCGAAGCGAGATCGAGGAGATCGCCGTCGATCCCCACGACGCGATCCCCCGGCGACAGCCTGCCTGCCGCGGGTGTGCTCGCGTAGACCCGGGCGACGGTCACGGTCCCCGCCACTTGCTCCGAGCTCATCCCAATGCCCAGTCGGTTGCCGGAAATGCCTTCGTTGGCCAGGGCCTCGTTCCACCAGCCCGCTTCCAACCACGGCACCGGTCGGCGATGACCGCCGCCGAGCCACTCCTCCAAGACCTCGGCGGCGAGGTCCGGCTGGGCGACGAGCAAGCTTGCCAAGTTCGATCGTCGTTTGCGCAGCGCCTGCACGTCCGGTACGTTCGCAAGCGTGGGCACGAGGTTGAACTGCGCTTCGATGATCCGTTGGAGATGCGCGCGGCTCGTACTCACGATCAGCCACCCGCCTTGAGCCATCCAGGACAGCTCCATCTGCTGGAGGCCTTCCGCGAACACGAATGACGAAGCGCGAGCGAACGGCCCCAGCGGCATATGGGTCAGGCGAACGCCGAAGTGCGTGCTATAGCTTATCGCCGGCACATTGGCGTCTAGCGGCACGACGCTCGCAAGCGTATCGACGATCTGCTCCAACTCTTCGGCCAGGACGATCGCTTCGCGAGACTCCACCAAGAGCGCCAACTGCGGTACAAGCGTCAGCTCGATGAGGTCTTGATCCCACGCTACGATCACATGAGGTCCCAGCGACGGAAAAATGCCCGGGTCGTCCTCCCCGCGCGGTCGAAGGGCCTCCAGAAGAGCCAGGTAACGCGAGACCACGCCATTGCCCGTGTCGCCGGATGCGGCCTCGTGCAAGGCTTGAGCATTGATCGTTGACGCCCACGCGACGAGCGTGGTGGCGGGCAGTTTCATCAGCCGATCCAGCGCCGCCGGCCCCAGCGGGGCTCGCCTCGCGGCTTGGGTGAGCGCGCCGCGGATGGCCACGTCGACCCGGCCTTCGCTCGCATACAGGCCGACCATCAGGCGTTGCAGCGACGCCTCCGCGAACAACGGCGGCATCTCCGCCCTCTCGCCGCGAACGCCGTTGGTCACATAGGCGACTGCGAGCGGCTTGGCCGGCAGGAAGCTGGCGAGCTCCCGATACTCCCGAGTATCTGCCAGCGATTCGCCTCGCTGCCGGCTGATCAATTGGAACGTGTCCCGGACGACTTGATGATCGCCTTTGCGCGGAGCGATGGCCGCAATCGAACCGTGCACCGCGACCATCATGCCGTCCTGGGTTCGAAAAAGCCGATCGCCGCCTTCGACTTCGGCGTCGGACCGTCTCTCCGGCGGGAACCAGGCGTCGATCTGCTCCGGTCTTGCAAGGCGGACGAGCCAAACCGCCCGACCGAGTTCCTTCCATGAGGGGGCCGTCAAGCCGACTTCCGTGCGCGAAAACTCGTCGATGTTGACCGACGTCTGCTGGCCGAGCAGGGTCCGAATTCCCGCGCGGAAATCAACCGACTGCGCCGCACCCGTCGTCCCGGTCATGAGGGACAACAAGCGCCCGGCGTTGGCCTTCGTGAGGGCTTCGTCAATCTCGGCCAGTGAACGAACGGAAATGAAGGCCGGCGCCGACACCGGAACGTATTGCGGTAGCGAGGGGCGGGGCTTCTTTTCCGGCTCTGTGACCTGCCCCCGCGCAACGCCGCCGGCGGTGAGCAACGCGGCGAGCGGCAGTGATATCGCTCGGGCACTGCGGCAGCCGTATGCGGCGCGCTTGTTGCTCCTAGAGATCTTCGACCTCTTCGTCAACGGGCGGCGGCTCATTCGGCGAGAACGGGACGTCGTCATCGGCCCCGGGATAGTGCAGCTCAGACGGATCGTTCAACTCCTCCAGGATGTCCAGGATCTGAAGGACCGTCAGGTCAAGCGCTTTTTGCAAGGATGCGCCGCTTTGACGCTTGGCGTCGAGATTGCTTCGCATCTGCTCAATCCACTCATCGACCGCTCGTTCGGCGGCGGCCGCTGTTTCCTCGCGGGAAGGCGACGGCGCTCGATCCTCCGCCGGCGCGATGACCTGCACCGGCTCAACTTTGACCCCGGCGACCTTGGTTTGCCGACCCCGATCGAAGGCCCCCAAAAACGCCAAGGCGATGACCGCAGCCGCTGCAAGCGGACCTCCGATGTACAAGTACCGGCGAACCGGATGGGCACGCCCGACTTGCGTTTCGACGCACGCCATCAAGCGATCCGTAAAGCCCGCTTCCAGCGCCGCGGGCTCGCGGTCCGAACTCAGCACATGACCGGTGACTTCCAGGAGCGCCAAGGCGCGACGACATTCCGGGCACTGCAGCCGATGGGCATCAAGCTCCGCGGTCAACGACGGCGAAAGCTCGCCATCGAGATAGGCGTCGAAAAGTTGTCGGGCTTCCTCGCAGCGCATGGCTGTTACGTCGCTCTCCGCAGACCGCCTGGGTTGTCTCGAACCCTGCTCTTTTACCCGGCTCGATGCGAAAAATTGCGGAGCGTCTGCGATTCCGTGTCCCAGGCGCCTTCCAGCAGCTCTTTCAGCCGGGCCCGGGCACGGTGCAGGTGGCTTTTTACCGTTGCCACGGGCAACTGCAAGACCCGGGCGATCTCATGGCACCCGAAGTCGTTCCGATAAAACAGCAAGACCGTCGCCCGTTGCGGCGGGCTGAGCTGGTCCACTGCGGACCAGATCACCGACCGAACGTGTCCGGCCTCCTCGGATTCCGCGGTCTGCATCGAGCTGGCGCCGGCGGAGTCGGCCGCAGTGGACAGATCGACGTTCCCCACGAAGACCTTTTTCCGGCGCATTCGGTTCAGGCAAACGCGGTATGCGATGGTGAAAAGCCAGGTGCTGAAGCGATACTCGCTGGAAAACGTGTCCAGGGAGCCGAAAGCCTTCAAAAAGGCCTCTTGGCACACGTCCTCGGCCTCGTGGTGATCGCGAACCATCCGCCAAATGAAGGCGAACAAGCGATCTTTGTGGAGATCAACCAGCGTGCGCAGAGCGTCCTTGTCGCCGCCCTGAGCGCGGTCGACGAGAACCTTCTCCTGCTCGCGGCCGATTTTCGACACGCCGTCCATCCCGCTTCGCCCGCTCCTATCCGTCATTATAAGCTATGCCCCCGTCCCCTTTGCCGCCTGACGGCACATCGGGTAGAATCGTGTCAATTATAGACCATCTAAATAGGTGGCCAACTTTTGTCCGTAAGTGCTTGTCAATACGTAACTTATGTCACGTACGTCCGCCGCCGAACAGGCTGTTTGTCGCAACCGCAAGGCCAGTTTCCGCTATGAAATCCTCGAAAAGTTCGAATGCGGAGTCGTGCTGATTGGGTCCGAGGTCAAGAGCCTGCGGGAGCGGAATGCGTCGATCGAGGAAGCCTACGCCCGGATCGAGGGCGGGGAACTGTGGCTGATCGGCGCCCACATCGCGCCCTATCCCTTTGCCCGCACCCGCAACCATGAGCCCACTCGCATGCGCAAGCTGCTCATTCACGGCCGTGAGATCCGCCGCTTGCGCCCCAAGGTAGAGCAGAGGGGTCTCACGCTAGTGCCGCTCGGCATCTACTTCAACGCCCGCGGAACCGCCAAGGTCGCAGTCGCCCTGGTTCGCGGCAAGACCGCGGGCGACAAACGCGAGACCCTCAAGAAACGCGAACACGAGCGCGACATGGAGCGGGCCATGCGCCGCCGCTAAGTTGTGGCGCTACTGTGGGCATTGATCATCGGCTCGGCGGGAGCCTCGCCCTCCCATGCCTCCGCCACGATTCGACAATCGACAATCGGCAATCGACAATCCCGACCGAACGTAGTCTATCGGTCCGTTACAGGAGTTCGTGCTATGCGTGCGATGGAAGCTTCGCCGGTTCATGGTCTTGCGTTGATCCTTCTTGCCGTCCCTCTTTGCCTTGCGTGCGTCTCGTGCGCCGCCCGGGGGCCTAAGCCGCCGGTGTGCCCGTGCATCCCGCACCGCCAGAACATGCACGGCATGGAGCGCACCGACAGCTACCACTGGCTGCGTGACCGCACCAACCCCAAGACCATCGAATACCTGGAGGCCGAGAACGTCTACACCAAAGACATGATGCGGCACACCGAGCCGCTTCAGGAGCGCCTCTATCAGGAGATGAAAGGGCGCATCAAAGAAACCGATCTCAGCGTGCCGGTGAAGATGGACGACTATTACTACTACACGCGCACGTTCGAGGGCAAGCAGTACCCGGTTCACGTCCGCAAGCGGGGCAGTCTCGACTCCGCCGAGGAAGTTCTACTCGACCAGAACGCCCTCGCCGAGGGGCAGGAGTTCTTCCGCGTCGGGGCGTTCGGCATCAGCCCTAGCCATCGGCTGCTGGCCTACTCCACGGACACCAGCGGTGCGGAGACGTTCACCCTTCGGGTCAAGAACCTGGAGACGGGCAAGCTGCTGGCCGACGAGATCCCCAACACCTACTACTCCGTCGTTTGGGGCAACGACGACCGTACGCTGCTCTACACCGTCCTCGATGAGGCCAAGCGCCCGCACAAGGCCTTCCGCCACGTCCTGGGCAGCGACCCCTCGACGGATCAGCTCGTCTATCACGAGACCGACGAGAAGTACCACGTCGAGCTAGGCAAGACCCGCAGCCGGCGCTTCATCCTCATGAACCTGAACAGCACGCTGACCGACGAGTGGCGATTCCTGGAGGCCGACAAGCCCGGCGGAGACTTCAAGGTGATTCACCCCCGTGAGCAGGGCGTCGAATACCAGGTCGAACACCACGGCGACCACTTCTACATCGTCACCAACGACAACGCGAAGAACTTCAAGCTGGTCAAAGCCCCCATCGCCGATCCCGCGAAGGCCAACTGGGCGGAAGTGATTCCGCACCGGCCCTCGGTTAAGCTCGACGATGTCGATGCGTTCGAGAAGCACCTGGCGATCTACGAGCGCGAGGCCGGGCTGCGCAAGATGCGCATCCGCAACCTAACCGACAACTCCGAGCATTACGTTGATTTCCCGGAGCCCGTCTACACCTTTTTCGCCACCGACAACGAGATGTTCGCCAGCAGCGCCGTGCGCTTCAATTACACGTCGCTCATCACCCCGCGCTCGATCTACGACTACGACATGACCACGCGGACTCGGGAGTTGCAAAAGCAAGATGAGGTCCTCGGCGGCTACGATCCGTCGCGATACAGTTCCGAGCGTATCCAGGCCCGTGCCGCCGACGGCACGGCTATTCCCATTTCTCTAGTCTATCGCAAGGGGACCATCCGCGACGGCAAGAACCCCACGCTGCTCAACGGCTACGGCTCCTACGGGGCGAGCTCCGATCCGTTCTTCAGTTCCAATCGCGTGAGCCTGCTGGACCGCGGCTTCATCTTCGCGATCGCCCACATTCGCGGCGGCGGAGAGATGGGCCGGCCGTGGTATGACGACGGCAAACTGCTCAAGAAGAAGAACACCTTCACCGACTTTATCGCCTGCGCCGAGCACCTCGTGGCCGAGAAGTACACGTCGCCCGATCGCCTGGCCATTCAAGGCGGCAGCGCCGGCGGATTGCTCATGGGCGCGGTGACCAACATGCGCCCGGATTTGTTCCACAGCGTCGTCGCCCAGGTGCCGTTCGTGGACGTCATCAACACCATGTCCGATCCGAGCATCCCCCTCACGGTCATCGAGTATGAGGAATGGGGTAACCCCAGCCAGCGTGAAGCCTACGACTACATGCTCAGCTATTCGCCCTATGACAACGTGGCCCGCAAGGCCTATCCCAACATCCTCATCACGGCGGGACTCAATGACCCGCGCGTGGCCTACTGGGAGCCGGCCAAGTGGACGGCCAAGCTCCGCGCCGCCAAGACTGATGAGAACTGCCTGCTCCTGCGCACGAACATGGGCGCCGGCCACGGCGGCGCCTCCGGCCGCTACGACCGCCTCAAGGAAGTCGCCTTCGACTATGCCTTCATCCTCGACACGATGGGGATCACGCAATAGGACCTATGGGGCCCATGGGTCGAATTGAATCATGAGCGCGGCCGCGTCGAGGAGGTCGACATCGCCGTCGGCGTCGGGATCGAAGGTTGCGCACATAGGCGCGTACGCTGCGTGGGCTCCAGTCAAGCAGTTGACGAAGAAAGCGAAGTCGTCCAGGTCGACTCCTCCGTCCCCGTCGAAGTCACCGTCGGCGATCAAAGGGACGCGCAGGACGCGGAAACCGATCTGCGAGCTTGTCGTCTCGGGCGGCGCGAACAGAATGCGCGCCGGGTTTCGCAGGGCTTGCGAGGCGATCGGATCATTCCAGCTTCCCCCGCGGATGGTGCGCCGATCCAGCGTGCTGGACGGCGCGTAGCGGTCCTGGAGCCACTGGTGAACATTGCCGGTCATGTCGAATAGGTCGAACGAATTCTCATTGGGGGCAAAATATGCCATCGGCGTGGTGCCGCCGAGAAGGCAGTCGGCCGTGCTCTCGAAGCTATCGCCGCTGCAGCGGAAGTTGGCGTCCGCGCCCGATAGGTTGTCGCGGCCGAATCCGTAGATGGTGTTCTGCCGCCGGGCCGAGCTCCACGCGGCCGCCTTGAACCACTCGTTATAGTCGTCCGCGGAGTCGACGCTCGCAACGGCATTGTTGTATCCATCATCCATAGGCAGGCGAAAGCCGCGGCAGGCTCGCACCAGTCGATCGCGCTCCGCGTCGATCAAATCGCGTGCCACCCAAGACGCCGCCTCGATCGTGACGGGCCGCCAGCCATTCACGTCATCCACCGGGCCTTCTGTGTAACAACGCTCCTGAACCGGCATCCCTTGGTCGAGCGTCAGCCAGTTGCAGAACTTCACCGCGCCATACCAACTCACGCCCGCAGCCGGGTGCAGCGAATAGTCGATCGAGTCGGTGGCTACTCCATAGCGCCCGGCGAGGAATTGGATCTGCTGCGCCGCGCCCGGTGCGAACATCTTGCGCGTGCGTCCCTCATGGCCAGGGCCGGCTTGTCCGATCGCGGCGTCATTGATGTACACATCGCCCGTGTCGGAGTCCACATACACAAACTGCCCGCGGGGGTGCTCGGGGTTCGCCATCGCGTCATTGAGAAACTCGACGAACTGAGCGTTGGTAATATGGTATTGGCCCATTTGGTACGAGTAATCCGGACCACCGGGTTGCAAGTCGGCGGCCGGGATCGCCCGCTCATGGAGCGAGAACCGTGGACGCACGACCGTAAGGATTACTCGCCTTGCGAAGGATTCGACATGCGTCAGATCGTCGAAGGTCACCGTGGCCTCGAAAACCTGCTCTTGGGTCTCGGGAGGGACCGGCGGCGTCAGCGCGGCATCCACGGTGATCGTCACGAAGGAGCGTTCGTTGGCTTCGAGCATTCCGGACGTGCGAGACGCGCCGTTGATGACCACCCACGGTTGGTCGCTGGCGGCTTGCCATTCGGCAGGCGTGGCGGCGTCGCCGCCCATGTTCTCCAGCCTATAGATGGAATGCGTGGGCATGATCGGCCCACCCTGCTGAGCGCCCAAGACTACGTCCCGCAGCGGCGAGACGGTGAGGCTTTCGACGATGCGCAGGCGAACGCTGCGAGCGTGAACTTGGCCGGTGGCAATGTTCGCGAAGGCGATGGTCGCGTCGTATTCGCCGTGCGACTGCGGCGCCTGTTCGTTCAGCGTCGCATGGATGTTGATGGTCCCGCCGGGAAGGATGGTCAGCTCGTCGCTGTCGAATTCGATCCAGGGAACATCGGCGCTGGCACGGACGGGCATGGCGAACGTGGGGTGGGCGTTGGTGAGGGCGTAGGGCCGGCTGGGCATTTCGTCGGCAAACAAACGGCAGCAAATCGTCCAGGGCTCGCTCTCGCTGGTCACCGCAGTCGGCTCTTCGATCGTCAGTTTGATCGCATGCCGAAGCGGGGGCGGTTGCAAGGATGGGTTGGCCTGATCGTGGAAAGTAAACAGGACTTCACCTTCATGTTCTCCAACGTCTAGGGCCTCAGTGGAGTCGTTGATCCGAACGCTCACTCCGATCGTGTCCGCAGAGGGTGGAAGCGGGCCGGTCAATTCGGAGAAAGGAGGCATCGCGGTTGCGGACAGCCAGGCGACGGTCGCCGAGACCGAGTAATCCAGGGCGCAGGTTTGATCGGCCTCCGCCGCTCGCGTCAGAGAAAAACTCAAAGGGGGCAGTTCGTCGAAAGGCCCTCGCCACAAATTCGCCAACTCGGCCTGGTTGTTCGCGTCCGCATGAACCACGATGGGCTGAGCAATGCTCAAGCGTGCGGGCCTTGTGAACTGCGTGCCCGTGCGTGGGTTGGTGAAGACCATGTCCGCTAGATGGTCTCCCGGCGGCAGATCGTTGGCGGCGGTGGTGCTGCGGACTTGGATGGCGACCGAGCCGTCGGGCGGCGGCAGCTCGCCCGATTGGTGCCCGTCCGCCGCTGTCGCCGCGGTCAACCATGCGATCGGCGGGTTGATTTGCACCGACCAGGGCATGGTCAACGCGGATCGACTGCTGACTGTGTACTGCGTGGAACGCCCGCCAAAGTCGTCGCAGTAGGTCCCAGCGATTTCAAATCCGGCAAAGGGGCGAACCTCCAACGGTTCCTGCAAGTCGAGAATCACATGACGATTCTGGCGGGAGTCGGAGATTGCATCGTGGACGCTGATCGTGGCCACGTGTCCGGTTCCGCGAATGACGCGAAAACCCGTGTAGCTATTGCGATCTTCCGGTCGCAGCCCGCGGCGACCGGTCGTTGGAAGGGCAGCGGAGCCGGGCGGCTCCAGCCAACTGCCTCCGCGCACGCTGCGTAAGGCAGAATCGCCGGGTGAGAAAAAGTCCACGGTCCATTCCGCGACGTTCCCGCACATGTCCAGCATACCATAGGCGTTGTCGGAGGATCGGGTCATGGTCGCGTCATCGTCGAGGACGTTGCTTCCATCAAAGAACCCGACGAGAGTCGTCTGGTCGTCTACCGTGTCGCCGCTTGCGACGAAATTCGCGTCCGAGGGCGACAAGCTGTCGCGTCCGAAGCCGTACAGGGCGTCGAACACGGTGACGCCGTCGGGACCGGTGCGCCCCGAGGCAGCCTTGTGCCATTCATTGAACGGGGCCGCCGCGTCCGTGGCGTGATCCATGGGTAGTCGATAACCGACCGTCGTTTCGATCAGCAGCGCTCGCTCCGCATCGTCGATCCCCCGCGTTGCCCACGCCTCAGGAGCAACCGTGATCGGCCGCCAGTCGTTCGCGCTCGGCCCTTCACCGTAGGCACGCATGCCTTCGGGCAACCCGGCAAAGAGAGTCAGCCAATTGCAATACTTCACAGCGCCAAACCAACTGACGCCGACGACCGGATGACGACCGAACCCCTCTTCTACGGCGTATTGGCCACCCCCGAATCGGATTCGTCCGATCTCGGCATCGTAGAGATGGATGGAATGCTCTTCCGACGGCGCGTCCGTACCCGATGCGCCGGTCTCAACGCCGTGTAGGTAGGTGCTTCCCGAGTCCACATCGTGATAGGTGTATGATCCGCGAGCGTCCGCCGGATGCACGAATGCGTCGTTCAGAAAAACGACGAATTGATCGTTGGTGACCTCCGTCGTGGAAACCCAATAATCGTAATCCGGGCCGCCTTCTTGGAGGTCGTCGCCGCGAACGAGAGCGAAACTGCCCGGCGGGCGCGGTGAGACGGATAACTGGTAGGCGGCGTCGGTCAGACGCATGGGGACGTCGACGGAAGCGCCCGGCGGCAAATCGAGGGGAACCGATTCGCCGCCTTCCAGCCACGCGGCGTCGTCGACGATGGTGTATGAGTCGAGCGTGTACGGGGCTGGGTTGAGGACTTGCAGAGCAAAGGTGTCAGGGGACAGCGGCCCGCCGACAAAGCCGGTGACGCGTACGATCGAATCCGTCTGCGTGACGACGGGGGCCGTGGGCAGCAGGCTCTGGGCCACCCGAAAGCCCACGAACATGAAAGTCGAGTCGGCCGGCAGGACTTCCCGGGCGTCGGTCCGAAGGGCGGCGAACGTCGACGGGTGCAAGAAGTGACCGCCGCGCGTAGCGCCAAGCCTCATCTTGCCCGAGGGCGACAGGTCATGCATCCATTCGGCCACGTTTCCGCAGAGATCATAGAGGCTGTATGCATTCTCGGTGTTTCGCGTGGGTGTGACGCCATCACCGAGTAGTCGCACACCGTTGAAGAAGCCGGCGGGCGTGGTGTCGTCGTCCTGGGCATCGCCGCTGCGAAGGAAGTTGGCGTCGCGCGAACCGAGGGCGTCGCGTCCGAAACCGAATCGCGCCGTGAAAGCCGTTGCGCCATCGGCATCCGTCATGGCGGTCGCGGCCTTGTGCCATTCGTTGTACGCGCCCGCTCCGGGCGTCCCTCCGTCCATGGGCAGGCGGTAGCCGTGCTTGTTGGACGCGGGATCGGCGGGGTCGAAGGCAACGGAAATCCAATCGTCAGCACGAGGCCCCTCGACATAGGCCTGTTCCTCGAGCGGCATACCTGCCTGAATGGTCAGCCAGTTGCAGAACTTGACCGCGCCGTGCCAACTGACGCCCACGACCGGGTGCTCCTCGAACCCCGGTTCGGTGACGTAATGGTCATGGCGACTGCTCTCGAAGCGGATTCGGCCGACGGTCGCGTCATAGACCTGAACACTCAGCGTGCCCAACGGCGCCAAGACGCCTTCGTCCCCGAGCTGCGCGTCGTTGATATAGACGCTTCCGGAATCGACGTCATGATATAGGTAGTAACCTTGCGGAGTGGCCTTCGCGGCGTATGCGTCGTTGAGGAAGGTTGCAAACTGGTCGTTGCGGATCTCGTAGCGGCCGATCCGAAAGTCGTGATTTGGACCACCGGCTTGCAAGTCCGCCCGGTGGATGGTGCGGAACTCCACCCTTGGCGGCTCCGCAGACAGGGTCGGGGCCGCTCCACAAGCCACGCAAGCAAAGAGAGTCGCCGCAGGGCGGAGCGAGAGGTTCGGCATTGGGCCGATATCGGACCGACGGCCAAACTTGGCCGATCAGGTAGCTAACATGGTTCAACACTTCACAAAATAGTGTCTCACAGTGTACTTACAGGCGCCGCGCATTGAATGGTAATGGGCGTGCAATCTGGACCCACCTCGGGCTGTTAAATTCTCTGTGAAATGGGCGCGCAAACCGGGCCCACCGTAGCGACCCCCTTTTCGGGGGTTTCTGGAACAGCTTGACCTTCG
>Ga0187893_10005230_pt1 | contig 23564 bp, 16 predicted proteins | sample MA1701074metaG_FD_139574 | JGI IMG/M metagenome (GOLD analysis project Ga0187893, IMG submission 139574) | White microbial mat communities from a basaltic lava cave in the Kipuka Kanohina Cave System on the Island of Hawaii, USA - MA170107-4 metaG ...
GCCGGCGGCCGCTGGCTCGTCGACGAGGTCGCGGTCGGGGAGGGCGAGGACCGCGTGCTGCACTTCGTGCGTCGCGAAGGCGCCGGCGCCCCGGCGCCCGAGGTCGGTGCCGCCGTGCACGGGCGCGTCGACGCCGCGCGCCGCCGCGACCACCTGCAGCAGCACACGGGACAGCACATCCTCTCGCAGGCGTTCGTGCAGGCGGCCGGCGCCGCCACCCGCAGCTTCCACCTCGGCGCGGCGACCTCCACGATCGACGTCGACCCGAAGGTGACCGACGAGGCGGCCGCGCGCGCGGTCGCGCTCGCCAACGACGTGGTCTTCTCCGACCGCCCGACACGCCTGCACGAGGTCGGCCCCGACGAGCTCGCCCGCTTCGCGATCCGACGCCAGACCTTCCACGGCGAGCGCATCCGCCTGGTCGAGATCGAGGGCTTCGACGTCTCGACCTGCGGCGGCACCCACGCGCAGCGCACCGGCGAGGTGGGGCTGATCCTCGTGAAGTCGGTCGAGAAGGCGAAGGGGCTGCACCGGGTCGAGTTCGTCTGCGGCGGCCGCGCGCTGCGCGAGTACGCCGCCGACCACGCCATCGTGCAGGGCGCCGCGCGCGCTCTCTCGACCGGCGCCGAGGCGGTGGTCGGCCAGGTGCACAAGCTGCTGGAGCAGGGCGCCGCGCAGCGGCGGCGGATCCGCGAGCGCTTCGCCGCCGCCGCCGACGCGCTGGCGGCCGCGCTCCTCGCGCAGGCGGCCGCCGTCGGCGCGGCCCGGGTGGTGACCGCGACCCTGGCCGACCTCGACTTCGAGGAGGCGCAGCTCCTGGCGAAGAAGCTGGTCGAGAGCGGCCCGGTGGTCGCGCTGCTGGGGGTGGCCGATCCGGCGGCGCCGAGGCTCCTCTTCGCGCGGTCGGACGACCCTGCGCTCGCGGCGCTCGCGATGGGGCCGCTCGCGAGGCAGGTGGCCGAGCGGTTCGGCGGACGCGGGGGCGGCGGCCCGGCGAGCGCGCAGGCGTCGGTGGCCGACGCGCGCTCGCTCGCGGCCGCCCTCGAATTCGCGCGCGCGTCGCTGCCGCCGCGCGCCTGACCGGCCGCGCGCGGACGCCGGATCTGCGACTCCCGATGGGCGTCCCTCAGTCGGCCGATCCCCCGACCGTCCCGCGGCCGAGCGCGAGGTAGAGCGCCGGCACGAGCAGGAGCACGAGCAGCGTCGAGAAGAGCAGCCCGCCCAGGATCACCGCGGCCATCGGCGCCTCGATCTCGTGGCCGGGCCGGTGCGGCGCGATCGCGATCGGGATCAGCGCCAGCGCCGTCGTGAGCGAGGTCATCAGGACCGGCGCGATCCGCTCGCCCGCGCCGCGCAGCACGAGCTCGCGACCGAAGGGCATTCCCTCCTCGACCTGCAGATGGCGGTAGTGGCTCGCCATCACGAGCGTCGTGCGCACCGACACCCCGAGCACGGTCACGAACCCCACCAGCGATCCGAGCGAGAGCACCCCCCCGCCCACGCACGCTCCCGCCAGCCCTCCCACGAGCGCCAGCGGGACGGTCAGCGCCACCAGCAAGACCAGCCGCCACGAGCGCAGGTTGGCGTGCAGCACCACGAGGATCGCGACCAGGCTCAGCAGCGAGAAGGTGCGCAGCCGCGCGGCGGCGGCGCTGCGCTCCGCCCATTCGCCGAGCAGCTCGGCGTGCATTCCGGCGGGGAGATCGACCGTGCGCAGCGCCGCCTCCACCTCGAGCGCCACCGCCCCGAGATCGCGGTCGCGCACGTTGAGCGTGACGTCGATCCGGCGCGAGGCGCCGTCGCGGAGGATCGCGTTGGGGGCCGACTCGAGCGCGACGGTGGCGACGTCGCGCAGGCGGACCACGCCGCCGCCGGGCGTTCCGATCGGGAGCTCGCGCAGCGCCGCCTCGTCGGCGCGGACGCCGGGCACCCCCCAGACCACCACGTCGTTCACCTTCTGCCCGCCGTGCACCTGCCCGACCTTGCTTCCGTGCACCAGCGTCGCGACCGCGCGCCGGACGTCGCCCGGCGCGACGTCGAACTCGCCGCAGCGATCGGGATGCACGCGCACGACGAGCTGCGGCACCCGCTCCTGCGCCTCGACCTTCAGCTCCGCGACGCCGCCGATCGGCTCGATCGAGTCGCGCACGCGCTCGGCGGCGGCGCGCAGCCCGGCGAGATCGGGGCCGTAGACGCGCACGACCAGGCTCGCGCTCGCACCGGTGAGGACCTCCTTGATGCGCTCGCGCAGGTAGGTGAGCAGGTCGCGCTGCAGCCCGGGATGGCCCTCCACGACCTCCGTGATGCGCGCCACCGTCGCGTCGTAGTCGACCTCCTCCTCCACGCTGATCCACAGCTCGGTGAAGTTGGGCCCGACCACCTCGTCGGCCACCTCCGCGCGCCCGAGGTGCGCGCCGAAGTTGCGCACGCCGGGGATCGTGCGCAGCTCGCGGCTGGCGCGCTCGGTGATGCGCCGCATCGCGTCGAGCGAGGTGCCCGGCTTCTCCACCCAGTGCATCAGGAAGTCGCGCTCGCGGAACCGGGGCAGGAAGTCGCGCCCGGACGCGGGGAGCGCGGCGAGAAGCAGCGCGACCGCGGCGAGAAGGATGGCGGCCGCGGTGCGGGGCCGGCGCAGGATCGGCTCCAGGACGCGCGAGTAGGCTCCGCGCAGCCCGCGCACCAGCCACGGCTCGCGGGCCGCCGCCGCCCGGCGGGGCAGCAGGAGGAGCGAGAGCGCCGGCGTGAGCAGCAGCGCGGTGCCGAGCGACGCCCCCATCGCCAGCACGTAGGCGCTCGCCAGCGGCCGGAAGAACGCGCCGGCGAGCCCCTCGAGGAAGAAGACCGGCAGCACCACGAGCACGACGATCACGCTGCCCCAGACCACGGCGCTGCGCATCTCGAGCGAGGCGGCGAGCACGACGTCGAACGCGCGGCGCGGCGCGCCCGCCTGCGCGTTGCCGCGCAGCCGGCGGAAGATGTTCTCGACGTCGAGGATCGCGTCGTCCACCACCTCGCCGAGAGCGATGGCGAGGCCGGCGAGCGCCATCGTGTCGAGGGTCCCGCCGCGCGCGCAAAGCACCCACGCGCCGAGCACCAGCGAGACGGGGATCGAGACGGCGCTGATCAGCGCGGAACGCCAGTCGCCGAGGAAGGCGAACAGCACCAGCACGAGCAGGGAGGCTCCGATCAGCAGCGACCGCCCGAGGTTCTCGAGCGACTGCTCGATGAACGTCGCCGGCCGGAAGATGGTCGGGTCGACCCGGGCGTCGCCGAGCGCGGGCGCCAGCGCGGCGAGCGCATGTTCGACGCCGCGCGTGACGTCGAGCGTGTTGGCCGCCGGCTGCTTCTCGACCACGAGCAGCAGCCCCGCCACGTCGTCGATCACGGCGTCGCCGATCGGCGCGCCGTGGCCCTCGACCGCCTCGGCGACGTCGCCGAGCGCGAGCGCGCGCCCGGCCGGCGCTCGGCCGGCGCGCGCCGGGAGCGGCGTGCGCGCGAGGTCGTCGATCGTGAGCGTGCCGGGCTCGAGCGTGACCGGAAGGCGCTGGTTGTGGGTGTCGACGAAGCCCCCGGCGTGGAGGGCGGTCGCGTCGGCGGCCGCGCGCTCGACCTCGTCGAGCGTCACGTCCATCGCGGCGAGCCGCATCGGATCGACCCGCAGCTGAAGCTGGCGGGCGCGCTGCCCCCAGATCGCGACGTTGGCCACGCCGGGCACGGCGAGCAGCCGCGGCCGGATGGTCCACAGCGCGAGCTCGGTGAGCTCCATCTGGCCCCGGGTGGGCGAGGTGATCCCGATCTTCATGACGCGCGAGAGCGAGGAGAGCGGCTGGAGCAGCACCGGCGGCCGCGCGACGTCGGGCAGGTCGCGCGCCACCAGGTCGACCTTCTCCTGCACGAGCTGGCGCACGCGCAGCAGGTCGGTGCCCTCCTCGAAGACCAGGACGACGGACGAGAGGCCGAGCACCGACTTCGAGCGCAGGTGCGCCACGCCGGAGACGCCGCCGAGCGCGTTTTCGAGCGGGACGCTGACGAGGCTCTCCACCTCGCCGGTCGAGAGCCCGGGGACCTCGGTCTGGATCTCGACGAGGGGCGGGGCGAATTCGGGGAAGACGTCGAGCGGCGCCTCGCGCACCGCGCGCGCCCCCAACCCGACGAGCAGCGCCGCGAGGATCACGACGGCCGCCCGCTGGCGGAGGGCCGTGGCCACCAGCCAGCGCAGCAGCGACGGCGCGGGATCGGTCACTTCCCCACCCCGAACTCGGTGCCGTAGAGCTCGGCGGCGCCGGCGACCACGACCGCGCTGCCCGTCTCCGGACCGCGCGCGAGCACCGCCCACTCGCCGTCGACGCGCTCGATCTCGACGCGCGCGCGCGCGTAGCGGCGCTCGCTGCGGCGGACGTAGACCCAGGCTCCGCCGTGCACGTCGCGAACGAGCGCCGCCGCAGGAACGGTGAGCACTTCCGCGCCGCCGGCGAGCGGGAGCGCCACGCTCACCCGCTCGCCGGGCTGCATCGGGGCCGGCGCGGCCGCGAGGGCGAAGAGGCGCTCGACCGTCCCGCGCGCGAAGTCGCCGCGCGGCGCCGCCGTGACCGGGCGGGCCGGGATCGGCTCGGCGTCGGAGGGCGCGTGCAACGGCCGCACGCGTGCCGCCGCGTCCGGCGCGAGCTCGCCCGCGTCCCCGGAGGGGATCTCGACGCGCACCCAGAGCTGCTCCAGGTCGGCGAGCGCGAGAAGCGGCGCGCCGGCGGCCACGCTCTGACCGTCGGCGACGTGGAGCGCGGTGATCGTCGCGCTCCAGGGCGCCGCCACGGCGGCGGCCGCCGGCCGGTCGGACTCGTCGACGTCGAGGACGATCACATCGAGCGCGTCGCGCCGCGCCGCGGCCGCGGCGAGCCGCGCCTCGACCAGCGCGAGGCGGGCGCGCGCCTCGTCGCGCGCGCGCTGGCTCCCCGAGCCGGCGTCGAGGAGCGCCGAGGCGCGCTCGGCAGCGACCCGCTCGGCCTCGCGCTCGGCCGCGAGCGCGGCGAGCTGCCCGTCGAGCTCGCCCTTCAGGAGCTCGAGGTCGGCGCGCGCGCGGGCGACGCTCGTGCGCTCGGCCGCCGAGAGCGCCTGCCGTTCCGGCGAGGGCTGCGGCTCGAGGGTCAGCAGCGGCGCGTCCGCCGCGACCTTCGCGCCCACGCGCACGATCGGCGCCCCCGTCCGCACGACCGCCGCGAACGGGGTGTGGAGCGTGAGCGACCTGCCGGGCGGTACGAGGAGCTCGCCGGCGTAGCGCCGCTCGCGCGGCAGCGCCCGCAGCTCGGCCGGCCGCGTCTCGATCCCGAGCCGCCGCTCCGCCTCGGCGGTGAGCTCGATCGTCGCGAGCGCCCCCTCCGACTGGCGGTTCTCGACGCGCGCCGGCGGCGGCGCGCCGGCGGGGGGCGGCTCGGCGCGCCGGCACGACATCCCGCCGAACGCTCCGACGACCAGGATCGCAGTGCAACGCACGTTCGCTCCTCCCTCCGCGGCGCCGGCCATGGCGTCAGCGGTCGAGCTTGCGCGGGTCGGCGCCGACCGCGGCGACGAGCCGCGCCGTCGCGCGCCGCCACTCGAGCTCCGCCGCGAGCGCGGAGGCCTCGGCCTCGAGCCGCGTGAGGTCGGCGCGCGCCAGATCGAGCGGCGAGACGGCGCCGCGCGCCAGCGCGGTGCGGACGGCGGCCCGCCGCCGCTCGGCGGCCGACAGCCGCTCGCCGCGCTCGCGTCGCGCCCGACCGGCGGCGAGGCGCAGCTCGGCCAGGGCGAACTCGATCTCCTCGCGCGCCGCCGCCGCGGCCGCCTCGTGGCGCGACTTCGCGAGTTCCAGCGCCGCCCCGGCCCAGGCGATGCGCGCCGAACCGTCGTCGAACAGCGGCAGCTCGACCGCCAGGCCCGGCCCGATCTCCCAGCCGTGCTCGCCGTCGCTGTTGGCGTCCGCCAAGACTCCGACCGGCACGCGCCCCGCCGCCGCGGAGTCGACCCGCGCGGCAGCGGCCTCGACCTCGAGCCCGGCGGCGCGCACGTCGGGGCGCGCGGAGGCCCACCCGTCGGGCGCGAGGCCGGGCGGAAGCTCCTCGGGATCGAGTGGGTCCGCAGGGTGGACGTGGTCGAGCGGGACGAGCGGCGCCGCGGCTCCGAATCGCAGGCGCAGCCGCGACTGCGCGCGCCCGGCGGCGGTCTCGGCGCGCGCGAGGGCCAGCTCCGCGTCGAGCGCCCGCTCCTGCGCCGCGAGCGCCTCGTCGGGGCTCGCGTCCCCCGCGTCGCGGCGGGCCGCCTCGAGGCCGGCGACGGCGCGCGCCGCATCCGCCAGGCGCCTGCCCACGCCGGCGAGATCGCGCGCGGCGGCCAGCTCGGCGACCTCGCTCTCGACGGCGGCCGCGAGCCCGACGCCGTGCGAGATGACCTGCTCGGCCACGGCCGCGAGCTGCTGGCGCGCCGCCCGCACCCGCGCGCCGCGCGTGAACCAGCTCTCGAGCGGCGCCGTGAGCGTCGCCTCGGCCTGCTTGTCGCCGACCGCGAAGAGGAAGGAGAACGAGGGGTTGCGCAGCCGTCCGGCCTGCGCCAGGTCGGCGCGCGCGAGCCCCATCTCCGCGAGCACCGCCCGGAAGCGCGGATCGTTCCAGAGCGCGATCGCCACTGCCTCGTCGGCATCCAGTCCGTCCCCGGGGTCGACGTCGGGCGGGAGCGAGGCCGCCGAGGGATCCGACGGCGGGGCATGACCGATCCGCTCGGAGAGCTCGCGCTGGACGCGGCCGTCGGGCTCGCGTGCGGACGCCATGCAGCCGGCCGCGAGGAGGAGGGAGAGCGAGTGCGCCAGGTCGCACCGGATCGCCGCGCGGCCCTTCATCGTCCCTTCTCCGCGGGCCGCGGGGCGGGCGGACGGACGCGGATCCACCAGGAGCGCTCGGCCTCGAGCAGCCCGTGCTCGTCGCGTAGGACCCACGGCCACTTCTCGCCGCGCGGCTTGGTGTCGTCGCGCACCCGGCAGATCACGCGATGGCGGCCGGGCGGGAGCTTCTTCGCCGCGACCGTGAACGTGTGGCGCGACGCCGCGCGGTGGAGCACGACCTTGGCGGGCTCCTGCTCGAGGACCGGGAGCTTCCCGCGCTCGCGCCGATCGCGGCCCCCCGGGCCGTTCTCCCAGCCGGCGGGCGAGTCGGGCGCCGCCGCCTCCGGAACCACCCACCAGCGCACCTCGAGCGCATGGCTCGCCGGCCGCATCACGGTCACCTCGAACTCGAGGCTCTCCTCGACCGCGAGCGACTCCTCGCTCGCGGAGGGAATCGCGGACGGCGCCGCGCCCTCGATCGGCTCGACGTGGCGGTGGAGCGCGAGAAGGAGCGCCTCGCGGCAGGGCGGGCAGAAGAAGTCGCCGCTCGCCATCACGCAGCTCTTCGTGGTCGGCTTCCAGGCCCCCTTCACCTGGCCGTTGGCGCCCTCATGGACGTCGATTCCAGGCACGCGCGCCTCGAGCCAGTGGCGCCACGGGACGAGACGGCGATCGCCGCTGCGCGAGACGTTGGGACAGTTGGCGACGGCGCCGCGATGGCCGGTGTTGGCGGTGTACTCGTCGCCGAGATCGCCGAAGGCGTGGCCGAACTCGTGGATCAGCGTCTCGTTGTCGCGCCCGCCGATGCAGGCGATGCCGGCGCCGCCGGTGCCGAGCCGGCCGAGCTTGACGAAGACCACCGCGATTCCGTCGTGCTCCGGGAGCTCGGCGAGCACGGCGTGCACCCGCCGGTCGTCGACGGCCACCTGTCCCTGGATCGCGCCGCTGCGGTGGCCGTTCAGGGCGGTGTCGTACTCGCGGCCGTACTCGTCGACGCCGTCGTCGCGGCTCACCACGATGGCGCGCTGGAAGTTGAAGTACTGCCAGTACTCGCGGAACTCGGGCTGCGCCTCGAAGTAGGGCGGCATGTCCTCGGCGAGATTGGCGAAGGCGTCCTGGTGGTCGATCGTGTAGCCATCCCCCATGAGGACGACGTCGCAGCGGTTCTCCGACGGACCGTTGCGCACGACGTCGGCCCAGCCGAGGCAGGCGCTCGGCTGGCCGCGGCGAGCGGCGACGCGGCCCGCTTCGGTCTGCGGCAGCTTCTTCGCGAGCTCGCGGTAGCGCTGCGACGAGAGGGCGTAGCGCCCGCGGCGCGCCTGATCCTCCGCGTCGGCGAGCTGCCTCCTCGCCTCCTCCTCGGGATCCTGGAGCAGCGCCGCGGGGATCGCCAGACCGGCGAACCACGTCGAGCGCACCCGCGGCGAACGTCGTCCGGCCATCGGCGTCACCTCGCGGGGCGCGATGCTACTCCGAGCGCGCCGCGCCGGCGGTCCCTGCGATCCAGCGGGGCAGGCAGTCGGCGGGATCGAGCCAGTCCGAGATCCCGGCGGCGGCCGGCTTGTAGCCGTAGTTGTGCGCGACGTCGAAGCGGCCGGGGTAGAGGCCGAAGTGCAGATGGGCGAACTGTCCGCCGTTCTCGACCGAGAAGGAGAGCCCCATCGTGGCCAGGAGCTGTCCCCCCTCGACCTGCTCGCCGACCTCGACGAAGATCGTGCCGCCGGCGTGCATGTAGACGGCGTTCACGAGCTCGCCCGGCGCCCGGTGGTGCTCGACCACGATGCCGACCCCCATGTCGGAGCCGCTCGTGATCCAGCGCACGACGCCGCTGCCGATGGCGTAGAAGCCGGCGCCGTCGAGGCAGCCCCCCACGTCCTGCCCCGTGTGCACGAGCTCGCCCTCCTGGCGCTCCTTCCCGAACGGCTGCAGGACGATCCCCGGCACCTCCTCGCGGCCGTAGCCGAGCAGCGGCTCGAACCAGCGCTCGACCACCGGCAGGGCGGCGGCGCTCCCGCCGCCCGGCTCGCCCGACGGCGTGACGGTCACGCCGGGCGCGACCTCGGCGAGGCGGCTCAGGCGGCGCACGTAGGGGGCCCAGCTCAGGCCGTCGCGCCGCTTCACCACGACCTCGCGCGCCGCCTGGCGCGGCTCGAGCCCGCCGGCGCAGCGCCGCTGCAGGGCGTGCAGAATCTGGCGCACGTGGAAGTCCTGTTCCGCGGCGAGGCGGACGCTGACGCTCGCGGCCGCCGCGCCGCCGGCGCCGATTCCGCCCTGCGGCGCGCGCCACGACTCGAGGCAGGAAACCGCCGCCCTCTCGCGCAGCCGCGGCTGCGGGTGGTCGATCAGCGCCCAGGCGCTCTCGAAGAGGGCCGGGTCACCGAGCGCGCGCGCCCAGAGGAGGGCGCGGTGGACGACGCGCCACTCGGGATGGGAGAGGCAGGCGCGGGCGAGATCGATCAGCTCGGGATCGCGGTAGCGCTTCCATCCCTCGATCGCCGCGCTGGCGCGCGTCCGCGCCAGTTCGGCGGCCCGCTTCGGGCGCGCCGTCGCCGGCAGCTTCACGAAGCCGCGCAGCTCGCGCGCCACCGATTCGACCAGCTTCCCGCCGGAGTCCCGGTTCACGTCGCCGCCCCACACGAGCGGACGCTCCTGCGGCGGCGCGGGCGCGGCGGCGACGAGGAGCGCGACGCAAAGACCCGGCACCGGGCCGCCCGACCGCGTGCGCGAGAGGGTCCGCTCCATCGGGAAGGTCCGCGGGGACTGGATCGGCGGACGGCGGCGCCGCAGCAGGGTCCCGCCGTCGACCCTGGTATACCGGCACCGTACCCCGCCGATCGCGTCGCGCGACCCTGCCCGCGGGAGCTCTCCGCCTTGCCCACCGCGACCGCCCTGCCGACCGCCCCTCCCCTCCTGGCCGTCGAGGAGCTGGTCTGTTCCTACGGCGCGCGGCGCGCCGTCGACGGCGCGAGCTTCGGGATCCGACGCGGCGAGATCTTCGGCCTGCTCGGCCCCAACGGGGCGGGCAAGACCACCACGCTCTGCTGCCTCGCCGGGCTGCGGCGCGGATTCGAGGGAAGGATCACGATCGACGGGCGGCCCTTCGCGCCGGCTCGCTCGGGGTCCGACCGCGCGCGGCTCGGCAGCGTGCCGCAGGAGCTCGCCCTCTACGCCGAGCTGACCGCGCGCGAGAACCTCCGCTTCTTCGGGCGCATGAGCGGGCTCGACGGCGCCGTGCTCGACGCGGCGGTGGCGCGCGGTCTCGCTCTCGCCGGGCTCGCCGACCGCGCCGACGACCGCGTCGAATCGTTCAGCGGCGGGATGAAACGGCGGCTCAATCTCGCGGCGGGCGATCTGCACGAACCCGACCTGCTGCTCCTCGACGAGCCGACGGCCGGCGTCGATCCGCAGTCGCGCAACCACGTCTTCGAGGCGCTCGAGGGGCTGCGGCGCGACGGGCGGACGCTCCTCTACACCACTCATTACATGGAGGAGGCGGAGCGGCTGTGCGACCGCCTCGCGATCCTCGACGCCGGCCGGATCGTCGCGCAGGGCACCCGCGAGGAGATCGCGCAGGGGGCGGGGATGCCCGGCGCCGACCTCGAGCAGGTCTTCCTCCGCCTCACCGGCCGGAGGCTGCGCGACGAGCCATGACCACCGTCGCGGCCGCGCTCGTGATCGCGCGCAAGGACCTGCGCCTCTACTTCCGCGACCGCACCGGCGTCGCGCTCGGCTTCCTCCTGCCGATCGTGCTCGTCGCCGCGATGGGCTTCGTGAGCCATCTCATGGCCGGCGGCGAATCGGGGAGCGCCTTCTCGCGTGCGACGCTGTGGGTCGCCGACGGAGACGGCAGCGACGCCAGCCGGGAGTTCGTGGCGGCGCTGCGCGAGGCGAAGACGATCGCGGTGCGGCCGCGGCCGGACGAGAAGCCGGCGGAGGGGGCGGCGCTGCGCCGCAGGATCGCCGACGGCGACCTCCACCACGCGCTGCTGATCGAGGAAGGGTTCGGCGCCGCGATCGGCCGCGGGGAGCTGCCGCCGCTGCGGATGCTGCGCGATCCCGACCGCGCGCTCGAGGAGCAGCTCATCTCGATCGGGTTGATGCACGCGACCTTCGCCGCGCTCGGGCCCGACTTCGCGGCGCCGCTCACGACGCGCGCGCTCGAGCTCGCCGGCCTGCCGCCGGAGTGGCGGGAGCGCACGCTGGCGCTGGCGAGGGGCTTCTCGAGGGGCGTCGAGGCGCTGTTCCGGGAGAGGGAGGAACGGGAAGGCGCCGGCCGCGGGAAGGTCGGCGCCGAGGCGGCGGCCGCCGGGTCCGACGGCGCCGGGGCGCCCTCCTTCGACCAGATGTTCACGCAGATCGTGCCGGTCACGCGCGAGGACTTCCGCCCGCCGGAGCGCCCGCGCCAGCTCACCTTCATGCTGGCGCAGACGGTGTCGGGGATGAGCGTGATGATGCTCATGTTCGGGCTGGTCGCGTGCGCCACGCTGCTCCTGCGCGAGCGCGAGGGGGGGACGCTTCCGCGCCTGCTGCTCGCGCCCGGCGCGCGCAGCGCGATCCTCTGGGGCAAGTTCCTCTTCACGGCCGTGATCGGGCTGCTCCAGCTCGTGGTGCTCTTCGGCTTCGGAGCGTCCGTGTTCCACGTCGACGTCCTGCGCGACCCGGTCACCTTCGCCGCCGTCACGCTCTCCGTGCTCGCGACGTGCACCGCGTTCGGAATGCTGATCGGCGCGTGGGCGCGCACGACCAAGCAGGCGGAGGGGCTCTCGACCCTGGTGATCCTGGTGATGGCGGCGGTCGGCGGCGCCTGGTTCCCGCTTCAGATGCTGGAGCTCGCGACGCCGGTCAAGGTGATCATGGGCTGCACGCTCACCCACTGGGCGGTGTCGGCCTACCAGGCGCTGTTCTGGAAGGGCAAGGATCTCGCCGACCCGGAACTGCTGACCGCGATCGGCGTCCTCTGGGGCTTCGCGCTGGCCGCGAGCGCGCTGGCGCGGCGGCTCTTCGAACGGCGTTACGTCGGGAGCTGACCGGCGGCCTACAATCGGCGCCGCATGCCCCGGCTGCCGCGCGGACTCCGCAAGCCGTTCCTCGGCGCGACCTGCGCGCTGCTGCTGCTCGCGATCCTCGAGGCGGGCGCGCGGCTGTCCGGCGCGGTCGCGCCGGCGCGGGCCGGCGGCGACTTCTACGGCGCGTTCCGCGACCTGCTCGTCGACCTCGGCGGATTCCGCGGCGCCGACCGGGTGCTCGAGCCCGACCCGGAGCTGTTCTGGAAGCTGCGGCCGGGCGTGCGCGACGTGCCGTGGCACCCGCCGCTCTTCCGCGACAACCGCAGCAACGCGCTGGGCTATCGCGACCCGGAGCGCGGCTACGCCGCCGCGCCCGGCGCGCTGCGCCTGCTCTGCCTGGGCGACTCGTGCACCTACGGCATGGGAGTGCGCGCGGCCGACAGCTACCCGCAACGCCTCGAGGCGCTGCTGGCCAACGCCTACACCGACCGGCTGGTCGAGGTGTGGAACGGCGGCGTCCCGGGCTGGTCGAGCGACCAGGGGCGCGTGCTCCTCGAACGCGACGGGGAGCGCGTCGCTCCGGCGTTCGTGACGGTCGCCTTCGGGGTCAACGACCGCTACCACTGGGACCTCGGGCACCACGAGCGGCGAGGCCACGGCCGCTGCATCACCGACCGCGAGGCGCGCGCGCGGCTGGCGACGGCGACGGCGCGGCTCGATCGCGCACTCGGCCGCCTCGCGCTCTACCGCCTCCTCGGACGCCTGCTTCGGCGCGACCGCGCCGAGGAGCCGGCCGCGGCGGGCGAGGGGAGCATGCGCGTGCCGGAGGAGGAGTACCGCGACAACCTGCGCGCGATCGCGGCCGAGGCGCGCCGGCTCGGCGCGCAGCCGGTCTTCGTGGTCTGGCCGATCCGGTGGCAGATCGAGAAGCCGCCGGACGGCGAGCTCGAGGCGCCGACGAGCCATCAGCTGGCGACGCGCGCGGCCGGCCGCGAGTTCGGCGTGCCGGTGGTCGACCTGCTCGAGCGCTTAACCGGCCAGGACGGGCTCTACGTCGACAGCGTCCACATGAACGAGGAGGGGTGCCGGCGCGTGGCGCTCGAGATCGGGAGCCTCCTCTACGAGCTGCAGCTCCTCCCCGAGCCGCCGCGCCCCGCCCCGCGCTGAACGGCCGCGCCGGCGGCCGCGCTACGGGACCGGCTCGATCTCGTCGAGCAGCGCGCAGAGCTCCGCCAGCACCATCGCCGTCGCGCCCCAGATCCGCTCCCCCGCCACCTCGAAGGAGGGGATGACGACCGGCTCGCCGTCGCGCTGCGTCCGCCGCTCCCCCCGGATCCCGCGGTCGCGCAGGCGCGCGAGCGGGAGCTCGATCAGCGCCTCCACCTCGTGCGCGGCGACGCGGAACGCCGGGCGGCGCGCCGCCGCCACCACGAACGGCTCCATCCGGAACCCGCTCACCGGAATGAAGACCGGCGTCAATCCGCCCAGCACGCGCAGCTCCGACCTCGCCACCCCGATCTCCTCGTCGAGCTCGCGCAGCGCGGCGTCGACCGCCGATTCACCCGGGTCGAGCGCGCCGCCGGGCAGGCAGACCTCGCGCTTGTGGGCGGCCACCTGCTCGGTGCGGCGCGTCAGCACGAGGCAAGGCTCCCCGGGCCGCGACGGCCCTGCGGCGACCACCTCGTCCCTCGCCGCCGGCGCCTCGGCCGGGAAGAGGAGCGCGGCGACGGCGGCTGCGCTCGCGCTCCCGGCTTCGATCTCCGGACGTGGCCGGCGGCGCGGACGCGGCGCCATCTGGAGCTGAGCCGGGAGACCCGGGAGGGGCAGGGCGAGGCGGCGGACGAGGCGATCGAGGAAGTTCGCGTAGGAGTGCTGAGGGGATTCGAGGCGCGCCACGGAACCGATTGTAGGAGGGGGCTCGGAGGCGCACGCGGCGCGCCCCGCGGGAACCGCGCGGGCGTGCGAGAATCGGCCGCTCCATGCCGCCGAAACCGCCCAGGACAAGCGGCTGCCTCCTCGCGCTGGCGGCGGCGACCCCCGCCGCGCTGCAGGAGGCGGCGCCCGCACCGAGTGCGTCGCGGCCCCCGGTCCTGGTGGCTGCGACCTTCTATCCCTGGTACGACTCGGCCACTTCGGACCACCTGCGCACGCCGGAAGGCGAAGACCTCCTGCGCCACCACTTCGCCGATCCGGGGCGGGTCCGGCCCGACTCGGAGGAGTGGTACGAGCAAGAGCTCGCCGACGCGGACGCAGCCGGAGTGGACACGCTGCTGGTGGCGAACGTGCCTGCCCCCGCGCGCGCCGAGCGCTGGATGCCGGCGCTCCGCCGCGCCCTCGAACGCTCGCGGGAAACGCGGTCGAGGCCGGTGCGCGTGGCGCTGCTGGTCGATCCCTACTTCGTTGCAGTCGATCGGGCGGGAGGCGAGGGCGGGGGCGCCGTCGGGAAGCTCGACCTGACCGATCCGCTCCAGCGTGCGCAGCTCGTCGCCCCGATCGAGCGGTTCTTCGCCGCGTTCCCGCCGGACCTCGTCGCGACGATCGACGGCGCTCCGCTCGTGGTGGTCGGCCCCGACCGGGCCGTCGGCGCGCGGCCCGACGATCTCTTCGAGGAGATCGAGCGCGCCGTCGCGGCGATCGGCGGAAAGCCGCCCCACCTCGTCCTCGAGCACTCGTGGAACCGGGAAGACCGGCCGCGCTGGCGCGCCGGCGCCGGTCTCCTCGGCGCGCAGCTCTTCGGCGAGGTCGCGACCGTGGCGCCGGGATGGTCGGGTCGCGGCGGACCACCGATCGTGCGGCCGCGAATGGACGGCGCGACCTATGCGGCCGAGTGGCGGCGCATGCTGCGCGCCCGCCCGCGCCTCGTGATCCTCGAGTCGTGGAACCAGATGCACGACGGCACCGCGCTCTGCACCGCGCTCGAGCACGGCCGGAGCTACCTCGACGCGACGCGGCGGTTCGGCGACCTGCTGCGGGCCGGCGAGGCGCCGGCCGGGCCCGGGAATTCGGAGTCCGCGCCGACGCTGCTCGCCGAGTCGGTCGCGCGCGATCGCGAGCTGGCGATCGCCGACGTCGCTCGCTTCCTCCCCGATTCGGAGCGCGGCGGAGTGCGCATCGATCCGCGCTCGGTCGAGCCGGGGAGCGAGAGCGTCCCGCGCCTCTCCTACGGGCGCGACGGCGGCGGCGCCGCCGTGCTCGTCGTCGCCCCGCGCTCGGACATCGCGCCGGCGCACCTCCGTTTCGAGATCAGCCCGGTGTTCGTCGGCGACGGGCAGGGCGAGCTCGACGTCGAGCTCGACGTGGAACTGGACCTCGCCGAGGGCTCGGCGCCCGCGCAGGCGCGGGTCGAGGAGTCGGGACGCGCGCTGCGGCTCGAGGTGGCGCCGGGCCGCGGGGAGCTCCGGCTTCGATCGATCGCCCTGCGGCACCGGACGGGCGCTCCGCCGCAGTCGCGCTTCGGCGTGAGCGTCTCGAGCCTTTCGGAGGCGACCGACGTCGAGGCGCTGGCGGCGGCGCGCTCGCTCGGAGCGCGCTGGCTGCGCCTGGAGGTGAGCTGGGCGGCGCTCGCGCCCGATCGCGCGACGCTCGATCTCGAGCCCCTCGAAGACGCTCTCGCGACGATCCGCGCCGCGGGCCTCGAGCCGGTGGTCGCGCTGCGCGACGCCCCGGCGTGGGCGCAGCCGCTCGCCGCCCATCCGGAGGTGGCGGCCGAACTGGTGCGGAAGGTCGCCCGCCGCCTCGACCGGTCGCTGCGACTCCTCGAGCTCCTTCCCGGGGCGAACGTCGCCGGCGAGCACCCGGGAGTGCCCGATCCGCAGGGATGCATGCGGGTGATGCGCGCGGCCGCGCGCGCCGCCCACGCCTCGAACCCGCGCCTCGCCATCGTGCTCGGCGCGGTCGCCGGCGCCGACACGACCTGGATGGCGACGCTCGGCGCGCTGCGCGAGCCGTTCGTCTACGACGCCGTGATGCTGCGCGCGAACGACGAGATGGGCGATCCCGACGGGGCGACCTTCCCGCACGAACTCGATCGGTTCGCGGCGGCGCAGGCCGGCGGGAGCGACGCGGGCAAGCCGCTGCTGCTGGAGATCGGAGCGACCACCGCGGGATCGCCGCTCCTGGCCTCGGAGCGGCGCGGGCTCCTGCCTGCGCTGGTCGGGACCGCGTGGCGCCGCCTCGACCGCGCTCCGACCGCGGTGCACCTGCTGCACGAGCCGGAGCTGCCGCGGGTCCGAGGGCTGGCTCCCGGCCACGCCCGCATGCTGCTCGAGGAGGGCGGGATCGCCGTCGTCGCGAGGAGCCAGGAGGAGCTGTGCGACGATCTCGACGCCGGAGCGGTTTCGACGCTGCTCCTCGCAGGCGGCGAGATCGCGCCGCACGGCCTCCTGGCGCGTCTCCCACGCTACCTCGACGAGGGCGGGCTTCTGGTCACGCTCGGGGGCGCTCCGTTCCGCCGCTCGGCGGCGGCGCGGCCGGGAGGCGCGTTCGAGCTGCTGGAGGATGCGACGCCCGCGCTGACGCTGCGCGATGACTTTCGCATCGCGCTCGCCCGCTCCCGTCCCCCCGCGGAGGGTCGCCCGGCGCGAGCGTGGACGAGCGGGATCACCGTGCCGGGGCTCGCCGAGCGGTTCATCCCCCCGCCCCGCGATGGCGCGTGGTTCACGCGTCGCACAGGCCTTCCGCGGAACGAGCACGGTTTCCATCGCTACGAGACGCTGATCGCCGCGACCGGCAGCGAGACGGAGCTCGGCGACGTCGCGGCGCTGATCGCCTTCACCGCGGCGCGCCGGGGCGCGCTGCTCCTGATCGGAGTCGACGCGGAAGACCGCGGACGTTCGGAGTCGGAGCAGGCGGAGGCGCTACGTCGCGGCTTCGCCGCCGGCCTCGCCGCCGGCGCACGGATCGTCTTCTGGCGCGGACTCGTCGATGCGGAGGGAGCCGCGCCCGGCGGAGCGCTCTTCCACGCCGACGGTCGCCCGCGCGAGGCCGCCGCCGCGTTCGCGGCGGCCGCCGGGGGCTCGCGCGATCTTCCCGAACGGCTGCGCCGGAAATAGCGAAGGGAGCCCAAGGCTCCCTTTTGCTATGCCTTATTGCCCCACTCTGGTTTACCTAGCGACTAAGGCGGGTCGCTCCGATTGCTCGATGGATCGCGTTTCCGTCCGGCTCGGCTCCGTTCGACGGCCGACGAGTCACCACATTCCGTGCCGGTTGGATCCTCTTTCGTGGCCTCCTCGCCCGCCGCGGTCGAACGCGTGCAATCGCACGTCCGCTCCCCCGGCATGGGCCGTCGCGGTTTGATACGACGATGCGTTGGAAAGGTTTCGGGTCCGATGCCGCCGTGGCGCGCGTGAGCGGATCCTGCTCGCGTTCGCGCGCGGGGCGGGCAACGAGGCGGATTCCGCAACTCCTGCTTCTCGCGACGGCTGCGGCGGGTTGCTCGATCGTGCCGGCCGCTCCGCCCGGCTGGAACGGTCCCTTCGACGTGCAGACCGTGCTGGCGAGGGCCGTGGTCGCCGCCGGCGGTCCCGACGCCGTCGCGCTTCCCGCACGCGTGCGCTCGCGAACCCGGGTTCTCCTGCACCCCGATGCCGGAGAGCCGATCGCGGGTGAGCTGACCTACTGGGCGGATGGTGCGTCTTGCGAGCGTCGCGAGCTCGTGACCGACGACGGGCGCGAGCTGGTCCAGATGGTCCAGGGCGACCTCGCCCTCGAGATCGAGGATGGCGTTGCGACCGGTCGCGATCTGGACGAGGAGGTGCGGGTGCGGCGCCGGTATCGCTCGCTGCTCGCCGATTTCGCGGCGGCGCCGCCGCGTTCCTGCGTCCTCGCCGCCGAGCCGGACGCCGAGCCCGGCCGCGAGATCGTGGTCGAGAGCTCCGGCCCGGAGGGGGAGCGGTGGCAGCTCTGGCTCGACCCCGCAACGCTCCTGAGCACGCGCATCCGACGCATCGTCCGCCGCGGCGGGGACGATTCGATCGAGGAGGACCGGCTCTTCGCCCACGAGCGGTTCGGGGCGCGGGTCGTGGCGCGCGGCCGGTCGACCTGGATCGACGGACGGCGGCGCAAGGACGCCTGGCTGCTCGAGTTCCACGAGGACGTCGCGCCCGACCCGGAGCTGTTCCGGCTCCCGCCGACGCGCTGAGCAGTCGCAAGTCAGCGCGCCGTCGCCCTCGCCTTCCCCTCCTCGAGGATCGACTGCGCGACCTCGTCGGCGGCGCGCGCGGTCGGGATGCCGCGGCGGCGGGCGTGCGCGAACACGTCGGCGAGCGCGCGACCGATCCCGCGCACCCTCTCCTCGGCGCGCTTCTCGTCGTAGCCGCCCCGCGACAGCTCGACGCTGATGTTGAGGATGCCCCCCGCATTCACGACGTAGTCCGGCGCGTAGAGCACCCCGCGTCGCATCAGCGCCTCGCCGTGGCGGTCCTCCCCAAGCTGGTTGTTCGCGGCGCCGCAGACGATGCGCGCCTTCAGTCGCGGGATGGTCTCGTCGTCGAGCACCGCGCCGAGCGCGCAGGGCGCGAACACGTCGCAGTCGGCGGCGAAGATCGCGTCGTGCGCCACCGCCTTCGCGCCGAACTCGCGCACAACGCGGTCGACTCGCATCGGCTCGAGGTCGGTCACGACGAGGGCGGCCCCCGCTTCGGCGAGGTGCTTGGCCAGCCAGTAGCCGACGTGGCCGAGCCCCTGGATCGCGATGCGGCGCCCGCCGGGCGACCCGTTCCCGAACACCTCGAGCAGGGCAGTCTGGATCGCGACGAACGTGCCGAGGGCGGTGAACGGCGACGGGTCGCCGCTGCCGCCGACCTCGCGCGCGCGGCCGGTCACGTGGACGGTCTCGCGCGCGATCACGTCGAGGTCGAGCACCGACGTGCCGACGTCCTCCGCCGTGATGTAGCGGCCGCCGAACGACTCGATGAAGCGGCCCATCCAGAGCAGCAGCGCGTCGCACTTGTCGGTGCGGGGATCCCCGATCAACACCGCCTTGCCGCCGCCCAGCCCGGTGCGCGCGACCGCCGACTTGAAGGTCATCCCGCGCGCGAGCCGGAGCACGTCGGTGAGCGCGGACTCCCGGTCGGCGTACTTCCACATCCGCAGGCCGCCGAGCGCCGGGCCGAGCGTGGTGTCGTGCACCGCGATGACGGCGCACCACCCGTTTTCCGGCTCCTCGGCGCGGACGACCCGCTCGTAGCCGGCCACCGGAAGCTCGTCGAGGATCATCGCGTCGGACCTTACAGGCGCTCTCCAGGGGCCGCAAGGCGCTCCGCGCGCGCGCGCGCCGCGGCCCGATCCGCTTGATTCACGGCGGGCCGATCGCTAAGCCGGCGCGATCTTTCGGCCCGAAAGCCCCGATTGGCGGGGTTTTTCCGTCGCAGGCCGGAGGCACTTTTTCGGGCTCGCGGCCGCAGAGCCGGTGCGTCGGGCCCATGAACGCCAGGAGGGGATTCGAATGGCCAAGCGGAAGTCGGGCGGCAAGGGTCGCGGCGAACGGATGATGGTCGTCACCAGCAAGGTGAAGGAGTGCGCGAAGTCGCTGAAGCTGAAGTGCGCCGGCGACCTGGCCTCGGCGCTCAACGTCAAGGTGAAGGACCTCCTCGTCGCTGCCGCCGCGCGGACCCGCGCGAATCGTCGCGGCACGCTGCGCCCGCAAGATCTTTGAGCTGAGACGCGGGTCGACCGACCCTCGCCGACCTGGGATCGCTCCCGCGTGGAGAGATCCCAGGTCGGATGCTTTTCGGGAACCGGCGCGTGCAAGGCCGACGCGCCGACGTGCGATCCGCCCCGGCGCGCGGGTTGCCGCCGCTGCGGAGCGCCGTTAAGAAGACGCGCCACCCCTTCGGATCCGGAATGCCCATGGCGAAGTCACTGGTCATCGTCGAATCACCGGCGAAGGCCAAGACCATCAACAAGTTCCTCGGCAAGGGGTACGTCGTGAAGGCCTCGATGGGCCACGTGCGCGACCTCCCGAAGGGGAAGTTCGGGATCGACATCGAGCACGGATTCGCGCCGATGTACCAGACGATCCGCGGGCGCGGCGACGCCCTCTCCGAGCTCAAGAAGGCGGCGAAGGGCGCGGAGATGGTCTACCTCGCGCCCGACCCGGACCGCGAAGGCGAGGCGATCGCGTGGCACCTGCGGGAGGCGCTCGACCTCCCGGCCAGGAAGACCGCGCGGGTCACGTTCCACGAGATCACCAAGAACGCGGTGAAGGAGGCCTTCGAACACCCGGCCGCCATCTCGATGGACCGGGTGAACGCCCAGCAGACCCGCCGGATCCTCGACCGCATCGTGGGCTACAAGCTGTCGCCGCTCCTCTGGGAGAAGCTGGCGCGCGGGCTCTCCGCGGGTCGGGTGCAGTCGGTGGCCGTCCGGCTCGTCGTCGAGCGCGAGCGGGAGATTCGCGCGTTCACCCCCGAGGAGTACTGGACGATCGACGCGCATCTCGCGGGCGCCGGCGGACCGCAGTTCCTGGCGGAGCTGCGGCGCAAGGACGGCGAGCCGGTCGAGATCCGGAACGTCGACGAGGCCACCGCCGCGTTCGACGACATCGCGACCCGGCGATTCGTGGTCGACGAGGTCGCGCGCACCAAGAAGACGCTGCGCGCGCCGCCGCCGTTCACGACCAGCCTCCTCCAGCAGGCGGCTTCCACGCGCCTTCGCATGTCGGCGTCGAGGACGATGCGGATCGCGCAGGGGCTCTACGAGGGCGTGGAGCTCGGCGAGGAGGGGAGCGTCGGCCTCATCACCTACATGCGCACCGATTCCTACAACGTGTCGCAGCAGGCCATCGGAGACGTCCGCAAGCTCATCGGCGAGAGGCACGGCGCTCCGTACGTGCCGGAGAAGCCGAACGCGTTCACGCAGCGCAAGGGCGCGCAGCTCGCGCACGAGGCGATCCGTCCCACATACGTCGAGAAGACGCCCGATTCGATCGCGAAGTTCCTCAGCGCGGAGCAGCTCCGGCTCTACAAGCTGATCTGGGACCGCTTCGTCGCCTCGCAGATGGCGCCGGCGCAGTTCGATCTCACCGACGCGAAGATCAGCGCGGGACGCTGGCAGTTCTCGGCGCGGGGCCGACGGCTGGTGTTCGCCGGTCACCTCACGATCTCCCGGAGCGACGACGACGACGCCACGCCGGAGCTGCCGCCGCTCGAGGCCGGCCAGGCGCTCGAACTGCGCAAGCTCGAGAAGACGCAGCACTTCACCCAGCCGCCGCCGCGCTACTCCGAGGCGGCGCTGGTGAAGGCGCTCGAGAAGAAGGGGATCGGGCGGCCCAGCACCTACGCCTCGATCCTCGCGACGATCCAGCAGCGCGGATACGTGCGGCTCGAACAGCGGGCGTTCCACGCCACCCAGCTCGGAGAGACCGTGACCGAGATGCTGGTCGAGCACTTCCCCCACCTCATGGACGTCGAGTTCACCGCCGGGCTCGAGACCCGGCTCGACGAGATCGAAGAAGCGAAGGCCGACTGGCTGACGACGCTGAGCGAGTTCTATTCCGACTTCGAGAAGGATCTCGCAAAGGCCGGGAAGGCGATGCGGGATTTCAAGAAGGACCCGATCAAGAGCGACGGCCAGGTGTGCGACAAGTGCGGGTCGCCGATGATCGTCAAGCTCCATCCGCGCGGAAGCTTCCTCGCGTGCTCGGCCTATCCCAAGTGCGAGAACACGCGCTCGCTCGAGCGTCCCCACGAGCCGCGAGCCGCGCCCCAGGAGACCGACCACGTCTGCACGAAGTGCGGCGCGAAGATGGTGCTGCGCACCGGGCGCGCCGGAAAGTTCCTGGCGTGCAGCGCGTATCCGAAGTGCAGGAACACCTGCTCGGTCGACGCGGAGGGGAATCCCCTGCTTCCCAAGCCGTCGGGCGAGAAGTGCGACAAGTGCGGCGGCGAGATGCTGATCCGCTACAGCCGGCGCGGACCGTTCCTCGGCTGCTCGAACTACCCCAAGTGCAAGAATCCCAAGCCGCTCCCGCCGCACCTGGCGCCCAAGCCGGAGCCGGCGGGAGTCGACTGCTCGCAGTGCCGCAAGCCGATGGTGATCGTGAACGGGCGCTTCGGGCCCTACATGCGCTGCTCCGGATTCCCCGACTGCAAGGAGAAGGGGAAGCTCCCCGGGTCCGACAAGGCCGAGCCCGGACCGGAGCCGAGCGGCACCGTGGAGTGACCGGCGATGGCGTGCTCGACCATCTGGCGCGGCGCGTCGGTCGTCGCGGCCGCGGGGCTGGCGGTCGCCGGCGAGGAGGGGCGATCGTCGGTGCGGCGAGTCGACGCACCTCTGCTGCGCATCTCGTGCGACGAGCTGCCGATCCAGGCGCCGACGCCGATCGAGGCGCGCGAGGATCAGCGCGATCGTCCATACCACGCGCTAGTCCGCGTGTGGAGCTTTCCGTCCCGGGAGCCGCTCGACGTGCCGATCGAGCAGCTGCGGCTGCTCGGAGCCCTCTCCGCCGCGCGCGTCGGGAACGGCGAGTACTACTTCGGCGGGATCGAGGTCGGACACACGGTCGTCTCGCTGATCCGCGACGCACCCGAGGATCCGACGGCACGGGTGGCTGGTCCGGGTCGGCGCGCGCTCGCCGGGCGAAACCCGCTCGTCCTCGCTCGCCACGCCATCACGGTGTGCGATCTCTTCGTGCCCGACGAATCGGCGCTCGGCGAGTCGACGGGGCTGCGCGGCCTCACGGTCGATCGCGCGACCGGAGCGCCCCTCGAGGGGGCCGTCGTCCGCTGCGGCGACGCGGCCGCGACCAGCGGCGCGGAGGGACGTTTCGAGTTCGGGCGGACCGTGACCTGGGCGGCGCTGTTGAAGGAGACCGTCGTCACGCGGGACGGCTGGCATCCGTTCCAGATGAGTGCGCAGCGCCTCAGCGCGGCATGGGTCGACCGACTGCTCGGGGAGGGGCAGGCGATCTTCACCCTCGCGCGCGTCGCCGAGGAGAAGGGGGGCGAGAAGCTTCCCGTCCTCGGGCGCTGACGCGACGACCGGAAGGCGCGCCGATGCCGCAAGATCTCGCCGCCGCGATCCGCGCCTTCCTCGCGTCCTCGCGAATCGCCGTCGTCGGAGCGAGCAACCATCCGCACAAGTTCGGAGGCAGGGTGCTCGCCGCGTGCCTGCGCCACGGACTCGACGCCCACCCCGTGAATCCCAACGCAACCGAGGTGCTCGGGCGGCGTTGCTACGCGGCCCTCGAGCAGGTGCCGGGACCGCTCGAGGCGGTCTCGATCGTGACGCCGCCGGGAATCACGGAGCGCATCGTGGAGGAGGCGGCTGCAGCGGGCGTTCGCCGGGTCTGGATGCAACCCGGCGCCGAGACCGCGCAGGCGATCGCTCGCGCGCGGGTGCTCGGCCTCGACGTGATCGCGGGCGGACCGTGTCTCCTGATCGAAATCGCGGCACTCGTACGATGAACGCGGGACGGGACGTCCGACCCTGCGGCCGGAACGTCCCGACCCGCCATGCGTCACGAATCGGAAGACGAACCGGGGTTCAACGGCTCCGCATCGTGTAGAGGCCGCGACCCGCCTTCTTGACGTCCTTCATCTCGGAGAGGCGCTGGCCGACGATCACGCCGAAGCGAGAGCTCGAGGTCTTGTAGCCGGAATCGAGGACGGCCTTCGCGAGCGATGCCAGCTTCATCGGCTCCTTCGACGAAGCCAGGATCTTTCGGATCATGTTCTGAAGACCGGCGCTGCCACGTGGACCCCGGGCGCCGGCGC
>Ga0187893_10005232_pt1 | contig 23562 bp, 21 predicted proteins | sample MA1701074metaG_FD_139574 | JGI IMG/M metagenome (GOLD analysis project Ga0187893, IMG submission 139574) | White microbial mat communities from a basaltic lava cave in the Kipuka Kanohina Cave System on the Island of Hawaii, USA - MA170107-4 metaG ...
GCAAGTTGTGGCTGCGGCAAGACGACATGGTCAACGCGAGCGAGAGCTTCCGCCGCGCGGCGGAACGGCTGCCCATCTTTGCACCGGCGTGGGCCAACCTCGGCGGCACTCTTGGCGAGCTCGATCGCCCTGCGGAGGCGCTCAGCGCATTTCATCAGGCGCTCGCCCTCGAGCCCGCCAATCCGCAGGCGCTCAACAATGTCGGCGTAGTTCAGCGTGAGCTCGGCCGTTTAGTGGAGTCCGAGGCCTCGTTCCGGCAGGTGATTGAACTGACCCCGGCAATGGCATTTGGCCATTACAATCTGGGACATACGTTGTTTTTGCAGGGCCGCTTCCGGGCCGCGCTGTCGGCGTATAGCGACGGGCAGGCGCGCGACTCCGAGAAGAACCCCGTGCAGGCGTCGCGGCTGGCGTTGTGCCGCGTGGCCACCGGCGACGGTGCCGGCGCCCTCCGCGACCTGCAGCGTGTAACAACCGGGTTGCCGCGGGAGTATCGTCGTCAGTTGCTCGGCGACACCAGCGCCATTCTGTGGGCGCTGGTCACGCAGCACCCGGAGCTGGACGGCTGGCAGCCGGTGCATGCGTGGTTGGCGGCAGAGACCAGAGCCGCAAGCGGCGCAGAGGGCAAGACCTCATGAACGAGAACAGCAAATCGCCGAATTCGGTCAGCCAGTTGTTTGTCGATCGCGGCCTTCGTCTGGCCGCGGGGCTGGCCGTGGTGGTCGCCATCCCGATGGCCGTGTTGTTCTACTTCCAGTTCAAGTCGCTCGACGATCTGGAGGCGACCTCGGAAGTGGTGCTGCGGCAGTTGAGCAGCGACACCGCCGAATCGCTGACGCGATCGGTCGAAGACTATCTGAAGCGGCCGCACATCAGCGTGCTGCTGCGCATCACCCAGGCGCGCACCGAGCCGCTCGACCTGTCGTTCATCGAGCCGGTGTTCAACGACGCGCTGATCGAAAGCCCGTTCGTCGAGTCCTTCTTCGTCTGGACCGAGCGCGGGCCGTTGTCGAACACGTGGCTGGTGTTCGATCGGTCCAGCCGGCTGGCGGCCTCCGACGTGGGCACGCTGGCGCAACGGTTCCGCGAAGATAAGGTCGTTGGCAACAGACTGCTCACCCGGTTGCGCGAGCTGGTGGAAACCCGGCGCGCGATTGTCGCCTTCACCGAGACCATCAACGGCCGGCCGCATTACGTACAGGCCCAGCTGCGATTCGAGGGCCCGGCGCGCGATCGCATGACCAGCGTGGTGGCCTTTGCCGTCGACGCCGAGAAGTTGCGCGCCCAGTTCATTCCGACGGTGCTGCGCGACTGGACGGCCACCATACAGCAGCCGTCCGGCTTCCCGCCCCTCGACACCGAGGTGCTCGACGAAGCCGGCGGCCGGATCTACGCCTCAAAGCCCGATCGCCAGAGCGCCGATAATCCGGTCGACGAGCGCAGCTTCGCGATTATCTTCTTCGACAAAGAGCTGCTCGAGTTTGCCGCGCCGTACGAACAGCATCGCGAGATCTGGGGGCTGCGCACCAGCTACGGCCCGCGGCCGATCCCCGAGATCGTCCGCGCGAGCACGCGGCCGCAACAGGCGCTGATGATCGTGCTCGCCATCGCGATGGCGCTGGGCGTGTTTCTCGTCGCCGGCGCCGCGGCGCGCGAGGTACGGGTCGCCGAGCTGAAATCGAACTTCGTCGCGTCGGTGTCGCACGATCTGAAAACACCGCTGGCGCTGATTCAGTTGTTTGCCGAGACCCTCGAGCTCGGCCGCGTCCGCACACCCGATCGCGCGCAGGAGTATTACCGGATCATCAACGGCGAAGCCAAGAAGCTGACGCGCCTGATCGAGAACATCCTCGACTTCTCGCGCATGGAAGCCGGTCTGCGGCCCTATCGGATGGAGCCGGCCGACCTCGGCGAATCGCTCGGCAAAGTGCTGTCACGCATGGAGACGCAGTTCTCGCAGGGCAACTTCCAGCTCAAGACCACGATTGAGCCGCACTTGCCGCGTGTATTCGCAGACGAGGGCGCCGCCGAGCAGGCGATTGAGAACCTGCTCGCCAATGCGATGAAGTACTCGGGCGATGCCAGGACCATTGAAGTCGACGCCCGCCGTTCCAACGGACACATCGTGGTCAGCGTGACCGATCACGGCATCGGCATCTCGCGGCGCGAGCACGGCCGCATCTTCCGCAAGTTCTATCGTGTGCAGCGCGAGCTCGGCGGCGGCCCTCAGGGTACGGGCCTCGGCCTGGCGATCGTCGATCACACGATGCGCGGGCACGGCGGCCACGTTCGCGTCGAGAGCGAACCGGATCGCGGCAGCACCTTCTCGCTCCACTTCCCGATTCCCGGCGACAACGCGTTCCAGGGGGCGCTCGCCGAATCAACCCGGTGAGCCACTGGCCGCACAGAGAATAGACGGCAATGAAACGAATCCTGGTCATCGAAGACGAACCACAGATGCGGCTCGGCCTTCGCGACAACCTCGAGCTGGAAGGCTACGAAGTCGAGACCGCCGCCGACGGCGACGAAGGCCTGCAGAAGGCCAACGCCTTCTCGCCGGATCTCGTCATCCTCGACGTCATGCTGCCGAAGAAGAACGGCTTCGACGTCTGCCGGGACTTGCGATCGAAGTCGAACTCGACGCCGATCGTGATGCTCACGGCGCGCTCGGCCGAAACCGACAAAGTGCTCGGCCTGGAGCTCGGCGCCGACGATTACGTCACCAAGCCGTTTTCGATCACCGAGTTGCTCGCCCGGGTGCGGGCGGTGCTGCGCCGCAGCGGCCAGCAGAAGCCGACCGCCGATGTGATTCGCATCGGCGAGATCGAGATCGACTTCAAGCTGCACCAGGCGCGGCGCGGTAAGCAGCGCATCGAGTTCACCGCCCGCGAGTTCGATTTGTTGCGGTACTTCGTCCAGCACACCGGGCAGGTGGTGACGCGCGAGCAGATCCTCAACGAAGTGTGGGGCTACGAGGAGTTCCCGACGACGCGCACCATCGATAATTTCGTCGCCAAGCTGCGCCAGAAGATCGAGCGTTCACCCCACGCGCCCGAACACATCCTGACGATTCACGGTTCGGGATACAAGTTCGTCGGATAGAATCACGCCCACACATGGATCCCAAAACTCTGCTCCTGGCAGCTCTGGTTGTCATTGTCGTTTTCTATGCGCTGTTCTGGTTTCTGACAGTGCGGCGGCGGCGGGGAGCCGACCAGGATCGCAGCACGCTGGCGCCGCAGCCTGTCACCATGGGCATCTCGTTCATCGCCAATTTTCTCGATACGCTCGGCATCGGGTCCTATGCCACGACGACGTCGATGTTTCGCATGGGGAAGGTGGTGCGCGACGAAGTCATCCCCGGCACCCTCAACGTCGGGTATGTGTTACCGACTTTGATTCAAGCGCTCATTTTCATCCAGGCCGTCGAAGTCGATTTCACGACGCTGATTGTGTTAATCGGCGGGGCGTGCGCGGGGGCATGGCTTGGCGCCGGCGTGGTGGCCGGCATGTCGCGGCGAAGCATCCAGTTGGGGATGGGCTCCGCGTTGCTGGGTCTCTCGGTGATCGTGCTGGCGCAGCTGCTCGAGATTGTGCCAAGCGGTGAGGCGCTGGCCTTGAGCCCGCCGCTGATGGTCATCGGTTTCGCCATCAACTTCATCCTCGGAGCGTTGATGACGCTCGGCGTGGGACTCTACGCGCCGTGCATGGTGATGGTCAGCGTATTGGGGATGAACCCGACCGCGGCCTTCCCGATCATGATGGGCTCATGCGCCTTCCTGATGCCGGTGGCCAGCGTGCAGTTCATCAAGAAGAACAAGTACGACTTGCGAGCCGCCATCGCGATGTTGATCGGCGGCGCGCCCGCGGTCTTGCTCGCCGTCTGGTTGGTGCTGTCGCTGCCCACACCAGTGGTACGGGTGTTGGTGCTCTTTGTGATCCTCTACACCGCATTCACGATGCTGAGAGCGGCGGCGCGAGAGCGGCAGATGGGCACTCCCCCGGTCCCCGCGGTCTAACGGGTGGTAATCACGCGCAGCGAGCGGCCTCGGTACTGATCGGGATCGATATCGCGCACGATGCTCACGTGCCGTGACCCGCCGAGCATGGTGACGATCTCGATGTCGACCGTTCCGCTCCACGTCGCCGGAATACCGAGATGCACCGGCATCTCGCTCTGCGAGCAATAGCCGCTGCCCGAATCAACCAGTCCTGACGACAACAGCGTCCGCGTGCCGGCGCGAAACAGACGCACTTCTGATCCCGCACGCGTGCGACGGGCGTTGCGATCGGTCACGTCGATGGCCAGCGATCGACCGCGCATGGTGGCGGTGTTGCGCCACAGCGGGTGGCCGCCTCCCGCCGGATCGTTGTTCGTCAGCGACAAGTCGAGCCGCCCGTCGCGATCGAAATCGACGAAGCGGACCCCGTGCGTCGCATCCTTCTTCAGCAACGCGTCGGGTAGCGCCTCGACGAGGCGGACGCCGTTGACGAAGAAGGCATCGCGGTAGAATGGCTGGCCGGCAAGGAAATTCGCCACGTACAGGTCCGGAAGGCCGTCGTTGTCGACGTCGCCCCACGCCGATGTCACGCCGTGACCGCGCAGATCGATGCCGCTGTCACGCGCCACGTCCGCAAACTGAACGCCGGCGTCCTTCCGATACAGCGCGCTCGGCCCATAACTGGCGACGAACAGATCGAAGTCGCCGTCGAGATCGACGTCCGCGACGCTCGCGCCGACGCCGCCGTCCTCCTTCGGCCGCGGCGTGCCGGCAACACCCGCGGCGACCGCAATGTCTTCGAATCGGCCCAGCTGTTGGCGGTATAGCCCGTTCGCGTCGCCTTCCTGGTTGGCGGTGAACAGATCGAGATCGCCGTCACGATCGAAGTCCCACCACACCGCACTCACGGTGCGGCGCGTATCGCCGACGCCGCTGGCGCTGGTGACATCGGTGAAGCGGCCACGATCGTTCCGGTACAATCGATTCGCGCCGTCGCGGAAAGCGGCAAAGAAGTCCACATCGCCGTCGCCGTCGTAGTCGATCCATGCCGGCTGCCGGCTGATGCCGTTGAGGGCGAGGCCGATCTCTCCGGCCACGTCGACGAAGCGCTTGCCGCCGCCTTCGTTGCGATACACCTTCGACGCAAACTTCGGATCCGCAAAGCCGACGTAGAGATCGACGTGACCGTCGGCGTTGAAGTCGCCCCAAGCCGCCGCTCGCGTTTCCTGATCGTCGGCGACCCCGAGACTCGCGGCCACGTCGCGGAAGTTGCCGTTGTCGTTCTGGTAGAGGCGATTGGGCCGGCCGCGAAAGCCGACGAAGTAATCGAGGTCGCCGTCGTTGTCGAAGTCCGCCCACGCGTTGGTGTTGCCGCCGGTGGCGGCAAACAGATCCGCCTGCACCTGTTCGAACGACGGCTGCCACTCGGCGGTGGTCTGAGTTGAGATAATGACCGCTAAGGCGACGGCGAGCGCGCGAGCCACGCCGGAATGATACTCATGGATGAACTGTTCAGCGTTCCCAACGCCGACGACCTCACGCGCCTGATTTCGCGGCTCGGCGCCGCGGCGCTGCTCGGCGGCATGATTGGGCTGGAGCGTGAATGGGTTGGCAAAGCTGCCGGCCTGCGCACCCACATGACCGTGGCGCTTGGCTGCGCCGCGTTCATGCTGGTGACGCTGGAAAGCGATCCCACCGGGGGCAGCCTCTCGCGCGCGATCCAGGGCATCGCCGCCGGCATCGGATTCATCGGCGCCGGCACCATTCTCAAACGCAGCAAGGAAGAAGACATCCAGGGCCTGACGACGGCAGCCTCGATCTGGCTGACGGCGGCGGTCGGCGCGGCAGCCGGTGCCGGCCAGGGCTGGCTCGGATTGATTACGGTGCTGATGGCATTCCTGATCCTGTCGATACTCACGGCTGTGGACAAATGGCTCGCGAAGCTGCGGGGCCGGCCCGCTGAGTGAGCCGGACGGGACATTGATGGCAAGGCCGCTGCTCGCGAGTGTGTTGATCGCTGTGATCGCCGGCGCGCCACTTCCGGGTCTGGCGCAGACGGCGATTCCTGTTGCCGTTGATCAACGCGTGCGCATCTGGACCGACGCCTCCGAGGCGGTCGTCGGCCGGGTCGTCGCCGTCACGCCTCAAGGACTGCAAATCGCGGGCGCCGGCGCCAATCCGATCAACGTAAGTACCGCTGCGGTGCGCCGTGTGGAGGTGAGCCGCGGCCAGACGTCAAGAGGTACGGGATTCCGGAGAGGCGCCATTCGCGGCGCGCTGATCCTCGCCGCCGTCGGAGCCGTGTCGGGCGCGTTGCAGCACGAGCAGGTTGGCGAAGATGGCGCCACCGTGGCGGAAGCCGCGGCGCTCGGGCTTTGGTCTGGTGGGCTGTTCGGTGGTCTGATCGGCGGCGCCATCGGCGCCGCTCGTGCCGGCGACCGATGGCAGCAGGTGTGGCCCTAGAACTCGGTGCCTCGTGCCTCGTGCCTCGTGCCTCGTGCCTCGTGCCTCGTGCCTCGTGCCTCGTGCCTCGTGCCTCGTGCCTCGTGCCTCGTGCCGAGCTATCGCCTTGACTTGGACTTCGCAGCCTTCGCTTCTTCGGCGCGCGCGCCGGCAAGAATCCCTTCCATCGAGTAGTTGCCCTCGTGGCACGCGTATTCGTAGATCAGGCTGTCGGTCTTCTTCAGTCGAATCATGAACGTCCACGGCTGCGTCCACGTCGCCGGATCGTCGACGGTCACCTGCCAGTGAATGAACTCGGGGCTGACGCGTGTGTAGCGCTCGGTCAGCTTGACGTTGTTGGTCGAGCCCTGGAAGCCGTTGATGTAGTTCGTGGTCTCCACCACGAGCGTGTCGCCGTCCCAGCGGCCGCGGGAATCGCCGTGCAGCTGGCGGATGTTCGCGGGCAGGTGCGGCTTGCCAGTCAGCGGCACCACGCGCGCGTCGTGAATCATTTCCTGCATCAACACGACAGTCTCGGGTGACTGGAAGATCTGGACGTAGCTGTTGTAATTCGAGCCGATTCGCGGCGCGCCGTAGGAGATGCAACGCTCCTGCATGGGCAGATCCTCCGGGCCGGCCGGGCGCTCGCGCGTGCGCAGCCTCGCCGCCGCAGCGGCGCGGCGTTCCTCCGCGGCCTTCGTCAGCGCCGGGAACTGCCCATTCGGCGGATCGATGATGAGCGAGGTGCGGTTGTCCCACTCGCGCTCGGCCATCCAGAACTGGTTGTAGTTGCCGGTGGTCGGATCGTAGGAGACCTGCTTGAACTCACCCTTGTCTTTGGCGTTCAGAGCCATCTGGATGAGGTTGCCGAAGATCGCGTCGCCGCCTTCCTCGACCGACTTCGCGAGAAAACTCTTGAGCTCGTCGACCTCGGCGTCGGTGACGACGGTCTTGTCCTTCCACTGTGTGGGCCGGGTCATCGGCGTCACGCTGTTGTTGCCCCACACCCCCTGGAGGTCGGGCTTGCCGTCCGGCGTCCGAGGCACCTGCCAGCCGGCCGGCGGCTCGATCGAGTATTTCGATTGCGCATGTGCGACGGCCACCGCGAACCCGGCAGCCATGACGACCGCGGCGAGGAGGTGCTTCATGGCTCGAATATTACGGTATGCTCCCGCCATGTCAACCAGGCTCTTGCTGACATTCGTCGGAGTCGCCGCGCTGACGGCCCCGCTCCCCGCCCACCACGCGTTCTCGGCGGAATTCGACGCCAACGCGCCGGTCACGCTGCAAGGAGCAGTCACCAAGGTCGAATGGATCAACCCGCACGCCTGGATTCACATGGAGAACACGACCAAGGACGGCAAGAAAGAAGTGTGGATGGTCGAGGGCGGCACGCCGAACACGCTGCAGCGTAACGGCGTCACGCGGAACTCGCTCCAGGTCGGCACGATGATCATGGTCTCGGGCTACCAGGCGAAGGACGGCCGCAAGCGCGCCAACGGTCGCGACATCACGTTGCCGGACGGGCGGACGCTGTTCATGGGATCGAGTGGCACCGGCGCGCCACGCGACGGCAAGGATCCGAACGAGCCGAGGAAGAAACCGAAAGGCGGCCGGTGATGCAGGTTCGCTGGCTGATGCTGGCGGCGATCTGCATGGTGCCCGCCGCCGCGTGTGTGAGCATGGCGCAACAATCCGAATACCGCGCGCCCCGCACCCCGACCGGCGCACCTGACCTGTCGGGCATCTGGCAGGCGAACAACACGGCGAACTGGGATCTCGAGCCGCACGCCGCGCGGCAGGGCGCGCTGTTTCAACTCGGCGCGGCGTTCAGCGTGCCGCCGGGTCTCGGCGTGGTCGAAGGCGGGCAGATACCGTACTTGCCCGCGGCCGTGGCGAAGCGCGACGACAATCGCGCCAACTGGCTGAAGCTCGACCCCGAGATCAAGTGCTACATGCCCGGCATCCCGCGCGCGACCTACATGCCGTATCCGTTTCAGATCGTGCAGTCGTCCGACAACATTCTGTTCACGTATGAGTACGCGAGCACCAGCCGCGTGGTGCGCATGAACAGCAAAGCCGAGAGTCCTGCCCCGGCGTGGATGGGGTGGTCGGTCGGCCGTTGGGACGGCGAGTCACTCGTGATCGACGTGACCGATCACATGGAAGAGACATGGTTCGATCGCGCCGGCAACTATCACAGCGACGCGTTGACAGTCACCGAGCGCTATACCGCGATCGATCCGCACACGCTGCAATACGAAGCCACGATCGAAGATCCGAAGGTCTTCTCGCGGCCCTGGAAGATCAGCATGCCCCTCTACCGCCGCCGCGACCCGAACATGCAGCTGATGGAATACAAGTGCGTCGAGTTCGCGGAGGAACTGATGTACGGACATTTGCGCAAGAAACCGTAGCCCCGGCGAGGCTTGCCGTCCGCTAAGAATCGAGTACGATCGCTGGTCGCGTGTCTGCCCAGGAGCTCATTGCCGGCCTATCGGTGATCGCCGGTCTCATCGTCCTCGAAGGCCTGCTGTCGGTTGACAACGTCCTCGGCATCGCGGCGCTCGCCCGCGAATTGCCCGAACATCAGCAGAAGAGGGCCATCAGGATCGGCTTGTTCCTGGCCTATCTGTTCCGGGTGCTGGCGCTGTTCGTGGCCAGCTGGCTGGCGAACAACACCTGGGTCCGCTGGCTCGGCGCCGGCTATCTGATCTGGCTGATGTCGTCGCACCTGACCAAGGGGCATGCGCACGACGTCGCTGAAGAAATCTCCCACGGCGAAGATGGCGTGGTGACCACGGCGGCGACCGCCACCTTCGGTGCGATCCTGCTGCAGATCGGCCTGATGGATCTCAGCCTCAGCATCGACAACGTGATTGCGGCCGTTGGTCTGGCGCCGAAAACGGAGACCGGCGCCCCGGTGATGTGGCCGATCTACGCGGGCGTGTTGATCGCCATTCTCGCGCTGCAGGCAATCGCGCCGCACGCCGTCAACCTGCTGAAGAAGTATCCGGTGCTCGAGCCGACCGCGTTCATTCTGATCGGGTACGTCGGCGCGCTCCTCATCGCCGAAGAAGCCGTTCACGCCATCACTGGAGCGCCCGTTCACATGCCGCCCTACGTCAAGTTCGTCGGCATCCTGCTAATCATCTGGGCGGCGTTGATGTATTCCGCAGACGGTGCAGCCAAGCGGCTGTTCACCCCGTTGGTGCGGGCGGCCGTTCCAGTGATGCGCGGCATCACGCGTGTGGTGTCGACCGTGCTGTGGCCGATCGAGCAGCTGCTCTCGATGATCTGAGGCCTGCGCTCACACGCCGCCGAACCAGTCGCGGCGCGCCATCCATTTCACGGTCTCCATCACCGGCACAATCGAGAACGCGAGTCCGATTACCAGCGCCCAGTCGGCCCCCGTCAGGCTGAACGTGCCAAACGCCGGCTGGAACAACGGCACGTAGATGATCGCGATCAGCAGCACGACTTCCCAGCCGACCGCGAGATTGAGCCAGCGATTGACGAACGGCCGGCCGAAGACCGACCGTCGATCCGACCGGCAGTTGTAGGCATTGAAGAACTGGATCAGCACCAGGGTGATGAACGTCAGCGCCATCGCCTCGCCGGCGGCGCGGCCTTCATTGAGCAGCCAGACGAACAGCGCCATGTTGGTGATCCCCGACCAGAGTCCGGCACAGAGCAGCATCGCCACGACAGGCCGGGTAAACACTCCGACCCTCGCATCGCGCGGCTTGTCGCGCATCAGATCGGCATCTGGCGGATCGACGGCGAGCGCCAGCGCCGGCAGCCCATCGGTCGCCAGGTTGACATATAGAATCTGCACGGCGGTGAGCGGCATCGGCAGCCCCGCAATCACCGAACCCGCCAGCAGCACAATCTCGCCGACGTTGCAGGACAGCAGATACATCAAATACTTCTTGATGTTGCCGAAGACGACGCGTCCCTCCTCGACGGCCGCGACAATCGTCGCGAAGTTGTCGTCGAGCAGTGTCATGCCGGCGGCTTCCTTGCTGACGTCGGTGCCGGTGATGCCCATGGCAATGCCGATGTCGGCCTTCTTCAGCGCCGGCGCGTCGTTCACGCCGTCGCCGGTCATGGCCACGATGTTCCCCCGCTGCTGCCAGGCGTCGACGACGCGCAGCTTGTCGGCCGGTGAGACGCGCGCGTAGACCGCAATGTCTTCCACCTCGTGGGCCAGCATCTCATCGGTCATCTTGTTGAGCTCCTGGCCGGTCACGACACGATCGGTCTTGAGCAACCCCAGTTCCTGCGCGACGGTGCGCGCCGTCAAGGGGTGATCCCCCGTGATCATCACGGCGCGGATGCCGGCGTGCTCGCAGGTCTGCACGGCAAGGCGGGCCTCCGGGCGCGGCGGATCGAGCATCGCGACCAGACCGAGCAAGGTCATGTCCGATTCGGCATCCGAGAGGGACGCCGCATGCTTCCTCGCAATCGCCAGCACGCGCAGACCGTGCGCCGCCATCCGGTGCTCGACTTCCCTGAACCACTCGCGATCCTGCGCGCTGAGCGGTGCCTCGGCGCCGTCAAGCTGCTGCCGGTTGCAGCTGGCGATGATCTCTTCAGCGGCGCCCTTGGAGTAGGCCACGACCTCCGACGACGATCGATGCAGAGTGGTCATGCGGCGACGATCGGATGTGAAGGGGATTTCGGCGACGCGCGGTTCATCCCGACTCAGCGCGTCGGGGTCGAGCCCCGCCTTCCTGGCGGCGACGAGCAGCGCGCCTTCCGTGGCATCGCCGTCGATGGTCCAGCGGTTCTCGCGGTTCACGAGACGCGCATCCGACGCCAGCACGGCGGCGCGGAGCAGCAGGTGCACGGCGGCGGTTGGTTGCACCGTACCGCCGTCGTGCCGGAATTCTCCGGTCGGGTCGTAGCCGGTGCCGGAAAGCTCGAGGAGTTGCCTTCCGGCGCAGAGCTCGCGAACCGTCATCTCGTTTTTTGTCAGCGTGCCGGTCTTGTCGGAACAGATGACCGACGTGCTGCCGAGCGTTTCGACGATCGGCAAGCGCCGCACCAACGCTTGACGCTTGACCATGCGCCGCACGCCGATCGCGAGTGAAATGGTGACGACCGCCGGCAACGCTTCGGGCACGACCGCCACCGCCAGCGCGATACCGAACATGAACATCTCGATGGGCGGCAATCCGCGCGTGATCCCGACCGCAACGACCAGGGCTACGACCACGAGCGCAGCTTTGCCAAGCGTGGAGCCGAGGCGGTCGAGGTTCTCCTGCAGCGGCGTGCGCCCGGCGTCGACGCCCTGAACCATCCGGGCGATCCGCCCGAACTCGGTCGACATGCCGGTAGCGATGATCAGGGCCCGGCCGCGGCCGTAAGAGGCGCTGGTCCCCGCGTAAAGCATGTTGCGGCGATCACCCAGTGGCAGTTCATCCTCGGCCAGCGCAGCCGTGGACTTTTCGACTGCGACCGACTCGCCGGTGAGCGCCGCCTCGTCAACCGAGAGATTGATTGACTCGAGGACGCGGGCATCGGCGGGCACGCGATCGCCCGTGCGGATCACCACCACGTCGCCAGGCACCAGCTCGCGCGCCGCGACCACCATCTCCTCTCCGTCGCGCACGGCGCGGGCAGTGGGCGCCGCCATTTTCCGCAGCGCCTCGAGCGCGCGGCCGGCGCGATGCTCCTGGATGAACCCGAGCATCACCGCGAACAGCACGATGATCGTGATGACACCCGCCTCGAGCGCGTGTCCCAGGAAACCGGACACGGTCGTCGCGCTCAGCAGGATCAGAATCAGGACGTTCTTGAACTGATCGACGAACGTCTGCCACGCCGAAGCGCTCTCATGCGCCTCGAGCTCGTTCGGCCCGTGTTCCTCCAGCCGGCGGCGGGCTTCTGTCGCGGTCAGCCCGGCCGGGGCGGAACGCAGATGTTGAATGGCGGTTTCCGTCGTGAGGGTGTGCCACGCCGATGGCGGCGCGGTCTGGTGCTGTTGCGGAAGCTGATTCGGTCCCGATTGCATGCGCGTCCTCCTGGCGCGCGAACCGCCACGCGGAAGACATCGCAAGAAAAAAGGCGAGATCTTCGCACCGGCTGATCGCCGTTCGTGCGAAGGTCTCGCCTGATCCGCCGAGGACCCGACCGAACCGTGCGCGTGACCGGGGCCCCTGCCACGCGGACTCTTGCGTGGTGGAGTGGTCTCGCGCAGTACTGGCGATTCGGCCGCGAAGGCCTGGTGTGGCCTACGTAGCTACTCCCCTTCCAGACCGTCAACGTTACACGAAAAAGTCCGAAAGTGCCAGCCGTGTTATTCCAGGGACCGGAACTATTCCCGGCGCATCGAGAAGCGGCAGTTCGGATTCGTGCCGGTCACGTTGCAGTGACCTTCGACGCGATCGAATCTCGCATCCGCCAACCCGGTGAGATAGAAATCACCGCTCGCGCACGTCAGGCCATTGACGCCGAACGTGACCGTGGCGCTCGGTTCCGGCTGAATCAACTGCCGCACGAACTCGACGCGCGCTTCGCGGCACCCGGCATCATCCGCCCAGCGGCCCTCAAGCAGCAACGAGCGGCCGTCTTCCGCCAGCGTCTGCCGTATGACCAGCAGCTCGAATCCCGTGATCGCGACCGGACGCGCCGTCGGGTAGCTCGTAAAGCCGGTTACGGTGCCAACCCAGCGGCCGATGATCGAGCGAACCGAGGTCGATTTCACCGCCGACGCGCTCGCATTCGGCGTGCGCGCTTCAACACTGACATTGAAGACCCCAGCCTCGCTGTAGACGCGGCTTGCGGTCGGGGTGTTGGTGGTGGTTGCGGACCCGTCTCCGAAGCGCCACACGAATTGCGTTCCCGAAGGGAACGTGCCGTTGGCGGTGAATCGGAAATCCGTGTTGTATTGCACGCCGGCGCCGTCGGGCACCGTACTGATCGAGCTCAGCGCGAGCGGCGGCTCTGTGATCGTCGTTGCCGTCGGGGCCGTAGGCAAATTTGACATCGGAGTACTGGCGTTATTACACCCGGCGATCAGCAGTGACGTGAATAACGGCGCAAAACGCACGAAAACTGGCATCTGCATCGGAGGCTCCTGCGAGACCTCCGATGTCATGCCAAAACTCTGCCATGAACAGAGTTGTTAACGCGCGAAGCCAGCCCGGCTGGCTGACCTACGGGACCGGGAGGCGATGCGCCGCCTCGCGAATCAATTCTGCGACATCCGATTCAGAGACTTTCCAATCGCCCGACTCGCTGACCAATTCGCGCAGGTAGAACACGACCCGATCGGTCGGCGCGATGACCGTGACGCGAATGCGCGTCTCGCGGCGCTGCAGTTGTCCGGGCTTCAGGTTCTTGATCGCCGGCAGCGGCTGGATCGCCTTGACGTTGCCGTTGGTGTCGACCACCGCCGCGGCGACCGTCACCGAATTGACCGGCAACAACCCGCTGTTCTGCAGGAAGACGCTCCAGGTGCTCGGCGGATTGTGCTGACGCACTTCACCGACCTGGGTGATTCGCACCGGAGCTTTCGGCAGACTGTTGACCGCGAAGCATCGCCAGCTGGCGCCCTTCGGATCTTCGAACTGGTTCATCCGGGCATCGCCGGGTGTGGGGTTCGGATTGGTCGGGTTGAGGATCCGGATCGGCGGCTGCGCCACCTGAGCAGACGCGAGGCCCGCCGTCAACAACACCATCACGAACGCGCGCGCGATCACCGTCATGTTCGTCTGGCGCTCGCGTCGCCGTCGAATTCAGCGCGCGGCGCTTCCTGATCGAGACCCACCCGCCCCGCGACGATCGCCGCCTTGGCGTAACTCTCGGGCCGGACGGCAATCCCCGCCATGCCGCGCATCATGGCGAGTTGTCCGACGTGCGTCAAGGCGTCGGCCAGCGGACCCTGAATCAGTTTCTCGACCGAACCTGTGAACGGCTCCGCGGCGATCGCCGCGTCGAGCTCGGCCAGGCCGTCAAAGAACCTCTTGACCTCCGTGTTCCAGTCGTCGCTCCCGCCCGGCTTCCAGAGGTAGCCGCCCTTCGTGATCGACACGCCCCACGACATCAGATCGGCCATGTGGGCGACGATGCGCACCGGCGTCCGCGTCGCGTCGCCGAAGGTCGAGGACCCGAAGGATGGCGGGACGTCCCGCAGCACCTTGGCGGCGCGATACGCGAGCGTCGCGGCCAGCTGCCGCAGCGTCCGGACCTCGGGATTCTGCATGCCGTCATTAGACGCTAAGTTGGGGTCAGACGCCGAAAATTAGCAATTCGCCAAGCCGGGGTCAGACCCCGCCCGGCGGAGCCGCGCTTCGGCAGGCAACCTTTTGCGCCCGCGGTCCGTCTGTTCTGTAGACTTTCTACACAACAATTGTGTAGAGTTTCTACAGAATGACACGAACCAGGACGCCGAAAGTCGCGCTGATGCGGGGCACGCTGGATCTGATGATCCTGCGGACGCTGCTCCCCGGCTCCAATCACGGCCACGCCATTGCCAAGCACATCCAGCGGACCACCGACGATTTACTGCAGGTCGAGACCGGCTCTCTCTACCCGGCCCTCTACCGGCTGGAAGCCGACGGCTGTATTGCGGCCTCGTGGGAGACATCCGACAAGGGCAAGCGCGCGCGGTTCTACCGCATTACCGCGAAGGGGCGGCGACAGCTCGCCAGCGAGCGATCGCGGTGGGAAGCGTTCGCGCGGGCCATGGGCTCATTGCTGAACCCGGCCAAGGAGAAGGGCCAATGACGCTTTTTCGCAGATTCATCTGGTGGCTGCGACAGCGAAGCAAGGAATCCCAGCTGCGCGAAGAACTGCAATTCCATCTCGATCAGGAAGCGCGGGAGAAACGTGAGGCGGGTTTGCCGGCAGACCAGGCCGCCTGGGCCGCGCACCGCGACCTCGGCAACGAGGCGAAGCTGCGCGAAGATGTGCGCGCGCTCTGGACCTGGCGGCCACTCGACGAACTGTCGCAGGACCTCCGCTTCGCCTTCCGCACGTTGTTCAAGACCCGCGCGGTCGCGGTGTTCGCGATTCTCTCGCTGGCGCTCGGCATTGGCGCCAACACCGCCATCTACAGCTTCATGGACGCCATCCTCCTTCGATCGCTGCCCATCGCGGAGCCCGACTCGCTGGTGGTGTTGTCCTGGCGCGCCAAGCCGATCAACTTCCGAAACGACGAGTTCGTCCTGCGTTCGATCTCGGGAAGCACCTATCGCTACTCCGGCGGCACTGAGGCCCGCATCTTTCCTTACCAATCGTTCGAACGCTTGCAGGAAGTGTCGGAGCCGGCACTCGCCAGCCTGTTCGCCCACAAGTCCGCGGGGAGACTCAACGTCATGGTCCGCGGCGAGGCGGAGCTCAGCGACGCGCATTTCGTCACCGGCAACTTCTTCACCGGCCTGGCGGTGTCGCCGGCAGCGGGACGGCTGCTGATCGAGGACGATGAGCGGCCAGGTGCGGCGAGCGTGGTCGTGGTCAGCTACGGCTACGGCGAGCGCCGGTTCGGCGGCGCCGGCCGCGCCGTAGGTCAGCAAGTGCTGATCAATAACCATCCGTTCACGGTCGTCGGCGTCACGCCGCCGGAGTTCTTCGGCGTGGATCCGGCCACTGCTCCTGGCGTGTATCTGCCGCTACGGCTGGAACTGCTGCTCAACCCGGCCGCAGAGAAGAAATATCAGGACCCGAACTACTACTGGCTCGAGATGATGGGCCGGCTGAAGCCAGGCGTGTCGATGGGGCAGGCGCAGGCGGCGCTGGCGGCGCCTTTCGCCGCCTGGGTCGCGCCGACAGCCACCAACGACGCGCAACGCGCGAACCTGCCGGTGTTGCATCTCGAGGAGGGCGCCGGCGGACTTGATACGCTCCGCCGCAGGTACTCCAGGCCCCTGTATGTGCTGCTCGCGATGGTGGGGTTGATTCTCGCGATCGCGTGCGCGAATACGGCCAACCTGCTGCTCGCGCGCGCCGCGGTGAGACGTCGCGAGATCGCCGTCCGTCTCAGCATCGGCGCGGGACGGTTTCGCCTCATTCGCCAGTTGCTGACGGAGAGTCTCATCCTCGCCTCGATCAGCGGCGCGCTTGGCATCGTGGTGGCAATCGTCGGCACCCGACTGCTGACGGTCTTGCTGGCGAGCGGCGACCCTCCCTTGACGCTCGAGGTCGATCTGAACTGGCGTGTGCTGTCGGTCACCCTCCTGGTCACGATGTTCTGCGGTGTGCTCTTCGGCTTGGCGCCGGCGATTCAGTCGACACGGCCGGCGCTCGTGCCGGCGCTGAAAGAAAGCGGAGACGGACACCTCTTGAGGCGACGCGGTGGATGGCTGCCTCGCCTCGGCCTGCAGAAAGGTCTCGTCGTCGGCCAGATTGCGCTGCTCATGCTTCTCGTCATCGCCGCGGGCCTGTTCGTACGAACGGTGACTAACCTGCATTCGGTGGCCCTGGGGTTCAACCAGGAGAATCTGCTGCTCTTCGAGCTGAACGCGCCCCAAGCGGGACGCCCGCCGGCCACCGTCGCGGCGTTCTATGACGACTTACGGAAACGCTTCGCCGAAATTCCCGGTATTCGCGCGGCAACCTTGTCGCATTCGTCGCTGCTCCGGGCCGGGCGTGGACACCCGGTGCGCGTCGATGGGGTCGTCACCGAGGGCACGCGCTTCATGCAGACCGGGCCCGGCTTCTTCTCGGCGATGCAGATCCCGGTGCTGCACGGCCGTGAGATCGACGAGCGTGACGGCGCCGGTTCGGCACCGGTCGCGGTGATCAGCGACGACTTCGCGCGGCGGTTCATGCCGAACCAGAATCCGATTGGCCGCACGCTCAGCGTCTACGGCGGCCCGACGCCACAGCGCGAGTACGAGGTGATTGGCGTCGCCGCCACGGCGAAGTACGGCCCGATCAAGAACACGATCCCGCCGGTCGTCTACGTTCCGTACTCACAGCTTCCAGAAGGGTACTTGCAGCAGATGACCTATGCGCTCAGAACCGACGGCGATCCCCTGCGCCACGTCCACACCATCCGGCAAATCGTCCACAACGCCGACTCCCGCGTGCCCGTGACCAATGTCGTCACGCAGGCGGCGGACATCAACAAGATGATCAATCAGGAAATCGTGATGGCCAGGCTGGGCACGGCGTTCGCGATTCTGGCGCTGGTGATCGCGGGCGTCGGCCTCTACGGCACGATGGCGTACGCCGTCGTGCGCCGTACCCGGGAAATCGGCATTCGCGTTGCGCTCGGCGCACGGCGCGGCGGGGTGGTGTGGATGGTGATGCGTGAAGTCCTGATCATGACGGCGCTGGGGCTGGCCATCAGCATCCCGCTCACGCGCGGCACCTCGCAATTCGTCGCGTCGTTCCTGTTCGAACTGAAGCCGGACGATCCGCGCTCGACGGCGCTCGCACTCGCCACATTGATCACGGCGGCGCTGCTGGCGGGGTATGGTCCAGCGCGGCGGGCGTCGCGCATCGACCCGACCACCGCGCTGCGAGAGGAGTGAGCGGAAGTTAAGAGGTCGTCCCCACCGATCCGATACCAGGATCGGCGTGTCTTCCGTATCCGTTGACGGCGCTTCGGCGTCACTTCGCCCCGGCGGCATGGGCCGCTACTTCGGAGCCGCGTTCCTGCTGGTGTGGCTGGGCGGCTGGGCGTTGGGCGAAGCGTTCGCGCTCGGCTTCCTGTTTTTCATCGTCCGATCGGTGGTGAGCCCGGCCGCCGGGACACCGTGGCCGATTCCTGGCGCCGACTGGATTGCGGGCGGCGCCGCCGGCTTCGTGTTCCTGTTCCTGCTGATCTGGCTCGTGCTCTGGACCTTCGGCGGTATCGCCGCGATCACCGAACTGCTGCGCAGCCTCGCCGGCGTGGATACCGTGTCCGTGCAGATGGCGGGCGTCGCGCTCGAGCGGCGCGCCGGGCCATTTCGCCGCACGCGCACCTTCGAACGCGCCCAGATCCGCCGGGTGCGGCTGCGCCGCCGCGACCAGGAAGTCGTGATGGATACCGCGTCGGGCACCGAGCTGGTCAGCAAGTTCGGCACCAAGGAGGAGCGTCGCGCCGTTACTGAATGGCTACGCGGGCGGCTGTCGCTGCCGGAAGACGAGCCGCGCATCGACCCAACGGTAGCGCCGCCCGGATGGGTCATGTCGGTTGAGGGCGGCGCGACACACCTGAGGCGCACCGATGTACGGGCCAGGCGAATCGGGGCATCGATCATGTGGGTCATCGTCGTCTTGATGTGCCTGATCTGGTACGGAGCGTCGGGCGCTCTGTCCGCGGGTAGTGTGGTTGCCACAATCCTGACGTTGCTGCTGGCGTTCGCCGCTTTGTGGGTCACCTGGTCGCGCCGTGAGTGGCGAGTGCGGCACGGGGAATTGACGGCCCACACCGCGTTCCTGACGTGGCAGCGGGAGCGCTCGTTCCGGAGCGCCCGGCTGGAAGTGGCGCACTGGACCGACAGCGACAATGATGATCGCTATACGCTCAACGTGCTCGACTCGGAAGGCAAGCGCGAGATCGCGAGCGAGATCAACGATCACGCCGATACTGTCGATCTCGCGCGCTGGCTATCGGCCCGAACCGGTTTTCCCCTGACGCTGCCGCACCAGATGCGATAGCTGTGCGAGCGCACTACGGTGACGACGTCAACTTCTTGGCCTCCGCATCGACGTCCTGGGCCCAGGCTTCCAGCAGCGGGCGCAGCCGGCGCGCGATCTCAGGCCGCTCGCCGATCAGGTTCGTCCGCTCGCCGGCGTCGGTTCTCAGGTTGAACAGCAGCGGGCGCCCGAGGTCGACGATCAACTTCCAGTCACCGGATCGAACCGCGCGTTGCTGCGGGACGCGCCAGAACAACGTGCGTTCGATCGCCGCCGTCTTCTTCTCGAGCACCGGAAACAGGTTGATGCCTTCGAGTCTCGTCTCGGGCGGCACCGTGGCACCGGTGGCGGCGAGAATCGACGCCGTCAGATCCATGGTGATGCCAACCTGCCCGGACACCTGCCCGGCGGGAATGCGGCCCGGCCACCGGATGATCGTCGGCACCCGAATGCCGCCCTCCCACACGCTGAACTTGTGATGGAACAGAGGCGTGTTGCGCGCGAGCCATTCGCCGCCGTTGTCATTCGTGTAGATCACGATGGTGTTGTTGCGGAGGCCGGCTTTGTCGATGGCAGCGAGAATGCGCCCGACGCTGTGATCGACGTGCTCGAGCATGGCGACGTAGTCGGCGCGCGTGTTGGTCGGCTGATCGAACGCCGTCATGTGCCGCGAGCGCTCCGCCGCGGTCGACGGCTGATTCGGGCGCTGGTAGGGCCAGTGCGGCGCGTTGAAGGCGATGTCGACGAAGAAGGGCCGGCTCGCGTTCTGCTCGATGTAACGAATCGATCGCTCCGCGATCAGATCGGTCATGTAGCCGTCAACCGTGACCGGTCGATCGTTTTCGAAGAGATCCTCGTGCAGCGGCGAGTCGCCGCCCGCGGTGTGCTGGTAGAAATCGATGTAGCCGCTCTTGAATCCGAAGAAATAGTCGAAGCCGTGCGCGTTCGGGCTGTTGGCCGCCGTCCATCCGAGATGCCATTTGCCGATGAGCGCCGTCAGGTAGCCGTGATTCTTGAGCAGCTGCGGCAGCGAGCGGCCGGTGACCGGAAGCCCGCGAGGATGGTCGGCTTTCCCGCCCTGCCCGAGCGGCGCCTCGAGTGTGAAGCGCTGCTGGTAGCGGCCCGCGATCAGACCGGCGCGTGTCGGCGTGCAGGACGATCCGTTGGCGTAGAAATCGGTCAGCCGGACGCCGTCGCGAGCGAGGCGGTCGATGTTCGGCGTCTTCAGATCGGTGGCGCCGTAGGCGCCGAGGTCCGCATATCCCGCGTCGTCGGTCATGATCAGAACCACGTTGGGCCGTTGGGCCTGCGGCGTCTGCCCCGAGATCGAAATACTGAACGCCGCCAGAAGTACGACAATCGACGCGCGAAGGACAGTACCCACCATACGTCTCCTCGACACTAATTGATCTTCCGCCACGAGCGGCCGCCGGCGTGCAGGAACTCAACGGCTCCGCTCGCGTTCCGGACGACGACCCACCGCCCGCCGTCCGCGAGCAGGCCGTCGCCGGAGATCGCCACCGCCTGCTCGCGTTTGTTCTGAGTGAGAATCAGCTTGCCATCGCGGACCGCGAGCGCGATCGTCCTGGGACCCTGCGAATACGTCCCGACGTATGTTTCCATCTCGGCGGCTCCGCCCGCTGATGGTGCCGCGGTGGTCGGCTTGCCCGGTGGGAGCGCCGCCAGCGCGATCTGCATGGCCATTTCAGCCGTCGTGTTGAGACCGATGCCGGTGCGATTGGCCACGGTAATGACGCCGAACTTCCGGGACGGCACCATCCGAATCGACGAGCCATAGCCGGCGCGTGAGCCGCCGTGGCTGACGACATCGAAACCGCGATCGTGGGAAATCTGAAGTCCGTAACCGTAGGACGCGGTCCCGCCGGGAATCTTCGCACGCGGCGTGCTGAGGCTGCGAATCACCGCCGGCGCCAGCACCTGCTTGCCGTCGACGCGGCCGTCGTTGACGAACGCAATCACAAATCGCGACAAATCTTGAACATTCGAGAATATTGATCCAGCGGGCCATGATGCTGCGTTGTTGGCCGCCGGCCGAATCACTCGCGGACCTTGCGGCGTTTCCTCGTGTCCTTGCGCGAGCGGATAGGTCATCGCCACAAGCGGCCGCAGCGTCGTGCTCGTCATGCCCAGCGGCCCGAAGATGCTCTCCTCGATCTGATCGGCGTACTTGCGCTTGCTGGAATGCTCGATCAGGAACCCGGCGAACCAGTAACCGGGATTCGAATACGAATAGATTTTCCCAGGCTCGGTGAAAAATCGCGCGTCGCCCCACGAGCGGACTTCCTTCTCGAGCGCCGTCTCGTCGTGGCTGCCGAACATCGGCGCCTCGTCGAAGAATCCCGACTGGTGCGACAGCAGTTGATTGGCGGTGACTCGCCCAACTTTCGCGTTGAGCCCGGTGACGTAGGTGCCCACGGGCGCGTTGAGATCCAGCTTGCCCTGCTCGGCGAGGGTCACCAGCGCCGCCGCGGTGAACATCTTCGTCGTCGAGCCGAGCCGGAACAGCATCTCGGGGCGGACCGGCTCGTTGGTCTCGACGTTGGCGATGCCGAACGCCTTCGAATAAATCACGCGATCGCCGAGCACCACCGCAATGGCACCACCCGGCGTCCCGGTACTTCGCAACTCCTCGGAGGCGACTTTCTCGATCGAACTGAAATCGAGCGATGGCGCCTGTCTCGCGGTCGCCGTCAGGCCCAGGAGCAGAATCGCCACTGCTGCCGACACCGCCCGCACGGCTGTCAATGCGCTCATGTCATCACCTCGATGGCACGCATCCTAAAAGAAAAGGGCACGGAAACCTAATCGGTTTCCGTGCCCGTGTATCGTTGTTGAGGAGCTACTCGACCTCGGTGATGCCTCGGGCCTCAGCTTCCTCAGGCTCCACCAGATACTCCATCTCGCGATCGAGCTCCATGTCCTCGTCGCTCGGCTGCTGCACTGGCGGCGGCCTGCCGTGAGCGAACTGGTTGATCGCGTCGCGATCAACCAGTGAGTCGAAAGCCGGCTACTCTACTTCAGTAATCCCGCGGGCTTCTGCTTCCTCAGGCTCGACGAGATATTCCATTTCACGATCCAGTTCCATGTCCTCATCCGAGGGCTGCTGCACCGGCGGCGGCGGTGGCTCGTCCGGCGGAATCGCCACGTGGCGGTACCACCAGAAGCCGGTGCCGGCCGGAATCAAGCGGCCCATCGTCACGTTCTCCTTCAGGCCGCGCAGGTAGTCGACCTTGCCGGAGATCGCCGCTTCGGTGAGCACGCGCGTCGTCTCCTCCACCCCAACGCGCAAAGTCCGCGCGTCGGGGGCCCGGCCTGGAAGCTGGCCGCCGAGATGAACGATTCGGTCGACAGCGACGCCTTGGTGATGCCGAGCAGCAGCGGCTGCGCGGTGGCCGGACGGCCGCCCGCACCGATGATGCGGTCGTTGTCCTCCATGAAGCGGAACTTGTCCACCACGTTCCACGGAGCGTCAATGGGGCCGCTGAACTCTCAGCGGAAAAACCCGATTTGGGCGGGGGTCCCGAGCGACTTCAAGAGCGCTTCAATGGGGCCGCTGAACTCTCAGCGGAAAAACGTGATGCGGTCCTCATTTACGACACCGCGCGCAATGCTTCAATGGGGCCGCTGAACTCTCAGCGGAAAAACTCCACTTAACAAACAAAGGGATTGACTAGTCCTATCAGCTTCAATGGGGCCGCTGAACTCTCAGCGGAAAAACACTTTAAGTAGCTTACCCCACTTCCACCTGAAAGTGCTTCAATGGGGCCGCTGAACTCTCAGCGGAAAAACCCATTCCCGTTATCCCATACGCCCGGATTTTCCGTAGCTTCAATGGGGCCGCTGAACTCTCAGCGGAAAAACGTACGGCACACCTGACCATTACTGCGACTTTACGAGCTTCAATGGGGCCGCTGAACTCTCAGCGGAAAAACTTCATCGCGTTCGTAAGGTCGAACTGGACCTTCATGCTTCAATGGGGCCGCTGAACTCTCAGCGGAAAAACACAGATCGAACTTCAGGAGCGGTCCGGGCTCGTCGTGCTTCAATGGGGCCGCTGAACTCTCAGCGGAAAAACGCCTCGTTTCGGCGGTGCGCATCTGGTTCTTCCACGCTTCAATGGGGCCGCTGAACTCTCAGCGGAAAAACACAGCGCGCCGGTGAACTGGCCCTCGGTATCGGAGCTTCAATGGGGCCGCTGAACTCTCAGCGGAAAAACGCATGGATCGGGTGGGCTGATGATGACGACCGCGGCTTCAATGGGGCCGCTGAACTCTCAGCGGAAAAACATGCGCTGAAGGCGCGCTTGGAGGCGGACGCGGTGCTGCTTCAATGGGGCCGCTGAACTCTCAGCGGAAAAACATCGGCATCCAGCGCGTGGGCGCGGGCACCCCGGTGGCTTCAATGGGGCCGCTGAACTCTCAGCGGAAAAACAGGGTCGCCATCACCATGATGGCGACGGTACTCTTCGCTTCAATGGGGCCGCTGAACTCTCAGCGGAAAAACGAGCGGAGGGCACAAC
>Ga0187893_10005233_pt1 | contig 23557 bp, 18 predicted proteins | sample MA1701074metaG_FD_139574 | JGI IMG/M metagenome (GOLD analysis project Ga0187893, IMG submission 139574) | White microbial mat communities from a basaltic lava cave in the Kipuka Kanohina Cave System on the Island of Hawaii, USA - MA170107-4 metaG ...
AATGACCGCGGCGGCATTTATGTGCTCGGCATCGCACGGCAAGACGCGTTCGGCCACCTGGTGACCGGCGCCGAACTGCTCGCGCTGACGTTCGCCGTGTTCGTCATTGCCGTGCTCGGCGGCATGCTCTTCAACCTGCTGGTGGGCCGGGCGCCGGCGTCTGGCCGCGCGCTGCTGGCCGAAGTGCGGGCCAGCTTCTACCGCAAGCTCTTTCTCGCGTTCGTAGCGGCGGCGATCGTCCCGGTCCTGGCGCTGGCCCTGGTGTCGCGCGCCTATATGGCCAACGTGATGTTGGCCGACATCGAAAGCGAAGCGACGCGGCTGGCGACGACGGCCAGCCGGGTGTTCCAGGATCTGAGAGCGTTCGTCGGCGAGCAGGCTGAAAACGACGACATCATCGTCTGGTTGAGCCGCGTGGTCGCGCAGGACGTCAATATTTTCCAGGGCACGAATCTGCTGGCGTCGAGCGAGCGGGCGCTGTTTGCCTCTGGCCTGCTCCCGACGCGCACGCCGGGCGATGTCTACCGCAGCATTTTGCTCGAGGGCCGTCCATCGTTCGTCGGACGCGAGCGAGCCGGTGAGTTCGAGTACCTGATTGCCGCCACGCCGGTGATTCTGCAGGGCCGCGAAGCAGTGCTGACGATTCCGCTGGCCTCACGACAACAGGAAACCGAGGCTCAGATTGACGAGCTGGATCGACGCGTGCTGCTCGCGGCCGTGTTGTTCATGATGCTGGGCGCCGGCATCGGCTATTACATGGCCGAACGAATTGCCGATCCGGTGAATCGACTGATGCGGGCCACGCGCCGAATCGCGCGCGGCGACCTCGACGCGCGCGTTCCGGCCACCTCGTCCGACGAACTGCGCCGCCTCGTGGATGCGTTCAATCAAATGGCCGACGATCTGCAACGCCAGCGGCGAGAGCTCGAGCGCACCAACCGCCTCGCCGCCTGGGCCGACATGGCCCGGCAAGTGGCGCACGACATCAAGAACCCGTTGACCCCGATCCAGTTGAACGCCGAACACCTGCGGCGCGTGCACGTCGATCAGGGACGGCCGTTGGGGAACGTCATCGACGAATGCGTCTCGAACATCCTCGGCCAGGTTCGCCTGTTGCGCCAGATCGCGTCCGAGTTCTCCAGCTTCGCATCGGTTCCGGAACCGCGGCCCGTCGAAACGCCGCTCGGCGAGCTGGTCAACGAAGTCACCGAGCCCTATCGCGCGGGCCTCGCCGGCCGCGTGGTCATCACCACGCACATCCCGCCGGGCCTGCCGACGGTCCGCATCGACCGCATGCTGATCGGGCGCGCCCTGACCAACATCATCGAAAACGCGCTGCATGCCATGCCCGGCGGCGGCACGCTGACGATTGACGCGGCGCTGGCGCCGAACAAGCGCGTGCAGCTGCGAGTGGCCGACACCGGCGTCGGCATGGACGCCGAGGCGATCGCGAAGATCTTCGAGCCCTATTTCTCGACCAAAGCGATTGGTACCGGCTTGGGGCTGACGATCGCGAAACGCAACATCGAAGCCAATGGCGGAAACATTGCCGTGACGTCGGAGCGCGGCCGCGGAACGAGCGTGACGATTACCCTGCCGACCGAATGACCAGGGCTGCAGAAATCACCAGGGCCACAGAAAGCGCAGATCATGAATACCAAAGACATCAGTCCGAGCCTCAAGCGGCTCTTTTCGGAGCTTGTCGAGGGGCTGACGGGTCGCCCGGGCGGCTACATCCTCAACACCGGAGACGAGGGACTGCTGCGATCGCTCGATGAGTTGTCGGCCGCCGACGCGTCGCGCAATGTGAATGAGGGGGCGACGATTGCGGCCCACACTCAACATCTGCGCTACGGCCTGTCGTTGATGAATGAGTGGGCATCGAGTGGCGGCAATCCGTTCGCGAACGCAAAGTGGGACGAGGCGTGGAAGATCTCGAGCGTCGACGCCGCGGCGTGGGAAGAGATTCGAACGGGGCTTCGCGGCGAGACCGAGAAGTGGATGGAGATCCTCAAGACGCCCCGCGAGTCGAGCGGCGTGGAGCTGACCGGGCTCATCTCGAGCATCGGCCACTTCGCCTATCACATGGGCGCGATTCGACAGATCCACAAGTCGACGCGCGGTCCGCGCGAAGGTACCTTCTAGCGCCGTGCGGTCTCAGCTGGCGTCTTTGACCGGATTCGACGCCGCGGCCTGCTCCTCGACGGGTTCGTGCCTCTTCCCGCGCGACAAGAACGTGCCGATGAATCCCGACGCGAAGTAGGCATATGCCATCGCGATCAGTACTTCGTGGGGATACGTGACGAGCAGCGCGATGAACGCCGCAATCAGGAATAGTCCGCGATAGCCGCGGCGCATTCGCAGGTCGAGTGTCTTGAAACTCTGGAAGCGGATGGTGCTGACCATCAGCAGCGCCGGAGCCACCATCATCAGCGCGCCGAGCAGCGCCAGCGGATAGGTCTGCAGGCCGTTCGGGAAATAAAACACCGTAGCGGCCACGAGGCCGGCCGCCGCGGGGCTCGGCAGGCCGACGAAGTACCGCTTGTCGGTGACCACCTGGATGTTGAAGCGTGCCAGGCGCAGCGCCGCGGCCGTGAGATACACGAAGCCCACCGCCCAACCCATCCGGCCGAGTGGAATCAAGCCCCACTGAAACGCGAGCACCGCGGGGGCCATGCCGAACGAGATCAAATCGGCGAGCGAGTCCAGCTGGACGCCGAAATCACTCGTCGTCTCGGTCATGCGGGCGATGCGCCCGTCGAGCATATCGAGCACCACGGCGAACCCGATGAATGGCGCCGCGGTCACGATCTCGCCTTTCATGGCGTGGACCACGCACGCCCAGCCGCAGAACAGATTGGCGAGCGTGAACAGGCTGGGCAGCAACGCCACGCCGCGGCGAATCCCGCGGCGGTCGTGCCCACGGTTTCCCGGCATCCGAAACAGCTTTGGCTCGCTCGTTCGCTTATGCGACATCTGCGTATCTTCGGCTCGTTGCTTACGATTTCAACTTCGCGATCACCGTCTCGCCGCCGACGACCTTGTCGCCGACCTTGGTCAAGACCGTCGAGGACAGCGGCAGGAACATGTCGATCCGCGATCCGAATTTCATTACGCCGAAACGCTGTCCGGCCTCGACCTTGTCACCCACAGTGAGGCGCGTCACGATTCGCCGCGCCAGAATGCCGACGATCTGCCTGACGACGACCGGGCCGCTCGGCGTGTCGACGAGGACTTCGGTCCATTCGTTCAGCTCGCCCGCTTCCGGCTTGTAGGCGGGCAGAAACTGGCCGGGATGATACTCCACGCGTGAGACGACGCCGCTCACCGGGACGCGATTCACGTGCACGTCCAGCGGCGAGAGAAACATGCTGATCCATTGCCACTCTCCCGGCGGAGCCCCCTTCCCGGTAAACGCGCCGACCGCCATGACCCTGGCATCGGCTGGGGAGACGACAACATGCGGGCCTGCCGGCGGCGTCCGATCGGGATCGCGGAAAAAGAAGAGGAAGAACGCGGCAAGGATGAGAAACGGCACGGCCCACGAGCGTCCAAGCCACACGCCGAGCAGAACCGCGACAAAGAGAGCGCCACCGACAAAAGGCCACCCGGCCTTATCGATCAGCATTTTCCGATGATAGCGGGAAACGTGTGTAGGGCACCTGTCCAAGCGGGTGCCCTACCCAAGGTTGGTTGGCTGGAGCTACGCTGGCAAGCCGTTGCCGGTATTACTGGAACCGGTTCGGAAATTTCGCAACATCAACTCCATCTGATCCTTCACTTGGAGCTTCTGTTTCTTGATTCTGACTTCTTCGAAATGATCGGCGTCTGAGAGGTAGTGCTTGGCTTCGATCTCGTGCAGGCGACTGTCCAGTGAGTGGTGCTTGGAGGCCAACTCGCGGAATTCAGAGTTGGTCTCGATGAGGAGGTGTTTCAAGTCCTCAGCCATCGGTTTCCGCCTCCCTTCCGGGCCGGTGAAAGATGTCACCGCCCCCTATGCACGGGACTGTAACATAAACGGACCCTCGCTTTCAGTTTTCGTGGTCACTTTTTAACTTCATTGACAACACCAGCGCGTCCTCGACCGGCTGGTTGTAATAGTTCTTGCGTACGGATTCCTCCTGGAACCCTGCGGCCAGATAGAGGCGTTGAGCTGCGATATTTGATCGCCTCACTTCGAGGGTGAGGGTTTCCGCGCCCAATTTCCGCGCCTCGGCAATGACCGTCTGCAGCAGCTTTCCACCCAGACCGCGCTGCCGAAGTTCAGGGCGGACGGCCAAATTGTTGATGTGTGCCTGGTCGGCCACCCGCCAGAACGCGCAAAACGCCGCAGTCTGAGATTCCTGGGTGCGCAACACGTAGATGAAACACACGTCCGGTCGCCCTAATTCACGTTCGTACCACTCTCGAGTGGTGGGATTGTTGAACGACACCTCTTCGATCTCGAGAATGGCGTCGAGATGCGCGGCGGAGGTAATCCGCTCAACTTGACTCACGTTTCTCCCGCTCGATTTCTGCGTCCGGGCGCCTGACGTAGACAGGCGTCAGCGAATGTGGCGGACCTGCCAGGCCCTGGTCGGCTAGTTGTTTCCCCAACCAGGCGATTTGCGGTGCGAGCGCCCCGGGCTGTTGGATGCGCCACTTTCCTCCCCCGGCGGCGGCGATCGCGGCGGCATCTCGCGTGACCGCATCGCCGATGAAAACTACCGAGCGCCCAGACAGTCGTGACTGCCAGCGCGCGAGGACCTGCGACGGATTCTCCGCCATCGGCGCGTCGACCTCGCCGGCACTTCGCGCATCGATCAACGTGGCAAACACATCGCCGCGTTGCGCGTCCATCCATGGCGCAACCAGATCCGCGTTCGCATCGGTCACCTGTGCCGCCAGGGCGCGCAGCACCGAGACGCCGGCCACCGGCTTGTTCAGCGTCATCGCGAGTCCTTGTATCGCCGCGAGGCCGATGCGAAGACCGGTGAATCCGCCCGGACCAGCGGCGACGGCCAGCAAGTCGATCTGCTCGCGCGTCACGGAGGCGTGTTCCAGCGCCGCTGCGATTTCCGCCGGAAGCCGTTCGCCATGCGTCCGCGACGCATCGCCCGGCAACAGCGCCAGCACGCGATCGTCGCGCACCACGGCCACGCTGCCGGCGCGGGTGGTGGTGTCCAGGGCGAGAATCAGCACGGGAATAACGAATAACAAATAACAAATAACGAAGAAGAACGCTTGTGTTTGTTGTTCGTTCTTTGCTATTCGTTATCCGGTCGGTCTTCTTGTCTCAGCCCACCACCCCATCGACATCGGTCGCGCCCGCCGGCAACGTGACGCCCGCAATGCGCCAGTACTTCGAGGCCAAGCGGCAGTACCGCCATGCGCTGCTGTTCTTCCGGATGGGCGATTTCTACGAGATGTTCTACGAGGACGCGCTGGTTGCGTCGCGGGCGCTCGACCTCACGCTGACCTCGCGGTCGAAGGACGCCTCCGGCGCCGCGGTGCCGATGTGCGGCGTGCCGTATCACGCCGCTGACGGCTACATCGCGCGTCTTGTGAAGAAGGGTTACCGCGTCGCGATTTGCGAGCAGATTGAAGATCCGAAGAAGGCGAAAGGCGTGGTCAAGCGCGACGTGGTTCGCGTCGTCTCGCCGGGAACGCTGACCGACTCCGCGTATCTCGATGCCCGTGAGCCCGCGTTCTTGATGGCGATTCTGGGTGCGTCAGGTGCGCAAGGTGCGGGAGGTGCGCAGGGTGCGCAGGGTGCGTCGGGTGCGATTTACGGCGTGGCGATGGTTGATCTGTCGACCGGGGAATTCGACGTCGCCGAATACCACGGCGCCGATGGACTGGCGGCGCTGCGCGAAGAGATTGCCATCTTGCGGCCGCGAGAGATCGTTGTCGCCACGGGTCACGATGTCCGTGCCGCGATCCCGGAGATCGCGCAGCTCGGCGTGACGCTGACCGAGATCGACGGCTGGCACTTCGAGCTCGAGTCGGCACGCCAGACGCTGATCGATCAACTGCGTGTCAACACGCTCGAGGGATTCGGGCTCGAGCGCCGCCAGGCCGCGGTGGGCGCCGCCGGCGCGCTCGTCCGCCACCTGCGTGACACGCAGAAGGCGGAGCTCGCGCATGTGCGATCGGTCCGGCTGAGGCAGCTCGCCGACGGTCTGCTGATCGATCCAACGACCCTGAAACATCTTGAAGTGGTGGAGTCGGCGCAAGGCGGCCGCGCCGGATCGTTGCTCGAGGAGATCGACCGCACCGTCACGGCCATGGGCTGCCGGCTGTTGCGCACCTGGCTGCTGCGGCCGTTGACCTCACTCGAAGCGATCCGCGACCGGTTGGACGCGGTCGAAGAGCTGGCGGTCAGGACCACCGACCGCGGCAAGCTGCGTGACACGCTGAAAGGCGTCCAGGATCTCGAGCGCCTGATCTCGCGAATTGCGCTATCCACCGCAGGTCCGCGCGATCTCGTGGCGTTGACCCGCTCGGCCGCGGCGGTGCCGCGCGTGCAGTTGTTGCTGTCAGAGTGCCAGGCGCCGCTCGTGAGAAGCCTGTGCGGCGAGCTCGATGAGCTCGCCGACGTCCGCCAGTGGATCGATGCGGCGATGGACGACGACCCGCCGGCGTTGACACGCGAGGGCGGTTTCGTGCGCGACGGCTTCGATCGAGAGATCGACGGGCTGCGGCACATCAGCCGATCGGGCAAGCAGGTGATTGCCGAAATGGAAGACGGCGAGCGCCGCCGCACCGGGATCGCCTCGTTGAAGGTGCGCTTCAATCGCGTGTTCGGCTATTACATCGAGATCTCGAAGTCGAATCTGCACGCCGTGCCGCCCGACTACATCCGCAAGCAGACCATCGCGGGTGGTGAACGTTTCATCACACCGGCGTTGAAGGAATACGAGGAAAAAGTGCTCGGCGCCGACGAGCGAATCGTCGCGCGCGAGCTCGAGATCTTCGAGGCGTTGCGGCAGCGCGTGTCGGGCGAGGCGCCCAGGGTGCTCGACACCGCGCGCGGTATCGCCGGCCTCGATGTCTTGAGCGCGCTCGCCGAAACGGCCACCGTCTGCAATTACACCAAGCCGCACGTGCACGACGGCGACGAGATTGCCGCCAGCGACGTGCGCCACCCCGTGGTGGAGCGGCTGGCCGGCGGCACCTTTGTGCCGAACGACATCCTGCTCAACTCGGCGACACACCAGCTGGCGATTCTGACCGGGCCGAACATGGGCGGTAAGTCGACCTACCTGCGGCAGGTCGCGCTTCTGTGCGTGCTGGCACAGTCCGGATCGTTCGTGCCGGCGCGCGAGGCGAAGATCGGTCTGGTCGATCGCCTGTACGCCCGGGTTGGCGCCTCCGACAACATCGCCCGGGGGCAGTCGACATTCATGGTGGAGATGCAGGAGACGTCGCACATCCTGAGCGGCGCCACTTCGAAGAGTCTGGTGGTACTCGACGAGATCGGGCGCGGCACGGCCACGTTCGACGGCTTGAGCATCGCGTGGGCGGTGGCCGAACATATCGCCTCCAGCCCGCGATCGCGGCCGCGGACGTTGTTCGCCACCCACTACCACGAGCTCACCGATCTCGCCGACGCGCTGCCGGGCGTGGTCAATTTCCACGTCGCTGCGCGCGAATGGAAAGACGACATCATCTTTCTTCACAAGATTCTGCCGGGGCGATCCGATCGCAGCTATGGCATCCAGGTGGCGCGGCTCGCAGGGCTGCCGGCCTCGGTCATTACGCGGGCCCGAGACATCCTGGCTTCGCTCGAGCAGGACGAGCTCACTCGCGGCGGCCGGCCCGCGTTGAGCGGAGCGCCGCAGTCCTCGCAGCAGCAGCTCGGCCTGTTTCAGGCGGCTTCACCCGCGGATGAGCGATTGCGCGAGCGGATTCGCGACATCGACATCAATCGCACGACGCCGCTGGAAGCGTTACGATTGATTGAGGAGTTGAAACGAGAGATCGACGGATAAGACCAGAATGACTCCGTGCTTCCGTGGCTCCGTGGTTGTGTGCGTGGCGCTGGCGGCCTGCAGCCAGGAGCGGCCTTCGTCCGACGTCGTCACCGTCGCCGTACTCAGCTCTCCCAACAATCTCGACCCGCGCATCGGCAGCGACGAAACCTCGCAGCGGGTGCATCAGTTGGTCTTCGACTACTTGCTCGCGCTCGACGACAAACTGCGCGTCACCGGCGGCCTGGCCACGCATTGGGATCAGCCCACGCCCCTCATCTACATCGTGCATCTCCATCAGGGTGTGAAGTTCCACGACGGGCACGAGCTGACCGCCGACGACGTGGTGCATACGTTTTCGAGCTTCATCGATCCGTCGTTCGTGTCGCCGCGCAAGGGCGCGTATCGCCTGCTCGATCGCGTCGAAGCGATCGATCGCTACACCGTGCGCTTCACGTTGAAGGAGCCTTTTGGATCCTTCCCCATCCAGCTCGTGATGCCGGTGGTGCCGAAGGGCGCGGGGCCGGAGCTGCGCGATCGGCCGATTGGCACCGGACCCTACAGGTTTGCGAGCTACGCCGTTGACGATCACGTCACGCTCGAAGCCAACGCGGACTATTTCCGCGGCCGGCCGGCCAACCAGGGCGTGGTGTTGAAGGTCATCCCCGACGAGATCATGCGGGCTCTCGAGCTGCGCAAGGGCACCGTGGACATGGTGGTCAACGACCTCTCGCCGGACGTGGTGCATCAGCTCGAGAAGGAGAACGCCGTCGCCATCGCCGAATCGCCGGGCACCGACTATGCCTATGTGGGCATCAACATGCGCGACGTCGTCCTCAAGGACCGCCGCGTTCGCCATGCGCTCGGCTATGCGATCGACAAACAGGCCATCGTCGATCATTTGCGGCGAGGGCTGGCGCGCCCGGCCGTGGGCATTCTGCCGCCGGCGTCATGGGCCTACGAGCCGAAGGTGTTTCAGTTCACGCACGATCCGTCAAAAGCCGTCGCCTTGCTCGAGCAAGCCGGCTATCGCGATCCGGATGGCGACGGGCCGGAACCGCGTTTGCGGTTGTCGTTGAAGGTGTCGACGAATGAGTTCATCCGACTGCAGGCGGCGGTCATTCAGCAGGACCTCAAGCGCGTCGGCATCGACCTCGACGTCCGGTCGTACGAGTTCGCCACGCTCTACGCGGACGTGCTGAAGGGCAATTTCCAGCTGTTCACGCTGCAGTGGGTCGGCGTGTCGGACCCCGACATGCTACGGCGCGTGTTCCACTCGAAGCAGATGCCGCCGAACGGCTTCAACCGCGGATATTACGAGAATCCCGACGTCGACCGGCTGATCGACGCGGCCATGTTGGCCGAGGGCGACGACGAGCGGCGGCAGCTGTATGGCGACGCGCAGCGCGCGATCGCCGAAGACGCGCCGTACATCAGCCTCTGGTACAAGACCAATATTGCGGTGTCGGGTACACGAATCGAGGGCGTCACACTGACGCCCTCGGCAGAGTTCACGTTCCTACGCAACGTCTCGAAGCACTAATTCAGCACAGCAATCTCAACTCTTCAATTTTTCTATCTCTTTTCTCGCCTCGTCGGCAAACGGCGTGTCGGCATGCTGCTCGGTGATCTGCGTGAAGGTCCTGCGCGCGTCCTCCGTCTTGCCGGCGAGTCTGTACGCCCGTGCCAGTTCCATCAATAGAGCCTCGGCGGGCAGCGTCGGATCTTTGCCGTCGACGAATTCCTTGAGCGTGGCAATGGCGGGATCGAACTTGCCGGCGCGCAGCTGCGCTTCGGCCTTGCCGAGCCTGGCGGTCTTGGCCATCAAGGCGCCGCCGCTGGCAATCACCTGGTCGTAGTGCGGCACCGCGTCGTCGAACCGGCCGAGGGCCACGAAATTCTTGGCGAGGTGGTAGCGGGCGGTGACCCCGGCGTCGCTCGCCGGATACGCATCGGCCACAGCCTGGAACTTGGGGATCGAGGCTTCGAGCTTGGCCTTTTCGGTGGGATACGTGCCTGGCTGCTGACCGCCGGGTGCGCTGGGATCGTTGGTGGTGCCGGCCGGCGGCGCCGGCGGCATCACCCGCGCGTCTTCGATCACCATCGCTTCGGCGAGCAGTGCCCTGGCGCGGTTGTCGGTGCTGTTGCGCCAGGTCGTGAACGCGAGCACGCCGCCGCCGATCACCACCACCACGATGATCGTCGCCAGCAGGGTCCTGGAGTTCCTGTCGGCCCACGACTGCGCATGCCCCAGCGCAATCGCCAGCTCGTTGTCCCTCAGATGCTGTCTTTCAGTGTGTTTCATAATCTGTCAGCTCTCGATGGTGCGCGTGGCAGGAGTTGAACCTGCGGCCCCCCGCTTAGGAGGCGGGTGCTCTATCCACTGAGCTACACGCGCATCAGTACGTCAGTACAGAATAGACGTTTTCCCCTGGCAATTTCGAGCGTCCGTTCAGGAAGCCAAGCTCGATCAGAAACGCCACGCCCACCACCTGCCCGCCCGATTTCCGGGCGAGATTCAGCGTCGCCTTCGCCGTCCCACCCGTGGCCAGCACGTCGTCAACGATCAGCACGCGCTGATTGTTGGCGCACGATTCCTGATGGATCTCGAGCGCGTTGTCGCCGTACTCGAGGCTATAGGCCTCGCGGTGCGTGACGCCCGGTAGCTTGCCGGGTTTGCGCACGGGAATGAAGCCGCAGCCAAGCGCGTTGGCGACGGCCGCGCCAAGAATGAAGCCGCGGCTCTCGATGCCGATCACCTGGTCGACGTCTTCGCCCATGTAGGGCGCCGCCAGCGCATCAACCGTGTCGCGAAACCCCTGGCTGTCGCACAGCAGTGTGGTGATGTCATAGAACAGGATGCCGGGCTTCGGAAAATCGGGGATCTCGCGAATCTTCTTCTTTAGGTGGTCCATTCAGCTCTCAACTATCGGCGTCAGCGGATCTCGAATCCGGTCCCGGCCATGGCCGGCGCGACCTCGTCTACCATCACCTGCTCGACGCGCGAGCGCGACGGCCCTCGGCGTAGCGCGCGTTCGAATCGTTCGACCGATTCCGCGTCGCCTTCGGCCACCGCTTCCACCGTCCCGTCGCTCTGATTCGTGACGTATCCCTGTAGCCCTTCGCGCCGCGCGGCGTCGAGCGCAAAGTAGCGGAATCCCACGCCCTGCACCCGGCCACTCACCACGAACCTCCGGGCTACACGCATCCCTTCCGCCTTCGCCCGGCTTCGGCGGGACACGTCATTCTACTGCTGCGTGCCCGGCTTGGCGGCCGGCGCGGGTGCCGGCTTCGCCTTCGGATCCACCGCATCGAGCTTTTCCCGTTTCAGCGCGCCGTTGAGCAGCGGCAGCTGCTTCTTGAGCGTGTCGTTCATCTTTTGCAATTCGGCATCGAGCTGCGCGGACAGCTCGTTGAACACTTCCACGCTCTGGTTGGTCGGCTTGTTGTCGGCGCTTTCGATGACGCCAACGAGCGCGGCGATCTTGTTGTTCAACTTGATCGGGTAGTTCAGCGGGTCCTGGCCGCTGCGGTTGCGGACCTGATAGGCCTCTTCTTCGACCGCCGTCAACGGCACCATCACCGCATCGGCGAGCTTCTGGATCTCGTTCTTGCGGCGGGGCGAGACCTTTTGCAGCCGATCGTTGATCTGCTGGCGCAGGTTACGGATGTCGATGACCGCCTGATTCGCTTCGGAAACCTTGTCGCGCACCCGCATCGACAGCTTGAACTGTTCGAGCAGGTCGGCCTCGGAGATGCCAGCGGCCACCAGACGCGGGTCGAGGGCGATATTGAAATCACGCGACTGGGTCTCGCCGTTGGCAGTGATCCGGATCGAATATTTTCCGGTCGGCGACGCGGGGCCGCGCTGGGGCTGCGCCGCCCACATGATCATGCCGGGGAACACCACCGCACCTTCGTAGCGCATATCCCAGGTAAAGCGGTTGATGCCGCGCGACGTCGCCACGCGAGGCGGACCGCCGCCAAAGAAAGGATTGTCGTCGTCGCCGCCTGCCGGCTTCGCTGTCTTTGGGGTGCCGGTGAACGATCGCAGCACCGTGCCGGCGGCGTCGAGGAACTCGATCTTCACTTCCGCCGCCTCCTTGTTCAGGTAATAGTCGAACGTGACGTTGCGATCGCGGCCCCGCATGGGGTTCAGCGGCTCGAAGACGAACAGCGCGTTGGTGGTGAGCTCCGGCGTCGCCTGGCGAAGCACACCGATGTTGTCGAGCACGTAGAAGCCGCGGCCGTGCGTGCCGATCACGAGATCGCGCTCTTCCGAGATGATGCCGTGAACCGGCGTCACCGGCAGGTCGAGACGCAGCGATTGCCACGAGGCGCCGTCGTTGAACGACACGTAGACGCCATGCTCGGTGCCGACATAGAGCAACCCGCGACGTTTGATATCTTCGCGAATCACCCGCGGGAAATCCGTATCGGGAATGCCGCTGACGATCTTCTGCCACGTCTTGCCGAAGTCCGCTGTCTTGTAGACGTACGGCCGGCGATCGCCCATCTGGTAGCGATTGGCGGCAAGATAGGCGACGCCGTTCTGATGCGGCGACGCTTCGATCAGGCTGACGCGAGCAAACTCTGGCAGATCCGGCGGCGTGATGCGCTCCCAGTTCTTGCCGCCGTCACGCGTGACGTGCACCAGACCGTCGTCCGATCCCGCCCAGAGCGTATTGATGTCCTGGCGCGACGGCGCCAGCGTGAACACCACCGCGTAGGTCTCCACGCCCGTCTGATCTTTCGTGATCGGGCCGCCGGAGGCCTCCATCGTCTTGGGATCCGAACGCGACAGGTTCGGGCTGATGCGTTCCCAGCTCTGGCCATCATTCGTGGTGCGCCACACGTGTTGCGATGTGGCGTAGAGCACCTTCGGGTCTACCGGTGAGAACACGATGGGGTAGGTCCACTGGAACCGTTCCTTGATGTCCTTCGAGGAATAGCCCATCGGGTTGTTCGGATAGATGTTGACGGACCGCTGCTGACCGGTCTCACGATCGAGCCGGCTCAAGTAACCGCCATAGCTGCCGGCGAAGAACACGTCGAGGTCTTTCGGATCCGGCGCGATGTAGCCGCTCTCGCCGCCGCCCACCGCGTAGAAGATCGGCGGCAAGCTGCCCTCGCCCGCTCCCGGATTGGCCTGACTGCCGACGCAGGCGGTGCTGTTGTCCTGCTGGGCGCCGCAGATGTGATACGGCACGTGCCTGGTCGTGAACACGTTGTAGAACTGACCGGTCGGAATGTCCTGCTCGGTCCACGTCTGGCCGCCGTTCACCGTGACGTTGGCGCTGCCGTCGTTGGCCTGGACCATTCGCTTGTTGTCGGTCGACGAGATCCACAAGTCGTGGTTGTCGCCGTGCGGCACGCGAATGGTCGATGTGGTCTTGCCGCCATCGGTGGACCTGAAGAACTGCACGTTGAGGACGTAGACGGTGTCTTTCTGAACCGGGTCCGCATTCAGGCGCGTGTAGTAGAACGCGCGCTGACGCATGTTGCGGTTGTCGTTGATCAGCTTCCAGCTGGTGCCCGCATCGTCCGACACATACAGGCCGCCGGCCGCCTCGTTCTCGATGATCGCGTAGACGCGATTGCCGTCGGCGCCCGACACCGACACGCCGACCTTGCCCCAGAGTCCGCCCGGCAGGCCCTGGCTCTTGGTAATCTCCGACCAGCTGTCGCCGCCGTCGGTGGATTTGAAGAGGCCGCTTCCCGGTCCGCCGCTCGACATGCTCCACGGCGTGCGGCTGGCTTCCCACAGCGACGCGAAGATCACGTTGGGGTTCTTGGGATCGATCGAGATGTCGACGCCGCCGGTCTTGTCGTCGCGGAACAGCGTGCGCCGCCAGGTTTTGCCGCCGTCGGACGACTTGAAAATGCCGCGTTGTGGACTCGGGTTGTAGATCTGGCCCAGCACCGCCGCGTAAACGATGTCGCAGTTGGTGGGATGGACGCGAAGGCGCGCGATAGCCTGAGAGTCGCGGAGATCGGTGAGGTGATCCCACTTCGCTCCGCCATCAGCAGTCTTGTAGATGCCGTCGCCCTGAATGATGTTGCCGCGCAACTGCGTCTCACCGCCGCCGATATAGACGACGTCGGGATTCGACTGGCACACCGCCAACGAGCCGATCGACGACGTGTTGATCTTGCCGTCGGTCATCGGCGACCAGTTGGAGCCACCATCGGTGGTCTTCCACGCGCCGCCGCCGGTGGCGCCGAACCAGTACTCGAGCGGTCGCGATTCGCTGCCGCCAGCCGCGAGGGAACGGCCGCCGCGCGCCGGACCGACGCTGCGCCACCGCATTCCCGAGTAGAGGCTCGGATCAACCGTCGCCCCGCCTTGCCCGGACGTCGTGGGTTGCAAGGTCAGGACTGTGGCGATCGTTAGGCTGGCAAACACAAGGAATTTCAACGCCTTCATATGCGGTCACTCCAGGATTGACTATTCTATCTGACCGTGCCGCGCTCGAAATCCATCATTCTCAACCTCGCCGTCGCGCTGATTGGTTTGGCGCTTCTGATTGTCACCGTGGAACGCGTCGGTGGTTGGTCGGCGGTTGTGGAAGGCGTTGGCAGCGTTGGACGGTGGTTTTTCGTCGTCGTTCTACTCGGTGCCGCGCGCATGGGATGCCGGGCGAGGGCCTGGATCGCGTGTGCACATGGCGCCGAACTTCGCTTTCGCGATGCGTTCGGGGCGATTCTTGCTGGCGACACTGCGGGCAACCTGACGCCCCTTGGTGTCTTCGCGAGCGAACCGACGAAGATCCTCATGACGCGAGCGAAACTTTCAACGGTTGTCAGCATCGCGTCAGTTGCGATCGAGAACGCTTTTTATACGGCGTCCGTCCTCATCGTTCTGCTCGCCGGCACTTGGATCTTTCTTCAGCGCGCGGATGTGCCACCTGGTCTTGAACAGATTTCTGAGGTGATTCTGATCGCGGTAACTATTGCCGGCGTTACTGGCTTTTGGGTGGCCCGCAGTCGTCCAGCGGTGTTATCGCGACTCGCCCCAATCGCCACGAGACTGTCCGGCCGATCGCACACGCCTGCCGACGCCGCCCGCGAGGTGGAAGCGCGCTTCTATGGTGTCCGGCAGTGGCCCCTTGCCAGGGTCTCCCGAGTGGTGATGTGGGAGGCAATCTTCCATGTCCTGGCTGTTGCGGAAGTGTGGCTCGTGCTGCGCCTTTTGCCAGACGGCGCGACGATTACGCTTGCGGAGGCGTTCCTGATGGAGAGCGCCGGGCGATTCGTCACTGTCGCCTTCAAGTTCGTCCCGTATCGTCTGGGCATCGACGAGGTTGGCTCTGGAGCAGTCGCAGAGGTACTGGGCCTGTCTGGAGCGTCGGGAGTCACGCTCGCCTTGGTTCGAAGGCTTAGGATCCTGGTCCTTAACGCTGCGGGACTGCTGCGACTGCTCCGCTGATCGAGATCTATCGATCCCGCAGCTCGCGAATCGCGCGGGCCACCGCTTCTCGGACTTCGACGTTCACGTCGTAGCGCGCCGCTTGCAAGGCCTCGAGCGCACTCGAGTCCTCGATTTCGCCGAGCGCCCACGCTGCCGTCTTTCGCACCTCGAAGCTGGAATCTTTGAGCGCGCCAATCAATGCCTCTACCGCACTGCGCGATTCAATTTCGCCGAGCGCCCACGCCGCTTCGCGCCGCACTGAGACCTCGCTATCCTGGCCGAGCGCTGCGGTCAGGCCGGAAACGGCCGCGGCGTCTTCGATTTCACCCAGGGCCCATGCCGCCTGCTTTCGCACGGTCACATCAGCATCGGTCAAAAGGGCAACCAGGCCGTCCACCGCGAGTCGCGACTCGATCTCGCCAAGCGCCCAGACCGCCTGTTTTTTCAGCGCGAGATCGGGATCCTTCAAGGTCGCGACGAGCGCGGTCACCGCCGAGTCATGTTCGATTTCGCCGAGGGCCCACGCTGCCCTGAGTCGGACGCTGCGCTCGCCGTCCTTTTGAAGGGCCTCGGCCAACGCCGGCACGGCCGCGGCGTCCTCGATTTCACCCAACGCCCACGCGCTCTGATCGCGGACGTTGGCGTTCGAGTCGTTGAGCCGATCGGCGAGCGCCGCCACCGCGTCGGCGCGATCCAGCTGCGGTTCCGCTTCGCCGAGTCCGACCGCCGCGAACTTTCGGACGCGCCAGTCGGCATGCTGCAGCCCGCGGATGAGCCCGGGAACGGCGGCGTCGCCGATTTCGCCAAGCGTCTCGGCGGCTTCCTGCGCCGGCGACGTTTCCATCCACTTCAGTGTTTCGGGACTGAGGTTCGCCTGCCGGCGCATCCAGTCGCTCATGTTGCAATCAATCCGTCGCACCAGCACGTCGTCGTGAAGCATGGTCAGCAGGACAGGAATCGTCGCCGCGGCGTCGTTGTGGCGGCGGCCAAGCTGACAGGCGGCTTCCGCGCGCTGCACCGGGTCGGGCGAATACAACTGATCGACAAATCCACGCAGGGACTGCGGCATGGCGGGCACGCGGTCCCGCGGCTGGGTCGGCTGCGCCGCCGCGACTGCTGAGGTCATCAGAATGCCGATGATTGCGACGTTGCGTACGGAGTACATAGGTTCGCCCCCTCGCCATAGACGGCCCGGGCACCGGCCAGGGTTGCAACGAATATGTGTAATATCACGGGCATGACCACACGCCTCGTCGGTACGAACTACACCACGCCCGACATCGTGGCGAAGGTCACCGGGCGAGCACTCTACGCGGAAGATTTCCGCGCCGAGGGCATGCTGTTCTGCAAACTGATGCTGAGCGAGCGCCCGCACGCGCGGGTGCTGAACAAGGACCTCAGCCGCGCCCTGGCGCTGCCGGGCGTGCGCGCCATCCTGACCGCCGAAGACGTGCCGCCGCTCGGCGGCACCGCGGAACATTGCCTGACCAACGAGCCGCTGTACGCGGGCGAGCCCATCCTCGCGGTGGCGGCCACCAGTGAAGAAATCGCAGCGGAGGCGATCGAGCTCATTCGTCTCGATGTCGAGCCGCTTCCTTTCGTGACGGATCCCATTGAGAGCCTGCGACCGGATGGACCGGATGCCCGGAGTGAAGGCAACGTCTGGGCGCCGCCCCGTGCCCCGGCGCCGGGCGAGCCGCCTCGTCCTGGTATCGAGCGGCTGAAATGGAGCGCGGCCGACTTCGCCGATGCCGGTGAAGACCGGATGCCGATGGGCAAGGCGATGGAGGAATGGTCGTTCGGCGATGTCGACGCGGCCTTCACGCAAGCCGCACTCGTTGTGGACGAAACCTTCATCGTGCCGTCAACCGGCCACCATCCGCTCGAAACGCGAAGCGCGATGGCCTACTGGCAGAACGGGAAGTTGCACCTGCACTGCTCCACCCAAAGCGTCATCCGCACGGTCGATGCGGTCGCGCGCTGGGTCGGCATCAAGCCGGCGGACGTCGTGCTGATCTGCGAGTACACAGGCGGTGGGTTCGGCAGCAAAGGCGGCGGCGCGATCTCGATGGCGATTCCCGCGCTGCTTTCGAAGAAGGCCAACGCGCCGGTGATGATGCGCGTGAGCCGCGAAGAAGAGAGCTACTTCGGCCGTGCCCGCACCAACATGGCCGGGCGCGCCAAAATGGGTTTCGCGAAAGACGGCCGCATTCTCGCGCTCGACCTCTTCATCGTTCAGGACAACGGCCCGTACGGCCCGATGGGCGACCATCGCTCGGCGGGCAATGCCGCGTCGCTCGTGTATCAACCCGCGGCGATGCGGTGGCGCGCCGTGAACGTGCTGACCAATACGCCGCCTCGGACCCAGCAGCGCTCGCCCGGCCCGATGCAGGCCAACGGGATCTGCGAAGGCGCGATTACGAAAGCCGCGAAACAGCTGGGAATCGATCAGGTCGCGATTCGGCGGATCAATTCTCCCGAAGGCAAGGCGATCTACGGCCCGCCCGATGCCAAAGGACAGCGGCGCCACATCACGAGCGCCTTCGTGAAGGAGGCGCTCGATCGCGGCGCCGATCAATTCGGATGGCCGGCGCGTCAGGCGCAGTCCGGCCGGCGCATCGGATCGAAGGTACGCGGCGTCGGTGTGGCCGTGGGACCGCATGGGGCCGGTTCGATCGGTTTCGACGGCCTGATGACCCTGCGCCCCGACGGCTGTCTGCACGTCCAGTCAGGCGTCGGCAACCTCGGCACGCACTCGGTGATCGACCTCGCGCGCGTGGCCGCGGAAGTGCTCGACCTTCCGTGGGAGAAGGTCGTCGTCAACTGGGGCGACACCAGCAAGGGCCTGCCGTGGTCGTGCCTGTCGGTGGGCAGCCAGACGACGCACGCCATGACGCGCGCGAATCATGCCGGCGCGATGGATCTCAAACGCAAGCTGCAGGAGATTGCGGCGCGAGATCTCGGCGGCCGGCCGGATGACTACGCTATTGGTGGCGAGCGTGTGTACCGCAGGAGCAGTCCCGGAGCATTCCTGGCCTATGCCACGGCGGCGAAGCGGGCCATCGAGCTCGGCGGGCGTTTCGATGGCCACGACTTGCCTCAGGATATTCACGCGGTTACGAAGGCCGCGGCGGCATTGCATGTCGGCCGGGGCGTGATGGGCGTGGCGAAGGACACGTATCCGCGCGATGGCGATTCGTATTCATTTGTCGCGGGTTTCGCCGAAGTGGACGTTGACATTGAAACCGGCGTGATCACGCTCGTCGATTTCTTGTCCGTCGGCGACGTCGGCACCATCGTCAATCCGCGAAGTTTGATCGGACAGCTGAACGGCGGCTGCGCTCTCGGCATCGCCCACGCGTTGCATCAGAAGCTCGTCTACGACCCGCACTACGGCCTGTCGCTGGCGCGGCGGTTCCATCACAACAAGCCGATCACGATCCTCGACCTGCCGGTATCGATGAGGGCGACGGCGCTGAATATCGCCGACCCGGAGACGCCCGTTGGAGCGCGAGGCGTCGGTGAACCCCCGGTTGGCGCCGGATTCGGGGCGGTATTGAATGCGATTGCCGATGCGATTGGCGTGGAGGCGTTTCGCCGCGCGCCGGTGAGCGCCGACATCGTGTTGATGTCGTTGGCTCACGGACGGCGGATGCACGACCCGCTACGGGCGCATCTATGAAGGCTTGATCGAGACGTTCACGCGCGTGCGCTCGGTAAATTCAGAGTCGGTTGCCGACAGCTCCAGCTCGTACAGGCCTGGCGCCGAGAACGTGGCCTTCGTCCGTGCCGACCCAGGAATCGTGAAGTTGACCGTCCCCGGACCCTTCAAGAGCTTCCACTCGACCACGAATGGCTTGTCGCGCGGCAAACCTTCGTCGTGCGCGCTGCCGAAGAGATTCACTTCTTCGTTGAGCGCCGCGGTGATCACGGGCGGTGGGCTGTTGGGTCGGGCCGTGACGCCAAGCACGCGCACCGCGGGAGGCCGATTGAGGCACACGCCCTTCGGCACTTTCGCGTACTCGATCTTCGACAGCGCAGGCGCGCCTTCCACGAGGTTCCAGTTCGATTGCAGCATGCGCTCGCTGGTGCCTTCCGTCACGCCGCCATAGGTGAGCGTCCACTTCATCTTGCCGTCGAATTGGGGACCGACCACCATCACGCACTGGAATCGCCAATGCCCCGGCTTGAAGGTCGTGGGTTGCAGGCGGTCGCCAGGCGTGGGCGCGAAGCTGTTGTTGGTGCCCGGCGCAATGGTCACCACGTCGGCGTTGTGACTGAAGTAGGCAAACGACAGCGTGAAGCTGCCATCCGGGTTCTTCAGAAACCCATCGTAGACCGGGTAAATCGGCTGATTTCGCTGCGCCGACAGGCTCGCGGACATCGGCGCCATCAGGACCAGAACCAGGGCAAAGACGGGCTTCATGGGTGTAAAGTAATCCAACCGGCCGGCAAACCTAAAGGTTTGTCGCCGCAGGACCTGGATCTTAGGAGGCCTTCATGGTCACCGTTCGGCTTGCCGGCATCGCCGGTGCGCTCGTCGCGACCGGGGTTTTGTTTTCAACGGAACCCGTGACTCACGCCCAAGCGTCCTCGCCGACGTTCTCAAAGGATGTGCTCCCGATTCTGCAGCGCTCCTGCCAGAGCTGCCATCGGCCCGGCACGCCGGCGCCGATGTCGCTGCTCAACTACGCCGAAGTGCGGCCGTGGGCGCGCGCCATGAAGACGAAGGTGGTGAATCGCGAAATGCCGCCGTGGCATATCGACCGCAGCATCGGCGAGTACGAGAACGATCCGTCGCTGAGCGACAAGGAAGTGGCCACCATCGCGGCGTGGGTTGACGCCGGCGCTCCGCAAGGCAATCCCTCGGATGCCCCGCCGGCCAGGGTGTTTCCGCCCAGCACTGAGTGGACCTACGGCGAACCCGATCTCGTGGTGCGCATGGCCAAGGGATTCAGGATTCCCGCGAACGGGCCCGACTTCATTCCCGAGGAACACGTCGATCCCGGACTCACCGAGGACCGCTACGTGAAGTGGGTGCAGATCATCCCCGATGCCTGGCGGGCCGTGCACCACGCGCACGTCTACGTTGACCTGCCGGAGGGCGTCGATCGCGAGGGGCTCGGCCTCAACATGGGATCGAACGTCGGCAACTCGATGGATCTGATCGAGTACGGCGCCGGCAACGACGCCGACATCTTCCCCGAGGGGACGACGAAGATCCTGAAGAAGGGCTCGATCTTCCGCTTCGAAGGTCACTATCACCCGTACGGTGAGGAGACCTACGACCGTATGCGCGTCGGCATCAAGTTCTACCCCAAGGGCTACAAGCCGAAGTACGTCGTCACATCGCATCGGATCCGGACGGGCCTGGGCAATGACTGGGTGTTGAATCGCGAGCGCGTGGAAGATCTTCTGCTGCGCGCCGGTCACAAAATCTCGATCGACGAGCCGGCGATGCCAACCGGCGCGCTGATTGCCGAGAACCCGCTGCACGCCACGGCGTTTCTGAGCATTCCGCCGAACAGCGTCGTCACGCACGAGCGCTTCTGGCCGCTGCCGCAGGCGGCGCTGATCATCAGCTTCCAGCCGCACATGCATTTCAGAGGCTCGAAGATGCTGCTCGAAGCCATTCATCCCGACGGACGGCGCGAGATTCTGACCAATGCCACGCACTACGAGCAGAACTGGCAGGTGACCTATAAGTACAAGACGCCGCATCTGTTCCCGAAGGGCACGATCCTCCACACCGTGTCGGTGCACGACAACACCGCCAACAACCGACACAATCCGGATCCCACCGCGTGGATCGGCTGGGGCAGCCGGACGATGGATGAAATGGGACATGGGTGGACGGACATCGCCTTCCTGAGCGATGAGCAGTATCGGGAAGAGCTCGCGGCGAGGCGATCGCAGCGCAGAACGACTACAGACTCGAGACAACAGCAATAGGCGGGTCGACAAACCCGCCCCTTCGTACGGAGCTACGTCATGACGCGTGTGACCCTGGCCGCTACAGGTGTGGCTGCGCTCTTTGCTTTTTCACTCACCACCATCACCGCGACGCAGGCACCGGCGATTCCGGTTGATGCCGACGATATCTCCGGCGTCGTCCGCAGTACCAAGGGCCCTGAGGCGGGCGTCTGGGTGATCGCCGAGACGAAGGACCTGCCCACGCCCTACGTGAAGATCGTCGTCACCGACGATCAGGGGCGTTATCTCCTGCCCGATCTGCCGAAAGGCAGCTACACGCTGTTCGTGCGCGGCTACGGTCTGGTCGATTCACCGCGCGTGGCCGGCGTGCCGGGCAAGGCGCAGAACCTCACCGCCGTGATCGCGCCCAACGATCACGCGGCCGCGCAGATCTACCCCGCCGGCCACTGGTTGTCGCTGCTGCGCATTCCAGAAGGCAGCGAGTTCCCTGGAACCGGGCCGCAAGGCAACGGGATCAATCCAAACATCAAGAGCCAGGCCGAGTGGATTCGCCTGATCAAGTCGGGCGGCTGCACCGCCTGCCATCAGCTCGGGACGAAGGCGACGCGCGAGATTCCGAAGGAGCTCGGCACGTTCCCGTCGCTGCAACATGCGTGGGAGCGCCGGATCGCCTCGGGCCAGGCCGGCGCGCAGATGGTCAACGGCGTCAACAATCTCGGCAAGGAGCGCGCGCTGCTGCTGTTCGCCGACTGGACCGATCGCATCAATCGCGGCGAGGTGCCGCCGGCGCCGGCGCGGCCGCAGGGCCTAGAGCGCAACGTCGTGATCACGATGTGGGACTGGGCCGATCCGAAGGCGTATCTCCACGACGTGGTGTCGACCGATCGCCGCAAGCCAACCGTAAACGCGAACGGCCCGCTGTATGGTGCGCTGGAGTTGAGCGGCGACTACGTGCCCGTTCTCGATCCGAACACGCACAGGGCGACGCAAGTGCCGCTCACCGTGCGCGACCCGAATACACCCCCGACCTCGTCGAAGATGGCGGCGCCGTCTCCCTACTACGGAGAAGAGGCGATCTGGACCAGCAAGAACAACGTCCACAATCCGATGCTCGACGAGCGAGGCCGGCTGTGGCTGACGTCGGCGGTGCGGTCAGCCGAGAATCCCGCATTCTGCAAGGAGGGCTCGTCGCATCCGTCGGCGAAGCTGTTCCCGCTGCAGCGCAGCACGCGTCATCTCCAGATGTACGACCCGGCGGCGAAGAAGCTGACGCACATCGCGACCTGCTTCGGTACGCATCACCTGATGTTTGCCGAGGATGCGAACAACACGCTGTGGACGAGCGGTGGCGGCCAAGTGGTGGGCTGGTTGAACGTCAAGAAGTTCGAGGAGACCGGCGACGAAGAACAGTCGCAGGGCTGGACCGCGCTCGTCATGGACACCAACGGCAGCGGCAAACGCGACGCGTATGTCGAGCCGAACGAGCCCGTCGACCCGACGAGGGACAAGCGATTCGGCGCCGCGTTCTACTCGGTCGCGCCGGCTCCGGACGGCGCGATTTGGGGCACCGTGCTCGGCTTCCCCGGCCAGGTCGTTCGGTTGTCGCCGGGATCGAATCCGCCCGAAACGGCCCTCGCCGAAGTCTACGAGCCGCCGTTCAACCATCCGACGCGGCCAGGCTTCTCGCCGCGCGGCGGCGACGTGGATCGCAACGGCGTGATGTGGGCCGCCCTGGCCAGTGGTCATCTGGCGAGCTTCGATCGCCGCAAGTGCAAGGGGCCGCTCAACGGTCCGAAGGCGACGGGGCAACACTGCCCCGAAGGTTGGACGCTCTATACCGAGCCGGCGCCGCAGTTCCGGGGCGTCAAGGACGGCGGCAGCGTTGAAGGCAGCTACTACACGTGGGTCGATCAGTTCGACGCATCGGGCCTCGGCGCCAACACGCCCATCAACACCGGCAACGCGTCGGAGGCGCTGCTGGCGCTCAAAGACGGCAAGTGGGTGGTCATTCGTGTGCCCTATCCGCTCGGCTTCTACACCAAGTGGATGGACGGCCGCATCGACGATCCGAAAGGCGGCTGGAAGGGCCGCGGGTTGTGGGCGACGATCAGCACGCGCACGCCGTTCCACATGGAAAGCGGCAAGGGAACGACGAGCAAGGTCTACAAAGTGCAGTTCCGGCCGGATCCGTTGGCGCGATGAGAATCCGGCTAAAGCCGGACACCACCATGACGGCTGTGGTGTCCGCCTTCAGGCGGAT
>Ga0187893_10005234_pt1 | contig 23551 bp, 21 predicted proteins | sample MA1701074metaG_FD_139574 | JGI IMG/M metagenome (GOLD analysis project Ga0187893, IMG submission 139574) | White microbial mat communities from a basaltic lava cave in the Kipuka Kanohina Cave System on the Island of Hawaii, USA - MA170107-4 metaG ...
GAACGCATTCGACCCCGATTCGGAGTCAAATGGAGCGGTTCCCGGTGTTCGATCATGCCATCGCGGCCCATCGGCATCGCTGAACCCATTAAAAACAATCGAAGTTCAACAAACTGCTAGTTCCTCGACCACCATTAGCCGCGCCAGAAAGTCACGGTATGCATCGCGGAACTTCAACAAGCGGCCGCCAATGGGAGCAGTTTGGGCTAGCAGCGCGCGGTGTTCCCCGACAAGCGGCAGGACTCGCGCGCGCAACGCCTGGATGGCAGTGACGTCGGTTGCGCCGAAACGCGCGGTGGCTTCGGTGAAGGCTTTGGCCCATGCCTCGTAACGCTCGATGGCGGACCAGTCGGTATCCACACCCTCGTATGCGGAATCGAGCAGGGTCTGGGCGTCGGTCTTCATGGCCTCCAACGCCGCGTCCTCCTGGTTGAGCTCCTCGAGCTTGGGCAGGAGATCCTCAATCTCAGGGTCCTGTGGGCGACTCTTGTCGGCCCTAAACAGCGCCAGACGCGCAGACACAACGCGCTTGCCAAACCAGCGCTTCGGCCACCAAGCGACCTTCGCCTGGTCCCAAGCAGCGCTCAGGTCTAGGCCATTGAGCGTGGCGACGCCGGGTGTGTAACTCGGTGCGAGTGCGGCCCAGACTTCCTTGCGGCGGGCACCATGCTCATGAAGACGGTGAACATGGGCGCGCACCCCAGGGTCGCTCGCGCGCGCGGCAAGGCCCATCGGAACTCCGGGAGCCTTGAGCAGCACGTCGGCGAGCTCGTCCATCGAGGCGTAGTCCCCCAGGGACAGCCCGACCTCGGGCACCCCACAGGATTTGGCCGCCACTGCGCCAGCCTCCTCTAAAGCAGCCGCGATTTGGTCGAGCGACGCGGCCGCCTGATAAAGCCCATCCTCCCAGGACGGCGACCATTCCGTTCGGGCGATGGGCAACAGCGGGTGAGCTTGCAGTGAGCTGATTTCGCCGGCTAGCGTTGCCGTCCGCCGCATCGTCTCGCGCAGCGAGTCCAGCGCGGCCCGGTGGTGCACTTCAGGATCCGCCCAAGGCATTTCGGCAGGCATCCACTCGCGATGCAGAATCGCTAGACCGGTGGCGTCGTAGATCGTCAGATCGTTCGCGTGCTTTTGGTGAAGCAGCCGCACCAGCGTATTCAGTTCCTGCCGCAGAGCCGCCAAGCGATTCGCCTCGCGCTCCCAGTCGGTTGCCGTGTGCGCCCCTGCGAAGTTCAGGGCCTGGCCCAACTGCCGCAGCACCTCGGATTTCTTGGCCTTGGCAGAATGGAGTTCCAAGCAGAACGGGCCAAGCCCGTTCGCCGTGAGGCGGCGATGTACGACGTCCAGCGCCGCCATCTTCTCGGACACGAACAGTACGGACTTGCCCAGTGCCAGGAAATGGGCAATCAAGTTCGTGATGGTCTGGCTCTTGCCGGTTCCCGGCGGCCCCTCCAGAACGAAGTCCTTGCCGTCGGCTGCAGTACAAAGTGCCCGCAGTTGGGAGGAGTCGGCCAGCATGGGCACAAACAGGTCCTGAGGGCGATGCGTGTCGTCGAGGTTCCGCAGCGCTCCGTTGGTGCCATCGTGGCCGAAAGCTTCGCCCGGATGATCAATGAGATGCGCGACGACACGATTCTGCTTAAGAGCCACAGTGCGGTCCTGCAGATCTTTCCACATCAAGTATTTCGTGAACGAGAACGTCCCGAGGTAAACCTGCTCGATTACTTCCCAGCGCGGAATCTCCCCGATTGCCAGCCGGAAGATCTGCCAGATGCGCCCGACATCGACACCACCCTCATCCTTCGGAAGCAGATCGAAGCCATGAAGCTGGAGCTGATATTCCTCGCGCAGAAGCTGCAGTAGAGTCGGATTGACGATTGTCTCGTCATCGTGACGGATCAGAGTGAAGCCGCTGCGCACCGATTGACGCCGCATTTCCACTGGCACTAACAGTATGGGCGCTAGGTGCGTCACCTCGGAGCGTTCGGCTTCCGCCCATTTCAGGAAGCCAAGAGCCAGGAACAATGTATTCGAGCCGCCTTCCTCTAGGCTCAGCTTGGAGTTGCCGTAGATCTCCAGCAGCCGGGCATCCAACTTGTCGGGCTCGACCATCGCCAGGAGTTCGTGCCGCGCAAGAGCTTCACGGGCCACCTCGTTGAGTGGTTGCTGCCCTGTGCGACCGACGTGGACGGCGGACATCCGCGGGTCCGCGCCGTCCATGATCTTCGGCAGCGGACGGAATCGGAATTCCGCGCCGTCGGCCAGCACGTCTTCCATGGACGCCGGTTCCGGTACAAACAGCTGGATGTTGGATCTGGTCGGCTTGAAGTTGAGGAGCCGATTGCGAAGCGTGAGATCCAGCAATTTACTCTTCCAGCGCGCGAGCCTGCCCGCCGGAGTGTCGGGCGTCGCCGTTAGATCCGCGGCGGTCAGGGTGTCTGGATCAAGCGGAGGCAGTGGCGGCATCTCCTCGATCGGAAGCGACCCTCCGCCCGCTCCGGCGACCTCTGCCGCAGGCGCGTCTCCACGGGAGGGCAGCGGGAGGATTCTTCTCTCTCTCGCCCGTTTGATGTCCACAGCGAATCGAAAGTCCTGCTCGTCCATCAGGTGCTGATGGCCGAGCTCCATGGCCGCTCGCAAGCTCACCTTATTCTGTTGGCTGAGAACAGTCGTTTCAAAGACGATGAACTCGCCCGATTGCACCCGTTTGCGAATCGCCTGCGCGTCCTCGATGGTTGGCGTCGCGAAAGAGTTGGGAACGAGCCAGCAACCGACCCAGGCGTGCTCCTTCTTGAAGAGGACGACCGCGTTTAGCCCGGCCTGCTCCATGCAGGATGCGAGCAGCATCACCAGATCAAGACATGTCGCGACCCTGCCGGCCATGATGCGGTCCGGGGTGCGGATTTTCTGTCCATCAGTGCCGAAAGAGGCTGGTGGGTTCGAGTAATGCAGGTCCTCTGCCACAATCACGTTGTAGAGGGCCGAGATCTGCTGGCGGACGTGATCACGGTTCTTGGACTGATAGCCGCTCATCGCCGCTCCGCCCGCGGAGGTACGCAGCAGCGCCGATGCCTTGCTGACCAAGCCGTCTACGGCGGGATTGTTGGGCATACAGAAAGCGGCCAGTAGTTCCGGCAGAGCCCGGCTACCGGCCCATTGGTCATACGCCAAGACCTCGACGGGATGCTCGATGCTGTCCCTCGTTTCGCCGCCAGCCCGGACCGAAACATTGAGCTTCGCTCGCTCCAGCTCAGTCAGGCCAGAGAGGTAGCGATGATGGATTCGGATGTCGACCGGTGTGATTCGGCGGCTTTCGCCGGCGGCGAGTCGGTCAAACCGCAGCTTTGCACCTTCGGCGAAAGGCGGGTCGGCCTCGACGATCACCTCGACATCTGTAATCGCGTCCTGCGAATCATTGGTGATTCGCAACTCGCGAATAAGCGGCACATCGTTCTGCAGTGACGCGTATCCAATGGTGGCGTCTGCTACGACCTCAACGCGGACAGGACGCGGCGGTGCGTCGGCCGGGGTGATACTTGGTCCCTCTGTCATGGCGAAGCGTCCTCAAGGGCTACCGATTGCATATGGGGTAGCCATTGGTATGCTACATCCTCACCATCGTCTCCGCACCGACGTGAACGTAGCGCTCGGGCGCGCACGTGAGGATGATCGTTTGGATATCCTGACTTGCTATTCGAAGACCAGCGCCAGAAGTGGCCCCACTCGTTTAGACAATTCCCCTGAATGATTCCTTTTCGGCCTTCTTGCCATCTTCCTCTCTGTTCGATCAGGCGATGCCGTCGCCCCCGCGGGCGGAGATTACACTTATCGGGCTGTCTGAATTTGTGGGACCGCTTCTGTGTACTGGTAATTGGTGCGACAGCTTGCCGCTAGGCCGGCGAGCGCAAGCGAAGGAACGCGAATGGAGTTTCCGGACAGAACTGCATATATCCAAATCCATAAAGAAGCTGCCCGCAGGCACCGACAAAATGGCGAACACGCCCTTGCCCGCTCTTCGTACTTTGGTTGGGTAGAGTCGGTTAGGCAGCAGAACATTAATGAGGGTGGACGGCTAGAGCAAGAACTGAAGGAGGCGAAAAGCGAATACAGCGAGTTCGTCAAGACCGACCCTCTGTATCAGCAGATCCGAGACGCGGCTGTCGCTAAAATCCGAGAGGAACCAGGGATCTTGCAGACAGCCCTGTACAAGGCTCTCGCGGCGTTTAACAAATCAGACATTACGTATGCGATGTACTTCGCGGATGATCACGGCGTAATTGCCAGAACGAAGAAAGGCCGAACGTACTCGCTGTCAATTCCATAACGAACCCGAGAAGCACCGAACCTGGCGCCTAACACGGACTGGAAAGTTCCCGCGAAATAGTTGACACCTCGGGCTAACAGCTCGGAGGTGTGGAATGGCAAGAGCAAGTCCTCGGAAGCCGCCGAAGCGCGGCTTGTCGGCCGATCCGAATCCGGTGCCGCCTTGGGAGTCGCGGCGGATGAAGCGAAAAGAAAAAATACACAACTCGGTGCTAGTTGTAACGCGCCAAGGGCCTCTATCACATTCTGAGATGAAGGACTCGTCGCGGCGTACGACCGTCCGATCGCTACCGCTTCTCAAATTCACGCGCTAGAGCCTCGACGAAGTCGTCTTCGCCCGCTGCTTGGCATAGTTTCACCAGGCGGTCGGCCTGCTCCCGCGTCAAAGTGAGCGTCACGAGGTCTGAGCTCAGGTCGCCTCGAAATTCCGATACCTCGATGTCGGGAACGCCGATCGGGTTAATTTGCACTCTGTCGTAGCCAGCGAGCGTCAAAAGGTACGCCAGCAAATCCTGGAAGATGTGCCCAGCAATTGCCGCACCGTGAGAGTCAACAATTGCGCGCACGCCGTTGCGATGCTCGAGCTCGAGCACGGGGTCCGCGGCTACGCGTTCACGCAACCTGCCGACCCTCTTCAGTTCCCTTAGCTCGGTGCAAAGGGCCTCGTGACCAACCAGCGCTTCGTCGCGGAAGGCCCTCAGGAAGGGCGGCCATGTCTGTTCAACGTGATGACGCACGCCTGCGAGCCAGGCTTGTCCCTTTTCGATCCTCTGTAGATCTTGAACGCCGAGGCTGCCCCCGTCCCCAGGTCCCGAACGGAAGCTCTCCGCCGCGTCAACGATGAACCACCGGCCATCGACGTCGCGTTTGCCGCACCAAAACAAGGCGGCGATCACCCCGACCACATCCTGATCTTTGCTGAGCAAGGCCTCCCGCTCGCGCTGGGGTACAGCGATGGTCGTCCCAGTTGTGAACTTCGACTCGATCCGCAGAGCCTTGGGGAACCGGCGCGGCGTCATGGACCGCGCGTTACGCTTGCGAGGTCTTTGGCATCGTGGTGCTTACGGTCGGTCGCCGGTCCCATTCCTCGATGTGGTGAACGACACTCCCGTTTTCGAAACCGGCATCGCGCAGAAGCACAACGAAGTCTTCGTCCTGGGTCGAAACGACGATCTGCTTTCGGGTCGCAAGGTCGACCACGACTTTGGCCATCGCCTCCTTGCGCGCGTGGTCTAGGTTCTGAGTCGGGTCATCGATGTACAGCAGATCAAGACCATGCTGGCCGGACTCGGCGAGTGCGTAGAACAGAGCCAGCGCGGCCGCCGTCAACTGGCCGTCCGAGAGAACTAGGCGTGCCTCTCGTGCAGACTTGCCGACTGCCGAGCTACTCACCTCGAAGGAATAGTCGACCTTGTTCGCCTTGACGGCGGTTTTTACGTCCAGTCGATCGAAGAGGGGATGCTGCACGAGCTTCTCGTAAAGCTTTTGCGCTCGTGGCCCCGCCTTGCCGAGCGTTTCGGAGGCGATCTCGTCCTTCGCTGCGAGAATAGCCTTCTTGATGTTCTCGACCTGGGTAGCGCGATCATCCATCTCGCTCGCCTTCTTCTCAGCATCCGCGTAGCCGTTTTTGGCTTTCTTCCATTCGCGTTCGTGAGCCTCGACAGCCTCTCGACATTCGAGGAAGGGCACGAGACCGTCGCGGATCGCACGGTCACGCTCGCCGATGGCGTCGAGGTCCTTCTCCATGGTCTCGACGCCCTTCGACAATTCATTTCGCTGCTTCGTCACGTCGGTGATGGCTTTCGCCAGCTCGGCGCTCACTCTATTTTCAATCAGCCCTTCGACCTCAAGGGATTTCATGATCGTCTTGCGCTCGGCCTCTAGTTGCTTCTGCGCTTCTGCGAGGCCTGTCTGCATTATCTGGAACTTCTTCTCGGTCTCGCACAGGTCGACGTGGCTGGTTCTTGCTTTCTCCAGTGTCCTCTCGATCTCCCGAACACTCTTCGTCGTCAGCCCCTCGATGCGTTCGCCGATGCTCCGAAGAACCTTCTTCGGTTGCGCGATACCCTGCTCGCAGACGGGGCACGCGTCGACGATATCACCCTCGAAATAAACGCGAGCCTGCGTGAGAAGTGCGCGAAGCTCGCCGGCCGAACGCAGTTGTTCCTTCAGGCGCGTGAGCTCCTGCTCGAGCTCCGCGCGCCTCTTGGCGACGGCCTTGACGTCACCGTGCTGCTTGACTATTCCGTCAAGATCCTTCTGGGCCTCGTCCCTTTGTTCGACGAGTTCCGTCCACTGCTCGCTCGCTGCTTGGAGTGCTGCGAGACGCTTTCCGATAGGGGCGAGCTTCTTCTGTAGCTCGGCGCCGAGGCGGATCTGGTTGAGCGCCTTGGCCAGCGCCGCTGAGGTCTTCTTGGCTCCTGCTACCGTATCAGCTGCCGGCAACTGGGGCGCGTCTGCACCGTACTTCCCAGCGATCTTCCCAAGATCCCGACCCAATCCTGCGTACAACGACGTTAACCCGGCGCCGCTGAGATCCCTGCCCAAGAACCTGTGTGCTCGCGCCTCTTGTTGCGCCTCGTTGAACCGCTTTTCGAGGAGATCTGCCTGGCTCTGGTAATGCGCCTGGGTGTCTTCGATGTCCTCTCGCCAGGACTTCGCTGCGTCCTTGAAGGGCTTGGGTTTGATGTTTTCCAGCATGGCTTCCGCGGCGTCCATCCCCAGGAGTCGGTCCAACGCCTTGTTTCGGTCTTTCACGTCATCGAGGAGCAGGCCGCGGATCTTGCTCTGTTGCAGCAGGACCGCTCGAACGAATGTGTCCATGTCGAGCCCTAATTGATCCTCCAGAAGCACCCGCGCTTCGTCGTCATGCACCTTCTTGTCGTCAAATTCGACCGTGAGGGTGTTGGCAGCCGCGTCGCGTCGTACGATGAGCCGCTTTTTTCCTCGAACGAAGACAACCTCGCCCTTACACACCTTTGAACCACCGCCCACGGGCGACATGAAGGCGTCTTTGGGAGCGGCTAAGGCGTTGCTCGGGAACGCACCGAAGAGGGTCCACTCGAGCGCCAGAGCGAGCGTCGACTTGCCGACGCCGTTGTTGCCCCAGATGAGCGCCGGGTGGCCGTTAAACTCGAATAGTTGGGTCCCCAGCACGCCTCGGAAGTCGACGACCGTGACGGACGCAAGGCGCCAGCGCTCGGGTCCGTCCGTTTTCCTCGCACTCACGATGGTTCCTCGTCGTCGGTGTCGGGTAGTTTGATGATCTGGTCGATGAACTTGGCGACGCCCTCAGCGCCGCTCTGCTCGTAAGCATCCCAGAGGCTGTCCCATAGCTTGAGGGCAGCCGCAGAATCTCGCTGAGCCTTTAGGTGGAGTGTGACGGTCCTGTAAGCTCGTGCATGACAAGATTCTCCTTCGTTGAAGGATACGGAATTTCCTCTCGCCCGCCCCGCGTCCCATCAGGCCGCGTCGAGCGCGCGACGGTGCGTAGGCGATTCACACGCCATCGCGTTCGCTTGCCGGGCGCTTTCGCCTAGCGGCCGCTCGTCTGCAGAGCGGCGCCTTAGCAAATACTGCGCGTTCTGACCCGGTTCGGGCAAGGGCAGGCGCAAGAGGGGACGCGCCGCGCTCGGTGCGCGCGTCTACGCGATGTCGGGCAAGGAGTCGTAAGCGAGGGACGTGCTGCACAGCTCTAGCGTTGATCGTCCGCGAGCGACCGGTTTGGGTCGAAATCGGCCATTCTGAAAAGGCAACCCGCAAGCCCGGCAATGACGCGCCAACTGTGAATCACCGCGCCAGCCTGTTCGGCCGCGCAGCGCCTAAGGACTTGGTATGTTGATGCCCATGGAGCAGCGAACCAGGCCGAAGCATTTCTCGATGATCCGCGGCTTCCACCTCGCGGACTTCTTCACGCTCGCCAATGCCGCCTGCGGCGTCGGCGCCGTATTTCTCACGATGCTGTACCTGCAAAGCGGGGCCGGGGCGCATTTCTACGCCGCCGCCGCCATGGCACCCCTCGCATTCTTCTTCGACTGGCTGGACGGTAACGTGGCCCGCTGGCGCCACCAGCACTCGGCGCTGGGCCGCGAGCTCGATTCGCTGTCGGACGTCATCTCCTTCGGTGTCGCGCCCGCCGTGCTGGCTTATGCCGCGGGGCTCAACGGCGGCTGGGACGCCGTGGCGCTCATCTACTTTGTATGCTGCGGCGTGAGCCGCCTCGCGCGCTTCAATGTCACCGCCGAAACGCTCGCGGCAGGCAGCGGCAGCGGCAAGGTCGCCTACTTCGAAGGCACGCCCATTCCGACCAGCGTGGTTTTGACTGCGGTGTTGGCCTTCGCCGCGTGGCAGGACCGCATCGGAGAAGACCTCCACGGCGGGGCTTGGAATCTCGGCCCCTGGGAATTCCATGTGCTGTCGCTGCTGTTCATCGCCTCGGGCAGCCTGATGATCAGCAAGACCCTGCGCATTCCGAAGCCGTAGGCGGATTAAACCGAGTTAGGGCGTAGGAGCCATCTACGCATCGCTGAACTGTTCGACCAGGCCGACGATGTCCGCGCCGTAGGCTTCGAGCTTTCTCGCCCCCACGCCCGAGATTGCGCGCAGGGCGTCGAGCGACGACGGACGCGCGCGGGCGATCTCGCGCAGGGTGGCGTCGTGAAAGATGACATAGGCCGGAACGCCGTGGCGGCGCGCGGCCTCGACGCGCCAGTCGCGCAGCCGCTCGAACAGCGCCTGCGCTTCGCCGGAAAGCATTCCTTGGGAACTTTTGGTTCGGCGGCTGCGCTTCGCCTCGCGCCACGCGCGCAGCGCAACGCCGCGCTCGCCCTTCAGCACTGCGCGGCTCTCTGCCGTCAACCCCAGCGCGCCGTACGCATCGTGGTCCACCTGCAGCAGGCCGAGCGCGATGCACTGCCGCACGATGGCGCGCCATTCGCGGCCGCTGCGCTCGGCGCCGATGCCGAAGGTGGAGAGCTTGTCATGGCTGCGTTGCGTCACCTTGGCGGTCGCCTCGCCGCGCAGCACGTCGATCACATGCATCGCGCCGAAGCGCTGGCCGGTGCGGTAGACGCAGGAGAGCAGCTGCTGCGCCGCCAGCGTGCCTTCGAAGGTGGCGGGCGGATCGAGGCAGGTGTCGCAGTTGCCGCAGGGCGCGGCTGCCTCGCCGAAATAGCCGAGCAGGCGCACCCGGCGGCATTCGGCCGTCTCGCAAAGGCCGAGCATCGCGTCGAGCTTGGCCGCCTGGATGCGCTTTTGCGCCTCGCCCGCCTCCGATTCGTCGATCATGCGCCGCAGCTGCACCACGTCCTGCAGGCCGTAGGCCATCCACGCGTCCGCCGGTAACCCATCGCGGCCGGCGCGTCCTGTCTCCTGGTAATAGCCCTCGACGCTCTTCGGCAGGTCGAGGTGCGCGACGAAGCGCACGTCGGGCTTGTCGATTCCCATGCCGAAGGCGATGGTGGCCACCATCACCACCCCGTCCTCGCGCTGGAAGCGCTCCTGGTGGCGCCGGCGCGTCTCGCTCTCCATGCCCGCGTGGTAGGCGAGGGCGGCAATCCCCTGGGATTCAAGAAAAGCCGCGGTCTCGTCCACCTTCCTGCGCGACAGGCAATAGACGATGCCCGCCTCGCCGGCATGCTCGGCGCGGATGAAGTCGAGCACCTGCCTGCGCGCGTCGTCTTTCTCTACGATCCGATAGCGGATGTTCGGCCGGTCGAAGCTCGACACGAACACACGCGCTTCGTCGAGCTCGAGCCGGCCGAGGATCTCCGCTCGCGTCTGCGCATCCGCCGTGGCGGTGAGCGCGATGCGCGGCACCCCGGCAAAGCGCTCCTTCAGCACCGAGAGCTGCAGATATTCCGGCCGGAAGTCGTGCCCCCACTGCGACACGCAATGCGCCTCGTCGATCGCGAGCAGCGCGAGCCGGCTTCGCGCCAGCAAATCCAGGCAGCGCTCCATCAAGAGGCGCTCGGGCGCCACATAAAGCAGATCCAGCTCCCCGCGCCGCACGCGGCCTTCGACTTCCACCGCCTGCGCGCCGTTCAGCGTCGAGTTGAGAAACGCCGCCCGCACTCCGAGCTCGGCGAGCGCGGCGACCTGATCCTGCATCAGCGCGATGAGCGGCGACACCACTACCCCCACGCCTTCACGCAGCAGCGCGGGAATCTGGTAGCAGAGCGACTTCCCGCTTCCCGTCGGCATCAGCACCAGCGCGTCGCCGCCGCCGGTCACGTGCTCGATCACCTCCGTCTGATGTCCGCGGAACGCCGGATAGCCGAAGACCTCGTTGAGCACCTCCAGTGGAGAATTCATGCGCGCTTAGCCGAGCAGGGCACGGCCGAGCGCCCAGGCGAGTGCGGCCATGAACGCCGAGCAGGGGATCGTCAGGACCCATGCCCAGACAATGTCGCCGGCGATCCCCCAGCGCACGGCGGAAACGTTTTGTGCCGACCCGACGCCGACGATTGCGCCGGTGATCGTATGCGTGGTCGATACCGGGATGCCAAGGCCCGTGGCGATGAACAGCATCGCCGCGCCGCCGGTCTCGGCGCAGAAGCCGCCCACGGGCCTGAGCTTGGTGATGCGCTGCCCCATGGTCTTCACGATGCGCCAGCCGCCGAACGCGGTGCCGAGCGCGATCGTCACGTAGCAGCTCACCAGCACCCACGCGGGGATCGGATCATTCGTGCCGAGGTAGCCGGCCGCGATCAGCAGCATCCAGATGATCCCGGCGGTCTTTTGCGCGTCGTTGCCGCCGTGCCCCAGGCTGTAGAGCGACGCCGAGACGAGCTGCATGCGCCGGAACCAGCGGTCGACGCGCGAGGGCGTAGTTCGGACGAAGATCCACGACACCGCGAGCATCAGCAGGGCGCCGAACACCATGCCGACGATCGGCGAGATGAAGATGAAGGCGATGGTCTTCATCAGGCCCTCGGGCACGAGCGACCAGGTGCCCGCCTTGGCGACCGCCGCGCCGCACAACCCGCCGATCAGCGCGTGCGAGGAGGAAGAGGGAATGCCGTACCACCAGGTGATCAGGTTCCAGCCGATCGCGCCCATCAGCGCGCCGAACACCACGTAGTGGTCGACGATGCCCACGTCGACGATGCCCTTGCCCACGGTGGTGGCGACCTTCACCTGGAAGATGAAGTAGGCGACGAAGTTGAACAGCGCCGCGAGCAGCACCGCCTGGTAGGGCTTGAGCACGCGCGTCGACACCACGGTGGCGATCGAGTTCGCCGCGTCGTGGAAGCCGTTCATGAAGTCGAACGCCAGCGCGACCAGCACCAGCGCGAGCACCACCCACAGGGCGAGCTGGGCGCCGCCGGCCGCGTCCATCACGAGTTCTCGAGCACGATGCCTTCGACCACGTTCGCCACGTCCTCGCAGCGGTCGGTGATCGCCTCCAGCAGGTCGTAGATCACGCGCAGCTTGATCACCTGCTTGAGGTCGTTCTCCTCGCGGAACAGCTTCGAGAGCGCCGAGCGCATGACGCGGTCGGCGTCCGACTCGAGGCGGTCGATCTCCTCGCAGATCTTCATGATCGCGTCGGGGCGCTTGACGTTGGTGAGCAGCTTCACCACCGCGTGCACGCGCTCGCAGCTCATGTGGCAGATGTCGGCGAGCTGCTTCGCCTCGGGCGTGACCTTGCGCAGGTCGTAGAGCGCGATCGACTCGGCGACGTCCTGGATCAGGTCGAGGATGTCGTCCATCGCGGTGATCAGCTGGTGGATCTGGTCGCGGTCGAACGGCGTGATGAAGGTCTTGTGCAGCAGCGCGATGGTCTCGTGCGTGAGCTTGTCGGCGGCGCGCTCGGCGGCGTCGATGCGCTGCGCGTGCGCCTCGAGCTCGCTGAAGGTGCCGATCATCGCCGCGAGCTCGCGGCTGCCCTCGACGATGCGCTCGGCGTGCGCGTTGAACAGGTCGAAGAACTTGCCCTCGCGGGGCATCAGGCGGCCGAGCATCGGCTACTCCTTTGCGCCAAGGCCCATGGACCTCAGCCGGGTGACGGTCTTGGTGTCGAAACCCCACTCGGCCAGCGCCGCGGCGCCGCTCTCGCCGCGCTCGGGCGGCGCGCGCCGCACCGCGCCCGGCGTGCGCGAGAGGCGCGGGGCAGGGGCGGGTTGCTCGACGTCTTTCACCTTGATGAATGCTCGTCGGGCAGTGTTGTGCGCGTCGCGCCGCGCCTCGGACCAGGAGAGCACCGGTGCGAAGCACGCGTCGGAGCCCTCGAACACCTTGCACCATTGCGCGCGTGTCTTGGACTTGAACGCCTTCGCGAACATCGCCCGCATGGCCGGCCAGCGCTTGCGGTCGTGCTGCCCCAGGTCCTTCAACTTCAGCTTCTGCAGCAGTTCCTCGTAGAAGCGCTCCTCGATCGAGCCGATCGAGACGTACTTGCCGTCCCTGGTCTCATACACGTTGTACCAGGGGGCTCCGGTGTCGAGGATGTTCTCGCCGCGCTTTTCGCTCCAGGTGCCGGCCTTGAGGAACCCGGCGAACATGGCGGCGAGAAGCGACGCGCCTTCGACCATCGCCGCGTCGACCACCTGGCCGCGCCCGGAGCGCGCCGCCTCGAGGAGCGCGCACGCGACCCCGAAGCCGAGCAGCATGCCGCCGCCGCCGAAGTCGCCGATCAGGTTGAGCGGCGGCACCGGCGCCTCGCCCTTGCGGCCGAAGGCGTGCAGCACGCCGGCGAGCGCGATGTAGTTGATGTCGTGGCCGGCGCGCGGGGCGAGCGGGCCGTCCTGGCCCCAGCCCGTCATGCGGCCGTAGACCAGCCTGGGATTTTTCTTCAAGACCTCTTCCGGGCCGAGGCCGAGGCGCTCCATCACGCCCGGCCGCATTCCCTCGATCAGGGCATCTGCCTTGGCGGCCAGCTGAAGCGCAGCGTCTTTCGACGACCCGGATTTCAAATCCAGCGTCACCGAGCGCTTGCCGCGCATCATCACGTCGTACCAGCGGCTGCGCTTGAGGCCGAGGTCGGTGGTGGCGGGGCGGTCGATCACCAGGACGTCGGCGCCCATGTCGGCGAGCAGCATGCCGGCGAACGGCGCCGGGCCGATCGACTCGAACTCGAGCACCCGGATCCCGGCGAGCGGCCCCATGGTTCGATAATACCCAATGCCCGCGAAATACCCCGAGCGCATCGTCTGCCTCACCGAGGAGAGCACCGAGACGCTCTACCTCCTCGGCGAGGAGCGGCGCATCGTCGGCATCTCGGGCTACACCGTGCGCCCGCCGCGCGCGCGGCGCGAGAAGCCGAGGGTCTCCGCCTTTCTCTCGGCGCGCACGGAGAAGATCCTGGAACTGAAGCCCGACCTGGTGGTCGGCTTCTCGGACCTGCAGGCCGACATCGCGCGCGATCTCGCGAAAGCGGGCTTGAGCGTGCTGATCTTCAACCAGCGCTCGGTGCAGGAGATCCTCGACATGATCCTCGCGCTCTCCTCGCTCGTCGGCGCGGCGGACAGGGGGGCGCTCCTCATCCGGCAGCTCGAGGCCGGCCTGGCCGAGATCCGCCAAGCTGCAAACTTATTCTCGAAAAGACCCAGGGTGTACTTCGAGGAATGGGACGAGCCGCTGATCAGCGGCATCCGCTGGGTGAGCGAGCTGATCGAGGTCGCCGGAGGCGAGGACGTGTTTTCAGCGCAGTCGCACTCGCAGGGGGCGGCGGGCCGCGTCATCGCGGACCCGCAAAGCGTGATCGCGAAGAGCCCCGACGTCATCCTCGGCTCGTGGTGCGGGAAGAAGTTCAGGCCGGAGCGGGTCGCCGCGCGGCCCGGCTGGCACGAGATCCCGGCGGTGAGGAACAACGAGCTGCACGAGATCAAGTCGGCCGACATCCTGCAGCCGGGCCCCGCCGCGCTCACCGACGGGGTGCGCCACATCCACAGGATTCTCAGGCAGTCTTCAGACCGCGCTTCTGGAACTCGATCGCGAGCCGCCGGGTGAATTCGCGGCGCACGTTGTCGCGCTCGTGCGGCAGCACCCGCATCCGGCAGCGCAGCGTCAGGCCCCACAGGTCCCAGCGCTCGGTGCCGAGCACCTCGACCTCGCCGAGGGTGAGCGGGCCGAGCTTCGGGTCGGCGCGCAGCCCGGCGCCGACCGCGCGCATCGCCTCGAAGATCGCGTCGAAGTCGGCGCTGTCGGGCACGCCGACGTCGATGTTGGCGAAGGCGTGGGTGCGCGTGCGGTTGACGACGACCTTGATCTCGCCGTTCGGCACGAAGTGCACGTAGCCGTCGGCGTCGCGCAGGCGCACATAGCGCAGCGTCACTTCCTCGACCTCGCCGCTCTTCCCGGCGATCTCCACCACGTCGCCCTGGCGGATCTGGTCCTCGACCAGCAGGAAGAACCCGGTGAAGTAGTCCTTGATCAGGCTCTGCGCGCCGAAGCCGATCGCGATGCCGGCGACGCCCGCGGTGGCGAGGATCGGCGCGATCGACACGCCGAGCTCGTTCAGCACCAGCATTCCGGCCAGCAGCACCACCGCCACGGTCGCGAAGTAGCGGAACGCCCGGCCGACGGTGTCGATGCGCCGCAGCTCGTCGGCGGCCGTGCTGCGCCGGACCATGTAGGCGCGGAACAGGCGGATCAGGCGCCAGGCGATCGCCTGGACGGCCCAGGCGCCGACCAGGATGACTGCGATTCGAAGGAGAGGGAGGAGGTCTTGCAGTTAGTGAAGACCCAGCGACGCCTCGATGTTGCGAATCATCGCCACCAGCCTGGGGCCGAGATCGTCCTCGAGCTGGCCCTTTTTAACCAGGAAGCCGGGAACGATGCAGTTGAACGACACGCTCTCGCCGTCGACCGTGCGGCGCATCGGCGCGCCCACGGCGTAGACCTCGCGCCGCAGCTCGCCGGTGCTGGCGCAGAAGCCGCGCGCGCGGATGTCCTCGAGCGCCTTGTCGATCGACGGGCGGAACTTGCGGTGCGCCTCGGGCTCCTTCACCTTCATCTGGTTGAGCACCGACTCGCGCTCGGGCGGGGTGCAGGCCGAAAGGAAGGCGCGGCCGATCACGGATTGTGAGATCGGGACCGACGTCCCGATATCGGGCAGCGTGGTGATGCCGTTGCCGCTGCGGCAGGACTCGACGTAGACCATGTTCAGCCGGTCTCTGACTCCCATCGACACCGAGCCGTTGCAGTAGTCGGCGAGCTCCTTCATCAGCGGCCGCGCCACCTGCCTGACGTTCATCGAGGCGAGCAGGGGGTAGCCGATCGACAGCACCGCCGAGCCGAGCTGGTACTTGCCCAGGCGCATGTTGTGCCTGAGGTAGCCGAGCTTGGTGAGGGTGTAGGTCAGCCGCGATACCGTCGGCTTGGGCAGCCCGGTGCGCACCGAGATCTCCTTGTTGCCGAGCAGGGGCTCGAGCGGCGTGAAGCAGCGCAGCACTTCCAGCCCGCGCGCGAGGGTGGTGGCGAACTGGCGGTCGCCTTCGTGCTCGTAGCTGAAGGCTGCGGGGGTCTGGGAAATCGGTGCCGCGGGTTCTGGGGCTCCCATGGAAAAGCCTCTCCTCGTCCAGTTCTACGGGAAATGCAGCGGAATGCTTCGCGTTTCGCTATTCTGTCCGCCCGCGCGCACGTGTCAACTTAGTCATACCGGATTTCACATAGCGAAACCATGCAAGCCCTCTTCGACCTGACCGGGAAAGTGGCGCTGGTCACCGGCGCGACGCGCGGCATCGGCAAATCGATCGCGGAAGAGCTGGCGCGCGCCGGCGCCAGGGTCGCGATTTGCAGTCGCAAGGCCGAAGCGTGCGAACAGGTGCGCACTGAGCTGATCGCCCAAGGGTTTCAAGTTCATGCACAACCGTGCAACGTGTCCCGCAAGGAGGAACTGCAGGCGCTGGTCGACGCCACCACCGCGAAATGGGGCGGGATCGACGTCGTGGTGGCGAACGCGGCGGTCAATCCCTACTACGGTCCGCTGACCGGCATTTCCGACGAGGCATTCGACAAGATCTTCGCGAACAACCTGAAAAGCGTGCTGTGGCTCGCCGGCATGACGCTGCCCGGCATGAAGAACGGCGGCAGCTTCATCCTCGTGGGCTCGATCGGCGGGATGCTGGCGAATACCGTGATCGGCGCCTACGGCATGTCGAAGGCCGCGGGCCACCACCTGGTGCGCAACCTCGCCGCCGAGTGGGGGCCGAAGAACGTCCGCGTCAACGCCATCGCCCCGGGGCTGGTGAAGACCGAGTTCGCCCGCGCCCTGTGGGAGGACGAGAAGCGCCGCGCCGAGCGCATCGCGATCACGCCGCTCAGGCGGCTGGGCGAGCCGCGCGACATCGGCGGCATCGCGGTATTCCTCGCGTCGCCGGCATCGGCGTTCATCACCGGGCAGTGCATCGTCGCCGACGGCGGCGTTACTATTCTCTAGTGGACCTGAACTACTCCACCGAAGAGCTCGCCTTCCGCGACGAAGTGCGCGCCTGGCTGGGCGCCAACCTGCCCGCCGAGCTGAAGGACAAGGCGTACCTGCCGAAGGAAGAGCTGCTGCGCTGGCACCGCATCCTCGCCAGGAAGGGCTGGGTCGCGCCGGCATGGCCGAAGGAGTGGGGCGGCACCGGCTGGAACGTGGTGCAGCGCTACATCTTCGAGGAGGAGCTGGGCTACGCCGGCGCGCCGCCGATCATTCCGTTCGGCGTCACCATGTGCGCGGCGGTGCTGCTCGCCTTCGGCACCGAGGCGCAGAAGAAGCGCTTCCTGCCGCGCATCTACAACGGCGACGACTTCTGGTGCCAGGGCTACTCCGAGCCGGGCTCCGGGAGCGATCTGGCCTCGCTGAAAACCAAGGCTGAAAAAAAGGATAACCATTACATCGTGAACGGCCAGAAGATCTGGACCACGCTCGCGCACTACGCCGACTGGATCTTCTGCCTGGTGCGCACCGATCCCACGGTCGAGAAGCGCCAGGAAGGCATCTCGTTCCTGCTCATCGACATGAAGAGCCCGGGGATCACGGTGCGGCCGCTGATCCTGATGGATGGCGCCCACTCCGTGAACGAGGTGTTCTTCGACGACGTGCGCGTTCCGGTCGAGAATCGGGTGCACCACGAAAACGCCGGCTGGACCGTGGCGAAGTATCTCCTCGGCCACGAGCGCATGAACACCGGCCGCATCGGCGAATCCAAGCGCGAGCTGCAGAAGCTCAAGGATTCGAACAAGGAGAAGCTCGGGGACGTCCGCTGGCGCGACCGCCTGACCCGCGTCGAGGTCGAGCTGATGGCGCTCGAGATCACCAACCTGCGCTTCCTCGACCGCATGCGCCGCACCGGCCAGCCGCCGGGCGCCGACGTGTCGATGCTGAAGATCAAGGGCACCGAGATCCAGCAGGCGCTGACCGAGCTCGCGATGCAGGCCGCCGACCCCGCCGCGCCCGGGACGCAGAAGATCGAGCGGCGCTACCTCGACATGCGCAAGACCACGATCTACGCCGGCTCGAACGAGATACAAAGAAACATCATCGCCAAGATGACGCTGGGTCTATGAACTTCGACTACAACGAAGAGCAGCAGCTGCTGGCGGATTCGGTCCGGCGCTTCCTGCAGAAGGACTACGATTTCGAGAAGCGCAAGGCGATTCTCGAGAAGGGCTGGAGCGAGCAGGTCTGGGCGACGTTCGCCGAGCTGGGCCTCACCGGGTTGCCGCTGTCGCCCGACTACGGCGGCTTCGGCGGCGGCGCGGTCGACCTGATGAGCGTGATGGAGGCGTTCGGCGAGGCGCTCGTGGTCGAGCCCTATCTGCCGACCGTCCTGGCGGCGGCTGCGATCGCCAAAGCGGGCAGCCCGGAGCAGAAGCAATCCATTCTGCCCGCGGTGGTGCAGGGCAAGATGCGGCTTGCGCTCGCGACCGGCCCGCGCGGCGTCATCGGCGCGCCGGTCGCGGACACGATCGTGTTCTTCCGGGAAGGAAAGCTCCAGGCCGTGGAACGAAGCTCGCTCGAGCTCAAGCCCCATCGCACGCTCGACGACCTGGCGGCCGCCGACATCGCCTTCCAGGCGGAGGACTCGAACCCGGCGCTCGACGAAGTGCTCGACTTCGGCGCCGCGCTCTCCTGTGCCGAGGCGGTGGGCGCGATGAAGTTCGCGTGCGACACCACGCTCGAGTACCTGAAGACCCGCCGGCAGTTCGGCGTGCCGATCGGCGCGTTCCAGGCGCTGCAGCACCGCATGGTCGACATGTTCATCGCCTACGAGCAGGCGAAGTCGATGGCCTGCCTCGCGTGCTCGAAGATCGATTCTCATGAAAATGCCGCAGACCGGGCGCGCGCCGTCTCGGCTGGCAAAATCAAGATCGCGGACAGCGCGCGCCTCATCAGCCAGGAGTCGGTGCAGCTGCACGGCGGCATGGGCATGAGCGAGGAGCTCAAGGTGAGCCACACCTTCCGGCGCCTGACGGTGCTCGCGCGCCGCTTCGGCGACGCCGACCGGCACCTCGCGCGCTTTGCCTCGCTCTAGGAGCTTGGTCGCGGTTGCGCTGCTCGCCGCGGCGTGCGCGCAGCAGGCGCCGGTGGAGCAAAAGCCGGTGGAGGAAAAGCCCGGCGAGCTGCCGCCGCTGCCCGCGACCTACGTCCACAGCGCCGGCTGCCCCGGCTGCCTCGAGCTCACGCTCGCGCTGCGGCCCGACGGCAGCTACCTGGTGCGCGAGCGGCTCGGGGCCTCGGAGTTCTATGATTTCGGGCGCTGGCGGCAGGCGGGCGGCTTCCTCGACCTCGCCGGCGGGCGCGATGCGCCGCGCGGGCCGTTCCGCCTCGTCGGCCTGTACGACGGCGCGAGCTTCAGGGAATGCCGCACCGGCATCGCCTGGCGGCTGTCCGAGACGCGCGCCGCGCAGACGCTGAAGGATGAATTCCTGAAGACCGGGGCGGGCTCGACCCTGGTATCGCTCGACGCGCAGTTCGAGGGCTCGCCCGAGGCGCTGCGCGTGCTGCGCCCGGCGACGCTGCTCAATGCCCGTGCCTGCCCCGGTTAGGATGACGCCATGGAAAACCAGCGCGTGGTGCTCGCCAGCCATCCCGAAGGCTGGGTGACCGAAGCCAACTTCCGCCTCGAGAAAGGCGAGCTGCCGCCGCCCGGGCCGGGCGAGGTGCTGGTGAAGAACCTGTGGCTCTCGCTCGACCCGTACATGCGCGGCCGGATGAGCAAGACGAAGAGCTACGTCAAAGGGGTCGATATCGGCGAGGTGATGGTCGGGCAGACGGTGGGTGAAGTCGTGGAGTCGAAGAACCCTGCCTTCAAGGCCGGCGACAAGGTGGTGACCCAGCTCGGCTGGCAGCTCTATGGAACGACGAAAGAGGCGGTCAAGGTCGACGGCTCGCGCGTGCCGCTGAGCTATTACCTCGGCGTGCTGGGAATGCCGGGGACGACGGCGTATTTCGGCCTGAAGGAGATCGGCCAGCCGAAGGCGGGCGAGACGGTGCTGGTGTCGGCGGCTTCCGGCGCGGTCGGCAGCGTGGTCGGGCAGCTCGCAAGACTCTGGGGCTGCCGCGCGGTGGGCATCGCCGGCGGCCGCGAGAAGTGCGACTACGTGACGCGCGAGCTCGGCTTCGACCGCTGCATCGACTACAGGGCCGCAAACCTGCGCGAAGAGCTGAAGCAGGAGAAGATCGACGCCTACTTCGACAACGTGGGCGGCGAGATCCTCGACCTCGCGCTCGCGCGCATGAACCTCTTCGGCCGCGTGGTGGTCTGCGGCACGATCTCGGACTACAACGCGACCGAGCCTTACCGCGTCCGGAACTGGCGCGCGATCCTGGTGAACCGGCTGAAGGTGCAGGGCATGATCGTGTTCGACTGGAAGGAGCGCTACGGCGAGGCGCTGAAGGCGCTGGGCGGCTACCTCGCTGCGGGCAAGCTCAAGACGCGCGAGTCGGTGGTGGAGGGCCTCGCCAACGCGCCCCAGGGCCTGATCGCGCTCCTCAAGGGCGGAAACTTTGGCAAGCAGCTGGTCAAGCTCGCCTGACTACGCCGGCTTCGGGCAGCGCGCGGCGGCGCTGCTGATCGACTGGCTGATCATCACCATCGTCGTGGTGCCGGTGATGGTGCTCGGCTTCGGCATCCGCGAAGTGACTCCAGGGGAAGGGTGGGAGCTCGCGCTCTTCGCCGCCGTCGCAGCCGCGGTGGTCGGCTTCTGGCGCTACTGCGGCGCGACGCCCGGCAAGATCGCGCTCGGCTTGAGGATCGTGGACGCCGCGACCGGCGAGCCGCCCACGCTCGGACGGCTGGCGCTGCGTTTCGCCGGCTACTTCGTTTCGGCGGCTCCGCTCTACCTCGGCTTCCTGTGGGCGGCGGTCGACCGGCGCAAGCAGGGCTGGCACGATAAGATCGCCCGCACCGTCGTGATCAATTCAGAGGAGTGAGCAAAATGATCGATCTCTATACGTGGCCGACGCCCAACGGCCACAAGATCCACATCATGCTCGAGGAGACCGGCACGCCCTACCGCGTGATCCCGGTCGACATCGGCGTCGGCGACCAGTTCAAGCCCGAGTTCCTCAAGATCTCGCCCAACAACAAGATGCCGGCGATGGTCGATCCCGACGGGCCCGGCGGCAAGCCGTTCGCGCTCGCCGAGTCGGGCGCGATGCTGTTCTACCTCGCGTCGAAGACCGGCAGGTTCCTGCCGAAGGACCTGCGCAAGCGCTGGCAGGTGATGCAGTGGACCATGTTCCAGATGGGGCACATCGGCCCGATGCTCGGCCAGGCGCACCACTTCCTCGGCTACGCGCCCGAGAAGATCGAGTACGCGATGAACCGCTACAAGAACGAAGCGAACCGCCTGTACGGCGTGGTGGACCGCAGGTTGAAGGAATCAAAGTACCTCGCGTGCGACGAGTACACGATCGCCGACATGGCCACCGTGCCGTGGCTGCGGGCGCCCGAGCGCCAGGGCGTGAACATCGACGACTACCCGGCGCTCAAGCGCTGGCGCGACGCGATCCTCGAGCGCCCGGCGGTGAAGAAGGCGCTGCAGGTGCTGGCCGAGCGGCGGCGCACCGAGATGACCCCGCAACAGAGGGAGAATCTGTTCGGCGCCGCGCAGTATGCTAAGAGGTAAGGTCGCCTGGATCACGGGCGGCGGCTCCGGCATCGGCCTTGCCGGCGGCATCGAGCTGGCGAAAGCCGGCGCGCACGTGGTGATCTCCGGCCGCAGCGCGGAGACGCTGAAGAAGGCGGAGAAGGAAATCAAGGCCGCGGGCAGCGGCGAGGCGATCTCGCTTGACGTGTCCGAGCAGGCCGAGGTGTCGAGAGCGGCCGGCCAGATCGTCAAGCGCCTCGGCCGCGTCGACATCCTGGTGAACAGCGCCGGCATCAACAGTCCGAAGCGCAACTTCCGCAACGTCTCGGTCGAGTCCTGGGACCAGATCGTGGCGATCAACCTGTCGGGGACCTTCTATTGCTGCCAGGCGGTGCTTCCCGGCATGCGCGAGCGCAAGGACGGCCTGATCATCAATATCTCGTCCTGGTTCGGGCGCTACTGGAACACGCTCGGCGGCCCCGGCTATAACGCCACCAAGCACGCGGTCGTATCTCTCACCGAGACGCTCAACGTCGAGGAAGCGCCGCACGGCATCCGCGCGACGTGCATCCTGCCGGGCGAAGTGGCGACGCCGATCCTCGAGAAGCGCCCGGTGCCGCCGACGCCGGAGGTGCGCGCGCGCATGCTGCAGGCCGAGGATCTCGGCAAGACGATCCTGTTCATCGCCACGCTGCCGGCGCGCGCGTGCGTCAACGAGGTGGTCATCAGCCCGACCTGGAACCGGCTGGTCCAGGGCGGCCTGGAAGTCACGAAGACTTGAATCTCGCATTGCGCGTATCCGTGCCGTTCCTGGCCGGATACTTCGTGTCGTACGTCTACCGCATGGTCAACGCGGTGCTCGCGCCCACGCTCGCCAGCGAGTTCGGACTGTCCGCGGGCGGGCTGGGGCTGCTCTCCAGCATGTACTTCTTCTCCTTCGCCATCTGCCAGTTGCCGGTGGGCGTGGCGATGGATCGCTTCGGCCCGCGGCGCGTCAACGCGGCGCTGCTGCTCGTCGCCGCCGCGGGCGGCGCGTGGTTCGCGTTCGCCGAGAGCGCCGCGGCCGCGATGGCCGCGCGCGCGCTGATCGGCATCGGCGTCTCGGCGTGCCTCGTCGGCTCGCTCACTGCCTTCGCGCTGTGGTACTCCGCGGACCGCATCTCGACGATGAACGCGGTCGCGTTCTCGGCGGGCGCGGTCGGCGCGATGACCGTGACCGTGCCGCTCGAGCTGCTGCTGCGCGTCTGGCCATGGCGCGAGGCCTTCCTGCTGATTGTTGGCGCGACGCTCGCGGTCAGCCTGGTGCTGTGGTTCTGGGTTCCGGAGCGCACCGCAAAGCGGCGCGGTGAAGGCACGAGGGAGATCGCCAGGGGATTGGGCGAGCTGCTGCGCGACGGCGCGTTCCTGCGGCTTGCGGTCTGCCTCGGCGCGAGCCAGTTCGCGGCGGTCGCGCTGCAAACCCTCTGGATCGCGACCTGGCTGCGCGACGTCGCGGGCTATACGCCGGCCGAGGTTGCGCGCGGGCTGCTCGCGGTCAATGCGTCGATGATCGCCGGCTATCTCGCCTTCGGTCGCGCCGCCGATGCCTTCCAGCGCCGCGGACGCAGCGCGCTGCCGCTGTTCGCGGGCGGAATCGCGATCTCGTCGGCGAGCCTCGCGCTGCTGATGCTGGGGGCTCCGCTGCCGATGTTCCTGTGGTGCGTGTTCGTCGGCGCGGGCACGGCGGGCGTGCTCAGCTACTCGATTCTGTCGCGGCGCTATCCGAAAGCGATGGCGGGGCGGGCGAACACCGCGATCAACGTGTTCGCCTTCATCGGCATATTTACCGGGCAGTGGGGCGTGGGGCTCGTGCTGGACCTCTGGCCGCAAAGCGCCGACGGCTACGCGGCCGAGGCCTATCCGTGGGCGCTCGGCATGACCTGGGCGGTGCAGCTCGCCGGGCTCGCGTGGCTGTGGCGCGGCCGGGCGCTGCTGGAAGCGCGCGCTACGCCCGCGGCTTGAGGTAGATGTCCCGGTACGCGGTGTAGACCGAAGCCCCGATCACCGGGCCGAGCACCAGCCAGCCGAGGAGCAGCGGGATCGTGGCGATGAACGACGCCACCATCAGGATCAGGCCGTAGATCAGGAAGGGCAGGATGTTCTTCAGGCAGCCGAAGAAGCTCCCCTTCAGCGCGTCGATCGCGCCGTGGTCGTGGAACACCAC
>Ga0187893_10005235_pt1 | contig 23550 bp, 17 predicted proteins | sample MA1701074metaG_FD_139574 | JGI IMG/M metagenome (GOLD analysis project Ga0187893, IMG submission 139574) | White microbial mat communities from a basaltic lava cave in the Kipuka Kanohina Cave System on the Island of Hawaii, USA - MA170107-4 metaG ...
CCAGCCGAACGATCCACCTTTTCATGCCGATCCTCCTTGTCCGCGGGCAACGTGCCCGCAATCAAGAGGATCGGCTCTTTACCTCCGAAACCCGCAACTTCAGCCGGAACGATCCACTAGCCGGTTTCCTGAACGCCATTGTGAGGCCGACGGGCCGACGGTCATCCGGCGCGCAATGCCAGTCCAATCGGCATTTGCGAGCGCGAATCCTGAAAGTGAAACAGGCTCCCACGGCCATGAAAAGGCCAGCCAACAGAGTCAAGCCGGCAGCGGAAAGCACCGGAACAAGATACGTCGGACCCACCGACTGGGCGATGACCAATTGGGGCGTGCCGGGAAGGAAAAGCTCGATGTCGATAGCGGCCGGCGCGGGAGGACTGTTAGCGTCGAAACGGAAATTGTACAACGTGGACCATCGCAAGGCGTTGGCGTTTGGGTTTGCATCGAACGATTCCGTCGCCCAGCGAACTTCGCCACCCGCGTGCACTCCCGGCCAATCCGACACGTCATAGGGCTCGCCGCTGTGGTGATCGACGTCATGAAAGCCGATGTTGCGGATCGTGACGCCGGATGGCACCGGGATGGAAAGACGTCGCGCGCTGCGGTGCGAGTTCTGGTTGAACAACGCGTACTCGTAATGCCATGTGCCATCGCCGTTGTCGGACGTCCTGTGGCCCAGGTACAGACGACCTTCGTCGGGGACATCGACTTCCGAAACGGTTACCGTGGGGTCATGAGCCGCCCATGCCTGGATGGCCGGCCGGCGAGTCAACGTCGTGAAGGTGTCGCTGAAACCCCAGGTGCCGGCGGAAGGCAAAAATACGACGTTGAACGGCGAGTAGGAGATGTTGTTAAACGAGTTGTACTGGGCATCGTCGGGTGTCACGAGCTGGATTTCACCAAAGTACATGGCTCCCGCATTCAGGGCCGGGTTTAGGTCGGCGACACGAATCTGCATGCGGCGATCGATCGCGTTGGATCCGGGTTGGCCGGATGGATCGGGGACGAAACCCTGGAAGACGTTGATCGACGACCTCGGGCCGAGGTTGCTCTGGGCTCCGTTGGTGATGGCGTGGTAGGCGTCGGAGCACCCCACGCCCATGATGCGAATATCGCCGGTCGAAATACACGGGCAACAGGTATCGTACCCGAGAACCTCTATGGCCTTTTTGATCCAGCTCATGCCGATCTGCTCGAACCGGTTGTTCGAGAGGCGATAGGCGTTTTGGGCGATTCCGAGTTCCCAAGGCAGCGGCTCATCACCCACGTTGCACATTTCCGTTCCGATGCTGTGCGCGGAAACGTCGCCGACCACACCCCACACCCGATGGCTGCTAACCGTGAAGGCGATGACGTCCGGACCGTCGCTTGGCGGAGTACACTCATCGGCTGAAACGGGACCGGCGGAGCAGGCTGCGATCGTTATAAGGATTACCCCGAAGTTTCGAACGCGGTACAAACTACCTCCCGAAGGGGGATGAACCTGAAAGAGGTTTTGATCCACCGAGGCAAACTCCACGAGCCGTCCAGTTCGTACCGGCAAAGCCATGATACCACATAGTGCTGCCCTTTGCGAGGGACCAGGCAGGAATCGGCTGAGCAATAATGCGAACCGGGCCTTCGTGCCCCGAAGATTTGGGTTCGTTGCCTCTTCCATCATTCAGATTCGCGATTGAGACCGGAAAACGCGGAGTCGTGATTGAACGACTGCGGAGTACCGTCATTCAGTGGGTCGAAGCGGCCAGGAGCTCGGCCGTGTAGGGATGCCGGGGTCGGGCGTAGATTTTTTCGGCCTCGCCGGATTCGACGATCCGGCCGGCGTGCATGACGGCCACCTGATCGCTCATGTAGCGAACCACGGCAAGATCGTGGGAAACAAAAAGATAGGTGAGTCCGAGTTCGCGCTGAAGATCGCGAAACAAGTTGAGGATTTGGGCGCGTACGGAGACATCGAGGGCGCTGACGGGTTCGTCGCAGACGAGCAGCCTGGGGTGCAGGGCGACGGCGCGGGCGATGTTGATGCGTTGACGCTGCCCGCCGGAGAATTCGTGCGGATAGCGATCGATGGCCGTTTTGGGCAAGCCGACGCGATCGAGTAGGTCGAGGACGGCCGTGCGTCGCGACAGCCGGACGTCGACGCGATGCACGATGAGCGGTTCGGCCACGATGTCGCCGACGGTCATGCGCGGATTGAGGCTGCCCGCGGAGTCCTGGAAAACAATCTGCATCATTTTTCGGATCGGCCGAAGTTTTCGCTGGGACAGGTGAGTGATTTCTCGGCCGCCGAAGGTGATCGAACCGGAGGCAGGGTGAATCAATCGGACAATCGCTCGCGCCAGAGTGGTTTTGCCGCTTCCGCTTTCGCCAAGGAGTCCGAGTGTTGTTCCAGAGTCGATTTGAAGCGATACGCCGTCCACGGCCCGACGCCGACTACGGTCGGGAAGAAGGAACTCCACCGCAAGATTTTGAACGGACAAGAGCGGCGGGCGTGGAGGGGACATACTCTCGATTGTCCATTGGCCATTGCTGAGCGGCAAGCGAAGCCGAAGCGTAGCGCAGGTCCCGATCCATCGGGGTCCCGGCTCGGATGGTGGGCCACGCGCCGCTACGGGCCGAGGGTGTTGGCCCGTTGTTCATAGACGCGGCGGAGGTCGTGCTCGGGCGGCAACGCGCGGATGGCTTCTCGGTATTTTTCGCGGGCGGCCTCGAGGTTTCCTCGTAGGGCCAGGATCTCAGCCAGGCAAACCAGAACGGTGGCTTGGCCGGGTGCCGATTGAGCAGCCATGCCGGCGAGCCGTTCCGCTTCGTCGAGATCGCCGGGGCTGCGACGCTCGAGCAGGAGCATGGCCAGTTCCACGAGTGCGTCGGGCTGATTGGGCACAAGCTTGAGTGCGGAACGGTAGCGTTCGATCGCCGCGTCCGGCTTGTCCAGGAAAACGTAGGTCACGGCGAACTCCACCCACCATTCCGGCCGGTTCGCAAATCGGGATTGGGTTTGTTCAAAACGGGAAATCACCTCTTCGGCAGGTCGTAGTTCGCGAAACTTGCGAACGAAGGCCAACTCGGACTCAAGGTTTGAATCGGGTCGATCGGCCTCGGCACGCAGCCGAAACAGTTCTTCGACGTCGCGCTCCGCAAGCAAGGCCTGAGCGCGGCGCAATGCGGACACCGTCGGCCTATGATGGGGGACCTGCATCTCCGCTGTTCGGAGGTGCTGAACCGCAGGGTCGATATCGCCGATCGCAAGGTAGGCCTGTCCCAGTGCCCGGTGCGCATCCGTGAAACCGAGATCGATTTCGACAGCCCGTCGAAGCAGCGCGATTCCGGTTTTCGGTTCCTCATGTGACGCGAGCCAGAGACCATAAAGGTGCAGCGCGGCAATGGAGTCGGGCTGATCGCGGTAGGCCGCCGCATAGAGTGTCCCGTTGTTCCGCCATTCGCCGTTTCTGAGAATGCAACGAAGAAACATGACTGCCGCGGCGAAAACCAGCATGCATCCTGGAATCCAGGTGAGAGGGCTGCGGATCGATCGTCGAAGCGGGGGCGTGGGCACGGGTCGATTTGTGCCACCGAGGAATTCACCCCAAAGAAGTCCACCGACCAGTAGCGAAACGAACACCGAGGGCAGATACCAAATCCGCTCGGCGAAAAAGACTTGGATGAGAACGAAAGCGTTTGAGGTCGGCAAGTAGGTGACGAGAAGAATGACGGTGAGAACCAAGGGTTCGTGGCGACCTCTTTGCCAAGCCAAAGCGATCAACCCGATCAACAAGCCGAAAACGGTCAGGCCGACGATGACTTGGGGGTTGATAGGGTCGTTGGCGAGTCGCAGCGCGTTGATCGAGTACCCGATGGTGAGCACGTCCGGCCAGAAGGTCTTACACCAGTACATACCCCATAGTTGAATGACGCCGAGCACATGTTGCCGAAACGGTGCATCGACGAGCACGTTGACGGTCTTGCTGACAGCGGGCCGCTGATGCAAGTGGCCTTCCAGCGCGATGTATCGCAGGAAAATGTAAGCGAGGGTCGGCAGCAGGATGTAGGCCGAACGAAGCAAGGCTCGGGCAATCCCAAGAAGGCTTGAGCGTGGTTTCGCTCCCGACCAGTAGAAATCCAGGATCGGAAGCACGATGGTGATTCCGATAGCACTTTCTTTTGCACTCAAGGCGACGAACGCGAAGAGCGCCGACGGAACGAGCCAATAGTTCGACCCGCCGATTGCGATTTTGCGATGGCTCAGAAGGCAGCCCAGCAACCCGGCGCTCGCAACGAGGTCGGAGCGTCCGACAAGACTCGCGACCACTTCCGTGTGGATGGGCAGCACGGCAAACAGCAGACCGGCCGCGAAGAGAGCGCGTTGCGGCAACCTCAGGCTTCGTCCCAGACGAACCACCAACAGGCTAACCAGGGCGTGGAGGAGTAGGTTGAGGATTCGTTGCGGCAGAGGGCCGGCTCCGAACGCCAAACGAATGAGCCGGAAGCTGCCGATCGTGACCGGACGGTAAAGCAGGTCGCGGGCGGGAGATTCGTCCTTTTCATGGGACCAATAGTCCGTGGCCCAAATGGCGGTCCACTGGCCGGGCTGGTGGACCCGCGGATTCGTCTGAACAATGGGAACGTCGTCGTAGCAGAAATCGTTCGGGAGGGTGTTGGCAAAAGTGACAAGGGAAACCAAGGCCGTGATCAGTTCCGGAGCGCACTGCCAAGAGGTTCGGCGGGTATTTACGACCATTTGCCTAGGTCCTTGGGGGTACTTGGCGATTTCCATCTCAGAGTGTATCCTATTTGCGGCATTGTGATCGAACGGCCTCGCCGTACAACGCGGCGAAAAAAACCGAGTGTGCCACATTGAGGAACTGGAACAAGAATCCAAAGGTGTCCGGGGCGGATCAATCGCCTCAAGGCTTATCAGCACAAAGGAAGAAAAAGATGATTGAGTACCGGTTCTGTCGTGCGCACCATGCGCGAAGGCTTTTTGTACTTGTCGGAGTTGCGGGAACTTTGGGGACATTGCAGGCATTTGGGCAGCCATCTCAGCCGTCCAAACCGCCCTCCGCCGGCCAGGCTGCGACGATCGAGCAGTTCATTAAGATCCGTTGGCCTCGGGCCGTCGACCTGTCACACGATGGATCCATGTATTTTGTTCACGATCCCGACGGGATTCGCCAGCTTTACAAAGTCCCGCCCGGCGCAGGGCAGGACAAGGCCGTCAAGTTGACCACGTTTCCCGACGGTATCAGCGGCTACACCCTCAGTGAGGACGGCAAGTGGATTGCGATCACGGCTGCGAAGGGCGGGAGTGAACAAACGGGGCTGTATTTGCTGGAGACGGCGAGCGGAAAACTGGACACGCTCTACGAAAACCCAAATCTCGTGTACGAGTCCCCGGTTTGGAGACGGGATTCCAAAGCCTTTGCGTATAGGGCAAACGACGAGTCGTCCGCGGATTTTCATATCTACCTGTACGATGTGAGCGCCCGTACCAGCAGGAAAATGTGGCGGGAAAAGGGCAGCAATTCGCCGGATGACTTCAGCCGCGATGGGAGTCGGTTGGTCGTGGAAAAGTATACTTCCGCGTCGCATTCCCAGCTTTTCGAGATCCACGTCGATTCGGGCGAGGTTCGCGAGATTACCCCCAAGGGAGAGGAATGGTCCTACGATTCCGTCGGGTACTCGCCGACGGATCGAACCTATTTGGTGAACACAAACTACAAAGGCGATCTGAAGTCGCTTTATGCGATTGACTTGGCCTCGGGGGCGCTCACGCCGCTGCTTTCGGAGTTGAACGGCAAAGAGGTGGACTTCGCGACGTTTAACGACGACCGGTCCATCGCCGCAATCGGAGTGAACGAGGACGGGTACCGTACGCTGCACCTGCGGCGGACGGCCGATTTCACCCCAGTGCCCGGTCCGACGATGGGAAAAGGAATTGTCGGAAACATTTCGTTCGAGGGGAACCATATGCTCTATGCCCTCGACAATGCCAATACGCCGGGGATTGCCTATCGTTGGGACGTGAGCCAGTCGGACAAGCCGGCGGTGGCGGTGACGCGGGCTGACACACAAGGCATCGATGTCACAAAGTTTCTGCTACCGGAACTGGTTCATTACCCTTCCTTCGACGGCACGAAAATCCCCGCATTCCTTTACCTCCCACCGAACTACAAAAAGGGAGACAAGATTTCGTTCATCGTTCAATACCACGGCGGACCGGAAGCCCAATATCGTCCGGCGTTTGATCGTGGGTTTCAGTATTTTCTTTCCCGCGGGTTCGGAGTGTTGGCTCCGAACGTGCGCGGTTCAAGTGGATACGGCAAGGCCTATCTCGAGGCCGACAACTACAAGAATCGCGAGAAATCGGTCAAGGACGGCGTTTGGGCCGCGAAATTCCTAATCGATCAGGGCTATTCGGAGGCCAAGCGAATTGCGGCGTGGGGCGGCAGCTACGGCGGGTTCATGACCATGGCCGTGATTACGACGGCGCCGGAGTTGTTCGGCGCGGCTTGCAACGTTGTCGGGGTTGTGAATTTTGAAACTTTCCTAAAGCAAACCAAGGATTATCGCCGGGCTCTGCGGGAAGTCGAATACGGCCCGTTGAGCGATCCGGAATTCCTCAAATCGATTTCGCCGATTTACAAAGTCGATCGGATTGACACGCCGCTGATGCTGGCCCACGGACTCAATGACCCGCGTGTACCCGTCGGCGAGGCGATGCAAATCGCGGTGGCGCTCAAAAAACGGGGTAAGGATGTTGAAGAGCTTTACTTCCCCGACGAGGGTCACGGTTTTGCCAAGGAGGAGAACCGGCTGTTGTACAATCAGCAGCTTGCCAAGTTTTTTGAAAGGCATCTGTCGCCGAACAAGTCGGCGGGGAAGTAGCATAGCGGAAGAATCGAGAAGGAGTTCACGAGCGGTTTGCGTGGGAGAGCGTTCCGGGTCGGTATTTCTCGGCTCCGAACTTGCAGTTGATGACCTGTCGAAACACGAGGCTGCGCTTCTTCGTGGTTCGTCGATCTTCCCCCGGCGCGTGGTAGGCGACGGGTGATCGACCCTTGACTACCGCGACTGGCATTTCGGACAGAAAAACGTCGAACGTCCGGCGGCGAGAATGCGAACGATCCTGGTTCGACACGAACGACAGGGCTCACCTTCGCGTTGATACACGCGGTGCATTCGTTGAAACGAACCCGCTTCGCCGTCGGGCTGCCGGTAATCGACCAGCGTCGAGCCGTTATGGCGGATGGCCCTGAGGAGTGTGCTCTTAATCGCTCGAAGAAGACGGTCGCGTTTCTTATCCGCCAAGTCGGCCGCAAGATTGAGAGGATGGATGGCTGCGGCGTGAAGCGATTCATCGCAATAGATGTTGCCAAGGCCGGCGATGGCGCGTTGGTCCATCAGCAAGGCCTTGATCTGCCGGCGACGCGAGAGCAGCCGTCGAAACGCAATGCGAGTAAGCGAAAGAGGTTCCGGCCCCAGGTCGGAAAAATTCGACCCCGGGGCATCCCGCACGGCCGGTCCAGAAAAGCACCACACCCCGCCGAAGCGCCGCGGATCGCGGAAGCGCAACTCCCGATCGGTTTCGCGGAATCGAATCCGCAAGTGAGTGTGCGGCTCGACCGGCACAGCGGCCTCGCACGTAATCATCCGGCCGCTCATGCCGAGCCGGAAGACGAGTCGTGCCTGCGGTTCGAGATCGAGAACGACCCGTTTTCCCCGGCGTGTAACCCCGGCCACCTTCTTTCCGAGAATCCACGTCGCCAGGGGCACCTCGCAGCCGCGGACAATGTCCTCGCGGGTAAGCGACACTCCCTGAACCGTGAGGTCGCGCAAGGACTGGTGCAAGGCTCGGACAATTGACTCGGCTTCGGGGAGTTCGGGCATGGATTCGGGTCTCCTCGCCGCCCCCGCTTGTAAGAAACGAGGGCGGATACCAAACTACACGCGACGGCGACCGTGCGAAAGCGCGACAATCGATCGGCAGGGCCCAGGGTGTCTATGATGACGAATCAAATGACTTCCGTCACGGAACCTCTGTTCGAATACAGAGACGGCCAGCCCTATTTTCGAGAACTGCGCGTTCACCTTCGCGAACTCGAAATCGCAGGGAGTCTGCTCCGCATCGCCTCACTTTACGACGCCGCTGAACTGCTGGACCACGACGAATACGCTCGGCCGTTTCTCGAGCGAGATATTGCACCCTACGGGCTGGAACTCTGGCCCGTGGCGGTGTTGCTGGCCGAGTGCATCCTGAAGAGCGAACCGGGCGAGGGTCGGCCGGTGCTGGACTTGGGTTGCGGGCTGGGTCTGACGGCCATGGCCGCAACGTTACGTGGCTGGCGTGTCTTGGCCGGCGACCATGAGCCGACTTCACTTCGCTTCGCGCGATTCAATGCCGAAGCCAACGGCATTCGTGTGGACTCGTTCGAGCATTTCGACTGGCACCATCCGCCGACGGATCGAAAGTTCGAGCGCGTGTTTGCCGCGGACGTGCTGTACCAGCGGGTGGATCATGTGCCGATCTTGAAATGCCTGGAAACCGTGCTGGCACCGGACGGCAAGACACTCCTGGCCGACCCACATCGCGGCGTGGCCGACCGATTCACCGACCTCGCCCGCGATTATGGCTGGGATGTGGCTCTTCTTGATGGCCAAGCCCCCAATTTCTTCGGCCCCAAACCAATCAGCGGACGAATGTTCGGGCTAACACGAGCCTCCCGATAACTCCCTTCGTGAACGCCCATTGCGGGAATCGATTTCGACCACATCTACACGGCCGCCTTGAACATCATCCATCCCGCGTCACGCATCGTCGGCGAGTCCCCTTGGATACACCATGCGTACCCGTTTACGCCGCGAGACGTCGAGGGTAAGCCGCTCTCCTCAACCGACACGCTCACCTTTCCGTGAACCAGGCCAAGGCAAGCTCGTAAAGGTTCTGTTCACCGGGAAACATAACGAGTTTGGGAACGTCATGTTCATACGGAAATGCCGGACTCGGAATCGCAAATCCCCGAAAAGCACGACGGCGCTTTCAATATCAAGGTGCGCCAATCAAACCCAAAGGGTCGCCCTCGAAACACCGCCTGTCCTCCGACTTTCGCTTTTCATCCGCGAAGCTATACTTCCCGGCAATGAGGGTTCTCGCGAAAACGGCAGTGGTCTCATCGGAGCCGCCTGGCCCGCGGTCTTCCCGGCGTCTGAAGCGCGTCGTTGGAATTATCCTGGGTTGCAGCACGATTTCCTTGCTGCGGGCTCGTCCTCACGTCGCGGCGCGCCTTGTGCAGTCCGCGTGCTTCTGGCCAACTTCCAACCCTTCCGCGTTGGCGGTTTCGCCGATCGAGCGTTCGGAATCCGCCGAACCAACGAGACGCTGCCGGTACCATCGCGCCGCCCGCTCCATCGAACAAATCAGCCGCGCCCGCGTGGTCGAGCTTAGCCGGATCGGCGGCCGATACGGTCCCTGAGAACGGGGCATGGATCGCACGAACGCGTCGTCGTTCTGTACCGAACCGTTGCTCCGGGAATCAAGAATATTCAAGAGTCTTCCGAGACTTGCGGGAACCGACGACTTCAGGAGAGTCTTCCCCATCTCGGATTCCTCGCAGCCCAAAACAGGAATTTGACCATGAGCTTTGCATCGAGCGTGCTATCTCGCGTGACTTCGCTGCCCCGCCGAATCCTGGGAACCCGAAACGAGCGGATGCTGAAGGTCTATCGGCGCCATGTCCGACCCATCAATGATTTTGAGCAACAGGCTCGCGGGGACTTCGACGAACGGTTTGCGACACGCCGCGCGGAGATCCGCCTCGAAGAGGCGCCTGAGGAGGAGAGGGAAAGACAGTTGCAAAGTTTGGCTGTCGAGCTTTCCTCCGATCTTCGGGAGCGGGCGAAGGTTTTGCGAGAGCGAATCCAACCTCATATCGAGCCCCTGAATCGCTGGTGGGAATCGCTCACCGCGACCCAGCGCACGGAGTCGTACTATCGCGGAGAGTATCGGAAGCGAAGCGCCAAGATGACCGACGCGTTGGACCAAGAAGGAATCGTCCACGAGGCCTTCGCGGTGATCCGCGAGGCGGCGCGACGAGCGAAGAGCCACCGCCATTTCGATTGTCAACTGGTCGGGGGGCGGGTGCTGTTCGAGGGAAAGATCGCGGAGATGCGAACGGGCGAAGGGAAAACGATCGTTTGCTATATGCCCGCATTCCTCAAAGTTCTATGCGGGAAAAAAGTTCATATCATCACGGTCAACGACTATCTGGTGAAACGAGACTCAGAATTCGCGGCCGCGATCTTTGAGCTGGTTGGCGTCAGCGTCGGCTACATTCAGGCCATGGTGGATTCGGGCGGACACGAGGGACTGCGCCGCGCCGCCTATTCGTGCGATATCACCTACGGAACCAACAGCGAGTTCGGCTTTGATTATCTTCGCGACAACATGAAGACCCGCCTGGCCGATCAGGTTCAGGGTTCCCTCGATTTCGCCATCGTGGACGAGGTGGATTCCATTCTCATCGACGAAGCCCGCACTCCGTTGATCATTTCCGGCGAGGCCCACGACGACGTATCCCGCTACCCGCGGGCCGATCGGGTTGCAAGGGAGCTGGTGCGGCGACAGGCGACGTGGGACCGTAAGGTGATGAGTACGGTCGCGAAATTCGACGGGGAGACGGAAGGAATCCCCAAACTCGAAGACGCGATGAACATTTTGGGCTATCGGGAACGACATGGGTCGCCGGCGTCCGGCGAATCGGCTGTTGAGGACCCGGCGGCCAAAGAACCGAATGAGGGCAACGAATCGCGAAGTCCGGAAGGCATGCCGCCCCTAGGCCCCGACTTTCTCACCGACGACCACGTCGAAGCCGTTCAGATTTACGAGAACAATGTCCTGAAGCTGCCGCTCGACCAGCAGTATCGCCGCTTTTTCATCGTGCAGACCGAGCGCAAACAGGTCGGGCTGACCCACGAAGGAGTTACGATCGCCCAAGAGCTGCTCGACATGGGCAGCCTGTACGGCGGGGCGAACATGGAATGGCCGCACTTGATCGAAAACTCACTTCGCGCCTACAAGGTCTATCAGCGCGATCGGGATTACGTGGTGCACGACGGGCAGATCGTGATCGTCGACGTGTTCACCGGGCGGCTGATGCACGGGCGGCAGTGGTCGGACGGACTGCACCAGGCGGTGGAGGCGCGGGAGAACGTGACCGTCAAACGCGAAACGCAGACCCTGGCGACCATCACGATTCAAAACTTCGTAAAGCTTTATTTGTCGCGGGCAGGAATGACCGGAACCGCGCAAACCGAGGCCACGGAATTCGACAAGATCTACGGGCTGGACGTGGTGGAGATTCCCACCAACCGTCCGGTAAACCGAATCGACCACAACGACAAGATGTACCGCGACGTGGAGCAGAAATACGCGGCGATCGTGGACGAAATCCACGAAGTGCATCGCCGCGGAAGACCGGCCGATCCGTTCCTGCTGGCGGAGGTCCTTCACGCCCTTCGACCCATCGTGGAGCGCCTGGGAGGCGAGACGGGAAAGATTGACGAAGCCATCCGCCGATTCAACGGGGCCGAATACGGAGACCGCAAGACCATCGGCTTCATGCTCGATGTGTACGACGAACTCATGGGCGACCTGGTGCACGGAAGGCCGGTCCTGGTGGGAACAACAAGCGTGGAGAACTCGGAAAAACTTTCGAAACTCCTCACCCAACGTTACGGAATCGAGCACGAAGTGCTCAACGCCAAGAACCACGCTCGCGAGGCGGACATTGTCGCGAAGGCGGGTCATGGCTACGTGCCGACGCAGGGAGGCGACAAGACGGCACGAGGGCACGTGACCATCGCGACGAACATGGCTGGGCGGGGCACGGACATCAAGCTAGGAGCGGGCGTGGTCTACGAAAAGTGCCGGGTGCCCGCGACGCTTCCGCAAGGAACAAAGGCGAGCGCCTTGTTTCCGGCGGGGATCACGAAATGCTGCATTCATTGCAACGAGTACGACCCGGCAACCAACTGCGCACACTGTTTCAAACCGAAGATCGATCCGCGATTTCCCGCGCTGGGGCGCCAAGTGTGCAAGCTCAACGTGCCGTGCGGGCTGCACATCATCGGGACGGAGCGGCACGAGGCCCGGCGCATTGATAACCAGCTTCGCGGCCGCGCCGGGCGGCAGGGCGATCCCGGTTCCTCGCGGTTTTTCCTGTCCCTGCAAGATGATTTGCTCAAACTGTTCATGCCCGACTGGATGCTGCGGATGATGGAGAAACTGGGTTTCACCGACGGAACCAGCCTGGAAGACAAACGGCTCAACAAGGGCATCGAGCGGGCCCAACGAAAGGTCGAGGAGCGAAACTTTTCCACGCGCAAGCACCTGCTCGAATGGGACGAGCCGATGGATTTCCAACGTAAAGAATTTTATTCGGTGCGCCAGGGTATCCTCGAGGAACGCGACCTGCCCGGACTGATCCTCAAGACGATCGACGACGTGATTACCCAAACGGTGAAGAAGCACCTGGCGAAAAACTATGCCCGGGCCTGCATCGCAGAATGGTGCCGGACCACGCTCGACCTGACGCTCGACGAAGAGGGCATCGACGCATCCGATGTCGATTCGTGCGCCGCTAGCATTCGCTCCAAGGCACGCGATGAGGCCTACGATCAGATTCGAACCTCGCTGGGGGAGTACATCGATGCCGAGGAGCCGCCCAGCCAATGGGACGTGGGCGGGTTGGTGCAATGGGCCCAGCGGACCTTCAAGGTCTCGCTGACGCAGAACCAACTGAAGAAAATGGAGCCCTCCGAGATCCAGGACGTCCTCATGGAAGCGGCCAATCGCTTTTGCGATGAACTGGAGCTCGGCGGAGTGTCCATGTATCTCGATCCGCAGTATCCGCGCCGCTCGCTGGCCGATTGGGCACGGCAGAAGTTCGCCATCCGCGTGGAGATGGATGAGCTTGCCGACCGGAATGCAGAGGACATTCGCGCGACCCTTCACGATCGCATCGTCGAGGCCTACCGCCGGCGGGAAATCCACTATCCGGTCGAGACGGCGCTAGATCGGGCGTTCTCCGGTGGCGGAACGGATCAGGCCGCCGCGGCGGAGTTCGTGGTTCGCTGGGCCAATGCCAAGTTCAATAAGGATTGGACGCTGGCGGATGTGCAAGGCAAGAGCGTTCAGGACATTCACGTCCGGCTCATTGCGATGAACCGCGAGTACTTAACAACCGGGCTGGCCGAGGAGATCGACCGGAACATCAACGGAAAAAACCGCGAGGAGGCGCTCGGCTGGGCGCGGGAGCGATTTGCCTTCGCCTGGAACGAGCAGCGCTATCAGTGGTCCGACGGCGACCTGCGACAGGCTTTGCTCGAGCAGGGCCGGGAAATGCTTCGTTGGGAGTTAAGCCGCCTAGAGCAGTTCGTCTTGCTGCGCATCTACGACCAAGCATGGAAGGACCACTTGCTGGAAATGGATCACCTCAAATCTGCGATCATGCAACGTCCGCTGGGCGGTGACCAGACCCACCCGCAAAGTCAGTATGCCATTGAGGGGCGCGACTTGTTCAACCAGATGTGGACGCGGATCGGAGAGCGAGTCACAGACATCATCTTCAAAGTCCGCGCAACCCCTTCGGAAGGTTCGGGCCCGGCCATGACCACGGGGACGAGCGGAGGCGGGCCTTCTCCGATGAAGCTGCAACATGCCGATTCCACCGGCGCCGGGTTCGCTCGCGCCGCGGCCGATGAGGCCGCCGCCATGCGCGCCCAAAACGTTGAACAGAAAGTGCAGACCATCCGCCGCGAGCAGCCTCGCGTGGGCCGCAATGACCCGTGCCCCTGCGGCAGCGGCAAGAAATTCAAGCAATGCCATGGGAAAATCTGAGGATTCCATGTGGCCGGCCTATGAAGTCATTCAAACGGCTCGTAACAGGCGAATAGGACGTTCGATCAGGATTTCTTCCAGGTCAATACGAGGCGAAACGGGAATCGCCGTTGCACCACAGCGTCCACAAGCCCCGCCTTCCGCGCCAATGCCGCCAGTTCGTTCACCTGAAATGCGGCGTGGACCGAGCGCACCGCATCCACGTGAACAATCCACGAACGGCTCATCGCCCGGGTTGCCAGCCAGGTAACTACCATGGCCATGCGCGACCTCACCAAATCGCCAACGACGATCCCATGCCGTGCGACCCTCGCGGCCTCGCGGAGAATGGTGGCGACTTCGGCCGGCTCAAAATGATGAAGGAAGAGTGAGCACGTCACGACATCGAAGGCGCGATCCGCAAAGGGCAGGAATCGTGCGTCGGCGGAAATCCAGCGGATTCCGTCTGGGTGCCACGCTCTTGCACATTGGAGGGCAAACGAGGATCGGTCGAGTCCGATGGAAATCGACGGCCCCGCGCGAGTGGAAAGGTACGCGAGAAACCCCCCGCCGCCACATCCCAAGTCCAGGACGCTTGGATCAGCGACGCCGAACCGTGCAACGCTCCTCCCGAGCCGCCGATCCACCCCCAACATCCGATTGACCCGGTTCAAACTCCGCAGGGCGTGCGCATGGTCGCATTCCTTCACATCGCGTCCGTCCATCACCTCCGGAATTCGTCGCCGCCTCATCGCACCATGGTATCCTGAACGGGTCGCTCGCTCGCAATCTGAACTCGTTAGAATGCGTCGCGCGGCGCTACGTTGTTCAAACCGTGAATGCTCCATTCGCGATCGAACTGTTTCAATTGAGCAGCGACTGCCATGGACAGGAACGATTCACCCGGCGGCGACGCGTGGAACCAATCGGGAGAAACGCCTTCATCGCCACCTCCGAAGACGTCATCATTAGCAAACTACGTTGGTGCCTTCGCCCGCAACGTGGCAAGGACAGGGACGACGTCCGCAACGTCCTGGCCGTTCAGGGCGACCGGATTGACTGGCCTTACGTCTACACATGGTGCGAACGTCACGGGACGCGGGCGCTGCTCGACGCAATTCGCAATTCGATTCCACCGATCGAACCACGAGCGTGAAATTCCATTTGCCCGCCGCCGCGTCCTACTCCGCGGCGGCCGCAAGCAATTGATCACGCAACGCGGCGTACTCCGTCGGATCGGCAAGGTCGTGTTCCGTCAAATTGAAGGTGCTCACGTACACGTTGCCCGGCCCGATGATAATGACGTCGCGATAAACAACCTTCCACAGCGTCCAGACGTTTTCGCCTTCCGCGGGCTGCAACCAGGGCAGGGTCCGGCTCTCCGTAATGGCCTCGTTGGCTGCCTCCAGGCCGGAATCGTTGACCCCGAGAATCCGGATCGGCCGCGCGGTTACCAGCCCATTCAGTTCGATCTGCATCTGGTCGAGGAAGCCAAACTGGCTTCGGCAATACCCTCAGGTTGAGTGCCCGAAATACCAGGCGGAGACCTGTCCGAGGTAATCTCGCGGGGAAACGGCTTCCGCCAAACGAGTGGAATTCGCATTGACATCGGTGAGCAAAAAATCCGGCAAGGCGTCGGCACTGACTTGCACCGCGTCCTCACCTCCGGGGTTTGGCGAATTCCCGTTCGGATTGTTCGATAGGGCCCCTGGCTCGCAGGCGGCGACCGGAATCAGGGCGATCAGCAGGGACATTCTCAGAAACGCCTTCGTCATAATCACCTTTCCATGCGCCCAAGGAAACGCAAGTCGGCGTAACCCCCTAATACATGTCCATATTATGGCCCGGAAAGTGTCCGACTCAACCGGCCGGGCCGAGCGGTCATTGCGGGCGGAGTCGCAAAAAGGTCCTTCAGGCCAGCTTGATTCGAAAATGATACGAGGAGATGTGCATCCCCTCGCGGAAATAGAAGCGATGGGCGGAAAATCGCTGAACGCCCGAATCCAGTTGAAGCTCGCAGCAACCCTCGCGTCGGGCGAGATCGGCCAGCCAAGAAAAAAGCTGCCGACCATGGCCCTTCGAGCGCGCCGATTCGTCGGTAACCAGGTCGTCGACGTACAAGTGCTTTCCGCAGAAGAGCATTTCCTGGATGCGGAATCCCGCGACGGCTCGGACGGTCCCGCCCTCTTCGAGAAACGCGATGCGGAAGCCGACGTGTTCCCGCTGCCGCGCGCCTTGGGCGACATAATCGGACAAATTGAGGTGCGGGCGAAGCTGCGCCATGACCGGGAAGGTGCGCCGCAGGTCCTCCTCGGTTTCGGCCAGGTGAATCGGCATGGGAGACTCCTTCTACCGTCATGGTCGGCAACCGATTGCTGCGCTACAGTTTCGGCTCAGCGAAGATAACGGAGTTAAGGTTGAAATGGAGCCTTCTGTGGGTTGAAAGAACTTAACCGAATCGTTTGTCGAACGGCCCAAGTCGATTTCCCCTCCGCCAATCGTGAATCGCTCACGATATTTCTTCGCAGATCCATAAAGGGCGGCCCATGCCGCCCGGGCGCGGGCTGCAAACCATCCGCGAATTCCGTCGGACTTTGCCCAGATCATTCCAAAGCTTTGTTCCGCCGAACATCGCGAATCACCAATGCTTCCGGTCACTTTCGCAAGTCAAAACACGCCAGCCGGTCCATGTCACGAACGTAGAGTTTCCCCCGATCCAGCACCGGAACGGTCCAGCACTTGCCCGAGAGGATTTCAGCCTCGGTGAGAGGCTCGTAACCATCCGGGCTTGCCTTGGCGATCTGCAACTGCCCTTTTTCAGTGAGCACCATCAAATGGTTGTCGGCCACAACCATCGTCCCGTTGGCGATCCGTGGCTTCCGCCAATGCTCCTTGCCGTCGAAAAAATCAAGACATACGAGCGCCTTCTGATCGCTGCAATACAGCTTCCCTTGGTGCAGAATCGCCGACTGAAACTTGGCCAGGATGCTTTTGTTCCGCCAGACCTCTTCCGCCGCGAGCTTGTCCCCCTCCAACCGAAGCTTGTACAGGGCCGAGCCGGTGTCATAACCGGACGTGAGAAAAAGATGCCGTTCGTGATAAATCGGTGCCGCGGCATTGACCTCCCAATCCGTCTTCCAGGGTATCCGCACGGCCACACGACCGGTTTGCGGTTCCGCGATGATTGCCGACGTGCCCGTGAACCCGACGACGAATCGCTTGCCCTCAAACACAAACGGGTACGGCGTTGCGTAACCGGCCGGATCTTCTCCCGCCTTCCATTTCTCGGCGCCGCTCTTCTTGTCGAACGCGACCAACGCACCATCGCTCTTGCCGCCGGTTGTGATCGCCAGTTCGCCCTCGATCAACACCGATCCGCTGTAACCCCATTGCGGCTCGTGTTTGAACTCTTTCCGCCAAAGCTCTTTCCCGTCTGCGGTGCTCAAACAAAGTAGCGTTCCCTTGGCGCCTACGATATAGACGCGGTCTCCATCCACGGTCGGCGTGGCCCGCGTTCCGTCACCGCCCATCCGTTCCTTGTACTCTTTTTCAAAGTTCTTCTGCCACAGAACTTTTCCGCTGTTCGCGTCGAGCGCCAGAATGACCTGCTGCTTGTCGACCGTTCCACAGGTGAAGGCCCGATCCCCCACCACCGCAAAGGAACTGAACGCCGGGCCGATCTTATGCTCCCAAACCATCGGGATCGGCTTCTTCCAAACCGTTTCGAATCCTGTCTCTTCGCTGATCCCGTCGTGCCGAGGGCCGCGAAAGTTCGGCCAGTCCGCTGACAGTCCGGCCGGCATTGCCAGTGTGCCGGCCGCGGCAAGAAATCCAATTCGGTACCAATGTTTCGGCACCAGAACAGCCGTGAGTCGCATGGTAATTGCTCCACTAGTGCGAGGATTCCAACTCAACCGTCAAACCCAAATCCCGATTGCCGTCACCTTATCGCCGTGCCGCCCGTTTCACAAGGGTGTGTCCGTTCGCGACCAATCTTGACAAGTTTCAACAGGGCCGGCCATTGCAAGCGACGATACCGTTTTGCAAGATGGAGAGTCGTCTTACGAGTGCAATCAGTCCTCCGCCGGTCTCGTGGGGCGCTGCAGCGCTCTGCGTCGGCCACGGTGAAAAAAGGGGAATCAGTTCCATGATTCATCGCTGCTTTCTCATCGCAGGCCTCATGCTGTTGGCACCGAGTTCCGCTATCGCCGACGTCAACGCCAAACTCTTCGCGGCGGCGCGGAACGGTAATTTAGCCGCGGTCAAGACCGCCCTCGAGTCGGGCGCCGAGGTCGATGCCAAAACTGACTATGGCGTGACGGCTCTCTATTTCGCCGCCGAGAAAGGACACGTGGAGGTGGTCCGCCTCCTCCTTGAGCGCGGCGCCAATCCCAACGCGAAAGACACGTTTTACGGAATGAACCCGTTGATCGGAGCAGCGAGCAAGAATCACCGTGAGATCATGCAGATCCTGATCCGCGCCGGTGCCGAAGGAGCGGGCGATATTCTGAAAACCGCGGTCGGCGACGGCGACGTGGAAGGGGTCAAGACCCTTCTCGATACCGGCAAATTGAGACCCGCCGACTTGTCCGAGGCGCTCACTATCGCAATCTCCTTTAAGAAGGACGACATCGCCGCCCTTCTCAAATCCGCCGGCGCCGAGCCGGAACCGGAAAAACCCGTGGCCCAGGTTTCAGAAGATCTCTTGAAATCCTACGCCGGCACATACAAAAAAGGACTAGAGATTACCTTCGCGCCGGACGGTGCCGTGTTGAAGGGCAGCGTTCCGGGTCAGCCGACGCTGACCTATCGGCCTACGGCCGAACACACTTTCGAGGCCGTCGAATTTCCGGGGATCAAAGTCATCTTCAAACCAGTGGATGGAAAAGTGACCGAAGTCGTCATAGAGCAGGGAGGCGGCAGCTATACCTTAGAGCGAGTTCCCGACAAAAATGCGGACGCCAAATCAGCCGAGAAAGCTCCGGGCGCGACCGACGAATCCGCCGATGCCGTCGCGGAACTCGAAAAACCATCGCCGTTGACCGCGCCCCGAAACTGGCCCTCCTTCCGCGGGCCGCACGCTTCCGGCGTTTCCGACGGGCAGGGCATCGTGGCGCGCTGGGATGGACCAAGCTCGAAAAACATCGCCTGGAAAACGCCGATCCCCGGCCTGGCCCACTCCGCCCCGATCATCTGGGGCGATCGTGTGTTCATCACAACCGCGGTCAGCAAAGATGAGAGGCCTTACTTCCGTCACGGTTTGTACGGCGATTACGACATGGTCGAGAAGGAACCCGAACATTCATGGCGGGTCTTCGCCCTTGACCGGAAAACGGGAAAGGTCGTTTGGGAAAAAACGGCGCACGAGGGCGTGCCAAAAAACCAGCGGCACACCAAGGCCAGCCACGCCAATTGCACGCCGGCCACCGATGGGAAACGAGTGGTCGCCTCCTTCGGTTCCGAAGGGCTCTATTGCTATGATTTCGACGGCAATCTGCTCTGGAAGCAAGACCTTGGCATCCTCAACTCAGGTTGGTTCCTGGACCCCGGGTATTCCTGGGGATTCGGCAGCTCGCCGATCCTGTACAACGACAGCGTCATCGTGCAGTGCGACGTGCAGGACAACCCTTTCCTGGCAGCGTTCGATCTTCGTGACGGAAAACGGCTATGGCGCACCTCACGCGATGAAATCCCTTCCTGGGGCACTCCCACCATCCACGAAGGACCCGACCGCACGGAACTGATCACCAACGGCACGCGCCATATTCGCGGATACGACCCGGCCACAGGACAGGAACTCTGGCGGCTGTCGCCCAACTCCGAGGTGACGATCCCGACGCCGGTCGTCGCACACGGGCTTATCTTCATAACCGGAGGCTATCGGCCGGTGCAACCGATCTACGCGATCAAGACCGGAGCCGTCGGGGATATTTCGCTCAAAGACGACGCCGAAAACAACGAGCAAATTGCCTGGAGCAAGAAGCGCGGCGGTCCGTATCATCCCACCCCGATCGTGTACGGCGACCATCTCTACACGTGCAGCGATCAAGGCATCTTGACCTGCTACGTCGCCAAGACCGGCGAACAACTATACAAAACCCGAATCAACGAGGGCAAGGCCGGCGGCTTCACCGCTTCCCCCGTGGCCGCCGATGGGAAACTTTTCTTCACCAGCGAGGACGGGGACATCTACGTAGTCAAAGCCGGACCCGAGTACCGCCTGCTTGCAAGAAACGTCATGGGCGAAGTGTGCATGTCCCCACCGGCCATCTCCAACGGTCTCTTCGTCGTCCGCGCCCAGCACCACGTTTTCGGAATCGGCGCATCTAAGCCGCGACCGTGAGGGAGCGGATGCTCTTCGCACTCAAAACTACCCCGATTCCGAGGCCCAACCGGCCGCTTGCTTACGCGCGCGGCTCTGGATGGGCGTCTACTACGCGCTACTTCTTCACAAACACCGTCTGACCCGTCATGTGCCGGCACGCGGGCTGAGCCAAGGTGAATACCATGTCGGCCACGTCCGCCGGGTCGAGGGCCTGTTCGCGCGGGAAATCCGGGAAGGGATCCCGCAGCATCTTCGTCTCCACCGCACCGGGCGCCACCGCGAACACGCGGATTCCCACGCGTTTGCCTTCGTCGGCCAGTCCGCGCGTCCAGGCATTGACCCAGGCCTTGGCCGCCCCGTAGGCGGTAAATCCCGCGAACGGATCCACCGAGGCCACGGATGAAAGGTTGACGATCACGCCGCCGCCCTGCCGGACCATGACCGGCCAAACCGATCGGCACCCGCGATACACCGCGTCGACGTTGACCGAGAGGATGGCGCGGAAAAGATTCTCGTCCAGGTCCTCGATCTCGCTTTGCGGCGCGGCCCCGGCGTTGTTGACCAACACGTCGATCCGCCTCTCGCGCCGCAGCGTTGTTTCGATCAGAGCGTCGATGTCGTCAGGCGAAGACACGTCAGTCGGCTGAGTGACGCATTGACCACCCTCGGCCGCGATGATCCGGCGTGTCTCCTCCAGCTCCTCCGGCGACCTCGCCGCCGCCACAACCCGGTCGCCTTCGGCCGCAAACCGCCGACACACCGCTCGTCCGATCCCCCGCCCCCCGCCGGTCACGATGACAATCTGTCCCGCCATGCGCGTAGTGTACCCGCGCGCTTTAGAGCCGCATACCGACTTGACGGTGTCTTATTCGCGCTTGGCTCGGCAATAAGTCCCATGCGGATGGCCTTTCATCGGAAGGTCCGATCGACGACTGAATCCAGCCCCCGCCAACCAGGTTCGAACCAGCGGCTGAAATCCCCATGGAAATCTTATCGATGTCAACCTGTCAGTTTGGCCAATGCTTTGACCAGCGGCTTCATTCCCAGTTTCCCCGACCGGACAAGCAGGTTAAACATCACGTTCATCGTTTCGCAAAAAGTAAGCACGTCCGCGAAGCGCCGGTGAACCGCGTCGGCCTCCTTCTTCTCCGGTCCGCTCAACCCCGCGCGAGCGTCGTCCACCATTCCAAGACACCGCTGAAGCGTTTCTACGATGGGCTGCACCTCGCGGCGGCGGCGTTCGCGGGTGATGGTCTCAAACATCTGCCACGCGTCTTTCTCCGCCTCGAAATACTCCTTTCGATCGCCGCGACGATGGACCCGGGTGATTAAACCCCAGTTGGCCAGTTCCCGCAGGTTCATGCTTGCGCTGCCCCGGGAAACCGCCAATTGCTCCATGATGTCGTCCGTGCAAAGTGCGTCCGGGCTGATGTAGAGCAGGGCGTGGATTTCGGCCATGGTCCGGCTGATCCCCCAGCGCGCCGCCATCTCACCCCAACGGCGGATGAAGAGACCCCGAGCCGCTTCCATCGCTGTTTGTGCCACATGCGGTCCTTTCAAAAACCACTGAAAGTATCGTCCAACCCAAAGGGGCCGTCAATTCACTCCAAGAAATCCCAATCGAAAAAGCACATCGCGCCGATATACCTTCTGATGTCCGCCGAGGACCGAACCGTCCGCGAAGCCGAGTCCTCCTCGGGCCGCCCCCACCCGCCCGGCCGGGATCGCGGTTCCCTGCTCGTCCTGCAGAATCCCGGAAGGTTTACGCGACATTACCTGGCCGACATGGCCGCCGCGGCGAATCGGCTGGGGATCCCGACGGTCGTGCTCGAACTCGGTACGGTTTGGGACGCCCGCCAGCAAGGCACTCCCATGCCCTCCGATCAAATGCACGAGATTCTGCAACAACATCGGGTTCGCGCCGTGATCGGTTCGGGAAGCAATGGTTTGCTCGAGTGGCCGATGGAAGGATTGCCGGACGGCACCTTGCGGCCGTTCTTCGAACGCGCCGCCATCCCGCACCTCATGTGGTGGACGGACCACCCGCAATGGGCCAACGAACGATTTGGACTCCGACCCGAGCTACAACCCGCGTTGTGCTCACCGAACATCCATACATTCGTGAAGAGTCCCGTGGCGGCGCGCGAACTGAAGGACATACTCGGCTGGCCTCATTGCATCGGCCTGCCCGTCGCCGAGAACCCCGACCGCCTCAAGCCCGTAGCCATCGCGAAGCCGGATTTCGATGTGGTGGCCGTGGTCGGTTCGCCGCCCGATTCCGATACGTCGCTCGAACGATTTCTGGCCGACGACGATCCGGACATCGAAGCAATCTCCGCGACCGTCGCGCCGGGTGTCCTGTCGCGCATTCTGGATCGATGGGCGATTCATGCACCGCGGAACTTTCATCTGTCTCTGGAGCTTTTCGCGCGGGATTGGGTTCGTGCCCGCGCCCGCGAACCGCTGGTCGGATCCTACCGCCTGTTTACGCGGCTGGCGTTTCGTCACCGCAAAGCAAGGGAATGGATTCGTGCGAATCCCCATGCGTACTTCGATGCGGTCGAAAGCTTGTGGGCATTCGGACGTTGGCAACGGACGTTTTATCTTCGCTACCTCGCCAAATACTTTCGGGTCGGCGTGTTTGGATGTGACTGGACTGCCGTTGGAATCGCGGGGAGCAAGGAATGGGTGGCGCACGAAGACCAGCCGACGGTCTACGCGCGGGGACGCGTCGCCATCAACCTTTCCCAGGCCGGCGACGAAGAAGGGCTCGCCCACAAGCCGTTTCAGATCGCCGCATCGGGAGTTCCGATGGTCCATATCGCCCGTCGCGGGCTGGCCGATTGCTTCACGCCGGGTACCGAGGTCCTGGCATTCCTCACGCCGCGCGAAGCTCGGGACGCGGTGGGCTTGTTGCTTTCCGATCGGGTCCGCGCGAAGCGCATGGCCGGTGCGGCTCGTGAGCGACTTTGCCGCGAACACACCTGGGAACAGCGCCTTCCGCAGCTTCTCGCCGCCGCGGGCGTGACGAGCATTGCTTGAAACAAGGAAAGATCACAATGGAGATAAGGCATGCTGGAGCGTAGCGCAATTCCCAGCGCGCCGAATTCGACGATGCCCCCGACCGTTTGGATATTTGGAACGATATCCGATAAGAATCTACGTTGAAAAAGTGTATCATCGGTCCAATCGACCGGGATGCGGGTGTGATTTGGTTTTCAGAATTGCAATGGTCGGAGTAGGAATCATGATTGCTCATGACCCCCTCCACGGATCCCAGCGAGCGGGATTACCGCACTGGGCTCTTGCCTCAGGTGATGACGCCCATGCGACGCAAGGGATACGGATGACATAC
>Ga0187893_10005236_pt1 | contig 23549 bp, 16 predicted proteins | sample MA1701074metaG_FD_139574 | JGI IMG/M metagenome (GOLD analysis project Ga0187893, IMG submission 139574) | White microbial mat communities from a basaltic lava cave in the Kipuka Kanohina Cave System on the Island of Hawaii, USA - MA170107-4 metaG ...
ATGAGATCGACCGGGCCGAGCAGGCCATCGATCCAGTCGTTTGAGAGAGCGCGGATGGCGCGGTTGAGAAGGGACACCCGATCGGGCCGGAATGGCCGCTCAATCGACAACAGACAGATTCGGTTGTCGCCCATGACTGGCGGCCGGCGCTTGCGAGCCTTTGCAGCGCCAGCGATTCGCTCCGGATCGCGCAGGCGGGCATCGACGATGCGGTGAACAAGGGGGATTGGGAGGTGCTCGGTCCAGGGGATGAGAGACATCTGCCTCCCATATCGGGCGGGCTTCGCAGAATTTGAGTGACAAGAGAGAGCGTCAAGAGGATGGGCATCCTACAATAAAGGCTGCGGCTGTGCTCTCAACTTTCCATCCTCTCGTAGAGGAGTGGTTTTCCACTCGCTTAGGCCAACCCACGGAACCTCAAATCCAAGGTTGGAATCACATCCGCCAGGGTCATGATGTTCTGATCTCCGCGCCCACCGGCGCCGGGAAGACGCTCGCGGCGTTTCTTTCCTCACTGGATGATCTGATCCACAAAGCCTGCCTTGGCGCTCTCGAGGATAAGCTGCACGTCTTATACGTATCGCCGCTCAAAGCGCTATCCAACGACATTCGCAAGAACCTGGACACCCCGCTCGCGGAAATTCGCGCGCTCGCCGAGTTAAAGGGCCTCGCGCTCCCTGAGATTCGCACCGCTGTCCGGACCGGCGACACTCCCGCCCACGAGCGGACCCAGATGGGCCGCAAGCCGCCGCATATCCTCGTTACTACACCAGAATCACTCTATATCCTTCTGACGGCTGAGAAGTCGCGCAAGTGGCTCCGAACGGCGCACACTGTAATTGTGGACGAGATCCACGCCATTGCCGACGACAAGCGTGGCTCACATCTGGCGCTATCGCTCGCGCGCCTTCAGGCACTCACAGAGAAGACTCCGCAGCGCATTGGACTTTCAGCGACCGTCAAACCGGTTCAGGAAGTCGCGAGCTTTCTCAGCCCAAAGGCCCATATCGTCGATGTTGGCCACCGCCGAGCCATGGACCTCGGAATTGAAATTCCGCGCGACGAGCTCGCCGCCATTGCCACCAATGAGTTGTGGGGTGAAACGTACGACCGTATCGCGGAGCTCATACGGGAGCATCGCACGACACTCGTTTTCGTCAATACGCGCCGCTTGGCCGAGCGCGTTTCCCACGCGCTCACGGAGCGCCTCGGCGAAGATGCAGTCCTGCCGCATCACGGGAGCTTGTCTCGTCCGCTGCGTCTCCGCGCCGAATCCCGTCTCAAGAGCGGCGATCTGAAAGCTGTGGTGGCCACGGCCTCCCTCGAGCTGGGCATCGACATCGGCACGGTCGAGTTAGCCTGCCTGATCGGTTCGCCGCGATCCTTCGCCGTATCCCTTCAGCGCATCGGCCGCAGTGGCCACTGGGTGAGTGCTCTTCCCAAAGGCCGCTTGTTCCCCACTACGCGCGATGAGCTGATCGAATCCGCGGCCATCCTGTCGGGCATCCGGAACGGCGATCTCGAGCGCATCGAGATTCCTCAAAACGCGCTGGATATCCTCGCCCAACAGATCGTGGCGGAGGCGGCTTCGGCGCAGTGGAATGAAGATGAGTTGTTCGCGCTCGTCCGATCGGCGTATCCTTACCGCTACCTCCCGCGGCGCGACTTCGACGAGATCCTCGCCATGCTCAGCGAAGGCATCGCAACTTCGCGTGGGCGCAGCGGGGCACTGTTGCATCGCGACGAAGTGAACCACCGCGTGAAGGGCCGGCGGGGTGCGCGTCTGCTCGCCATCACGTCGGGCGGGGCCATCCCCGACAACACGAATTACCAGGTCTTGCTCGAACCCGAAGCCAAGATGATCGGCACCATCGACGAGGACTTCGCCGTCGAGAGCATGGCCGGCGACATTTTCACTCTGGGCACGCACTCGTGGCGGATCAAACGGGTGGAGCCCGGCCGTGTGCGCGTCGAGGATGCGAAGGGAGCGCCACCTTCCATTCCCTTTTGGCTTGGCGAGGCCCCTGGACGCTCGATCGAATTCTCCCGCGAAGTATCAAGCCTCCGCGGGCGACTGGCGCACGGGGACCCCGCTGGACTCGACGAACCGGCCGCCCGCCAGGCTGTTGCATATGTGAAGGCAGGCGCAGCCGCTCTCGGCACGCTCCCCACGCAGCAGACCATCGTCGCCGAACGCTTCTTCGACGAAGCGGGCGGCATGCAACTGGTGATTCATTCTCCCTACGGCTCGCGAATCAATCGGGCTTGGGGTCTAGCGTTGCGCAAGCGCTTCTGCCGGACTTTCAATTTCGAGCTGCAAGCCGCCGCCACGGACAACGGGATCGTGATTTCGCTCAGCGAACAGCATGCCTTCCCGCTCGAGGTCGTGTTTCAGTTCGTGAAGCCGGAAACAGCCGAGGAAGTGCTCACGCAGGCGTTGCTCGATTCGCCGATGTTTGGCGCACGCTGGCGATGGAACGCTACGCGCTCACTGGCGCTGCCTCGATTCCAGGGCGGCCGTAAGGTTCCATCACCGATCCTCCGCATGCGATCCGACGATCTGCTCGCCGCCGTTTTTCCGGATCAGGTTGCCTGCGCCGAGAATCTTACCGGACCGATTCGCATTCCGGATCATCCCCTCGTCCGCGAAACCATCGATAACTGCCTGCGAGAGGCGATGGACGTCGATGGGCTCCGCCGGGTCCTGGAAGGGATCCAATCCGGAGCGATCCGCATCGTAGCCATCGACACGGCGGAAGCTTCGCCGCTCAGCCATGAGATCCTCAACTCGAATCCATACGCCTTTCTTGACGACGCACCGCTCGAAGAGCGCCGCGCCCGCGCTGTACAGCTTCGTCGCACTCTCCGGACGGACCTCACCGGCGGCGAAGGCATCCTGGATCCCGTCGCCATCGCACAAGTCGCCGCGGAGTCTTGGCCCGTTGTCCGCGATGCCGACGAGCTACATGATGCCCTGCTCACGCTGGTCTGCCTTCCTCCAAGCCAGGAATGGCAGGGTTGGTTCGACGAGCTTGTGTTGTGGAATCGCGCCTTTACTCATACGCGGAATGGCGCGACGTTCTGGGTTCCTGCCGAACGCAAGCATCTTTCCGGTGAACCCGTCGCCATCCTTCGCGGCTGGATGGAGTCGATCGGACCCGTAACGATCGACGATCTCGCTATGCGCCTGGCCTTCCCTCGTGAAACAGCCGATCAGGCTTTGCACCAGCTCGAAGCCGAGGGCCAGGTTCTGCGTGGGGCCTTCTCCGGACCCGGCCGTGCCGAGTGGTGTAACCGCCGGATTCTCGCGCGAATCCACCGGCTGACCCTGGGCCGTCTCCGGAAAGAGATCGAGGCCGTATCGGCGCTCGACTTCTGCCATTTCCTGCTTCGCTGGCAGCACCTGGGGCCCGGCACACAGCTTCACGGCGCCGATGGACTTCTACAGGTCATCCGGCAACTCCAGGGCTACGAAATCCCGGCATCCGCCTGGGAATCGGAGATTCTTCCCCGTCGCCTGCATGGATACGATCCGGACTGGCTCGATCAACTGTGCCTTTCCGGCGAGGTCGCCTGGGGGCGCTTGTCGGCGCACTCGATTTTCCGGGAAGAAGAAGTACGGCGTGTGCGTCCAACTCGTGTGGCGCCCGTCACCTTGTTTCGTCGTGAGGATTCTGAATGGCTCGTTGTGGGGCAAGCCTCCGGCTCGCCGTCGCTGTCCCATTCCGGACAAGACGTGTTGAACGTTCTATCGAGCCAAGGCGCGTCTTTCTTCTCGGACATTGTCCGCGCGTGCAAGCGGCTGGCGAGCGAAGTCGAAGATGGCCTCTGGGAACTGCTCGCCACGGGCCATGCCACCGCCGACGGCTTCGACAACCTCCGCTCACTTCTTGACCCAAAGCGCCGGAAGGGCGAGGGCCGCGGACGGATCGCGAGACCCCGGCATGCTGCCGGGCGCTGGTCCCTTCTGCGGCGATCCGAGTGCAATCCTGACCATCGCGCCGAGGCCTTCGCCCGCCAGCTCCTCAGCCGTTGGGGAATACTGCTTCGCGACTTGCTTACCCGCGAACCGCTAGCGCCGCCGTGGCGCGACCTGCTTCCCGTTCTCCGCCGCATGGAAGCCCGTGGCGAGATCCGCGGCGGCCGCTTCGTCGCCGGATTCGTAGGCGAGCAGTTCGCCCTTCCCGAGGCGCTGGATCTTCTGCGCGCGGTTCGCCGGAAGCCTCACCAGGAAGAGATCGAAATTCCTATCTCTCATGCCGATCCGTTGAATCTCGCAGGCATCATCCTTCCCGGTCCCCGCATCAGCCCGCTGACAACCGGAGCTATACTAGTTACAAAGCCCCAGTACGCTTAAGCATGTATGCCTAAATACGTTAAGTTCACAATTCTCACCACCGTCATCATTGGCGCCCTCGCCTGGCTCGCCGTGGGCGGCATCGCCGATACCAGCACCTATTACAAGACCGTCACGGAGCTCCAGCAGATGGGGCCGGACAAGCACGAAAAGCGCCTGCGTGTTGCCGGTGACGTCGCCAAGGGGACCATCCAGCGCAATGGCCGCGTGGTTACGTTCACCTTGAAGCAGGAAACCCAAGTGTTGAACGTCCGCTATGACGGCATCGAACCGCTGCCGGACACGTTCCGCGACGGCGCCCAAGCTGTGTGCGATGGGAAGCTCGGTAACGACGGCGTGTTTCACGCCAAGAAGATTCAAGCCAAGTGCGCTTCGAAGTACGAAGCTAAGCCAGGCGATTATCCAGGCGCCAAGAGAGACCGCGCCGCATCCTAGTGGCGCGGGCACTCTTGCCTGCCGCGTCGAGACTCGTCTCGACGCTGAGTGAAATCTAGGAGCAAAACTGATGGCAAATATCGGAGCATTGGCGATTCTTGTCGCCTTCTGCCTCGCCGTGTACAGCATCGTGGGATCGCTGCTCGGCAAATGGAAGAAACGCCCATTCCTCATTGCCAGCGCCGAGCGCGCCGTTTATGCCGTCTGGGGACTCCTGACCCTCGCAGCCGCGTTTCTCGTCTACGCACTCCAGACAGATGACTTTTCGCTCGCCTATGTGGCCGGTCACTCCAACCGCACCATGCCGGCCATCTATAAGTTCACAGCGTGGTGGGGCGGCCAGGAAGGGTCGTTGCTGCTCTGGAGCTGGATTCTCTCCACATACGCGGCGGTTGTCGTTTTCCAGAACCGCCGCAAGTTTCGCGACATGATGCCCTACGTGATTACGGTGTTGATGGTCACGCAGGCATTCTTCTTGTGTTTGATCACGTTCCCTCTGTCGCCGTTTGAAGTACTCGCGGTCGGCAAGGAAGTCACCTCGGTCCCCGATGGCCGCGGGCTGAATCCGCTCCTCCAATACTGGACCATGGCGATCCACCCGCCTACGCTCTATCTAGGCTATGTCGGATTCGTGGTGCCTTTTGCGTTTGCTATGGGATCGCTCATCACACGAGCCCCGGGCGACTCGTGGATTCACACCACGCGCCGTTGGGCGCTGGTCACGTGGCTATTCCAAAGCAGTGGCATTCTGCTGGGCGCCGGATGGGCATACGCAGTCCTCGGCTGGGGCGGCTACTGGGGCTGGGATCCCGTGGAAAACGCGAGCCTGCTGCCATGGATCACCGCTACCGCTTTTCTTCACTCGGTGATGATGCAGGAAAAGAAGGGCATGATGAAGGTCTGGAACATCGTGCTCGTCTCTTCCACTTTCTTCCTCTGCATTCTCGGCACCGCGCTCACCCGCAGCGGTATCGTCCAATCCGTGCATGCTTTCGCGCAGTCGCCGATTTCCAAGTACTTCACGACCTTCCTGGGTATTGGAATCGCGATCACGATCTATCTGATCCTCGATCGCCTGGAATATTTGAAATCGGAATCGCAGCTCGAAAGTGTCGTCTCGCGCGAGTCGAGCTTCCTGTTCAACAACCTCATGCTGCTCGCTAGCTGCTTCGCAATTCTTTGGGGTACGTTGTTCCCGGTGATCAGTGAAGCCATCACCGGTGAGAAGATCAGCGTGGATGGCCCTTACTTCAATCGCGTCAACATTCCGATCGCCCTGTTCCTGCTGTTCCTTACCGGGGTGGGTCCCTTGCTCGCCTGGCGCCGCAGCTCGGTCGAGAGCTTGAAGAAGTCGTTCCTTGGACCGAGCATAGGTGGACTGGTGACCTTAGTCATCTTGATCGCCCTCGGTGTGCGAAGCTTTTACGCTTTGGTCTCGTTCGCCTTGTGCGGCTTCGTGCTGTCTACGATCGTGTCGGAATTTTGGAAAGGCGCCTCGGCCATCGCCGCCAAGTCCGGTCAGAACATGCTGGCCGCGATGGTCGAATTGACCCACCGCAACACACGCCGCTATGGCGGCTACATCGTCCACATCGGCATCGTCATTATGTTCATCGGCTTCACCGGTTCGGCCTTTAACAAGGACGCCACCGTCGAAGTCAAGATGAACGACTCGTTCAACCTCGGGCGATACACTCTGAAAGTGAAAGACCTCCAGAACGGTGAAAACACGCATTACCGCTGGTGGCACGCACCCATCGAAGTCTATGATGGCGGCCAGATGATTGATGTGCTCACACCCGAGCAGCGCCTCTATAAAGGCGTCGACAAGCAGGCTTCCTCGGAAGTCGCCATCCGCCGCCGGCTTGGTGAAGATCTCTACTTGAACTTTGCCGGCATGACCAGCGATGGTTCCAAGGCTGTGATCCAAGCCTATGTCTTTCCGCTGGTGAGCTGGATCTGGGTCGGATTCTGGGCGCTGTTGTTCGGCACTTTGATCTGTCTGGTTCCGAGCAAGGTGAAGTACAGCTTCGCCAAGACCCAGGTGGTCGGTGTGTTGGCCAAGGAGAAGATTGTTGCCGAGAAGTAAACGTACTGTGGCCGCTTCCCTGCTGCTTGCAGCAGGCCTGTTGGCACAGGTTTCGAGCGAGTTGGTAACACCGGAAATCCGTCGCGTCGGCGGCCGCCTGGCCTGTCTGTGCAAAAGCTGCAAGAACTCCGTTGGTGACTGCGCCATGCTCGCCTGCCATTACTCGAAACCGGCGCGCGAGCAGATTCGGGACATGCAGGCCAAGGGCGCGACGGATGACGCCATTGTCAATGAATTCGTCAAGAAAGAAGGCAAGCAGGCGCTTGTGGTTCCGCCCAACGAAGGATTTTCCGGACTCGCCTGGTGGATGCCGCCTCTGATGACTGGCTTCGGACTAGCCCTCATCTACTGGTTCATCCGCCGGATGCACAAACCTTCGCCCGCCTTGAAAGAAGTCGATGCCCGTGTGCTCGACAAGTACAAGGACTCCATCGAAAAGGACTTGGCGCGCCTCGACTAATTCATGGAACTCGTCCTCAGCGTCCTTCTCGTGGTCGCCGTCTTCGCCTTCGTGATTCTCCTCCGCAGCAAGGATCTTCCCGAGCCAGAGCCAGTGAACCCGATCCGCCATCTGGAAGAAAAGCGCGCCCGCATTTATGAAGGTCTCCGTGATCTGCAGTTCGAATACCGGCTCGGCAAGTTGTCCGACGCGGACTACCAGCGGACCAAGCTTGACTTGCAAAAGGAGCTAGCGGGTGTGCTCGCCGAAATCGATAAAGCCGCGCCCAGGAAACCCGCGCCAGAGCCTGCCCAGAACACCTGCCCCCACTGCGGGGCAAAGTTTGACAAGTCAATGAAGTTCTGCGGCGAATGCGGCAAAGCCATGGCGGGAGGTGTGGCATGAGCGCTCTGTGTGGGGCAAGCCTCCGGCTTGCCAGCCGGGCTTTAGCCCGGCCAGCCAGCAGGCAAGCCAGAGGCTTGCCCCACCTTCTGCTCCTCGCGACACCAATGTTCGCTGCCGTCTCCGGTACAGTCATCAACGAAACGGCAGGCAAACCCCAACCCAACACAACCGTCACTCTTTACAAGCTCGGCAGCGCGGGCCCTGAATCGATCGAATCAGTCAAGTCTGATGCCAGCGGCGCGTTCACCATCAATCAGAACCTCGCCCCAGGTCCGCACCTGGTGCAAGGCGCTTACGACGGCGTCACCTACAACCTGATGCTGTTTCCTGGACGACCTTCCACTGGCCTCAGGCTCGCCGTCTATGACTCCTCCACGCAAAAAGGCGACGCGAAGGTGACGACTCACATGATCCTTGTCGAGCCCAACGGAACAGAGGCGAGCGTCAGCGAAAGCGTCATTTGGACGAACGACGGAAAGACTACGTTCTACGACGTGCAAGCCGGGTCGTTCCGGTTCGCGCTTCCGGAAACCCTAGTGGGGAAAACGAGGGTTACCTGCACACATCCGGGCAGTAGCGGCGTCCCCATCGAGCGCGCCGCGGAGAAGACCGGTACGCCTGGTGTATTCAAGCTCGACTTCCCCATCAAGCCGGGAGAGACTCGCTTCGACATCAGCTACACCGTACCTTTGGCCAATCCTGGGAAGCTCGCCGGGAAAGTGATTCACGGTGGCGGCCCTGTCCGGCTCGTGGCGCCGCTCGGGGTGACATTTGCTGGCGATTCAGTCGAGAAACTGGGTGAGGAACCGCGAACTCAGGCCTCCGTCTATGAGTTGAAGAAGACGACCTACTCGATCGACGTCCAGGGAGTTGGGGCCCTGCGCGCGCCTGAAGCTGAAGCCGGCGAGCAGGACGAGAGCCCGGGCATCCAACAGATCCGCCCCCGGCTCTACGACCGCTTCTACCCGATCCTCGCCCTCACCGCCCTGATTCTCCTCACCGGCATGGCGCTGCTCTATCGTAAACAGGCATGACCGGCCCGGTCCAACTCGATCGGGTCTGGAAATACTTCGGCGACTTCCCCGCCCTCCGTGATATCTCGTTCACGGTTCCGACCGGCGCCTGTCTCGCTCTGCTGGGCCGAAACGGCGCGGGAAAAACCACATTGCTTCGCATCCTCGCCGGACTTTCCTCGCCGGCGCAAGGCAACGTCGCGCTTCTCGGCCACGAACCGCGAAACGCCGAAGCCCGCGCGCGAATCGGATTCATCGGGCACGGCATCGCCGTGTATGACGAACTCTCCGCCGAAGAAAACCTCCGCCACTTTGCGCGCCTGTACGGTCTCGCAAACCCGAACCATTCAGCCTCTCAGTGGCTCGAGCGCGTCTGGCTGGATAGGGTCCGCCACAGCCTTGTCCGCGAATTCTCCCGCGGCATGCGACAGCGCCTCGCCCTCGCTCGCGCTTTCCTGCACAGTCCCTCGCTGCTGTTGCTCGATGAGCCGTTTACTTCGCTCGACGACCGCGCCATCGCGCTGCTCCAGTCTCTCCTCAAAGATAGACTCGGGCTTGGCGCAACAGTGATCATGTCGACGCATCAACTTCGCGAAGCTATGGAGCTTTCCGATCACGTGGCGCTCCTGGTCCGGGGCAAGCTCGCCCACTTCGGGCCCCGTCCCGAGGAAATGATCGGGGATCCCACCTGGCTCTACCGTACCTACGGAGAAGAATGATGCGCTACGCGAGCCAATGCTGGACCATCGCCACCAAGGACCTCCGCTCCGAATTCCGCACCAAGGAATCGCTCAATGCGGCGATCGCCTTCGCTTTGGTCGTGTTAGTGCTGTTTTCCTTTACCGCCGACATCACCAATCCTGAACTGATCTATGAAATGTCCGGCGGATTGCTCTGGCTGGTATACGCTTTCGCCGGGACTCTCGTGCTCAATCGGAGTTTCGCGCGCGAGCTTCCCAATGACGCTCTCGATGTTCTGATCGCTTCACCCGCTCCCGGGTCGGCTATCTTTCTCGGGAAAGCCGTCGCCAACTATCTGCTTCTGCTGCTCATCGAGCTCATCTGCCTTCCCATCTTCGGAATCCTCTACAACGTTCGCTGGGAGCGCAATATCCCTTGGCTTGTCGCCGTCATCCTTCTGGCGACATGGGGCATGACTGTGATCGGTACCGCCTTCAGCGCCCTTACGGTCAACCTACGCCTCCGCGAGTTGATGCTGCCGACCCTGATCTATCCCATGCTGATCCCCGCGCTGATGGCAGCCATGCGCCTCTCGACCGTGCTCATTTCAGGCGAAGCCATCACAGGCAACGACTGGATTTGGTTCCGCCTCTTGATTGGTTTTGATATCATCTTTACCTCGCTGGCTCTGTTGCTGGTCGAGGTGATCCTGGTGGGATAAACTGTCATGCGTCAAAAAATTCTCATCGCTTTGGGCCTCATCTCAGCCGCCTGGCTCGTCCGTAATCTATCCGTAATGTTCCTGCAACTGCCCGACGAACGCGACCAGGATGCCATCTACCGAATTCTGTTCTTCCATGTTCCTTCGTGGTTCACGTGCTTCACGGCCTATGCGCTGGCCGGCTTCGCTAGCATCTTCTACCTGGTGAAGAAGAACACCGTCTATGACACGTTCGCGGTCTCGGCCGTGGAAGTGGGACTCGCATTCACACTCGTCGGACTCGCCACAGGCTCCATCTGGGCCCGCATCATCTGGGGCATCTGGTGGACCTGGGACGCGCGTCTCACCTGGGCCCTGATCACCTGCATTGTATATATGGGCTATCTCATGCTGCGCAATGCCATTGACGATCCGACCCTGCGCGCGAAGAACTCCGCCGTGCTCTGCATCTTCGCCTTCGCTTCCGTCGTCATCACCTACAAGTCCATCGAATGGTGGCGGACCCAGCACCCCGCGCCCGTTTTGGACTTCCGTACCGGCGGCGGCAATATTGACCCGGCCATGCAATCAATGATCTATCACAATTTCGGCGCACTGCTGCTGCTTGCCTCCTTGCTGGTGCTGGTCCGTATGCGGCAGGAGGATTTCCTTCGCCAGCTCGAATCGTTGCGCCGCCGCGCTCACGCGCACTAGGGATGCCCATGGACAATCGCAATTTCACCTACATGTTTTACGGCTTCGCCGCCGCGTGGACCATCCTCGCACTGTACGTGGTCACGCTGGCGCTCCGCGAAAGCCGTCTCAAGACTCTGGTCGACACGCTCCGTCATATGATCGACGATAAGGAGAAACCGCAATGAACCGCCGCAATCTTCTGCAACTCACCGCAGCCGCCGGAGCGGCCACTCTCGCCCAGCGGCAAGCCGCCGCCCAGGAACGCGCCGCTCGCGCTGCTCGCGGACTGCCTTCGCCCAAGATCAAGGATATTCAAGTGATCGCCACTTCGCCGGCAGGACTCCGCCTGGTCGTCGTCAAAGTGATCACCGATCAGGATGGGCTCTACGGCTACGGCTGTGGCACGTTCACGCAGCGAGCCGACCTCGTTGTCGCGGCCGCGGAAAAATACCTGAAGCCTTTCCTTATCGGACGACCCGCCGACCGGATCGAGGACCTCTGGCACGCCATGTATAACTCGTCCTACTGGCGTAACGGCCCCGTGCTCAATAACGCCATCAGCGGCGTCGATCAGGCCCTGTGGGACATTAAAGGCCGGCAGTGTGGTCTTCCGGTGTATCAGCTTCTGGGCGGTAAGTGCCGCGAAGCAGCCGACTGTTACGGCCACGCCTCCGGCGCTGAGATCCCCCAAGTGATCGAATCGGCCAAGTCCTACATGGCGCGCGGATTCCGGCACGTGCGTGTCCAGATCGGCATGCCGCAGGGAATGGCCGGGTATGGGTCGCGCGCCGGAGAGGGTCGCGCCGATTCCCTGCATAACGAGCCGATGTACGAACCGGCAATCTACATTCGCCGCGCGCTGAAGATGTTCGAGGAATGCCGCAAGCAACTGGGCGAGGAAATCGAACTCTGCCACGACGTGCATGAGCGCATCACGCCCACTCAGGCCCTCCAGTTCTGCAAGGACGTCGAAAAGTTCAAGCTGTTCTTTTTTGAAGATCCGTTCTCGCCGGAAGACCTTCAATGGTTCCGCATCACACGCCAGCAATGCGCGACCCCCATTGCGATGGGCGAGCTCTTCAATTCACCGCACGAGTGGAACCCGCTCATCGCCGAGCGCCTGATCGACTACATACGAGTCCACGTCTCGCAAGCCGGTGGAGTCTCGCCGTGCCGCAAAATGGCGGCGACAGCGGAAGCGTTCGGCGTCAAGACCGCCTGGCATGGCCCTGGAGACGTGTCGCCGATCGGTCACGCCGCAAACACCACCCTCTCGATTGTCTGCTGGAACTTCGGCATTCTGGAGTACTCCGCTTTCAACGAAGCAACCCAGGAAGTCTTCGCGAACTGTCCCGTGCAGAAGAACGGTTTTCTCTACGCCAACGAAGCGCCCGGCTGGGGCATCGAAGTCAACGAAGCCGCCGCGAAGAAGTATCCCTTTGGCCACAACGAGCGCGGCGAACGGCAGCGCTACAACGGCGGTTGGGGCGTCATCCGGCGGCGGGATGGCACGGTGATCAAGCAGTAGAGGTCGACGAAGACAGCTACACATCGTAAAAGATGTGCCGTAGTCAACACCATTCTCCAGAAAGCGCAGGCGGCCTCGGCGCTGAATCATTCACGCTGAGGCGACTACTTGCGCTGGTTTGACTTGAGGGTTTTCTTGCGCAGCCGGATGGACTGCGGCGTGACTTCGACCCACTCATCGTCGCGCACAAACTCAATCGCCTGTTCGAGGTTGAGGATCCTGGGAGGCACGAGGCGAATCGCTTCATCGGCGGTGGAAGAGCGCATATTAGTGAGTTTCTTTTCCTTGATGATATTGACGTCGAGGTCGTTATCGCGGGAATTTTCGCCCACGATCATGCCCTCATAGACTTCGAGGCCGGGAGTGATGAACATCTCGCCGCGCTCCTGGAGGTTGTAGATAGCGTAGGACGTCGTTCTGCCAGGGCGGTCCGAGACGAGGGAACCGGTGGGGCGCTGGCCGATGTCCCCTTGCCACGGAGTGTAGCCGTGGAACAGTGAGTTCATGATGGCGGTTCCTTTGGTGTCGGTGAGCATTTCGCTGCGCAGACCAATCAGACCGCGGGACGGGACGTGAAACTCGAGGCGGACACGGCCGGAGCCGTGGTTGACCATCTTCGTCATCTTGCCCTTTCGCGCACCGAGCTTTTCCATCACCACGCCGACGAACTGTTCCGGGCAATCGACGGTCAGGGTTTCGAGTGGTTCGTGGATGGCGCCATCGATCTTTCTGGTGAGAATTTCGGGTTTGCCGACCATGAGCTCGTAGCCTTCGCGGCGCATCATCTCAATGAGGATGGCGAGCTGGAGCTCGCCGCGGCCCATGACTTTGAAGGTGTCGGTTCCGGATTCTTCCACTTTGATCGAGACGTTAGTGAGCAATTCTTTGTCGAGCCGGTCGCGAAGATTGCGGGATGTGACGAACTGGCCTTCGCGTCCACTGAAGGGTGAGGTATTGATTGTAAACGTCATCGCGATGGTCGGCTCATCGATCTGGATTATGGGAAGGGCCTTTGGAGTTTCCGCGTGCGAGATGGTCTCACCGATGGTGATTCCTTCGACCCCTGCGATGGCGAGCACATCGCCGGGCACAGCCCTGGGGTGATCGATGCGCTTGAGCCCTTCGAAGGAAAACATCTTGGTGATGCGGGTCTTCTGGATTGATCCGTCAAGCTTGCAGATGGAAACTTCGTCGCCGATGTTAAGTACACCGGAGAAGACACGCCCGATGGCGAGGCGGCCGAGGTAGTCATTGTAGTCCAGGTTGGCGACGAGGACCTGGAGCGTGGCGTCAGGGTCTCCGGGCGCGCCAGGGATGCGGTCGAGAATGGTTTCGAAGAGTGGGCGGAGGTCGGCGGAGTCATCTTCGAGGCCGTGCTTGGCGATGCCGGCTTTCGCGTTGGTATAGATGATGGGAAAATCGAGTTGCTCCTCGGCCGCATCGAGATCGATGAAGAGATCGTACACTTCGTTGAGGACTTCCTGGATTCGGGCGTCGGGACGGTCGATCTTATTGATAACGAGGATGGGTGGAAGCCGGGCTTCGAGCGCCTTGGTGAGAACGTAGCGGGTCTGGGGCAGGGGCCCTTCGCTCGCGTCGACCAGGAGCATGACGCCGTCGACGATCTTGAGCGCGCGCTCCACTTCGCCGCCAAAGTCGGAGTGGCCCGGCGTGTCGACGATGTTGATCTTCACATCGTGATAGCTGACCCCGGTGGTCTTGGCTAGGATGGTGATACCGCGCTCGCGCTCAAGCTCGTTCGAGTCCATCATGCGCTCGGCGACGGCTTCATTGGCGCGGAAGATGCCGCTTTGGTTGAGCATGGCGTCGACCAGCGTGGTCTTGCCATGGTCGACGTGCGCGATGATGGCGATGTTGCGGATGTGGTTGTTGCGAATGGACATTCTGAAGGAGGAGTTGCGAGCAAGGCGTGGCTAAATTGGCTCGAACTCTTCTTAAGGATAACACCCATGAGTTTGAAGTGGCGCACGCTTCAGTGTGCTGCGGCGAGTTTCAACTCGCCGCGTGTACGGTGGACTGAAGCCCCACGGCAGCACTCTATAAGCGCGCGCCACCGCCCCAAGCGTTCCCCCAGTACCCGTTGCACACCGTCTCACAATGCGAGACAATATGCCTTCGCATGCCAGGCCGCAAGACCTCAGATCTTGTCCAATCGGTGCAACGCGCCTGCCAATTGCTCCAGGCCTTCCGCCATGACGGCGAGGTTCTGCGCTTGCGGGAGCTGGTGGCGCGAACATCGTTGCACAAAGCGACCGCGTCGCGCCTGCTGCGCACATTGGAACACGAGGGCTTGCTCGAACGCGTCGGCGAGGATCGCCTGCGCAGCCGCGTCAAGGTTCCGGCGTTGCGGCGATACCGGATCGGCTTGGCGACCCGCGGAGTCGACACGCCGTTCTCGCAAACCGTGACCGCCAGCGTGCAACGCGCCGCCGAAGAAGCGGGCGCCGAAATCGTGACCGTCAGCAGCCACCGCAGCCCGCGGGCCGCCGTTCGCAACGCGGAGGCGCTAGTCCGGGAAGGTGTGGACCTCGTCATCGAGTTTCAGTCCCACGAGCGTGTTGCACCCGTCATCGCATCCCGCTTTCTGGAAGCGGGTATCCCCGTGATCGCCATTGAGATCCCCCACCCGGGAGCAACGTTCTTCGGCGCCGACAACTATAAGGCGGGCATCATCGGCGGGCGAGCGATTGCCCGATGGGTCAAGAAACACTGGAACGGAGAGGCGGCCAGCGTGCTCTTGATTGAAGAAGACGCCGCCGGTCCTCTGGCCAAGCTCCGTGTCAGCGGGATGCTCTCAGGCATGCGCGATGTTCTGCCGGATGTGTCGAGCGCCATCACCATCGAGATGGATGGCAAGGGATCACTCGAACGCGCTTTTGAATCGGTACGCCGGCACCTCCGCGGTGTTCCTCCCAGACGCACGGTGGTCCTGAGCGGAAATGACCCGATGGTGCTCGGTGCGATTCGCGCATTCGAAGAATGCGGGCGGGCTCGCCACTGCGCCGCAATGGGCCAGAACGCGACGCAGGAGGCGCGAGCGGAGCTTCGGCGTTCCGGAAGCCCCTTGGTCGGATCCGTTGCCTATTTTCCCGAGCGCTATGGCGACGAGGTGATCCGGCTGGCGGGAAGTATCCTCTCGCGGCAGCCGGTCCCGCCAGCCGTCTTCACCAGGCACGAGTTGATCACCAGTGAGAACGTGGATCGCATCTACCCTCTGGATGAGGTCCTGCCGGACGCGATTCTGGCGGCGCCCCGTTTCACATCGTGAGACAGGCTGCCATCGTCGATTCTCTCGTTGACTCCACCATGCGCTTCAGCCACCCTTCTAAAGTCTGGGGGATTATGCTCAGGATCGCAAATTTCCACATTTATCCATGTGTGATTCTCTTTTCCGCATTGGCCCTGCGAGCACAGGTTTCCTCGGGAAGCATAGCGGGCCAGGTGACGGATCAATCATACGCGGTCGTTCCATCAGTCGTGGTGACTCTGATCAACGAGGGCACGAGCGCCGAGAGAAGCACCAAGAGCGACACTTCCGGGAACTACGTGTTCCCCCTCGTGACGCCCGGCCTCTACAGATTGCGAGCCCTCATGCAGGGCTTCAAGTCCTACGAGGTCACGGGCCTCGAAGTGCAGGTCGCGCAAGCGGTGACACACCGGATTCAACTCGAGGTCGGAGACACAGCGACCAAGCTTGAGATCGTTGCCGCGACTCCTGTATTGGAGCAACGAAGTGCCGAAGTAGGCCAGGTGATCGGCCACAAGGAAGTAGTCGAATTGCCGCTGAACGGGCGCAACTTCCTGGACCTGGCAAAGCTCGTGCCCGGCGTCGCCGAATTGGCCGGGACGTCGCAAAGTAACGGGCTAGCCATCAACGGGCAACGCGCCAACCAGATCAGTTTTTACTTCGACGGGATCGATACACGCATGGAAGGTGCTGGGCGACCCGCGTTTACTCCTTCCATCGAGGCGATCCAGGAATTCAAGATTCAGCAAAACGACTTCGCGGCAGAATTCGGGCGCAGCCCGTCAGCCATCAATCTGACCCTGAAACCGGGAACCAACGAGCTCCACGGAACTGTGTTCGAGTTTCTGCGGAATGACGTCCTGGATGCCCGCAGCTTCTTTGCGCGCACCGTGGATCCGTTGCGGCGAAACCAATTCGGCGCGGTGGTAAGCGGGCCCATCATCCGGAACAAGACGTTCTTCATGGGCAACTACGAAGGCCTGCGGACCCGGCGCGCCGCTACGCTCTATCAGAGCCTCCCCACACAGGCACAACGGGACGGAAACCTCGCTGGCGGACCCCAGATCTTCGATCCGTTGACGCTCGATCGAACCGCGAACAGACGGGAGCCCTTCGCTGGAAATATGATCCCGAAAACGCGGTTCGGCCTGATCGGAAACTCGGCGTTGAAGTACTACCCTGTTCCAAACTCACCCGGGTCCCCCGCATTCAACCATGTCACGAGCGCCTCCGCGATCAATGACCAGGATCAGGCCCACACCCGCATTGACCACCAAATCGGGGAGCGGGATCTCCTGTTCGGACGATACTCGTTCAGCAAGCCTTTCACCGATTCTCCCGCTGGCTTGCCCTTGACGGGGAATATGTCGGATGGCAAAACGCACAGCATCACCCTCCAGGAGTCGCACACCTTCAGTCCGTCCAAGGTCAACCAACTCCGTCTGTCATGGACCTACTACGCAATCAACAACACTTACCCATTGGCTGATCGCAATCTTACCCTGGAGGAATTTGGCCTTCTGAATCTGAGCCCGTCCACCACAGCCGTGGGATTGCCCCAACTGATGGTGGCCGGACTCACCACCATCGGCGCGAACCCTTTCAATCCAAATGGCCCGAAAGATAACCTGTACACGGTCGGGGACGACTTCAGTTGGATCGCTGGGCGCCACGCCATGAAGTTCGGCTTCGACGGCCGCTACTATCGCCCCGCGGGCCAGGTGCAGCAAACACCGAACGGAATCCTGACCTTCGAAAATCGTTTCACTAACCAGCCGGGTGTTGGTGGAACGGGCAGCGCCGTAGCCGATTTATTGCTCGGTTATCCTTACACAGGCCGGGCCACTCAGTTCGCCGAAAGCAACGGTTGGGTGACTCTCAAGTATTACTATTACGGCTTCTACTTCCAGGACGAAATCCGGCTTACGCCGAAGTTCACGGCGAACATCGGGCTGCGTTATGAATACCAGACGCCGTACTACGAGCGCTTCGGCGACCTTGCTGTCTTCGACTACATCAACGCGCGGTTTCTGAAGCTCGATGAAGACATCAGCCGATTGCACAACCCCGACCGCAACAACTTCGCCCCGCGCATCGGATTCGCGTATTCGCTGACACCCAAGACTGTCCTGCGAACCGGGTTTGGAATCTTTTACGGCCAGCCGCGCGGACAGGAATTCTCATCGTTCCAGTTATCTCCGCCGTTTGTCGTCGACACCACCATCGTCTCCGATCCTCTCGTGCCCGATCTCATCGGCAAGCTGTTCCCACGGACGCAGGTGAGGAATCCTGCGACTGGCAGAATTCTGCTCTCGCCCAACACCAACGTGTTCTCTCTCGATCCTGGCTGGCGAACCAATTACACCTACCAGTGGAACTTTGGCATTCAGCGAGAACTCGCCAACAATTGGCTGCTCGAGCTGGCCTACGTCGGTAACAGCGCCCACAAGCTCACCGGGCGTGACCTGACGAACCAGGCTTTTCTCGATGTCGATCCAGCGAGACCCACGCCCGTCCTCAATCGCCGTCCCAATCCCAATATTGGTGACGTCAGCATGGTGAGCTCCATCGACAACTCGAATTATCATGCGCTGAACGTGAAGCTGAACAAGCGCTATTCAAACGGGCTCTCGATCCTGGGCGCGTACACCTACTCGAAGGTGATGGGGATCGGCGGCGCCTTGTTCGGTGACCAGTCCCGCCAGCAGGATGCGCGGAATCGCCGCTCCGAGTATGCGGCTCTCGAATTCAATCAGACACAGCGGCTGACCGTAGCTTGGATCTATGAGCTACCGTTTGGGAAGGCTAAGCCGATCGGCGGCAGCCTCTCCGGCGTGGCCGGCGGCCTGGCGGGAGGCTGGTCGATCCAGGGCGCCTATACGGCGCACTCCGGGTTTCCGCTGACGCCGACCTCGTCGATCTCATCCAATGTAGGCCGGCAGGACACCAACCGCGCCGACCGCCTGTGCGATGGCAACTTCAGCGCCAGCCAGCGAACCATCGACCGATGGTTCGACACATCATGCTTTGTGAACCATCCGTTCGGTAGATTCGGAAATTCGGGGAACGGGATCGTGATAGGGCCCGGAGTGAACAGCGTCGATTTCACCTTCATGAAGAGCACTGCGATCCCGATGCGATCCCGCGAGCCTGCCACGCTTCAGTTCCGGGCTGAATTCTTTAATGGCTTCAATCATCCCTCATTCGGGGATCCCGGTCTGGGCGCGGGGACGGCGCAGTTTGGTGTGATCCGAAGCACACGGATCAATGGACGTGAAATCCAGTTGGCCTTGAAATTCATATTTTGACGCCGTGACCGAACCATTCGCCGCTACACACGCTGTTTCCACGCCCAGGATTCCCCGCCGTAAGCCGCTGACCGCTAGAGTTGGCGTCTTCGGCGTAGGCCATCACAGCTACTGGTCCCAGTTCGAGGGGCTGCTTGATGAGATGCACAGGAAGCTGGCGGTCTTTGCCGCCAAGGTGCGCCGGTGCGGGGTCGACGTCGTCGATTTCGGCATGATCGACGACGCTCGATCGGCCTATGCGCTGCGGGACCGGCTGAAGACAGCCTCGCTCGATCTCATCTTCTGCGACCTGGTGACGTATGCTACCTCGGCGACGTTCGGCATCATCATCCGGGATCTCGACGTGCCCATCGTGCTAGTTGCGCTGCAGCCGATGAGAGCCCTGGACTATGCCCGCGCTTCAACCTACATGCAGCTCGCCAACGACGACTTCTGCTCGGTCCCGGAATTCACTGGCGTCGCCATCCGCATGGGAAAGCGTCCCCCTCCTGTAATTCTCGGAACGCTCGAGGACGATCCGGAAGCCGAACTGGAGATCGCCGGCTGGTGCCGCATCGCGTGTGTCTTGCACGACATCAAGAGCGCCCGCATCGGGCACTTCGGCCATGTACTCGAGAACATGCTCGACATGCAGACCGATCACACCGCTCTCACCGCTGCCTTCGGTTGCCATATCGTTCAGACCGAGCCAGACGATCTCATGCGGCACTTCCGCCAGGTCTCTGATAGCGACACGGAAACCATGGGGAGTCGAATTCTCGATGTGTTTGAAACCCCGGACCCGAAGTCGGATCCGATTACGAGGAAACTGACGCCAGAGGACCTCGATATCGCGGCGCGCGCCGCGCTAGCCCTCGAACGATTCGTCGAAGAGCACCAGCTCGACGGGCTCGCCTACTACTATGAGGGCGAGCCGGACAGCCCGATGCGCCGCCTGGTCTCCAATCTTACCGTCGGGAATTCGCTGCTGACGGCGGCTGGATTTCCGATGTGCGGCGAGTCCGATCTGAAGACCTGCATCGCCATGTTGATTGAGGACCGGCTCGATATCGGCGGGAGCTTCGCGGAATTTCATCCCATCGATTTCAACGAGGGATTCGTCCTGGTCGGCCATGACGGCCCGCACCACCTTAACATAGCCGAGGGCAAGCCCGTCCTGCGTAGCCTGGTGAAGTATCATGGGAAGCCCGGCTCGGGCGCGAGCGTCGAGTTCAAGATCAAAGAAGGACCCATCACGATGCTCGGTATCGGCGTCACCCATGGCGGGAAGTTCAAATTCGTCATTGCCGAGGGACGGAGCGTGCACGGAGCCATCCCGCCAACGGGCAACACAAACACTCGCGGGTTCTTCCAACCCGACGTGCGTACGTTTCTGAAACGTTGGGTGGCCGAAGGTCCGACGCACCACTTCGCGCTCGGCATCGGGCATCATGCTCTGCTGGTCGAGAGCGTCGGTCAAATTCTGGGCCTCGAAACGGCCGTGGTTGCGCGGGAGTCCTCCTGAGTGCAGCGCGCAGGGCGCTTTCGTTGGCTCGTAGCCGCACTCCTGTTCTTCGCTTCCGCGCTGAGTTTCTTTGACCGGCAGGTGCTCTCAGTATTGGCGCCCCAGATCCTCAAGGATCTGCGGATGACGAACGTCGAGTACTCCCATGCTGTTTCGGCGTTCACGCTCGCCTATAGCATCATGTTCACGGCCGGCGGCCGGTTGGTGGACTACCTCGGAACCCGAATCGGACTCGGCTTGACAGTCGCCTTCTGGACGATCGCTAGTTTCCTGCACGCCTGGGTAACTAGTAGTCCGCAGTTGAGCTTCTTCCGCTTCCTGCTGGGCGCTGGCGAAGGCGGGTGCTTCCCGGGCGCTGCCAAGGGGGTTCTCGAATGGTTCCCGGCCCGAGAGCGGGCTTTCGCCATGGGCGTCGCAACCACGAGCGGGTCAGCGATCGGCGCTGTGCTGGCTCCTCCGGTCATCGTTTGGCTTGCGGCACAGACCGGGTGGCGCGGAGCGTTCGTCGCGACCGGCGTGGCTGGAGCCGTGTGGACTGTCTTGTGGTTTGCGCTGTACCGGCGGCCCCACTTGGTGGATGAGACCCTAACTGATTCCAGTGAGCGGGAGCGGCCCTGGCCCCTGGCGCGCCTGCTGTCGCGGAAAGAGGTATGGGGCTTCGCCTTCACCCGTTTCCTGTTGGACCCGGTCTTCTATTTCTATATGTTCTGGATTCCGCAATACCTCCACCAGGAGCGCGGCGCTTCACTCGACGAGATCGGAAGGATCGCCTGGATCCCATTTTTCACCCTCGGTGTTTCTTCGCTCATCGGCGGCGCCGTGTCGGATGCACTCGTTCGTAGCGGATGGCCTATTGGCCGGGCAAGAAAAACTGTGATGGCGGCGGCAGCCTTCCTGACTCCAGTGTCGATCCTTGCGCTCTATGTGCCTGATTCGTTTTGGGCGGTGGTCCTACTCGGAGTCCTGATGTTTGCCCACGGCTTTTGGATGACCAACTACATGACACTCATCGGCGATGTATTTCCCGCTGGCAGCATCGGAACTGTAGTTGGACTCACCGGCACGGCCGGAGGACTCGGTGGCGTTCTCTCGAGTCTGCTGGTTGGCCGCTTGGTCGAGGCCTACTCGTTCTCGCCAGCTTTCGTGATCTGCGGTGTCTTGTACCCTTTGGGACTTCTGATTATTCGCCTGAGTGTTCCGAGCGTTGTGGGGCACCATGGCATCCCGCGCGGCGGTTGCTAACTGCTTTTCCCCTCGGTTGAAACATCCGCGCGCAGGAGCGGGCCACCAGTGGTGTTGTGGCCGTGAGAACCCTTATACTATGCGTAGTTCGCTGAACTGCCTCAATGCGTCGCTGTGTGGTTTCTATGCGTGGCTGGCTGCCCGTCTTGTGCTTCTCCACTGGCTTTATTGGTGTGGCGCGTCCGCAGGGACAACCGATTGGTCTCCCTCCCGCCGTCTCACCCGAGCGCGCCGTGATTCAACGATACTGTGTCAGTTGCCACAACAGCAAAGTGAAAACGGCGGGACTCGCGCTTGACGCAACGACGATCAGCGCCGAGAACGTGAACCAGTACCCGGAAGTGTGGGAGAAGGTCGTCCGGAAGCTTCGGGCCCGCTATATGCCGCCGGCCGGACTTCCCCGGCCGGATGAGCGCACGTATGACGCCCTGGTATCGTCGCTGGAGGCTTCGCTGGACAGAATGGCCTCAGCCAAGCCTAATCCTGGTCGAACGGATACATTTCGGCGGCTCAATCGAACCGAATATCAGAACGCCATCCGTGACCTTCTTGCGATCGAGGTCGATGTCGCTTCGCTGCTGCCCAGCGATGAATCGAGCCATGGCTTTGACAATGTAACGGTTGGGGATCTCTCCCCGACGCGGTTGGAGCGATACCTGTCGGCCGCGCGGAAGATCGGCCGCCTGGCGGTCGGTAGCCCCATCCGTTCTCCCGGCGGCGATACCATTACGCTTCCCGCGGACCTGACCCAAGAGACACACTTCGACAAGCTTCCGTTGGGCACGCGTGGGGGAACGGTTGTTCCGTATACCTTCCCCCTGGATGCTACCTATGAGATCCAGCTTCGTCTGGCGCGAGACCGCAACGAGTACATCGAGGGTCTGTACGAGGCCCATGAGGTCGAGTTGATGCTGGATGGCGAGCGCGTGCAGTTGTTCACAGTCAAGCCCCCTCCCCGAGGCAACGATCATCACGTCGTGGACAAACATCTCCACGTTCGCGTCCCAGTGAAAGCCGGTCCGCATGAAATTGCCGTTGCATTTCTGAAGCGGCCGTCGACGCTGCTCGAAACTGAGCGGCAGCCGTATCAGGCCCACTTCAATATGGACCGCCACCCCCGAATTCAGCCGGCGCTCTACTCGATCTCGATCAACGGACCCTATGATGCGAAGGGCCCGGGGGACACGCCCAGCCGCCGCCGCATTTTTGTGTGCCGGCCCGTGAAACTCGAAGACGAAGAACCTTGCGCCAAACAGGTCCTTGCAACCCTGATGCGCCGCGCCTACCGCCGGCCCGTGACCGGCGCGGATGTTCAGGTTCCCCTCAAGTTCTACAAAGAGGCGCGGACCGAAGGAGGATTTGAGACGGGCATCGAAATGGCCCTGCGCTCGGTCTTTGTGAATCCGGAATTTCTCTTCCGCGTCGAACAGGATCCTGCTGGCGCCGCGCCGAATACTGCCTATCGCATCAGCGACCTGGAATTGGCATCCCGCTTGTCCTTTTTCCTTTGGAGCAGCATTCCGGACGATGAGCTTCTCGATGCGGCCATTCGGGGAGAGTTGAAAACGCCCGCGGTGCTCGAACAACAGGTTCGTCGAATGCTGGCGGATAAACGTGCGCGTGCTTTGGTGAGCAACTTTGCCGAGCAGTGGCTATACCTACGCAATCTGGCATCGGTGGCTCCGGACATGCGCTTATTCCCGGACTTCGACGATAATCTGCGGCAGGCTTTCCGGCAGGAAACGGAGCTGTTTTTCGAGAGCATCATGCGCGAAGATCGCAACGTGCTCGACTTGCTGAAAGCAAACTACACGTTTCTGAACGAACGCCTCGCCAAGCATTATGGAATTCCGCATGTGTACGGCAGCCGCTACAGGCGTGTTA
>Ga0187893_10005238_pt1 | contig 23540 bp, 15 predicted proteins | sample MA1701074metaG_FD_139574 | JGI IMG/M metagenome (GOLD analysis project Ga0187893, IMG submission 139574) | White microbial mat communities from a basaltic lava cave in the Kipuka Kanohina Cave System on the Island of Hawaii, USA - MA170107-4 metaG ...
AGGGTGGAAACAGGTAAAGGGTTTCTCGGTCCACCGCTTTGAAGTGTGCGCTCATGCTGTAACTACGTTTCCCTCTTCTTCCCGGTTACTTGCTTGCTCGGAAAGTCCGACAGGCTGCTAGACGGCCAGAGTCGTCTCCACTGCATTGTTGGACAACGCTAGGACACCAGCGAGCCTTAGCACCGGGGGAGGTCGTCTTCGCATGCTTTCCGCGCGTAATTCGCGGGATGGACTCTCGGGGGCCGTCGTGTGACGAGGCATGAAGGAACGCACTCAGCGGGTTATAAGGTTCTGCTCTTGACGCCCTGGGATCAAGGTTTGGAGCCTCGCTGCAACTCCGACCATAACTTTCGCGCCAGAGGGAAATCAGGTTGATACTCCAAAGCCTTAAGGATAGAGCGTTCAGCAGCCCTTCGATCTCCGGAGCGCATGTGAGCGAGGGCAAGGTTGATCCGAGCGGTGTCTAGACCGATATTTCTCGTCAGCGCGTCTTCCCAAAGCCGCACGGCCTCCGACTGACGGCCGCCAGCCGAAAAAATCGCGCCGAGGTTGATCGCTGCCTCAAGCTTGGAGGGATCGAGCCGGAGGGCACGCTCGTAAAGCGGCAGGGCTTTGCCATCGTTCCCGGCTCGATCATAGAGATAGCCCAGATGCAACAATAACTCTGCGTCGTCTATTCCCCCTGTTGCGACTTGGGTCAACATGTCAAACGCACGGGTAAAGTCAGCCGACCGGCCATCTCGAACTGCCAGCTTCGCATAAGCCAGTCCAAGGTCCCGCGCATCGGTTGGTCCTGCCCAGAATGATGTCACCTTCAGGTCCTGTAGATTCTCGCCGAGAGGACTATTCCCAGGCTGCCTTCCGGGAATGGAATGGTCAGTGTAGACCACATGCCCGACATCCAAGGTTTCTCTTTTTGGCATGTGGCAGCCCACACAATTGTCTCTGCTGGCCGACCTTAGCTGCGGATCGGCTCTGCAATTCGCAGGCCGATGACAAGTGATGCATTTCTGACGGAAGTAGTCCTGCCGTGCTGTTTCCTGTGGAGAAGAATGCGGATCATGGCAACTGCCGCACCACAGCCGGTCGCCACTGGCCTTCTTGCATACGCTCTGCCAAAGCTTTTCGTAATGACTCGTAACTTTTAGCCCCTGTGCTGGAGCAGACTTCCACACAAACGAGACCCTATGTTCGGCTAGATCCTCTCCCGGGAGAAAACCCGAGTGAGATTTTCGCGCCTTCATGACTTGGGCTTCGCCAGTAAGATGACATTGGGCACAGACGCTGTCGCGACGCCTGGCATCGAGCTTAGCTGGATTGACAATTGAGCTTGCCCCCTCCGGCTTGCCACCGCGCATTCGGTCTACATGGGTTTTGCCAGGCCCGTGGCATCGCTCGCAGCCGATACCGTTTTCGAGAAACGGCGAGTCTTGAAATCGGTTCTGAGTTCCCGGAACCAGTTGCAGTCTGCTGGCGTGACATTGCAGGCACTCCACCTCGATGGGCCTCACCAGATTCAGAGTATCGGAACGCTCGTAGCCGGGAGAGATGTCCCACTTCGCCTCCGCAGAGTAATAGGAAACCGGCGCCTGAAAGAGAAATCCTTCCACAGTGGAAACGTAGCTGCGGCCAGCAGCACCTGAACCGACAAAATAGTCCAGCCGGCGCCTCCCCTTTATAGGCGGCAAGCCTCCGGTCGGCGTATTCTTTGAGAACTCGAAGTAAACGCCGCCTCCTTCTCGCATGACACGATAGTTCACACCGGAGTACGAGTGGAGGAACGTGCTCTTGGCCATGCTTTCACTGAACTGCGTCTCCGACATGCGTCCACTGCTACGAGCCATCGGTGTCGTCAGATAGCGCCGGTAGATGCTCGCGTGACACTCCCTGCAGGCCGAACTCCCAACGAAATCGTTCGAACTAACGCCTACTCCAGAGGCGTAACTTGACGAATTGCCCAAACATAGACCGCCCATACACAGTGCGAGCAAAGACAGGAAGAGCACGATACGATTCTGTTTCATCTACTTTTCTTGGTGATTGCCAGCAACTGTCGCCCTATCTTGAACTGGGATCTATCCAGAATAGATGCTCGAAGAGCGACTCGACGCACCTGAATCTGAGCAAAGATTTGTGCATTAGACGAGACGATCGTTCTGTTGCAGCTGCTGCCAATACCCATTCGGCCTGCAGAAAAGAGCGTTGTGGCCCAGGCAGACTCGAAGGCAAGTAGCACCAACCGGGTTCGCCAGATTCTACACCCTAATTCCTGGATGCGCATTTCGAGAAGGATCTTCTTTCTGCCTCGTATCACTCCCCTCCATCAACGTCTAGGGGTTATGTGCATGTTATGCGCAGCGAAGCGTTGCCGTTTTTCATCACGACTGGGAATTGGCAGGTGCGGAGCGTTTGTGACGAACTGTTCCCGCGCCGTCGCCTCATGCGATTAACCTCGGAGCGTCGAGAGAGCAGGGGACTCCAACGAACGCGAATTGCAGCGGCAGACGGGTCCGGCTCAAAATGGACCTCTTTGGAGACCCGAATTTCGACTTCGACACTAATTCTCATTAGCTCTTAATCAACAACGAAAAACATATTGGACTATACAAGTCTTATCTAAGGATACTTCCAGTCATTCCTCTGGGTCAGTTCAGCTTTAGGATCTGCTTTACCAAGAGAAGTGAGCGATTCCTTCCTCTAAAGAAGCGAACTATCCTCGGTTCACTCGGGCGAAGCAGTGACTGGAGCATTCTTGGCGACTAATACCATGGTTAGCCGTCTGTCTTTGACGTCGCAACACGACTTGGGAGCAGCCAACACTGCATCATTTTACGAGAAAAGTTCGGGACATTCTTCTATCAATCCTGTGGTTCCCTAACTAGCATTACTGTCACTATCGCCGTCCATTGTCATCTCTATCTCTATCGCAAATGGAAGCTTGCGTTCCTGGCGTCGCAGGAAAAGAAGAAATGAGGAGGTATCCCGCATGATCTCCCTGAAACGCACCATGATTTTCCTATCCGCCCTCCTTTGTGTCAGCGCTTCTCTCTGGGCGCAACTGAATCGCGGCTCCATCACTGGCACGGTGACTGACCCGACCGGGGCGGTCATCCCACGGGTGAACATTCTGATCCAAAACACGGCTACCAGCGCTACCTACGAGACTGTTGCCAACGAGAATGGTCAGTACACGGTACCCAACCTGCCCATTGGCCCGTATCAAATCACTTATGAAGTGGCCAGCTTCAAGAAGTTGGTACGCGGCAATATCGAACTGGGAGTGACACAGGTACTTCGCGTGGACGCGGCGCTCGAGATCGGGTCAATGGACGATACCGTCGAGGTCACGGCCGAAGTGCCACGCTTGCAGACCGACACGCCGGAGATGAGCACAACGATGTCGAACCGCCAGATGGTGGACGTGCCATTCAGCTTTTCGGGCGGACGATTGATGGAGAACTTTTCGTACAAGACCCACCCTGGTGTATTCGGCAACCGATGGGAGAACAACATAAATGGAGCGCCTTTCTTCTCCCGTGACACCTTGCTGGATGGGGCTTCCACCACTACTCAAGTGCAGGGTGGCATGGTGTTGACTTCCGTTTCCATGGAAGCCGTACAGGAAATGAAAGTCCAGACCAGCGGCATCTCGGCGGAATTCGGGCGCACGCAGTCGGGTGTGTACAACTACGTGTTGAAGTCAGGAAGCAACGATATTCATGGCAGTGTTTACGGCTCCATTCGGAACGAGGCTCTGAACGCCAATACCATTCCGAACAAGGTTCGCGATGTCAAGCGGCCGCTGGATCGCAAGGAGAACTACGCCTTCAGCTTCGGTGGCCCCGTCGTCATTCCGAAAGTTTACGACGGTCATGATAAGACTTTCTTTTACGCCACCTACGAGCGCTACCATGACGTGAACTTTGTTTTTGGATCTCCTACCCGAACGGCTCCGCAACCCGAGTGGTACAACGGCGATTTCGGCCGCCTTCTGACAACCGCTCAAGTAGGCACCGATGGGCTGGGTCGGCCCGTCTTTCGAGGGGCGATCTACGACCCAGCAACCTTTCGACAGTTGCCTGGCGGCCGATGGGTGGGAGATCCGTTTCCAGGCAATCGAATCCCGACGGATCGCTTCAGCGCTGTCTCCAAGAACCTGAATGCCATCGCCTCAAAAGGATATCTGCCCACCGTGCGAGATGCCTCCGGTCAAATCCCACTGGTCCAAAACATGTATGGCCTGGACGGCGCAGCGGGAATCCCGGTGAGTGTGGATTACTTTGTCACGGTTAAGATGGACCATAACCTAAGTTCCAAACATAAGGTTTCAGGCTCGTTCAGCTTCGACGGGAACCCTCGCGACTTGGCCAATCAGGGCGGTCTGTTTGACCAGACCCAGAGAAACGGTGGCCCCTTGGCTCGATACTTTGCGCAGAACCTGAAAGCGCCGCTGGCTCGCTTGGCTTGGGACTGGACGATTTCTCCGAGGGTTTTGAATCACGTGACGGTTTCTTACAACCGGCTGTCGGATAGCTCGGTCGGCTCCCAGGCAGAGCTGGATGGGGCGGCAGCCCTAGGAATCAAGGGACTGTCAACGGTGGGCTATCCAGAGATCAACTGGAACGGCGGCGGTGGCCCTTTCGTGAACCTGGATACGGTAGGCCGTGAGATTACCAGTTTCACGGCTAGCGACAGTTGGGGATTTCTCAATACCACTAGCTTTTCCAAGGGCAAGCATTTCATGAAGGGTGGGTATGACATGCGGGGGAATCACCGCAACATTCGGCCAACAGTGGGAGGAGCATCTTTCAATTTCAACCCGCGGGCTACCGCCATTCCCAACGAAGCATTTTCGGGCAACCAGACAGGATACTCCTTTGCGAGTTACCTGCTCGGCATTGTCGATAGTGCGGCACTGAGTGATCCCATTACGCTCGGTGCAAGGAGGAGGTTCTACTCTCTTTTCCTGCAGGACGACTTCAAGCTCAGTCCCAAACTGACGCTGAACCTGGGGATGCGCTGGGAGTATCAGCCGCCCGGCTACGAAGCAGCCGATCGCCTGTCGAGCTGGAACCCAAGCAAGATTGATCCTTTGAGCGGCAAAGCGGGAGCTTATGACTTTGCCGGAGACTGCAGCGGCTGCACGGGCAAGCGCTACTTCGGCAGGCGCAGCTGGCGCGATTGGGGCCCTCGCATTGGCTTTGCATACCAGCCCAAGGACAAGTGGACCATTCGAGGCGGCTGGGGTGTGTTTTACGCAGCCGATATTTTCAACGGAACCGGCGCGTCGCCACTCGGCAAGGCAACCAGCGTCCAGGCAGGTGGCACCTACGTGCTGGCTGCTGATGCTGTCAACCCTTGGGCGGGTATATTCAATTGGGACGCAGGATTTCCCAACAACCGCTATGTGCCTGCGACCTATGATATTTCCTGGGGGAATCGTAATCAGCCCGGAATGCTCGATACCGACTACGGACGCACAGGTTCCAGCTACCAATGGAATCTGAATATCCAGCGCGAAGTGTTCTGGAATTTCATGGTGGACGTCGGCTATGTCGGAAACAAGTCACAAGGCTTGAGGATTGGAGAACTGCAGCGAATCAACCAGTTGCCCGTTTCCACTCTTTCCCAGTACGGCCGCAATCTCAACAACGCCGTTCGAACTCCCGCCGAGGCTGCAGCAAATGGCATTCCCTATCCCTATCCTGGTTTCACGGGAACAGTAGCCAGCGCTCTGCGCCCTTATCCTCAGGTTCAGGGCAACCAGACCGTCAACGTGTACGGTTCGCCTCTGGGCTTTTCAAGCCACCATGCACTGCAGGTCACAATGAATCGCCAATTCAGCAAGGGGCTCACGGCGTTCGTCAATTACGTTTGGTCGAAGACGCTGACCAACGTGCGGTCTCAACTGGCCAATTCGAATCCAGGACGACCGCTCGATTACTACAATCTGGCTCTGGAGAAAGCGATCGCAGACTATGACCGCCCTAACTTCTTGAAAGTTTATTTCGACTATGAGCTGCCGATCGGCCGCGGTAAGGCACTTTGGGGCGGGGCGAGCAAGACGATGAATGCCATCTTCGGCGGATGGGCTGTTTCCGGAATTCTGAACTACGGCAGTGGAACACCGCTGGAGTTTCCTGGATCTTTCCCGCTGGCAGGTGGATGGAACGGTGCGACCAACCGCGCCAATATCGCACCTGGAGAATTTCGGGTAGATAGTTTCGACACTTCGAAAGTCGAAGCCATTAACACCGCATCACCCGGAAACACCTACTTGAACAAATCGATCTTTTCAGATCCAGCGCCGCTGACACTCGGGACGGCAGCCAAGCTCTACACTCAGGGGCGCACCTTTGGCAGCGTCAGTGAGGATTTCACCATCCAGAAGAATCATTGGTTCAAAGAGAAATACCGCTTCCAGATTCGCGCTGACTTCCTGAATGGCTTCAACCGTCACAACTTTGGCGGCATCGTCACCACCGTGACCAATCCGTTGTTTGGCCAGGTGACCAGCATCGGTGGCAATCGGTCGATTCAGTTCACGACACGGCTGGATTTCTGACGCTATCTGATTTACCGCGGACACTCCGACACGCGAAGGCGCCCTGCGTGTCGATGCGCTGTGTCGGCTCTCTGGCGATGGAAGGTTTGTCGAAGGACACGTGCCAGTGGGCAGGCTCGTGGGAGTGACGCCCCTGGGGGCCTCGCACACTCATCGGTTCTCCGCGGGAAGGGAAGCGGCGTCTTCGCCGCTGCGTTCCATAGGAGGTCGGGGGTGGAAATGCTGGTTGTGGGCTGGAATGCCCGTAGAGCTTGCCTTGCAGTTCTGATCACTTCCTTGATTGGTCTGACTGGCTTCTGGGCTCAAGCCTATTCGGTCCAGCCCAAACTTGACCCTGCGGCCATTCAATGGACGCATCTTTCGAGCTCCAAAGGCGACCTGCCTGTACCTCATCAAAACTCCAAACAACAAACTGGAATTCTGGTTTCCGAGCTCGACAGGGACGGGGTTGCTGATTTTGTGATCAGTTACCGCGTGGCTGCACCGGCACTCGTGTGGTTTCGCCGCACTGACAAGGGTTGGGATCGATACGTGATTGAAAGGGACTTCCTAACCGTCGAAGCTGGCGGCGCTGCCTATGACATTGACGGCGATGGCGACCTAGATATCGTTTTCGGTGCCGATTCCCAGAACAAGCAACTGTGGTGGTGGGAAAATCCTTACCCCAGCTACAACCCCAGCGTTTCCTGGAAGAGGCGCATTATCAAAGACGGCGGCGAAAATCAGCACCACGACCAGATCTTTGGCGATTTCAAAGGCAGCGGCAAACCCCAACTGGTTTTTTGGAACCAAAAGGCCAAGGCTCTCTTCCTCGCCGATATTCCCGCAGATCCGAAGAACACCCAACCTTGGCCCTGCACGAAGATCTTTTCCGGGAGCGCCGGGGAAGGGGTTCAAGGCGCCGCTCTGTACGCCGAGGGTGCGGCTGCTTTCGACGTGGATGGCGATGGAAAACTGGATCTGCTGGCCGGTAACTACTGGTTCAAGCACGAAGGAGGAAACAAGTTCAGACCGGTGAAAGTGGGGACCATCGGCGGACGCATTGCGGCCGGCAGCTTCAGAAAGGGAAAGATCGCGCAGATTGTCATCGCACCTGGCGATGGCAGTGGCCCTGTCAAGTTTTACGAATCGAAGGGTGATCCGGCCAAACCAGAATCCTGGACGGGGCGCGACTTGATTGGGCGCGACATCATTCATGGTCACACTCTCGATTTGGGCGACGTTAACGGCGACGGACACCTTGATATCTTCACCGCAGAAATGGCCAAGTGGACGCGCGAGCCGAAGGACGCTGATCATCCGGGAGCAACGGCTTGGATTCTTTACGGGGACGGGAAAGGGAACTTCCGCAAGACCGAGTTCGTTGTCGGACACGGCTGGCACGAAGGCCGCTTGGCCGACTTAGATGGCGATGGCGATATCGACGTTCTCAACAAGCCCTACACGTGGATGGCGCCGCGCGTCGATCTCTGGCTCAACAACGGCACTGGCCCTCGCAAGGCACTGGCTTCCAGGACGAAGGGCAACCAGGCTCAAGCGTTCAAAGGTGCTCTCAGCATGGAGCTCTGGACATATCGCAAACAGCTGGCTCAGGACCTGCCAGGCACCCTCGATACGATCCGCAAGCTTGGCTTTATCGACGTCGAAACCGCCAGTTTCTACGGCCGTTCAGCCGCCGAGTTTCGGCGAGAGCTGGACAAGGCAGGTCTGAGTTGCAGCAGCTATATCACCAGCTACGACCGGTTGAGCAAGGAGCTGGAAGCTGTGGCTGGCGACGCAAAGGCTTTGGGTGCCCGTTACGTCTTGACCGCTGGGATTCCACGCAGGGGTAATTTCACGGTGGAAGACTGCCAGCGAGCCGCCATGGATTTCAACGAGTGGGGCGAGAAACTCAAGGCTCATTACTTACAGTTTGGCTACCATCCCCATGGCTTCGAATTTGTTCCAACCTCGGAAGGAACACTGTTCGACCTGCTGGTCAAGCTCACTAAACCCGAGTTCGTCGAATTCGAGATCGACGTCTTCTGGGCCTTCCACGGTGGCGCTGATCCGGTGCGATATCTCGAAAAGTATCCCAGCCGTTGCTCGCTCGTGCATCTAAAAGACCTGCGTAAGGGCACACCTACCGGCGACCTAAGCGGCAAAGCCCCAGATGAAACAAGCGTCGTGTTAGGAACGGGTCAGCTAGATTTTCCCGCCATCTTACGCGCCGCAGCCAAAGCCGGCGTGAAGCGCTACTACATCGAAGATGAAAGCCCTGATGCGCCTCAGCAGGTTCCTGAAAGTTTGAAGTTCTTGAAGGCGGTTCGCTTCTAGGGCCCGTCTGGCATCTGGGAGAGAATTACCCATTCCGACCTAGCGACAGAGGCTTTGAAGAGTCTCTGATACATGGTGGCGGAGGTATCGGAACAACGCCAGATTTCTGGGGAAACGATTACTTCGACGACATACAAGGATCATTTCATCATGGTGGTGGGCAGTCCGGCGAACGGCACTGGATTTGGCCGAGTGATGTTTATCTACAAGCATGAACAACAGAGAAGGTTCTCAAGCTTCTGTGGGACGTAGGATTCGAGCCGTTCGCTTCGACGGGTCAGGCGGATCGGACACCCTTCACTGGGTATTTGTTTGTGTTTACTCAAGGAATGGAAGCAGCCATCAAGATGGGCAAGACCATTGTCGATGGAGGCATCCTTTCAGTCAGGTAAGGTCTTAGAAATGATCAAATCGCTGTTGCTGGGTCTCGTCACGTGGAGCTGCGCTATTCTGGTTGTGGCGGCTCAACCGCGACCCGGGGACATCTTTCGCGAGTATCACTACACTGCCGAAACCATTTTCGAGCTTGACCCTGGTTCCAAGCGGACCGATGCCAAGCTGCTCAAGCGACGCTCCATCAGCCATCGCGAGAGGAACCTGGACATCTACGATTTGGAAGATGCCATCCGGGCAGAATTGGCGCTCGAGCTATGGGGCGGGCATGTCGGAACATCAGGCCAAAAGTTCAGGTTGAACGGTGGTTCCTGGGTGGAGATCCCGCAAATTCAAGGGACCCCAACTGATCCGCACTGCTACTTCCGGACCCTCCTGGGCAGTGTCAACATTCCTTTGTCGCTATCGCAGATCAAGCTGGGGCGGAATGTCTTTGAGTTCCTAGCCGGACCCCAGATTTGTCATGGGTTCGACTGGGGAATCTATCGCGTCTATGCGTTCACACTTGGCATTTACTACAACAGCAGCAAACCCAGACCGGACGGGCGGATTACTCAGCCAACTACAGGTTCGGTGATTAGCGACCTGCCTGAACTGGCTGTCGAAGCTTCAGGGACCCACGGTGACCCCAGCAAGCTGGAGTTCACCAAAAGTTCTGTGAGCAAGGTAGAGTATCTGGGCGAGTTTGAAGGCGTGAACTGGGAAGGCGACGGAATTTATCGCCAGTGGCATTTCCTGTTAGAGAAGGGGCAATTGACTCGGCACATTGGCACAAGCGTGGTCGCACCCTATCGCGTGACCTGGGACAACCAGTGGGTCCCGGATCAGAGCCAGCCGATACGGCTGGCGGCCCGGCTTACCGACACGCACGGCATTACATACATGACACCGGCAGTCGAGGTGCGGCTGGCACGACCGACCCGTTCCGTGAAGATGTACAAGCCCTCAGACATCCCTGAGGCCTTCGGAGTGCGGGCTGGGAAAACGATGGGCTGCAAGATTCAGGTGTCAGATACACCAAAGACCGCAACGGCCGGGCGCCTGTTTCTGTCAACCTGGGCTGGAGAGCATGCTGATGCCATCCGTCTAAATGAGATCCAGATCGCCGCGCGTGCGGGCCGGCCCGACGAGTACGGGTTTGACTGGCTTTCCGTCGATCCCAGGATCCTCCGGCAAGGCGTCAATTCCTTTACTATCTTCTCCGCGAGCAGGGAGCACGCTGCAGAGATCAACTGGCCGGGACCAATTTTGTTGCTTGAGTTTCCAACAGGTCCGAGGCCCTGACGCAGCAACACTACTTGGGCTGTTGGGTTGGAGCGAGGATTTTGCTCTCGTAACCGCCCCGCCAGAGCAGGATTACCGATGGCCGGCCAATCAGGAGGTCCGTTTTGAATCCACTTTCACGCCTGAGGTGTCTCCGCGCCGGACAGCTCACGATCGTGTCGCTTTGTATTCTCTCAGCAGTGGTACCGTTTGTCTTTCCAGGCGACATGACGGTGCCATCAGGCGGTCGGTTCTACCGCATTTATTGGTATCAACAGGGGCTCGAGCACGGCAATCCCTTCTTTAATCTCCGTTTCCGAGTGAACGATCCGGACGTCGCGCTAAATCCGCGTTTCATGTACCGATCCGAGCCGCGTGGCAACGGGATGATGCAAATTCGGATTGAGGAAGACCTCGCACAGTTATCGGGTGTGGAGCTCTATTTGGAACTTTGGGGTGGGCATCCGGGCACAGCGAACAAACGAGTCGCCATCAATGGGCGGAGTCAGTATTCGATTCCTGAGACTGGAACGGGTGACGGCAATTGTACCCACCTGTATCCGACACTCCCACTTAAACTGACCGACCTGGTTAACGGCTACAACGCGCTGCAGTTTTCTTGCGATAAGGGCTCTTCGTTCTGGGGACACTTCATTGTGGACAATGCAGCACTGCGGCTGGATTTGAAGCCCGAACACTCTGACCTAAAGAAATTCGGTCTGGCTGGTTTTCAGGCCGCGCTAAAAGCGACTCCGGCTGGAGACAATCGAGAGACTTTTCGTTTGGAGCTATCAGCGTCTTCGCCGAACCTGCTAGCCATTGCTTCAGTAGATTATCAGGGGTTCTACCGTGGCTATGCGGAGAACGGCAGCCTGGAAGCCGCGAGTTGGCATGGCTTTACAAAAGCCCGCCGGCCTGTGGCCATCGTGGCGTCGTCGCTGCAATTGCCTTTCTCAGCTGACTGGGATTTTTCGATGCTGTCGGCTCAGACAGACGCTGCCGTCCAGGCGGTCGTTCGCTTCAAGGATCACCCTGAGTTGGTCTACGTGACGGCGCCGGTGCGCGGCCTGCAGCTGGTCCGCCCTGAGTCAAAGAAGGTTGAGCTCATTACGTCAAAAGATCTGCCCAAACAGTTTTGGTCGCGTGCCGGTCGGAAGAGCCAGTGTGCTCTGGAAATTGCCACGGATCCAGCCCAGATTGAAAGAGCCGAGCTGCACGTTGTCATCTGGGATGGTGGAGCAGGAACGGTCAAGGACTACTTCACACTGAATGGACATCCGCTTCAAGTTGCGGGCAGTGGCAGGCACGACGTAATCTACTCGAGATTGCCGATCGAACCGAGCCTCCTCCGCAGAGGCCAAAACCGGATTGAACTACTGTCAGACACCGATCACCACGGGATCGAAGTCCTGTTGCCTGGTCCGGCACTAATGGTTCGAAGCCCAAAATAGCTCGTGCTGTCGAGGACTCGGTATCTTCTGTTAAATAGATGTATTCAGTGGCATGTTGGGGATAGTCGCGCTGCGAACGGCTCTAAGAGCGGATGAGTCGAGTACCGAGTCGTGTTCGCTGAGCTAGTCGGTTTGGAGATTCATCATGAAAGCTGTCGTCAAGACCGGTTCTGAGGAAGGTCAATTGGCCTTGAAGGACTGGCCTGAACCCTCACCTGGGCCAAACCAAGTGAAGCTGAGGATCGGCGCCGCTGGGATCTGCGGAACGGATATCCACATTATCAAAGGCCGGTGGCGATGCGATCCGCCTGTGGTGTTGGGACACGAGTTCTGCGGCACCGTCGTTGAAGTCGGATCGCAGGTCAGAGGCTTCAAGCCCGGTGACCGCGTGGTGTCTTCGAATCCAGCCATCGTGTGCGGCCACTGTTATCACTGTTTGGCCGGAAATCCATTCATGTGCAAAGAACGTGTTTCGGCAGGCTATATGATTGACGGGGCTTTCGCCGAATACCTCTGTATTCGGCCCGAGGTCTGTCACCACCTGCCAGACCATGTCTCGTTTCGATCCGCCAGCATGGGAGAACCGCTGGCCGTGGCCGTTCGTGCTGTCATGGAAAGAAGCACCGTTCACGCCGGGGATCTGGTAGTTGTTTCGGGACCAGGTTGCGTGGGATTGCTGACCCTGTTGATGGCAAAACTAGAAGGCGCCAGGGTGATCATCAGCGGGGTTGGCACGGACATGCTCCGTCTTCAATGCGCCAAAGATCTCGGAGCAGACCGGGTAGTCAACACCTCGGAAGAGGACCTGTTGGAGGTGGTACGCGAGTATTCACGTGGTGACGGAGCGGATCTGGTCTATGAATGCTCCGGCTCGGCCAGATCCTTGGCGGTCTGCTGGGAGGCTGTGCGAAAAGAGGGCACGGTAGTCCAGGTTGGGGTCTATCCTGGTCCGATCGAAACAGACCTGAATAAAGTCATGATGAAAGAACTCAGATTCATAGGCACGTATGGCTATGTCTGGACCTCTTGGAAGAGAGCCGTGCGGCTTTGGGACGAGAGGAAACTTCAGATTGACTCGATGGTCTCTCACGAGTATCCCCTAAGCCGCTTTGAAGAAGCCTTTCGCGCTACCCAGGATGGCAGCGCGATCAAGGTCGTGCTGAATCCTGAACTGAGCGAGTCGTAGCGCCTGGCAAGGTGGCGGAAGGTCGGCTTTCGGCCCTTCGATTTCAGGACTGCAAGTCCCGCTGGGCTCAGCCCCACCGGCTTTCCCCAGCACTTTTTGGAGGTTCTCATGGACACGGTTCATACGATTGTCTGGGAGGATGCCTATTCCGCAGTGTTGCCACTGATCAATGCGGAAGGCCTGTTAGTGTCCTCCTTCGACGCCTCGACGCCTGTGCAGGTGCATTTCTACCGCTACGACCGTCAACGGGATTTCCGCATGTGCCGGCATGACCACTTTGAAGTATTCATGGTCCACAGCGGCGATATCGTCTTTCAACTGCAAGAGCGCTTTTATCCGATGACCGGAGGCGATTTAATCATCATTAATAGCACGCAGTACCACAAAGTTCGTCCAGCGACCTCGTCACTATCTGCACCCGACTTGGATGCAGTGCTGCTCCATTTTCTTCCGGAGTGGATTCGCGACTCGGGCAATAGTGGAGAAGAGATGGAATATTTGATGCCCTTTCTCCAGCAGGATTCTAGCTTTCCTCACGTCATTTCAGCCCGGACGGGCATACCTGCGCAGATCTACGACTTGATTCAGCAGATCGCAGGGGAATTGCCGGCAGGCACGCGACGGGCACGTCTTTCAGTAAAGACGTATTTGAGGATGATTCTCATAAAGCTGTTGAACCACTACACCGTCTACCGGGGCAGCGAAGGCATGTTTGACGTCCAGCAGTGCCGTTTGGAGCGCCTGCGTCCGCTGTTTAACCACTTGGATGAACGTTTCAGTGAACCCATTACTCTCGGGGAAGCGGCTTCCATCGTCAACATGAGCCAGTCACACTTTCTGCACTTCTTCAAACAAGTCACAGGCCAGTCATTTGTGAACTATCTCAACCAGTTCCGCGTGGCACGCGCCCAGGCCTTGCTGGCAGTGACGGAGAAGTCGATTGCTGAGGTCAGCCAGGAGGTCGGTTTCTGCGACCAGAGCTATTTCGGCCAGGTTTTTCGGAGGTTCCTGCACATGACACCGCGAGAGTACAAGTCTCATTTGGAAGGCAGAAAGAGCCTGTTGGTCCGATGAGCATCGGGCGCCATCATATTGTGAGAAACTGTAGCGATTTTCATCTATCAATCACAGTTCCTCTTCGCTAGCATCTCGCACGATTTTCCCGAAATCGACGCATCGAAACAACTGCTGTCGCCGTGCTTCCGGTGTTCGGCTACTTGCCTGCACTCGATGGAAGCCCCTTTACCTTCGGAGGAGAGCCAATGTCCTATTACCCAGGCACAGAACGGGAAAGACGAATACCCTGGAACGGGCTGCGGACAACAGTTTCTGGGATCTTTCAGGCCTGCAGGATGTCTGAAGAGGATGCCGAACTGCTGGCCGAAACGCTAGTGCAGGCCGATCTGCGTGGTTGCCACTCGCATGGGGTTCTGCGGGTTCCGGAGTATGTCTTCAAGTTGATGAAAGGCGGTGTCGATCCGGAAGGCAAACCCGTTGTAGTCCATGGCGCCAAAGCAGCCCTCGTGGTAGACGGGCGCAACAGCATGGGCCAGATCGGCAGCAGTTTCGCGATGCGGGAGGCCATCTGCCGGGCCCGCGAACATAACTTGGGATTCGCGGCGGTGCGGGGCAGCAACCACTGCGGAGCGATGGCCTACTATGCGATGCTGGCGTTGCCGGAACATATGATAGGCATTGCTGCCACAAATGCCTTGCCGACTATGGCCCCCTGGGGAGGAGTGGACAAGATTCTGGGTATCAATCCCCTGGCCGTTGCGATTCCGGCTGGCGAGGAAGATCCGATCGTGCTGGATGCTGCATTCAGTGGCTCTTCCCATGGCAAGATCCGGGTCTATCACCAAAAGGGAGAATCGATTCCGCTAGATTGGGCTTTTGACGCGGATGGGCAGCCCACAACCGATCCGGCAGAAGCAATCAACGGTTTGCTGCAGCCGATTGGTGGATACAAAGGAACCGGTTTGGCTTTGGTGATGGGTGTCCTGTCGACATTGCTGTCGGGTGCGAGTTATGGCCCAGAACTGGGGAATATGGTGGATGGACCGCGGCCGGGGCACGACGGTCATTTCTACCTGGCGCTGAAAGTATCGGCCTTCGTTGATTTGTCTGAGTTCAAAAGTCGTGTGGATGGCATTGTTCGACACATTCGGAATGGGCGGAAGGCGCCCAGCACGGATTGCATCTATGCTCCTGGAGGACTCGAAGCAGACACTGAGCGCCACTATCGCCGGGAAGGCATTCCGCTCAACGAGGCAACGCTGGAAGGCATCAGCCGCTCGGCGGAAGAGCTGGGAGTGGATGCCTCAGCCATTCGAGGCGAGTCCCCTGTGGAGATACCATAGTTTGGCTTGGGAGTGCATGGATGAAGCGATCGAGATTTGCGCCGCCGGTTCTCTTAGGGCTAAGTCTTTGCGGCTTGTTCGCTGTCACGCAAGACGAGGAACTCTTTGAACTGGTGAAGGTAAAGGACGGGATCTACGCTGCCATAGCCAAACCTCAGTACAAACTAAACTGCAATGCCGCCGTCATCATCAATGAAGATGACGTGCTCGTCGTTGATTCCCATTCCAAGCCCTCCGCCGCCAAAGCGCTCCTAAGGCAGATTGGCAAGATCACCCCAAAACCTGTGCGTTACCTGGTCAACACCCACTTTCACTATGATCACGCCCGTGGTAACCAAGCGTTCTTCTCCGCGTTACCTCACGAGGTGACACTCATCTCTTCTGAACAAACACGAAAGGATTTGATCGGAATCGAAATGTCTCGGCTCAAAAAGGAAGTGGCAGATCTGCCCGGGATCATCGCCAAGTTGGAGTGGGATCTGGACAGAGAGTCCGATGGCAGGAAGAAACAGGAACTAGCGGCGACATTGAATCAGGCGCGACTCTACCATCAAGAATTGAAGTCGGTGGAGATCGTACTCCCAGGTTTGACGTTCGACCGGTCGATGATTCTGCACAAGAAGGATCGCGAGATCATGCTCTTGTTCCTAGGCCGAGGTCACACGGGTGGTGACATAGTCGTGTATCTTCCTCGAGAGAGGGTACTGGCTACAGGCGATTTGGTTACCGCCTGGGTGCCGGGAATGAATGATGGGTATCCTCATGAATGGATTGGAACTCTCAGCGAAATCTCCAAACTCGAGATCGATAGTGTCATCGTCGGGCATGGAAAAGTTTCAGGCAAACGTGTGCTTGAGGTGCAGCAGAATTTCCTTAGTGAGTTCATCAGAATTGTGAAAGCGGAGGTCAGCAAGGGCTCCACCGTGGAGCAAACTCAGAAGTCCGTTGTGGCTGAGCTGGCTCCAAAGTACACTACAGAGTTTCCACCGCAGGATCTGGAGCGGCGCATTGGCGGAAACGTAGCCAAGGTTTACGGAGATGTCAAAGCGGGGCTGTACTGAGATCCGAGGCAGGAGTTTGCAGGAGAGAGGAGAGATGATCCAGACCCACCCTCCCGTCATGGGTCTCACCCGCAGTCAGTGGGGGGTTCTCTCCTTGTTGCTGGTCTCGGTTTGGATAAACTACATCGATCGAGGCAACCTCTCGGTAGCCGCGCCGCTCCTGGGTCCTGAACTCAGTCTCACGCCTGTGCAGATGGGCCTGCTGTTGTCTTCCTTCTTCTGGACCTATGCAGGGCTCCAGTTCATGGGTGGCTGGCTGGTGGATCGCTACAACGTGAGTCTGGTGTATGGCCTCGGCTACCTGGTGTGGTCAATTGCCACGCTGCTCACCGGTGTGGCCAATGGGTTTGTGATGCTCCTGACGTTGCGGCTGCTGCTCGGGGTTGGGGAATCGGTAGCCTATCCGGCATATTCGAAGATCCTGGCCGGGAGTTTTGCCGAACATCAGCGGGGCCTGGCGAACGCGTTGGTGGACGTAGGGACCAAGGCCGGACCGGCACTTGGCACGTTGCTCGGCGGATTATTCATGGCCCGCTTCGGTTGGCGGGCTTTCTTCCTGGGCATCGGGCTGTTGAGTTTGCTGTGGCTGCTGCCCTGGTGGAGTTGGGCGCCGCGTGAGCGCCAGCTCTCGGCATCGGCACAGAAGGGACCTGGAATGCTTCAGATTCTCGGCCGGCGGGAAGGCTGGGCTACATTTACTGGCCTGTTCTGCTTCAACTACGCCTTTTACTTTCTCCTTTCCTGGCTGCCGTCCTACCTGGTGTCCGAGCGCCACTTCTCGATGCAGATGATGGCAGTCTTTGGAGCGCTACCTTTCGGTGTTACGGCAGTGGCTTCGTTGTTGTGCGGTTGGTTGTCAGACCGTTGGATCCTGGCAGGTGCGGCACCGTCGAGGGTGCGCAAGGGGCTTCTGGTTTCGGGACTGATCCTCTGCGCTCTGCTGCTGCCCGCTTCGGCCGCCGCACCCCGCGGCCTGGCTATGTTCCTGTTAAGCGCTGCGTTTTTCGGTATCGGGATGGTCACGTCCAACATCTGGGCCATTACGCAGACCCTGGCCGGTCCCCAAGCCGCTGGCCAGTGGACCGGACTGCAGAATAGCATCGGTAACCTGGGTGGAGTCGTTGCGCCGATTGCTACCGGCTGGATTGTCAGTCAAACGGGTTCTTTCTACCTGGCGTTCGTGGCCGCTTCGATCAACCTGTTGCTGGGAGCCCTCATTTATGGAATCTGGCTGGGACCGATGGTACCTCTCCGGTGGCGGGACTAGATCATTTGAGCCGTTCCAACAGACAGATCCTTGCCGCACAAGTGGCAGCGAAGGTCCCCGCCGATCCCAGTCCGTGGCACCATTCGATCACGGCCGGCTAACTCGAATCCGAATAGCCTGCAGGATCATGAAGGCTTCAGGCTGAAAAGACGGGCTCCGAGCGCATTTTCTCGGGTCGAGGGTCTAAATGCCCACGAAGGCACCTGTAAACATGCCGAAAGCAGTGTCGGATGCACCTAAGCCCGGTGGCTCGTCATTGGGTTCGGCTTGGATTCTGTCGCCCGCGTTGGACAGTTTTCTGTTCATCGGCGCGCCGTTGGTTTGCATCGCGGTTTTCGTGCCGTTGCGCGCCACCTGGGGATCTGAAACTCTTTCCCTTTTTCTGCTGGCCTTCTTTACCTTTGGGCACCACCTGCCGGGCTTCATTCGTGCTTACGGTGACCATGAGTTGTTCGCCCGATATCGGTGGCGGTTCCTCTTGGCGCCGCCTCTGATTTTGGCGGCTACGCTTTGGTTCAGCTCCCGTGACCTCCACGGCTTGCTGTTCCTGGTCTTCACTTGGGATATTTGGCATGTACTGATGCAGCACTACGGCTTCATGCGGATTTATGATGCCAAGCAGGGTGAAATCAATCCCTGGACTGCGAGGCTGGATTTAGCTGTTTCACTCTCCTGGTATCTCTCCTTCATTGCTCTCAGCCCGCAATATCGCCATAACCTGCTGCTGCGAGCTTATGCCAGTGGAGTTCCTCTCTTGGCGCCTGCTTTGGTGGATTCCGCGGCAAAACTGATGTTGGGCTTCAGTTGCCTGCTGACTATGGCCTATGGCGCCTACACGATCCATCTCTGGAGAGCGCGGCGTCTGTTCAATTGGCAAAAGCTTGCTACGCTGGCCATCTTTCTAGTCGCCACGGGTTACTTGTACGTCGGCTTGAATGACTTCACCGCCGGGTTCGCGATCTGGTCGGCTTTCCATTGCCTGCAGTACTACGGCATCGTGTGGGTGTTCAATCGCAACCGGGCAATGAAGAGCCAGGCGGTGAGCCGCTTTGTACGTTTCTTGTTCCGGCCCAGCCTGGTCATGCTCATCCTCTATGTTGGATTGATTCTGGCGTATGGCGGAATCAACTATGGCATTCCGTATTTCTCCGATGAAAGGCTGAGACATTGGTTGATGGCGTTCGTGATCACCTCGGGGTCGTTGCATTACTACTACGACGGGTTTATCTGGAAGGTGAGAGAGCGCGACACCCGTCAGTTCCTGAACATCGCCAGCGCAGCCACATCTGCACATGAGGAGTCCCTTTGTGGCAAGGGTGGACTGAGGTTGGCGTCGTTCTCTGCTCGCTTCTTTGGCAGGGGTCTCCGGCGCTTTCGAGTGGCTTGGACTCCGGGTATGACGCAAGCCGGCTATCTGATCGCCTTGGTGCTGGCTTTAGGTGCACTCGAATTATGGCGGCCAAATTCGGAAATAGCTATGCGCCAGTCGCTGGTGCTGGCATCGCCACTGGCCGGTGAAGCCTATTTCAACCTGGGAGAGGCATGCCGCAAACAAGGGCAGCTTTCCGAGGCCGCCACGGCTTTCCAGGAGGCTGCCAGCAGAATGCCAGGCTATGCCCTTGCCCAGAGCAAGCTGGGACTGACGTTCTCGGCGTTGGGACGCCAGGCGGAGGCTGTTACGGCATTTGAAAAGGCCGTTGCACTCGATCCGAAGCTACGGGAGGCACACTACAACCTGGGGATGCTGCTCTCCCGCCAGGGGCAGCAAAGCCGAGCCTTGGCTCATCTACAGATGGCCTTTCCGCAAGGAGACGAGCGTGCGCTGCAGCTGTTGGACGCAGACCCGGCTGCGTCCGAGATTCTGAGTAACCTGGCGCTAGGTTTGGCAAATTCCGGTAATCGGACTGACGCCAAGAATCTACTCGAGCGAGCGGTCGCAATTGATCCGAAACACGCGGCAACCCAGCTAAATCTCGGGAACCTGTATCTCCTGGATGGACTACTTGGGCAGGCGCAGACTCAGTTTGAAAACGCGCTCCGGCTGGAGCCTGCCAATCCAATGGCCCACAACAATCTGGGTTTGTGTCTGGCGCAGCAGGGGCGCTCTCAGGAAGCGGTTCCGCATCTGCAGATCGGGTTGCGTGATGGGGACAGCCGGGTGCGCGAGTCGGCAAGAAAAGCTCTGGCTAGAATCGATGCGAGCAGATGACGGACAGATAGGGCCCATCACCCCTTTCGACGCGCCGGGGGACTTGCGCTGGACGGTGCGTTCCCGGCAACAGGGGACACCCTCAGAGAACAGGAGATTCCAATCATGAAGCGAAGAGTTATTCTTTCAACGATCGCACTGTTGACGACCTTCCCTATTCATAGAGCCGGGTCTCTTGAGACTAGCAATGTTGAACCTGGCTTCCAATCCCTGTTTGACGGAAAAGACCTTATGGGTTGGGAAGGGAACATGAAGTTCTGGACGGTGAAAGATGCCGCCATTACTGGCCAGACCACTGAAGCCGAAGTACAAAAAGGAAAGATGACTTACCTCATTTGGAAGGGCGGGGAGGTGAAAGATTTTGAACTGCGTCTTTCATTTCGTTTCGAAGGTGAGCGGGTCAACACGGGAGTTTCTTACCGAGGCAAGAACGTTGGCAACTGGGTGGTCACTGGCTATCAAGCCGACATCGAATCAGGCAATCAGTGGAACGGGATTCTGGTAGAGATGGAAGGCCGGCGCTTTCTCGGCATGCGTGGACAGAAGACCGTGAACGATGCGGCTGGCAAGATGAATGTCGTCGGTTCTGTGGGAGACGCTGATACACTCGACAAGCTGGTCAAGCGTGGAGAATGGAATGACTACGTAATCATCGCCAAAAGCAACCACTTGATTCACAAGATCAACGGCCAGGTTATGACCGAGGTGATAGATGATAACCTCGACAAGCGGGCCCTTTCCGGTGTGCTCGGATTTCAGCTGCATCATAGTTTTCCCCAGACCGTACAGTTCAAAGACATTCGAATAAAGTCACTGAAGTGACCAGCAGAGCGGTATCCGTGAGCCCGGAGAGCCGCTCTGCGGACGTCGCGATTCTCTCCCGCGCGTAAACGTGGACGTTCCGATACCAGTTTGCTTGGGCTCGATGCTAAGCTCCCATTGACCCAATGCACCGAGTCTACTGGGTATTGCTTCTCCTTCTTCTGGCGACAGCGTTGGCCGGGCAATCTCTGCTGGAGGAGATCCGAAACCTCATTGACAAGGGAGAGTTTCAACAAGCCCGCCAGCGGCTGGAGTCCCTTGTTGTCGGCGGCGATGGCAAGGACCCTGAAGCCCACTACCTGATGGGACTGGTCGCCTTGCAACTTGCGGACTACCCTGCAGCCGTTACCCACCTGAGAATCGCCTCGAAGGCAGTGCCCGACAATGCGGCAACGCTCAAACTTCTGGCCAAAGCTCTGCTGTTGTCAGGACAGCGGCTCGAGGTCGAATCACTCTTGCAACAGTTGACTCGCCTGTCTCCGAGCGATGCCGAAGTCTGGTCTTTGCTCGGCAGGCTGTACCAGGAGGCGAGCCGCTTCAAGGAAGCTGCACCGTTGCTGGAACGGGCGGTAGGGTCCAACACCGCAGATGTCTCAGCCTGGACGTCCTTGGCGTTCACGCAGTTCGGACTGGGGGAACCTGAGAAAGCAGTCAGCTCCTTCAGCCGCGCCATTGCTCAGAACGAACGGAGCCGCAAACCGCAAGCTGCCCCCCATGCCTCGTATGCTTCAGTTCTCTTACGATTGGGCCGCGTCGCCGAAGCGGAACTGCAAATCCACAAAGCCGCAGCAATCAATCCGGGAGACCCTACGCTCCAGGAAGCGCAGCGCGCCCTGCAGGCGCGTCTTCGGGTCAGCACCGCTTTACCCACAAAGGGAGAAAGCCTGCCTCCACCGCAGTTCCAGGAAATCGGATCGCAGGCAGGGCTACGCTTCCGGCTAGAGCATTCGCCAACTGCTGAGAAGCATCAAATCGAAACGATGCCAGGCGGTGTCGCCGTGTTGGACTACGATCGCGACGGCTTCATGGACATCTATTTCACCAATGGTGCCGAGAGCCCGTCGCTGCGCAAAACCGGTCCGGGCCATAAGAACCGTCTCTTTAGAAACAACCGTGATCTGACCTTCACAGATGTCACTGATCGTGCGCAAGTGGGCGCTGCGGGCTACACGATGGCCGCGGCGGCGGCTGATTTCGACGGCGACGGTTATCCCGATCTATTCGTTGCCGGTGTGGACCGCAGCCTACTCTACCGAAACAACCGCAATGGAACATTTACCGATGTAACCCGGGCTGCAGGTCTCGGCCGTCCACATCCGCGCTTTGGCAGGATGTGGAGTATTCATGGGGCTTGGTTCGACTTCAACAAGGACGGCTGGCTCGATCTGTTGGTGGTGAACTATTGCCGATGGAACCCTGCAAGTGAGCCATTTTGTGGCGACACTCGCCCGGGCTATCGGTCCTATTGCCATCCCGGCAAATACGGCCCTCTTCCCAACCAGCTCTTTCGCAACAACCGCGACGGCACGTTTTCGGACGTCTCGGAGATTTCCGGAATCGGAAGTCACCTGGGAAAAGGCATGGGAGCTGCGGTCGCGGATGTAGACAATGACGGCTGGCCCGATCTCTTTGTAGCCAACGACACCGAGCCCAACTTTCTGTTCCACAACCTGGGCAACGGCCAATTCGAGGAAATCGCCGTAGCCCGGGGAGTGGCGTTCAACCAATTCGGATCACCTGTCTCCTCGATGGGCGTGGATTTCCGCGATCTCGACAACGATGGCCGCCCCGATCTTTTTGTGACGACCCTTTCCAACGAAGGGTTCTTGCTTTTTCGCAATCGGGAGCCTTTGTTTGATGATATTGCCGACTTGGCTCGGGTGGGCCTGGCAAGCTTGCCCTTTAGCGGGTGGAGCAATTGCATTGGGGACTTCAACAATGACGGCTGGAAGGACTTGTTCTCAGCCAATGGTCACGTTCTTGACAACATCGAACTCACTCAAAGCCGAACCTATCGCCAGGCAAACTCGCTCTATTTAAGCATAGGCGACGGCAGTTTTCAGGACGTTTCGGCCGAGATAGGGGCTGGCTTTCAGCGCAAAGCAGCACACCGCGGAGCAGCCATCGCTGATTTCAACAACGATGGAAGAATCGATCTGGTTGTAACAGCCCTCGGAGAGAGCCCCAGCTTATTTCGAAATCAGACGACCGGAGAGAATCATTGGTTGATGGTCAAGCTGGAAGGAAGAAAATCCAACCGAGACGGGTTGGGAGCAGTGTTGAAGGTGGACACTGAAGACGGACGAACCCTGTGGAACCACGCCACCACTTCGGTTGGTTATGCCTCATCCAGCGATCCACGAGTGCATTTTGGTCTGGGAAAGAGCAGATCCGTAGAACAGCTCGAGATCCAATGGCCGAGCGGAATTCGTCAGGTATTCGAGAACGTGGCAGCGGATCAGATCTTGTCAGCGAAAGAGCCAGAACGATAGTGGTCTTACTCAGGTCGGTTTGCGGAGAAGCCGAAGAGGGTATAAAAAGAAGTGTGTAAACGGCCATCGAGTGAAAGACAATCTCAACAAGGAGAAACGATGGCAATTGACTCAGAACTGATTGACAGATTATTGGCTGAATACAAGAAGCCGGA